>Ga0207663_10000054_pt1 | contig 61025 bp, 50 predicted proteins | sample LARL53metaG_FD_184346 | JGI IMG/M metagenome (GOLD analysis project Ga0207663, IMG submission 184346) | Corn, switchgrass and miscanthus rhizosphere microbial communities from Kellogg Biological Station, Michigan, USA - LAR L5-3 metaG... | ecosystem: Host-associated > Plants > Roots >...
TTTCGCAACTCGCTCTGAAAATCGAGCTGCTTGTGGTGCTCATCCTGATTGGCGATGTACGCCTTCACGCGAGATAGGTTTGATTGGCTCACCGAAAATGCGGAGTATCCAGCCTGCCACTTGAAATCTGCATACGTTCGTTCTTGTTCCTTCAACCAAAGGTTTGAGACGCGTTTCAACTCTTTGACCCAATCCGCTTGTGTGATTGTGCGGCCAAACCGGGTGAGTAGGTGCACGTGATCCTCCATTCCGCCGACAATGATTGGCTGACAATCGAGTGTCTTAGAAATACCGCCGAGGTAGGCGTGCATCGCCTCGCGCGTAGCTCTGTCTTTCAAAAAGGGACGTCGCTCTTTGGTGGAGAACACCAGATGAATGTAGATGGCTGATAGAGATTGAGGCATCAGTTCCTCCGCGTATTTCGAATCGAGGCGTCGGCCAAAACCCTTTCAGGGTTGGAACGATTCTCTCCGACGGTTTCCCAAGGTAGCTGAGTACAGCAACCTTGGGCTGAAGGATGCAATCCTTTCAGGGTTGCCGTGCTCGACTACCTTGGGCTCGTCGATGCAACCCCTTCGGAGTATCAGCCATAAGTTGTCCAAGGACGTAAGGCGTTTCTCGGCTCATTCGCTGTAGTCCGAAAATGGTAGGTCGGTTAATAGGTCGCTCTTATGAGCTACGACGCGAACGTCTCTCCCCAACGATCGAGTGTGGCAATGATCTCTTCTCTGCTCTTTAACGAGCCGAGGTGTATATACCTGTCGGCGTTTCTCGCTATCAGCATCGCCGCTGCTACCAGCATATCCCGATGTAATCCTGAAAGCAGGTCACTCCCACAGCCGGTAAAGGCCGGCGGCGTGACCGGTGTAATGTTGGGTACGTCAGTACGGGCACTCGATAGAGTCAACACTTCCCTCACATCAGTCGCTTGGAGATCGCGTTTGGTCAGATTTGCTCCTCCCAGCCATTTGTTCGACGCTGTTTTGATGATAGAGGTGTGATCGAATTGCGTATTGCAGATTGTTCCTTGTTCGATCCAAGGCGAAACCAGAACCGCGGGAACACGGACGCCTAGCCGCTTGAAATCAAAGTTGCTGCCCGGACCATCGCAATGTTTGTTGGCCTTAATCACTACGCCGTCGGGGGAGACTGTCGGAGGCGGCGGCTGATGGTCGAAGGTGCCGCCATGCTCGTCGAACGTGATGATCAACAGGGTCTTCTCCCAGTAATCGCTCTCGCGCAAGGCAGTGTAGACGTCATGGATCAACTTTTCTCCGTAGAGCGCATTCGTAGCATCGCCGGTGTCGAGGATCGCAAAGGCGGGATGCATATCGTTTTCAGGTCCGTACTTCTCGCTACAAATCATGTTCGGCTCGATAAATGTGTAGGACGGCAGCTTGCCCGCCTGCACATCAGCGAGAAACTGATTCGCCTGCGTACCAGGATGAGACGAATAGTCGCCGGATTGAAGAGGGAAGAAACGCTGGTCTTCAAAATCGAAGAGAAACTCCCACAGGTGTCTCTGGCCGTACAGAGCGTTGCACAACAACAACGGGCCTCCGTGATAAATCTTCCAACTGATTTTTTGGGTTTCGAGAAGATTGTAAATCGTAGGCGTATCGTTGATGAAGATGCCTTTGTCCCAGAAGTGCTCGCCCCAACTGTTGAAGACATTTCCGCTCGAAGTGGCCGCGTGCACAAAAGAGCGATTTGGGAAAGTCTGCGTAGGAACCGAACTGTACCAGTTGTCACAGACCGCGTAGGCCTTGGCCAATCCGTTGATCACCGGCAGCGAACATGGCTCGTAGCAGTTCATGATCAAGCGGGGTTTAACATTGAAAGGCTGTCGCCCGTGCTTCTTAGCGGCGATGTTTGCCTGGCTGATAGCGTTGGCGTAATCCTTGACGAAGCCCTGCATACTGGGCGTCTCGGTGGTGAGCGGAATTGGACAGGGCGGCGGAAACGGCGGGTCACTGGGAGGACTCGGAGGAGTCGGCGGATTGAACTGTTGCATATAGACATAGTTGTATGGCTCGTTGGGATCGGGATAAGGGGCGGTCATATCCGTTCCAGCGAAGACATAAGCCGGCTCGCCGTCTGGGCGTGGATTGCACATCGAGTCGTTGACGCCATTGTAGTTCGGGTTGTCGCGATACAACCGGCCCAGTACATTATCGAAAGAACGGTTCTCCATCATCAACACAACGATGTGTTCTATCTTTTCCAGGTTGGCATTCTGAGAAGACATCTGGTTTCTCCTTCGTGGTTTATTTATGCCCCAACGATCGTACAGTTTCTTACAAAGCACCACCAAAGTCACTATCTTGTTTGAACGGAACGCTGAACTTGTCGTGGTGACGGCTGCTGAGTCGTGACCTGCGCGCCATTCTAATCACCTTGATCTTCTGGCGATGTCTCAACCTCGATGTAATCCACCGCGCCGGGAGGCATGTAGTGGAATCGAATCAAGTACACGTTGTCTCCGCTCCCGTGCTTTGCGATCCTCAGCAAATCTTCCACGCTGTCGAACCCTGATTCACGAGCAAGCTCGGGAGTGATGTCTTTGAAAGTGATTGGCTCAATCGAATCGACGACGATGTAGCCTTCGTCCATTGGATAGCGACCACCCGCTTTTACGTGCGGATGCTTCCAGATGCGAATGCTGCATCTGATTCTCCCGTGTCGGACTCCGTCACGAAGGCGTTTTGTGAATACCATATGAAACCTCACGCAATAAAAGTTTGACGAAGGTTGATTAGACTGCAAGAGCACGGGCGCAAGGTCGAAGGATCAGAAACCGCGAAACCAGACCGTTTTGGTATCGTCACTAAGGTAATGGCACGCAGGTATCGCGGCAACAGCACGGAGGCGCGAACGTTGATCATCACCGCCGCTACACTCCGACGCGTTAGGCTGACGATACGCACTTCGAGACATACATGCGCGGGCTCGACCCGGTCCAACGCTTGAATGCGCGCGAGAACGCAGCCGGCTCAGAGTAACCCACCAGATAGGCCGCCTCCTTCACTTGCACTCGCTTTTCAGTCAAGTAGTGGATCGCCAGCTTGTGACGCAAGTCATCCAAAATCTGATCGAAGGTTGCGCCTTCGGCTTTCAGCTTTCGAAAAAGCGTCTGTCGGCTCAGCGCTAGCTTGCGGGCGACCGTGTCAATGTTGGCGTCTCCGGTGTGCAAGATGGGCAACAACAAACTCTCCACGCGGCCTCTTGTGGTTTTCGAGCTCTCCAGACTCTTGAGCAGTTCTTCGGCATGAGCGCTCAATATCTCTGAAAGATATGGGTTGCGGCGCGGCAGCTTGATGTTCAGGAATGCTTCATCGATCAGTAAGGCATTCTTCTGGCTCTCGAAGAATAGCGGCACACGTAAGATCCGGTCGTATTCGTCGCGGTAGCTCGGAGCTTTGTGTGTGAAGCAGATCGCTTTCGGAAACGGCCGGTTATTGATATTAGGCATAGACGCAAGCATCGCCCTCGCACCACAGACGGCACGCGCAAAGCCTGATTCCGTCAGCAGCGGATTATTGAGATAGAGGTCGCCTGTAAACTTCAACCAGACATCTCCATTTTCGCGGACGAACTCAATGGGCTCCGCGGTTCTGTCATCGTCCGCATCGAGTATCAGAGGTGCATAGCGGTTCATCTGCCGGCGCCCTGACTCGGCGCTCTCAAAGTGCTCGCCAATGAGCCCCACGATTGATATGTCCTGCATCCTGACCGCCTCGCCAAAAAGCAACGAGAGAGCAGGTTCGTTGCACAACTCGATACCGGCTTTCAGCAAGGCCATGTAATTCGCCAGGGGAATGCGGTTGTCCTGGTCCTTGAGATCGTCAAGACGGATATGCGAACGCTCTTTCAGCATCTGCCGATCGGCGCCTCTCGAGACGGCGAAATCCAGAAGGGCTTTGAAATAGCCGGCGGCAATTGTGGGATTGGGCATATTGTTTGATAGCTCCTTGCAACCTGCGGTCAAGTTCTTGATACGTCGCGTCATGTCCATTGGTTTCCGGCAGGTATGAGTGAAGCGTTAATACCATTGAAAGGTGAAGCGTATTAACCATTGAAAAAGGAGAACCATGCGAAAACTTTCAATTCTACTCATCCTCGTTACGACTCTACTCATCCTCGTTACGACGGCCACCGTCGCCTTGGCTCAGGAGCCGGCGAAACCTGCATCCGCGCAGTCAGACGCGCAAAAAACAGCAGCGAATAACATAATCGGCATGGAGCAGCAGTTTTGGGAAGCGCTAAAGAACAAAGATGGGAAATTCTTCGAGGCTAATCTACCCGACGATCTCGTGGCGGTCGGTATTGTCGGCGTTCTCACAAAGTCCACCGCCGTCAACCTATTCTTCAAGATGCCTTGTGAGGTCAGATCCTTTACGCTTACCGATTTCAAGGTCACGTTTTTCACGTCCGAAACGGCGTTCGTGACCTATAAGGCTGCAACAGACGGGAGCTGCGCCGGCAAAGCGGTTCCGACTGTGTGGGCGAGCGCTGTTTACGTTAGGCGTCACGGACGGTGGCTCAAAGTATCTCATCAGGAGACCCGAGCGCTGGCCGCCGCCGTCTCGTTGTCCAAGGAGCCGTCTAAAACGGCTGTCCCCTAATCAAGATTACAACGGGCGAAGACGAACGCATCGGCTCGATGCCAGCGATCGGCTTCAATCGCTATCACTATCTCAACTAGCCCATATGCATCTGCAGTCAGATCTGTCCGGCGCGCATTTGTAGAACGGCTTGCCGACGCCGCACTGATGTACGCGGCTTCTTACTCTAAGCTGACGGGCCAGGCAACTGTCGGGTTTGAAGCTGGGGGACAGCTCGTGGTTCACAACTCTGTGGTCTCGGTAGCTCCAGCTCGAACGCACGATTATGTTGCTATCGTGAGTTAGATGAACGAGTGTTTGAACCATTGAGCACGAGCACGATCTTGCCGGTCACGCCTCCCTTTGCCAGCATCTCGTGCGCGTGTCTTGCGTCGACAAGAGGAAATCGCTGGGCGATTAGCGGCTTGATCTTCTGCTGTTGAAGGAGGTCAAACAAGGCAATCAAGTCCTGCCTGAAGAAAGCCGGTCTCAGCCGTTTGAGCGTTTGGATGCTGTAGGGAACCACCCGTTTCCGGCCTGGGAGGAGCCAGCCGCCGGCCATGTACAACCCGAAGATGGCAGTTCCACGAAAGCGTTGACGACGACCTGGTCGACCTGAAGCCAATCCCTCCCCCCGTAGCGAGGTACGAAGGCCATAGCCCACGACCCTCCCACCGGGGCGGAGAGCCTTGCGGGAATGCCAGAGGTGAGTACCACCGATGGGGTCAAAGACGACGTCCACGCCCTCGCTCGTGAGGCGGTGGATTTCTTCCACAAAGTCCTGATGCTGGTAATCAATTGGGATACCGCCCAGGTCAGAAACGGCCTGCGCATTTCGCGATGAACAGGTGCCGTACATCTCCAGTCCGGTGAGGCGCCCAAGCTGCAAGAGTGCCGTGCCGACTCCGCCTGCCGCGCCGTGTATCAACACGCGCTGACCCGATCTCACCTTGGCGGAACGATGTAGCATCTGATACGCCGTGATGTAGTTCAGCACGAGACTGACAGCCTCGGCGGCGTCCAACCCGGATGGCACCGGAACCAGTTCACGTTGCGGCAGGCAGACGAACTCCGCATAAGCACCGTGGATCGGTAGCGCGGCAACTATCTGGCCTGATTCGATTCCAGAGACACCGGCGCCGAGCCGCTCCACAACGCCCACCAGATCCCAACCGGGCGTGAAAGGCACCGGAGGCGTTTCGGGATGCACGCCCTCGCGCGCCATTATGTCAGGCAAGGCGACGCCTGCGGCCAGCACTCTCACCCGCACTTCACCGTCCTTCGGCTCGGGGCACTCTTCTTCAACTACCCGAAGTTCCTCGGGCCCGCCGTAGTGAGTGACAATGATGCGCTTATGTTTCATGGCCTCTTCGTTTTTGTCTCGCGTTCAAGCAGCGACTCAGCTTCCGTGACAAGTTCTTAAGCATTGCTTAGGCGCGCCTCGTACAGAAAGCACTGCGCAGCATCGAGTGCGCGGAGAGGCATTCTAAGGTAAGGCGCGACTAAGCACCGATCAGCACAGTCAGTTCTCGTAGTAAGTGATACTCCTATAACGAACCTGAGTGGGTTCTGATTTTTCGGTTTGTGGATTCCACTTTGATGTGACCTGTTTTATCCAGTTGCCCCGCGCATCATACTCCCGCTCCCAGCTTTCTTTCTTGCGGAGCTTGCGCTCGCCATCATAGGTTGCTCTCTCCACCCACTCTCCTTTCTGGTCGACTGTCGTGACGATCTTTGATTTCAAAACGCCGTCCGCGTCATAAAACCGTTCCTCGTGCTGCCGCGCCGATAGAGTAACTGTCACAACCTTGCCGGAGACCTTCCCGCTCTCTGTGTAAGAGGTGTGGGTTTGTTCGCTTAGCCCGGAAGCATCTGTCTTTGAGACCTCTTCTTCCCGCAATGCTCCTCTGTTGTCTCTAGTCTCACCTTTAGTCAGGCTCAGACCATCGTCCAGGTACGTAACGGATGTCGAAGCGATAGACCCATCGATACGATAATGAAAAGTTTCCATTCGATTTCTGCCGCTGCCATAATAGTAGAGCATGCGCGTCGCCAATCTCTCTTCGCTTGAATAAACGAGGCTCTCTTTCGCTCTTCCATCCGGGTTATATGAAGTCACTTGCTTGAAGTCGACAGTTCCATCCGGCTTGTAATGTTTGGCGATCGCGAGCGAGCCATCCTGATTGGCTTCCATAGTGTTGGTTAGTATTCTTGGCGCTTCGATTACTGAATCCGCATTCTTGATGAAATCAGCAACCTCAAGACGGACCGATTTGACAGGGCCGTCAATACCTACGAAGAGTCTGCGAGTGGTGCTTTGGGCAAAGAGCGGCCCGCATAGCAAAAGTGTAACGCAGAGGATGAACGACGGCTTCATTTGACTACCTCCTTGATCCTGAAGCGCGCATGGTCGCATGCCGAGCATGCTAGCTCAGGTTAGCATTGGAACGCAGCGCCGTAGAGTCGTTGGCCGCATCGCTTGGTTAGGAAATATCTTGTTCAGGTCGAAACCGGCAGCGCTAAAAGAACCGGCGGAGGAACGCCGCCGCTTCATCCGAGACGCCGACGATCTTGTTCGTTGCTTGACGATAGAATTTGAAATTGAGCTCGGTCTCGGGTCGGCCGTCGTTCCAGTCGGAAAAAAGTCTGAGCTCCCTTCGCCCGAGACGCCGCTTTGCAAGCGCGGTGCGTCTGATGGCGATGCTCACTCGCGGTGTTTGCCGTGCGATCCCGCGTTTTTTGGCGATCGCTTTGGCGGACGTGACGACGCCGCTCGCGATGAGACCTGTGCCGCCTTCGTTCTCACTGGAGAAGACAAAGATCGTATCGCCTTTGGCGATGTGCTTGCCGGCATACATCGTCTTCTGCGCGCTGAACGCGAAAGTCTCCGCCGACGGATCGCTAACGTCGGCTTTGATCGCGAACGTCTTGCTTCTCATCTCGGTCCATTGATTTCCATAACTGTACACCGCGCTAAGCCCAGAGGTTGAGGCCAGCAGTGCGAATCAAATACAGCCGACACCGCACAAAATAAGTTGAGAAACACGCTACGGCCGCGGCCTCAGATATCGTGGCTAACTGTCTTCCGTGACGAGAAATTCCAAGAGTGCCAAGCCCAATCGCCATAGTTACAATCAGAACTCTTTTCACGGTTCTCATCGCTTTTCCAGATGTCATAGATTATTTCCTCGCAGTCTAGCGTCACCCGAACGTGAATTTGGCGGCGTCACTACCGGATTGGCGCCTTTCGGATAAGGACAAGCCCGCGACCGGTCCACCTGAAATAGCGAACCGCGCATCCGTGGAGACGCTCAATCGCGCCGCCCGCACCCTCAAACGTTAGGAGATTGCCAATGATGACCAGTAACGAGCTGTCGGAGCGCAAAGCGACGTCCTCACGTACGACATCATACGAGGGCGGACAGTGCGTGTTGGCAGTCAGCACGAACGGAAATGGGTACACGTGCCCAGTTCGAAGATCAACTACCGAAAGATTGCCGCACCCGCTGCCACAGCTACACACCACAACCACACAATGGCCTGCGAAGTTCGGTCCATTCTTGCGTGCCTCGGCGCGAACGAAGCGCTTGTAGCCCATTCCGCCAGGGACATCAGCTTGGTCGCATCGGCCCACCGCGAGCCATGTCCCGCGAGTCTTAGGCGAGCCTCGCACTTTGTAGTCAGCAAACCGGGGCGCTCGGCTTGTATAGCCCGGTCTGGCGAGTTCGTCAGCCAGTGCTGAGTTGTGTGGCAGGCCCGAGGTCTGAGCAAATACTGCGCTCACGATGAGAAGCCAACCGAGCATTCGTAACCTCTTCCTCTCGTACCGCGAGCCGCCGAACGTTCCGGTTGACCGGGCCGCGCCGAACATTCCAAGTAACTATCCGAGCTACGCTTCGCGGCCTCCGGTCGAACCGCCTGTTAGACGCCGCTTTTTATTTCCGACTTTGGCACATCTTAATGGTTTTTCGTAAACCCCTCTCGAATACTTTCGCTGTGTCTTTATCCTCAAACTGGAATGAGACGACTGAGCCTAAATAGTTTCCTTGTGGAGAGTCTTTAGCAGATATACTAGCTGTTGTTCGATTATCCTTTGTGGAGAATGAAACGCGCCACGTGCCATAGAGCTTGTCCAAATCAGCATGTGTACTCGAGTAGAAAGAGACTCTCCCGCTCGAATCGTCGAGGTCGGTTATTGGAATTGTAGCTTCGCATAGGTAAGCTTTTTGAGTCTCCTTGTAAACCCCTTCATTCTTCAAGTAGAGAGTACATTCATTCGCATGGTCCAGCTTAAAGCCCTTAAAAAAGGACATACCCGAAACGATCTTGCCCCCCTCTTTCTTGTAGACTCCTACGGCAGCATAAGTAGTGGTCGCCTGATTCAACCAGTCGAGAGCCTCAGTCAAAGTCGCACTGGCTTTTAGTTCTTGCAAGACAGGCGAACTACTTTGTGCGTGGCTATTTGTCGAAAGAAATATGAGAACAGCCAATGCCGGAATTAATAGAAATCTTTCTCGCCTGCTCATAATAGTCCGTTTATCTCGTATGCATTGAAGGCGTCTAACGCGGCGTTCAGCGGGGCCGTGAACGGTGTTGTAACCATAAGAGCCGCGCTTCACGGCCTCCGCTGCAACGCATTAGACATCTGGGCTTGCCCTACTCTCACTGACTCTCTAACTGTTCTTTCTTTACCAAACCCACTTTGGAATTGCCATCTTTATCTCTGAGCCGGTCGCCATATATCTGATACTCCTCGTCTGTTCCCACGAATTGATGGCTTTGGTGTGTTTCGTAATCCCCTCTATCTATGTCCTCCTTCTTCTGGGTGTTGACGCCCCCGGCAGATGTCGGCCAGATGCGTTTGTACTGCGTCTCATCGGTATAATTGTAGAATTCGACTATCGGATAATCGCTCACTACATTCTTGAAGTCGGTTGATATATCCAATTCACCCACTGGTGTAAACTTGAAGATGTAAGCACCGTCCTCAATAGGAGGCATCGGCGCATCTTTCTTTAAATTGATACGAGTCCAGCCGATATACCCAGCTGGATACAAATACTTTTTCTTACTCCTGTTGATCAGACAAGCAGATAAAAGCAAGAGACAAATTACGAGTGAGAGAACAATTCGTTTGTTGGCTTTCGCCTTTCGTAAGCCCATCTAACACTCCTGAATAACAATTTTTTGAGATTAAAGGGAGCCAGTAGAGATGTCTAACGCCTGTGTTCAGCGGGGCCGCGTGAGTGACTACGGTGAATGATGAGCAACGCGCTTCACGGCCTCGGGTGCAACGATTTGTTGGGCGGCACGCCGCGTTCTACTCAAGGCGCAGCCCCCATTTTTTTCAGCATCTCGGCGGCGTTAGTGTTTTTCGGGTTAAGTGCGAGGGATTTGCGATAGTTACGGATAGCTGCCTCGCGGTCGCCCTGCGCCATGTACGCCTCAGCGAGACTGTCGTAAGTGTTGAAGCCTTTCGGGTACATCTCGACGTTCAGCTTGAGGATCGCAATGGCCTCTTTTGTATGTTTAGTCCGGAGTTGCTGGTAGCCAAGAGTATTGAGCGTTTTCTCGCTGAGGAACTCGGCGGGATATCGCAGCCGCATCTGGCGGTAGAGAGTGATTGCTTCATCCACGCCTTTTTCCTTGATCTTCCGATCGAGAGCCCTTAGAGCGTCTGGAAAGACGACCCGTCGGATGGCGGAAACCACGAGCGACGGCTCATCCCGTTGAATATAGTGGGTACTGTTTGGCGTGAGGACCAAGCCGCCTTCGGTAGCCTCGACCATCCAGCTTCCGTACTCATCGAGAACAGATTGTACCCAGTGAGGCGGCCGGTCTATGCCTGCCACAAGGAGCATCATAGGTACATCAGGCGGCTTGCCGAACGATCCCAGCTGCGGGAAATCACGTAGTGCCTCACTCTTCAAGAATCTCCACTCAGCTTGTACGCCTGCTGGGGCATTTTTGATCGCAGTCTCCTGCTGCGCCATCGCTGCTTCTTTCTCCTTTTCGCTTTGCGATCTGAATACAGTTGCGTTTATGGGATCAATGAAGACAATTCCTACCACTTCTTCCTTAAAAAGTTGCGCGAAGGCACGAACATTCCCGCCACCCATCGAATGCCCAACAAGTACATACGGCGGCGCAATGCCTGCGCGATGAAGGAGCGTGTGAAGATCGGTGGCGATCTGCGTGAAGGAGCGTGGCTCTGGCCCCGGGTCGGATTCACCAAGTCCCGCGCGGTCATAAGCAACGACGCGAGTGAAACTCGCGACTTCGAGGAAAACATCATTCCAAACTCCTAGTCCATCGCCGAGGCCGCTATCAAGGATGACGGTGGGCGTTTCCGATCCTGCGGTCTGTAGCCTGAGCTTGTAACCGCCTACGTCAACGTATTGTGTTTGTACTCTCGGTTGTCTGACGGCTTTAGCTTGCTGGGCCAAGAGTGATGAGCATAAACAGGTGAGCAAACACAGTATGGCTAAGAAATATCTTTTGCTCCACATGTAACCTCCTAAAACTGATTCCTCATATCCTCACTGCTACAGACGAGCAGCCGAACGATACGATCAGTGGGCGCACGGATAAGACCGCTTCCATCTAAAGACCGCTGCGCGCGCTCCGCGGCATCGAGTGTTGGGCGGCCGCATCCACGTAGTAACACCTTGGAGACGCACTTTGTTGAGCCACATGCCCGGCTTAGCCCGAGTCTCTCGGACGCCCATGCCGCAAACGCCCTGCCCCTAGCGCTAACCCCACGCCGACTATGAGAAGCAGGGTAAGTGTCCCCACAGCAGTCCCGCCCCCGAACGAGTCGGCCGTGCTGGTGCCGAGCAATGGAATCCTCAGCAGGATCAGCGCCGCTACTACTAGCATTCCAACAAGCAGCGCCCACCAAGCCCACACCTCTCCTCGACGATATGGGATAACGCTGATCAGCAGGAAGAGCGTCGCGAAGCCGGCGCTACATGCCGCGGCCGTTGCTCGCCGTGCTCGCACAGCCGTTTCCACCTCCGGCCGCCCAGCCGCCAAGTCGGTCACGCGCACGCCACCGAGGCGCTCGTTGTAAGTCCCATACGCTCTTGACGCTGAAAGAAGACTGTACAAAAGAGTCGCCACACCAATGAATGCGAGCAACACCCAGCTTGCCGTTTTCATTCTTTGCCTCCGCTTCTGCAACCACGCCGGATGGTTGCTTCATCACGTCTTTCACTCATGTCTGCCTAACATGAATTATGCAGTTTTCTTTGCCATAAGTTTTATACAGTTTTCTTGATAACACCGGATTTATAGGTGTTATGCAGAAAAGCAAGTACCAAGCCAATAAAACTTTTACCTAACCGATCTCTATCCGTTAACTCGCACGCTCAGCGCGGCGGAGCTTTCTGCATCGTTAACTTCTGCGGCGGCGCGATTGCCCGACTCCAACGCTCCGTTCATCCATCCATGCCACGCTGAAGTGTGCTCGCCCGCGAAATGAATCCGGCCTTCCGCCTGTTGAGCTATCGGCAACAAGGTAGTCATCTGACCCGGCTCAAAATAAGCAAAAGCTCCTCGAGCGAATGGGTCCTCGTGCCATATCTGACTCGTGCCGGTTTGCTGGCCGGTGAGTCCGCTGAATAGATTGCCCATCTGGCGAAGCACGAAGCTCTCACGATCGCTCTCATTCATCGCGCTCAAATCAAGCGCGCGTTGTCCGCCCGTGTAGGAGGCCAGAATTCCCGGCGTGCCCTGTTGATTGACGGTGGGTGAGTAAGTGTTTTGAATAGGAAGATCGCTCAAGCCGTAACCGCTCAATCCGGATTGTTCCCAAGTACGAGTTTTGAACTGCAGGTAGGTTCTAGTAACGGGAGTGAGCTTCAGCTCGTTGATCGCGCGTTGCTTGTCGGCGGAAAACGCAGGCGATACTTCGATGTCTTTCAAGACCGGGAAGGGAAGTGTGCAGATCACGCGATCGGCGGTGATCGTTTGAGGGCCGTCGGAGTTAGTGTACGTCACCGTGACGCTGGTTTGATCCTGCTCGATGCGAGTGACGATCGAAGCCTTCCTGAATTGCTTCTTCACTTTTCGCTTGAGCGCCGAGGCGAGTTGATCGTTGCCATCGACAATCTCATAGAAGATCGGGTCAGAAGCGATCGCTTCCGTTACCACACCGTCCATCGCCGAGAACGAATCCAAACCGAAACCCAGGAGGCCAAGTTGTGAGGCGGCGGTGATGTCAATCGCTCCATCCGAAGCTCCGAGGTTCATCATCAACTGCTTGAGTGAAATTGCATCGATCGCGGCCAAATCACTCGGCGGCCAATTCGCCTTGCGTGGATTACCGACTTCGCTCATGTAGCTATCCAGGTATAGCGGAATGATACCGAAAACTCCCTCTTCTCGTTCGGCTGCGGTGAGATGGAGTGGAATGTTTGTTGGGCCTGTCGAGCTTATGCGAAATTGATTGCCCCGAATGTTAGCCATCGAGTCGAAACCGGGCCTGGATGCCTGGCGAAGCGGCAGCCCGAGATCCGTCGCGTAGCCATATGTGAACGCATGCGATGGCGGGAAGGCGGACGCGCCCGCTTCTGCGTATTGTCCCGCAGCGAAGTCTCGAATCGTCTGCACACGCCCGCCCGGGAACTTGCGGGCTTCAAGGATGGTCACGTTGTGACCCGCGCGCTTAAGCTCGTAACCGGCCGACAATCCGGCAAGCCCGCCGCCGAGAATCACAACGTTCTGCGGTTGACCCGCAAGCTTGATCGCGCCGCGACGTTCCGCTCTTGCGATGCGAGGCGACAACGCGAGCGCCGCCGCCGCCACGCTGACCTCTTTGATGAATTGCCGCCGGTCAATCGATCTCGTCATAAAGTTCTTACAAAACGATTCGTCTCAAACTACAGTTCATACTTCATCCAGGCGCAGGGGTGCGTTTGGGAGCGAACCTGTTTCGCTACGCGGCGCTTCGCTCTTGATCGCTGGAGGCGGTATTCCAATTTTTTCAAGCAGCTTCTTCTTGATCAACTCGTCGTAGAGCCGCCACTTCATTCGAACAAGCTCTTCGTCTTTTATACCTGCCAGGAAACCAATCGCAATCTCAAAGCCGCCTGCGCCACGCCGTCCGCCGCCGTAGTAACGGCCAGTCTCGGTTGCGCCGAGCGCTTCTTTCAAGAACTCATCGGGATTCAGAGTAACTTTGCTCGTCCGCATCGAGCCGACCACCATCTCTTTGTCGCCTTTTAAAATTATTCCGTAGACGATCGCGGTGTGAACGTTTTCTTCCGTGAGCAAAAAGTCCGCGGCTTGCGGAATCGAATCGCGGTCCTCGCTTCGCAGGAAACCAACACCTGAGATCGAGTAGCTGTCTCGTATCTCGCGGTTCTCGAGCGCTAATCGAATCACATCCATCACCTGCTTCGAACGCTTGGCCGAGAGAATGTCTTCAAGCAGCGAAGTGTCCGCAAAGCGGCTGAGAAATGCAGCAGCTTCCAATTCTTCGTTTCTTGCTCGCATCAAGCCCGATGTCTCGCTGCGAATGCCATGAATCAACGCGGTCGCAAGCTTGACGTGCGTCGGATCGCTCTTATTCAACTCGAGCAAGCCTTCGCGAATGTATTCAGTGTAAATCGTAGCGGTCGCGCCGATCTGTCGGATGTCGGTGAATTCAGCTTGAATGCGGTCCTGTTTTTCGTGATGGTCAACGATCACAAGCGGCTGGATTCCCACGGCGGTAAATCGATCGGTAAGCGCGGCGGTTGTGCCTTGATTGTCGACGAAGACAGTTCCTTGATACTGCCCGAGGTTGTAGCCTTCGCTGTAACGGACCATTTCAAGTTCGGTCAATTGAACGAGAGCCAGGTTCTCCTGATGACTGATCCGGCCTTCGTAGATGATGTCGCACTCGACGCCGAACTTTGCGGAGATCATCTTATGAGCCCACGCGCCGGAGATCGCATCAGGATCGGGATAGTCCTGCATCACGATGGCGTGCCGTTCTCCACGATGTGCTTCAAGGAGAGCCGCAAGCTCGGCGGCTTTCGTCAGCGGATAAACATCGGCCGGCCTCGCGCTCACATCAGTGAGTGGTTTTCGTTCTCTGGACATGTCTCGACTCCTCTACGCTGCCGTCACCAAGTCGCTCTTTCTTTCAAGCGCCGGCAATGTACGTCTTCATCTCATTGTGGTTCTGATTCTAGTCTGAAGAGGGGTCTGACACAATATCTGCTTCAAACAGGAAAGCCGCGATCGAGCACCTTCCCGAACATACGGTCGAGTCAGGCAATCGATCGCGGCCTCTGAATCGAGCCGCGCCGGCCAGGTTGAGCGCGCTATTGAAGCGGTTCGACTACGATGCGCCTGGCTTTGGCAGTTCCGTTGACGACTGCGACTACATTTCCGTCCGGATCGTAAACATTAAGCTTGAACGGACCGCTCCATTCATCCCCGGCGTCGTTCAGAGTTATGTTCTGACTCAATTTGAACATGCCCATGTTCTCGCCGGTCTGGACATCGTAGAGGATCGAGGCAAAGGTCGCACCGAATTGACGCCCTCCGAGTGAAGCCCAGGCTCCGTATTGAGACGTTGACGAAGGGAACGGCGTCGGGGTGATGTCTCCCTGAGCGGAGGCTATGAGAATGCCATCTCCTGTGAGCGCCCAAAGTCCACTGAATGAGTCAAACGGCGGGGGATTGTCCGGAATCGTGACTGTGAGCAGCCAGCTTCCCACAAGAGTACGCTTCTTGCCGCTCGGGGATACGTCGGTGGCGGGCGAGATATCGGGCTCCGATCGATTGGAATCCTTGTCTACTGAACCTTGGTTTGGTTGAGACACGGCCGGCGAGTTGAACTGAATCCGACCGGCCCATCGGCCACTTGATTGCGCACGCGCTCCCGCTCCGAGCATCAATATCAGTCCCAACAGCGCGAGCACGCGAAGCGATCGTCGAGTACGGGTCCCACTGGTCATAACGTTGAAGAGATTTATAGTTCTCATGGTTTTGGTCCTTCCTTATTCAAAAATTAGTGGCTTTGCGAATCCACTGGAGGCGAATATAATCGAGCCCGGTTTTGGCGTAATGATGAACCGCTGATGGAAGCTTGAGCTTATGATGGGTTGTGTTGAAAGCGTGATTTTTCGATGATGTGACCGATGGTTACTCCGGGAACAGCTCGCCCCTCCTGCTATTTTTTCGATGATACCGCCGTCGACCTCGAGAACTTTCGAGTGTTGAAAGCGGGCGAGCCGCGATTTCTAGAGCCGCGAGCGTTTGATCTGCTTATCTACCTGGTCGAGCATCCCGGGCGAGTCATCGAGAAACAGGAGCTGTTTGAGCACGTTTGGAAAGACGCGTTTGTCACGGACAATGCTCTATCACGCGCGATCAAGGAAATTCGGCGAGTGATCGGAGACGATGCGAGCTCGCCAAGATACATAGAGACCCTGCCCAAGCGCGGTTATCGTTTCATAGCGGAAGTGAAAGCTCGCCCCGTCGAGTCGGACGCTACCGAGATTCAGGCGCGCCGCTCGGAAGATCTCGCCGAGGCATTGAACTACAAGATAGTTCGAAAGCTCGGACAGGGCGGCGGCGGCGTGGTATTCCTGGCTCAAGACACACGCCTGCAGCGGTCAGTGGTATTGAAGTTTCTCTCGGACGAGCTTGTAGCGGATGAAAACTCTCGAAAGAGGTTTCTTCGCGAAGCGCGCCTCGCATCGGCGCTGGACCATCCGAACATTTGTACGATTTATGAAACGAATGAAACAAACGGTTTGCATTTTATCGTGATGCAGTATGTAGAAGGCCGGACTCTCAAACAGGTATGTGGCGGAAAGGCCCTCGATGTCGAGGCCGCGCTCGCAATCGCGATTCAGGTTGCTGATGGTCTTGCAACCGCGCACGAACAAAAAATCATCCACCGTGATATTAAACCGGGCAATATAGTCATCACGAATAAAGGGCAAGTCAAGATACTCGATTTCGGGCTGGCAAAATCGGTTGCGTACGCGGCCGGCGACAAGCGAGGCGAGATCGATGATCTCACGCGAGGGGGAGCGCAACTCGGAACTCCAGCTTATATGTCGCCGGAGCAGGTTCGAGGCGAAGCAATCGATCATCGCTCTGATATTTTCTCACTCGGAGTGGTGCTGTACGAGGTGGTAACCGGCCAGTCTCCGTTCAAGGGAAAGCACAAGACGCCGGTTGATATCATGCATTCAGTTGCGCATGAGACACCCCGTCCGGTGAGCGAGATCAATAACAACTTGTCCCCGCAGTTGGAAGCGATCATCACTCGTGCGATCGATAAAGACCGCGCTAGCCGATACCAGACGGCCAAAGAGTTTCAGGATGATCTCAAGAAGCTCACGCACCAGAGTCAATCGGGCGGGGCCGCGATAAGGAAAGCAGCGTCTAAACGGCGAATAGACTCGAGAGTGCTCGCGTACGCAATGCTGACTTTGGCGGCGCTCGTGGCTGTCGGCATTGGAGTCGAAACTCTTTTGCGAGCTTCTACCTCCCGGCGTTCGATAGGCTCGCTGGTTGTTTTGCCATTCTCCAACGAGAATGTCGATCAAAGCTCGGAGTATCTGAGCGATGGAATTACCGAGAGCATAATAAACAGTCTCTCCCAGATTTCTGAGTTGAAGGTAATCGCTCGCACGACGGCCTTTCGTTACAAAGGACGCGAGTCGGATCCCCAAAGTGTCGCACGAGAGTTGAAGGTTGACGGTGTGCTGACCGGGAAAGTGAGTCAACAGGGCGATTCGCTTTTGGTTCAAGCCGACCTTGTGAGCGCTGCCGACGGCACTGAACTGTGGGGTGAAAAATACACGAGAAAAACTTCAGACATTCTTACAGTTCAGGAAGAGATCGCGCGGCAGATCTCAGAAAGACTCAGGCCCAAGCTGACCGGCGAAGAGGAAAGACGGCTATCGAAGAGCTACACCACCAACACCGAAGCCTATCAGCTTTATCTCAAGGGTCGATACTACTGGAACAAGCGAACAGAAGACAGCTATCAAAAAGCCATCGATTATTTTCACCAGGCGATCGAGCACGATCGCAACTACGCTCTAGCCTATACCGGACTGGCCGATTCCTACAGTTTCCTAAGCAGTCAGGGCATACGTCCTCCGAAGGAAGTCTTCCCCCTCGCAAAAGATGCCGCGGAGAGGGCAATTGAGTTGGACGACAGTTTGGCCGAGGCGCACACGTCGCTTGCGTATTGCAAGCTTTATTACGATTGGGACTGGGACGGAGCGGAGCGTGAATACAAACGCGCCATCGACTTGAATCCCAATTACGCGATTCCTCATCACGGCTACGCTTACTATTTGATCTCTACAGGACGAACGGAAGCAGGAATTGCGGAGATCCAAAAGGCACAGGACATCGATCCGCTCTCGCTCGTTATCAATACAGATCACGGCGAGTTCTATTATTTCGCTCGGCGACCCGACGAAGCGATCACTCAGCTCAAGAAGGCGATCGAGATGGAGCCGACTTTTGTTCGCGCTCACTTTCTGCTGGCCCGAGCATATGCTCAAAAGGGTCAGTGCGATGAAGCTGTGGCGGAGTTCCAAAAGGCGAGAAGCCTCGTCAATGGAGTAGAGATGTTGGGAGCGCTTGCGCAAGGCTACGCTTCCTGTGGCAGGCGTGCGGACTCGCAAAGAGTGACGAGCGATTTGTTGGAGCCGTCACAGCAGCATTATGTCTCGCCGCACTGGCTGGCGGCGACCTACGCAGCCCTGGGAGAAACAGATGAAGCCTTCAAATGGCTCGACAAGTCTTTTGAGATGCGTTTCGGCCCGCTCATCTATCTTAAAGTCAATCCGATTTGGGATCCGCTGCGATCAGACGCGAGATTTGCCGAACGATTGCGACGCGTCGGTCTCACTCCCTGACATCAATTGCACATTCAATAAATGAGGAACAGCTCGCGCAGCATCACGACTCTGCTATTCGATTGGGACGGAACGCTGTTCGAGTCAGCGAGCGCCGGCTTCATCGCGTTTCAAAAAACTTTTCACGATCTCGGAATCGATTTCACCCGCGAGTTTTATGATTCGCGCTATTCGCCGAATTGGTACGCAATGTACGACGCGCTGAATCTTTCAAAGGAGAATTGGAATGCGGCCGACGAGCTATGGCTCCAGCATTACGGCAAGCAACCGCCGCGAATGGTCGACGCGGCTGAGACGACCATTCGCGAGCTTCACCGAAAAGGTTACCGGCTCGGAATCGTCACAAGCGGCACTGAGCGAAGAGTCTCGCGTGAGATCGAAGAGCTTGGCTTGAGCTCGACATTCGAAGTAGTGATTTGCAATGAGCACATCGAAAACAAGAAGCCTCACCCGGAAGGGCTCGAAAAGGCGATGTCGCTGATCGCGAGCTCGAGCGAGACAAGTTGTTACATCGGAGACGCACCTGAAGATGTGCAGATGGGAAAGAACGCGCGTGTCTTAACCGTGGGAGTTCGAAGCTCATATCCGACGAGCAAACACTTGCTGAGCGAGCAGCCCGACATCCTTCTCGAATCGATCGCCGATTTATTGATTCACTTTTGATTACAACTTGCCAATGAGCATCAAAACGCCGATAGCAATAAACGCGACTGCGGCGACCCGCTTGATCCACACGACCGGAAGGTAGTGACCGAGCGCGCCTCCAACTGCCACTCCCAACGCAGACACACAAGCAAGTGCGACCGCGGCGCCGATGAATACAGCGAACGGCTTTTTAGTCTCGGCCGCCATCGTCATTGCTGCAAGTTGGGTCTTGTCGCCCATCTCGGCAAGGAAGATGGCTCCGAACGTAGTTACGATCACGCGCCAGTCCATCGGCCCTCCTTAACCACAAAGGCACGAAGCCACAAAGAGTTCAGAGCAAATAAAAACAGTTGTGGCGCGCGCCTTTGTTGTCAGTTTTCAAACTCTCGCGCTACCGATTCATCAACATCCACTTCCATTCGGAGCAGTGCCGAGCTGTAGGTCTTGCCCTGCGCGTCGGTCTTGAGCGAAAGCGTGCCGCCCCCATCCAGACTCTGATGAAGCAGAAAATTTAATGCACCGAGATTCGGCACTTCGAAACGCTCGACTTCTCCGAGGCAAATGCCTTTGAAGTGGTCCTTCACTCGTTCGGCGGTCACTTGTTCCACAAGAATCGGATAATACTCGGGCTTGAGTGCGATCAATCCGACGTTCGCCGTATCGCCTTTGTCACCCGAGCGGGCGTGCGCGAGCTTCAACAGTTTTATTGTCGACATATTCAAGCCTCGATCACGGAAATGTCGGCGCTCACGTCGGTCTTCGGAATCAGAGCGGGCCAATAAGCGATGATCTCCTCGACCTTGGGCCGGCCGCCGGCAAATCCCGTCACAGTTGGAGGACCGTTCAATACGAGTGGAGCGATTTCGCGAGTGAATTGCTCGACCGCGCGGTTGTCTTCCGATCGGACCCCGATTCTGAATGTGACCTCGGCGATGTCTTCAGAAGGCGGTCCGGAGAGCTGACCGTGGCACGCATCGGCCCCGACAAATTCGGTGAGGATCTTGTCAAACTTCAAGCCGAGTCGATCCAGCCGCTCTCTCAATACACGATCAGCCAGTTGCGCTTTCTTGTATGCATCGGGCCACGCGTATACGAGCGAGCCGATCGCTTTCCAGCCCGCAGAATAACTGACGCTCACTTTGAATAGATCGGTCGCCGGCTTGCCTTTGATTCCGGAAAAACGAACTCGATCACTTCCATCCTGCGTGAGTTGAATGGTGGTGAAGTCGGCCACGCAATCGGGCGTGATGTATTCGTGCGGATCTCCCATCTCATAGAGCAGCTGCTCCTTCACCGAAGCAACGCTTATGCGACCGCCTGTGCCTTCGTGCTTCGTGACAACAAAACTGCCGTCGGCGTTCGCTTCGACGACCGGGTAGCCAATGTCAGCCAGATTTGGAATCGTCTCCCAGTCAATCAGGCAATTTCCGCCGGTGCATTGCGCGCCGCACTCGATCGTGTGCCCGGCAATCGTTCCCGCGGCAAGCCGGTCCCAATCATCGGGCTTCCAGCCGAACTCATGAATCATCGGACCCAGCGTTAAGCCTGTGTCAGTCACGCGGCCCGCGATCACGACTTGCGCGCCCTTGTTCAACGCTTCGGCGATGTGCCGCCCTCCAAAATAGACGTTCGCGCTTTGGACACGCGAGCGAACGGAAGCGAGAGGCTCTCCTGTCTCGGAGTTATTCAACTCGACTCCGCGGGCGATGAAATCGTCGAGGCGATTCATTATGTCGTCGCCGGAAACGATTCCGATCTTGACCTTGCCCGCGAATCCGCGTCGACGCGCGACATCGGCTACGGCATCGCGGCAAGCTTCGGGGTTCACGCCGCCGGCGTTTGCAACGACCTTAATGTTGCGCTCGATGATGTCCGGCAAAATTTCTTCGACCATGCTCACGAAGTCTCGCGCGTAACCCGAACGCGGATCGCGGGCCCGTTGCTTCTGCATGATCGACATTGTTATTTCGGCAAGATAATCGAGCGTCAGATAGTCGATTGGCCCGCGCCTAACCTGTTCGATCGGCGCGTGAAGCGAGTCGCCCCAGAAACCCTGCCCGTTTGCTATTTTGATTGTTCTGCTCACTTCGGTAGTTGATCAAAGCTTCGGGATGGGAGGCGGCAGCTCTCGAGCTTCGACCTCGGATTGAAATCCAACTCGCGCATGACTTCCATCACAGAAGGGTTTGTTTTGTGAATGACCGCACCGGCAAAGAGAGATAACAGTTCGCCCTGCGATTCCGAAAGAATTTCCCGCGGCATCTTTGATTATGATGTTATCGCCCATCACGCGATAAGGGCCGTTGTTATTGCATACGATTGCAGTTTCGTTTTGATCGCTCATTATTACCCCCGGGAGAAAATTCAAATAAATCGAGTGACAATTGTATCGCAGGCAGCGATTTCTAAAAAGCATTGCTCTCGCGTACTGCTTCCAAAGAGGAGCCGGCTGTTGGACCAACAGAACCTGTTACCATGGCAAATAGTTCTGGAGTTGGACCTCGATCTGCTTCCGATCGACGCCTGAGAGACGGCCAATTCTCTTGACCAGCAGCCGATTGTCTAACGTAAAAAGTTTCAGTCGCACCAGGCAGGCGGCGCGCAAACCAGCCGACTTGAGGTCAGACAATGCAACATCACCGGGCCACGGTCGACGACTAGAGCTTGTTACCATCGCTAGGACGCTGTGCCCGCGAACGTTAAAAGTGCGATCGCTCAAGACGAGGGCCGGCCGGCGTTTCGCACCGGGCTGATTTGTAAACGGAAAGGGGACCACGACAACATCCCATTGCTTACAGGTCACGAAATGCCTCCTCGTCCGCTTCAGTCGCCCATTCATCGAGGGTGCCCGATAACGCGGAATGAAATGCAGCGTCGAAAGGTTCGAGCCGCCGAATCTTCACAACTTCACTGGCGTTCTCCACTTCATAGGCGATTGTGTCACCCGGTTTCGCCCGGAGTACCTTGCGCACCTGCGCCGGCAGCGTTATTTGACCTTTGCTTGAAAGCCTGCTTGTATGCATGTTCATCTCCTTGACTTCTTTACAGTAGGGTGTGATGTTCGCGTTTGTCAATTCAAGATCATCTCTACCTGTTGTGAAGTTGAATTTGTTGGATCGAGGTCGCTCGCATTAATATTTGCAGCTCTTCTTTTCAAACGAAACCTGATTGGCTTTGAACTGTGGTGAGATCTTCTAACAAAGGACTGGTCCGCGGCATTCGTCGGTGGGATCTTGTAGCGGTTGCGATCAATGCGATCATCGGCGCGGGAATCTTCGGTCTGCCTTCGAGGGTCTACGCTCTTGCCGGCGCGTACAGTCTAATTGCTTTTGTTGTTTGCGCGATCGTCGTAGCGCTGATCATCCTGTGCTTCGCGGAAGTCGGCAGCCGCTTCAATGATACCGGCGGGCCTTATCTATACGCGCGAGAGGCATTCGGCTCGACGGTCGGATTTGAAGTCGGCTGGCTGATGTGGCTTGCTCGATTGACGGCGTTCGCAGCCAATTGCAACCTGCTGGTCGACTACCTTGGATTCTTTTGGGCTTCGGCGACGACACATTACTGGCGCGAGATTGTAATCGTCGTTGTCGTCGGAGCTCTCGCGGCAATCAATGTAGCGGGCGTCCGGAACGCCGCCCTGGTAACAAATATCTTCACTGTGGGCAAGCTTGTGCCGCTGATATTATTCGTCGCGGTGGGTTTGTTCTTTATCAACACGCAAAACTATTCGTTTGTTACGCGTCTGAACTACGGCACCTTCTCGTCTTCGGTGTTGATCCTCGTGTATGCATTTTCGGGATTTGAGATGGCGGCCATCCCTGCCGGCGAGGTTCGCGACCCGCAGCGCAATCTGCCACTCGCATTGCTGACTGCAATCGCCGTAGTTGCGGCGATCTACATTACCGTTCAAATCGTTTGCATTGGAACGCTGCCCCAGCTCGCTGTGTCTCAAAGACCACTCGCGGACGCGAGCGCTGTGTTCTTAGGCAGGGCGGGAGGCGCAATCATCTCCGCCGGTGTGCTGGTCTCAATCGTAGGCAACCTGAACGTAATCATATTATCGGGCTCGCGACTGCCGTTCGCGATGTCCGAACGTGGCGAGCTCCCTCGACTAATCTCCAGAACTCACGAGCGGTTTCGAACTCCGCACATCGCAATCATCATAACGTCAGTCGTCGCGCTTGTGCTGACCGTCTGGAGCACATTTTCAAAACAAGTCAACTTGAGCGTCAATGCGCGATTGGTGTCTTACAGCGTGACCTGCGTCGCTTTGCTTTTATTCAGACGAAGAAGTGACGCACCTCCTGCTTTGTTCAAGGCGCCCGCTGGGATGGTAGTAGCTATTGTAGCCCTGGCGCTCGCGTTATGGCTGCTGTCAAACATTAGTTGGCTCGACGCTCGCGATTCAGCGATTGCGGCCGGGCTCGGTCTGTTGCTCTCTTTTGTTTTTCGATTCAAGCGAAGAGATCCGAAGCCGGCTGCGCATTCGAGTCGCGTCCGTTGAATGTAATGCGCCGATGCATCCAGCGGATTCAGGATGATTGAACGGTTGGAGTAATGCTGGCAGGTCTCAGACTTTAGCCGAACGCCCGCCGCCGTTCCTTTGCGGAAGGCAAATCGCTCGTGCACCTACTTTCTAATTCATCTAAATCCAAGACACTCTTAAAGGCTACAGCCCACACGAACAGATGTTATTCGTCAAATTTCTATCCGTTATGGTACAAACGGCTCCGCCCGGCAGAATCTGCAACGCAGCATTTCCCCGATTTGCATTGCCATCAACATAGGCTGTGACTCGGCGGGTGGGCCCATAAGCCTGCAAGCTGAATATATTGCCACGACGGGTGACGACGCCGAACCCGGTGAACGTAGTTCCACCGCAACAGAAGGTGTAGGAACCACTCGATATGTCAAATACCAACTGGATGGACGGATCGGAGTCGTCCTGCAAGCAAAGCAGCGTTGCCGACGGTGTTGGCCGAGCCTGATAAGTTGCCGGGAGAGAAACAAACAAAACGAGCAACGAGATCGCGAAAAGCGATGTCTTTCGATTTAGTCGCATCGAATCCTCCGTCAATGAAAGTCAGTCAAAGCTCACGTCAGCGTGAGTCGGGGAGTCTTGATTCCGAGTTATGGGATTTCAACTGCGCGTGTATTTCTAGCAGCTTTATCGTTTGAAATCAATAACGAAAAGCTCTCAGGCCTCAGCTTTCGTCCCCGTGTTTTTCCACTTCGTCTTTGGCTTTGCTTGCGACTTGTTGACTTGACGATTTCGTTTCCTATCTAATCAATCACCGATGACGAGACTCCTTTTGACGGCAGAGTGGTTGATACCTATAAGCTTGCCACCAATACGCGAAGGCGTGGTTGCGATTCAAGATGGCCGTATAAGCTTTGTAGGCTCGAGGAGGGACGCCAAAGCCCTTGGGGAATTCTCTATCGACGAACGCAAAGACTTTGGTCGAGCCGCAATTCTGCCCGGCTTCGTCAATACGCACAGTCATCTTGAGCTAACCGTGATGCGAGGCTTTCTCGAAGACCTTCCATTTCGAGACTGGATCACAAAGCTGACTCGAACGAGGTACGAACGACTCACGATTGATGATTTGAGAGCGTCGGCATTTCTGGGAGCGGCAGAGGCGATTCGCGCCGGCGTGACCACGCTCGCGGATACGGGCGATTCAGCGTCTGCGTTCGAAGCTCTGCGTGAGAGCGGGCTGCGCGGCATTGCTTACCGCGAGGTGTTCGGGCCTGATCCTTCTGACGCGACGAGGAGCCTTGATGGGTTAAAAGAAAAAGTCAACGCGATGCGCGAGCGAGAAACCGAACTCGCTCGTGTCGGAGTCTCGCCACACGCGCCGTACACCGTGTCTTCGGAATTGTTTAGATGCGTCGCCGACTATGCGGCGAAAGAGACTCTTGATATCTGCATACACACTGCCGAATCCGAAGCCGAACAACGATTGATGATGACCGGTGACGAAGAATTTGCAAACGGCTTGAGGGCACGTGGAATTGACTGGCAAGCGCCCGGTGTTTCGACTGTCAAGTATTTTGCATCGCTTGGCGTGTTGGAGCGAGGGGCGTTACTCGTGCACTGCGTCAGAGCCGACAGAGACGACATTGAACTAATCGCTCGTAATCGAGCCCGCGTTGCGCATTGCCCGAAGTCGAACGCCAAGCTTGGACACGGAGTGGCGCCGCTTCAAGAAATGCTTGAAGCCGGCGTCGACGTAGGCCTGGGCACAGACAGCGTAGCTTCAAACAATCGCTGCGACATGCTTGAAGAGACTCGTTTCTGCGGTTTGATTCATCGCGCGACGTCTCGCGACTTCAGCGAGCTCACCGCCGAACAATTGTTGAAGCTGGCTACACTGGACGGCGCCCGAACATTAAGATTGGATCGGGAGATCGGTTCTCTCGAGGTTGGAAAACAGGCCGACATAATAGCTATCGATCTTTCCGGAGCTCACAACGCGCCGATACACGATCCTGTCTCGACAATTGTTTTCAGCTCTAGCTCCGCGGATGTTCTCTTTGCGGCGGTCGCGGGGCGAGTGCTTTTCGATCGCGAATTGAAGACACTTGACGAAGAGGAGCTTCGAAGCCGCGTGAATGGCGCCGTGACTGCAATGCATGATGACTAGGCGGGAGTGAAAAAGGAGTGACCCGATGAGGAAGATTGGTATTGCAATCGTTCTTTGTTTTCTGGCGACCAGTGCTTTTGCGCAGCAGAGTCCACAGAACCTGGGATTCGAAGTCGGATCTCGCGGCGATATTCCGAAAGGCTGGTTGAATCCCGGTGCTCCAAACGGATACACAGTGAGGCTTACCGATCAGAATCCAAAGAGCGGATCACTCTGCGCGGTTATCGAGTTCACCGGTCAAGGGCAGCCCTCAGGATACGGGAATCTGATGCAGACCGTGGATGCGACGCCCTATCGCGGAAAACAGATCCGCTTCAAGGCAGCGGTTCGAACGGGAAGCACGGGGAATCAGGGTCAAGCACAACTGTGGATGCGCGTCGATCGGATGGCTGGAGCCATGGGCTTCTTCGAAAATATGGGTGATCGTCCGATCACCTCGCCGCAGTGGGGTTACTTTGAGATAGTCGGTGACATTGAGGAAGATGCCAAAGCGCTGAGCTTCGGTGTGTTGCTCTTAGGCAGGGGAAGCGTCTGGGCCGATGACGTCTCGATCGAGATCCTCGGCAATGCCAACAAGCTGCCGGCCGAAGCAGCGCGGTCGCTTAGTGACCGTGGCCTTCCGAATCTGGTCGCCTTTTGCAGGCTCTTCGGTTACGTTCGTCACTTTTATCCTGGCGACGAACCCGCGCGGACAGACTGGGAGTCGTTTGCGATCGAGGGTGTTCGAGCTGTAGAAGCGGCGAAGACTTCCGCTGAATTGGTAGAAACACTCACCAACCTTTTCCGCCCGGTGGCGCCGACGGTTCAAGTTTACCTTGCGGACAAGCCTCCTCAAGCTTCGCACGTCACATCGCCAACGAGTAATCATGCCACCGTGAGGGTCAGGGTATGGCGTCATCACGGGTTTGGTACGGGCGCGACGAATTCGATTTACAGGAGCGAACGCGTTGTCGTCGATATGCCAGTCGCTAAAGTCCCCAACCCGTACGAGGCAGGCTTGGGAGGCGGACTTCGATGCCGCGTACCGTTGACCCTCATTGCCGGCACTGATGAGAAGGCCCTTCCATCTCCACCTGCCAGGAAGAGAAGGACCGGCGATGATCGCGCGACGCGTATCGCCGACGTCATTCTCGCGTGGAACGTCTTCCAGCATTTCTATCCGTACTTCGATGTGGTCAAGACCGACTGGTCCGTGGCGCTCGAGACAGCTTTGCGATCGGCCGCTACTGACGCGGACGCGGCGGCCTTTGGCAACACGTTGCGTCGCCTGGTGGCGGCGCTTCACGACGGGCACGGTCATGCCTACTCACCGCTCGCCGGGCCTACGTTCCCAGTTCCGGTTTCCTGGGACTGGATAGCGGATCGGTTAGTGGTCACTCACGTACCGAAGACTCAAGGCCAGGAAATTGCGAGAGGTGACGTAGTCATAGCGATCGACGGAGAGCCTGTCGCTCAAGCTCTCGCGGAAGCCGAGAGCCTCATATCCGGCGCCACGCCACAGTGGATCCGCTTCAATGCGCTGCGTGAGCTTGGCTCGGGTAACAAGGACAAACCGGTAACTCTCGAAATCGAGTCATACGGCAAGCCGGGAACAAGCCATCAGGTGATCCTGAAGCGTGATTTATCGCCCATGGATCTCGACGAGCCCCGTCCCGAAAAGATCAAGGAGTTGGAGCCGGGAATCTTCTACGTCGACCTGAACGCCATCTCGGATAACGATTGGAATACTGCTTTGCCCCAACTTTCAAGAGCCCGCGGGATCGTCTTCGATATGCGCGGCTACCCATCGAAGCTCTCACCGGATTTTCTCTCCTATTTGAGCAAGAAGAGTATGACGAGCGCGCAGTGGCACATTCCCGTTGTGGCTTTTCCAGATCGCAACGACATTCAATTTGAACGCGGTGGTGAGTGGGATCTTCGGCCCAAGGCGCCTTACCTGACTGCGAAGAAGGCTTTCATTACCGATGGTCGCGCGATCAGCTACGCCGAGTCTTGTATGGGCATCGTCGAGTATTACAAGTTGGGTGAAATCGTAGGCGGTCCAACAGCCGGAACCAACGGCAACGTGAATCCTTTTACGCTTCCCGGCGGATATCGCCTCGTGTGGGCTGGAATGAAGGTGCTAAAACACGACGGCTCGCAACATCATGGAGTCGGCATTAGCCCGACGATCCCCGTTTCGCGAACGCGTGGCGGAGTTGCGGCCGGGCGAGACGAACTTCTCGAGAGAGCGGTTCAAGCGGTTAGATAGCGGTTAGATAGATTACAGTTAGTTGTAGCATTCAATATGTTTGGAATCGCAACGACTGAAGACTCAGCTAAGCGGAACGGCTTGACCAGCTTGCACCCAGATATGTTCCCACAAATACAAACCCGCAAGCGCGCACAGAGAAGTCAGCATGGCAATTGGTTTGCTTTGAGCGCTGCCGCTCGTCAACGCGAGCAGCGGGATGATCAGGCCAATGATTATCGCGCCGCCCCAGAACAGGTTGCGAAAGATACCGCGCGTTATCAAACGGACCGCTCGTTTGCGCTCGACATTCTCTTCGGGCATGAATAACTCGCCGGCGATCAACACACCGCTTGCCACCAACGCCCCGATGAACTCGTAATAGATGAAGGTCCATCCTGGTCCGATAAGCCGGCTCCCCGAAATCATCGAGTAGAAAACAATCACCGCTGTAAGGACGGCAGCGCCGGCCAGCATCGCTTGAACGAGCAGGTGCAAAGGCGTCAGCGTGCTGTTCCAAAACACTCGGCCGCGAGCCTGCCGAAAGAGGAACGCGGAATAAACGGCCGACCCCGCTGCAAAAAGCGCTCCCAGCAACATCACCGGACCTTCCAACTGAAACAGACCGACCATCGGAATAAGCATCCACGCCATCAACAATCCTCCGAAGATCACAAGCGTGTAGCCTCCAATCACAAGCCACGACTTCCATTGGGGCCGAAAGAGTATGCTCAGAAAACGATCCGGACGTTTAAGGTCCCAGACCAAAAGCGCGACAGTGACAGCGAGAAACAGCAGGGATATTTGCGGCGCCGCTGATTCGTAGAGCCAGTGGCCTCGAACAAAGCCGAAGCCGATTGCAATCGCCGCCAGGAAAAAACTCCCTGCCGAGATAGACTTCGTCCACAAGTAAGCCGAGACCTTCCAACCCCACGGCCGTTCGTGAGACACATCGTAGGTTGTTCGAGCGCGGGCATCGGCTGCCGCGAATGCCTGCTCGTCAGCGAGCAGCGGGTCCATTTGTAACTCGGACCATAAGTAGCCTCCGATGCGCGTTTGCTCGGTGGGGGCGAGCGCGGCGCCGTCGGCTTCAATATAGAAAAGCTTTGGCGATGTGCCCGCCTCCGGTTTTCTAACCTGTGTTTGTTCGGACGCAATGAGGTGAGATAGGTTCGATGACGTATCGTCCATGTCTCCCGAAATGATCGCTTGAACCGGGCACACGATCACACAAGCGGGCTCGAGTTGTTTCTCGATTCGATGCGCGCAGAAGTTGCACTTCTCTGCGGTGTTGGTGTTCGGGTTTATGTACAACGCGTCATACGGGCAAGCTTGCATGCAAGACTTGCAACCGATGCACCGGTCTCCATTGAAGTCGACGATGCCGTTGTCGCGGCGGAACAAGGCAGTCACCGGACAAATCGTTATGCACGGAGCGTCTTCGCAGTGATTGCATCGGAGCACGGAAAAGAAGCGGCGAGTGTCGGGGAATTCACCCTTTTCGATGTACTTAACCCACGTTCGAAAAGTGCCGAGCGGCACTTCGTTTTCTGACTTGCACGCTACGGTGCAGGCGTGGCAGCCGATGCACTTTCGATGGTCTATGACAAACCCGTATTTCATCTCGAGTCGCTACTGCAAGCCTCACCTTAAAGGAGAAGGTGCTTGGACGAGTGACGATATTAGCTAATCGGCTTTTTAAAGACCAGCCAGGATCGTGAGAGGTAGAGACGAGGGAAGTTGCCTCAATGTGCTAGTGCCGGTCATTTGGGATGCGACAAACTCAAAGCATCGAGCAGGCGATCGGCCATCTCGCGCCCAGCGTAGCGAAGCGAATAGTCGGCAGATGAACCGGTTTGCGGTCCCGGTAGCGGCATCCCCACTGGCCCTCGCGAGCGTTGGTAGACGTGCCCTGACGTTCGCGTCTTGCCGGTGACCGGCGTGAATACTTCAAACTTAACGTACAGGTATTGAGGCGGCACTGATCCCATCGATCTTTGGGCGTCAATCGCATCGACATCAAGCTCGAACCATAGAACATACGAATCAGGGGAAGCCTTCGCGGCATCGATGGCTTCTTTGCGATTCATCTCTCTGCCGGCTATCGCTTTGATGGCGTTAGACTGAGAGAGCCGCTCGAGGCAACCGTCTTCGACAATTTCTGAGTAGATCGATGAAGTTCCGATGTTTGGAAGATGCCAAATGACTTTTACCGGAATCTGCGAAGAAGAAGGCTTGTTCGATGGTTGTGCTATTGGCGGTTCGTCTTGTTTCTGCGGAAGCGGGTCGGGAGACTTCGGCTGCTGCGGAGGCTTTCTCCCGGATTGCGCAAGAGCGAATGAACCTAGAACGACAATGACGGCGATGCCCGTTAACGCTTTCTTGACAGTGACCCGTCCTGTCCAATCGCGGTGATAGAAATTATGTTTCACGAGCCGTAGCTCCTTCAATGAATGTTTTGCACGGGCTGTTAAGGTTTGAGACCGCCGGATTCTCTATCGATTGAATCGCTACGCGACGACAGAATCAGTCTACACGCGGGTCCCGAAGTGTCAAGACGGGTGGGATTCGATGAAAGCTGCGACTTGATGTGGCAAGTATCACAAGCCTGCAATCGCTCTACCGAGGCCGAGCAAAGAGAACCTTTCACAAGCCGGCTATATTTTGCACTCAGGGCTTGCAAGCTCGCTGATAATCGAGTAATCATGACCGCGCATAATTTCGGATTCTCCCCTTCGGCTCTATTAGAAGGTTGATCGCAAAGAACTGACAGTGGGTAGCAAGAAACGTGTGCGCGGCACCTTGACGAAGCCGAGCGCGTCAGGTGAGCGAACAGAAGATCGTTGCTAGTCAACAGTGCCCGACGCGTCGCGTTGAGGATGCTGGTGCTGAATCCAGGTAGTTGAGCTTGAGCTATCGACAAGAGAGACGTTAGTGAAGAAGAGCGAACCGCCAAGCCACGAGGAGCTTAATAGGATGCTCGATTGGCTCAACCCGGACCGCGAGCGCGCCGGAGAGAAATTCATGACTATAGGGACGAGGGTCACAAAGATACTGGTGCGCCGGCAATGCTATGCCGCCGAAGAGTTGTGGGATGAAACGTCTAACCGAGTCTGCCATCGGGTAAGGGACTTTGTCGACAGCTACGTAGGTGATCCGGCGCTCTACTTCTACGCGGTGGCGAAGCTGGTCCACCTGGAGTGGTTAAAGGATGAGAAGTGGAAGAAAGAGAGACTTGTCAACAAGCAGCCAGACCCGCCGGAACCGGATGACGATCACGAGCTGATTCATGAGTGCCTCGGGGAATGTCTGCAGAAACTTGATGTTGAAGATCGCGAATTGCTGTTGAAATACTATGAAAAAGAAAAACGAGAGAAGATAGCCTCTCGGAAGGAATTGGCTGACAAGCGCGGAATCACGCTGAATAACTTGAGGATGCAGATCCATCGGACGAACGTGGATTTGCGAAAATGTATTGAACGTTGCCTCAATGCAGCGATGCAACCAATTGGTCATGTTTTGGCCGGATGAGCCATAACAATACGGGGGACGGAGCGGTAGCAGCAAATGGCGCATGAGAATCGAGATGATGGCCTGATCAGGCGATATCTGCTTGGCCGGCTTGGGGAAGACGAGCTGCAGCAGCTCGAAGAGAGAATAATGGTCGACAACGAACTCTTTGATCAGGTGCTGTTGGCTGAGGATGAGATGGTTGAGGATTACGTGAACCGCGATCTGCCGGAGAGTGACCGTTCCGACTTTGAGTCATCGTTTGTGTCCACGCCGGAGGGCCGTCAACAAGTAGCTTACGTAAGCGCGTTGCGCAGGCACGTTAAGGATATTTCACGACCGGTGTGGTGGCGTCGCCCAGGGATTGTTCCATATCTCAGATTGGCTGCAGCTGCGGTCATCGTGATAGGGCTCGGGCTTGGAATCTGGCAAATCATTCCACGATCAGAAGGGAGCAAAGGCCTAAAGGCTCTTGCCTACGCCTACCGTGACCAACGCCCGTTTGAAGCGCGAATCTCAGGCTTCAACTACGCTCCCGCGTCAACGACTCGAGGTGGTGAGCAGAAAGTTGATCCCACTGCTCGCAATCTAGCCGAGAGTGTCTTGCTTGAGGCCGTACTCGAGCATCCGAATGCCACAACTCATTACGCCGCTGGTAAGCTCTACTTAGCCGAGAAGAAATTCGACGAAGCAATCAAGCAGTTTGAAGAAGCTCTAACGGCAGACCCTAACAATGCACAGCTTCACAGCGACTACGGGGCGGCGCTACTTGAGAGGGCGAAGGCAGACAACATGAATCTGCAGGAGTTATCAAGAAGCTTTGATCAATTCGATCACGCGCTTAAGCTAGACGACTCAATTCTCGAAGCCCTCTTCAACCGCGCTCTTTGTTACCAGTACATGACCTTATTTCAGCCTGCCAAAGAAGACTGGCAGAAGTATCTCGAAAAAGACCCTAACTCGAGGTGGGCAGACGAGGCGAGGCACAAGCTTAAAGAACTTGAGGAGCAAGAAAACAAGACAGGACAGAGCCAAGAGCAACTGTTTCGGGAATTTGGTAACGCTTATCTCGCAAGAGATGATGGGCGGGCGTGGCAAATACTAAGCAAGGGCATCCAAGCGAGGGCCGTTATCACCAACAGATTACTTGATACGTATCTCGATCTTGCGGCGAAAGGACAAAGCGATCAGGCAAACAGCAAACTTCAAATGTTGTCTTATGCGGGAGAGATTGAGAAGCAGAGAGTGGGCGACCGCTTTATATCAGACGTAACCCACCTCTATCGACAAGCAACAGCGTTGACGCTAGGAGCTATGGCTCGGGCTCGAGCTTTGATGCGCTCCGGTAACGAGCAATTTCTCAAATCCAATATTGCAGATGCTAGTGACAGCTACGACAAAGCAAGAGAAATATTTATTCACGATGGCGATTACCCTGAAGCTGAATATACCGAGTACCGCTTGGGGTATTGCTATTTGCGCGAGCCTGACATCACCAGGGGTCTATCGGTTCTTGAAAGACTGGCCCGGACATGCAGGAGCAATAATCATACATGGCTCTACGCGAAGACTCTAAGTGCGATTGCCGATGCCCGCTTTAGCCTTAACGACTACTCGATAGGAATCGACTGCTCGATGGAATCTCTCAATATCTCAGAAAGAATAGAAGACATAGACACCACACTTCGAAACATCGCCCAGCTTGCATCGGAGTCTTACCTGTTAAGCGACTATTCTAAGTCCATCGGGTTTCTTCAGCGTGGTTTTTCTATCGCGCGCACCAATGCTATTGACCAGGCACAGCTCGAATTGTTTTATAGCATAGCGGCAAGCAGCTTTACTCAGATGGATTTGTATTCCGCAGCCAAAGCGTACCAAGTGGCTGCTTTACAGATTGCTACACAAATTGGAGTCCCTCTAATAATGTCACGAGGCTACGCTCAATTGGGCGTGATTTACGCGCGGATGAAGAATCATGACGAGGCCATTAAGAATGCTATGCTTGGCTATGAGATTGGGGAAGGACTTGCCGACAAGTCTGCCGGAAAAGAGATGATGGCACATGCGTCTCTATGGCTGGGCAACATTTTCAGAGAGACGGAAGACTTGAACAAAGCTATCGCAAGCTACACGTTCCATATTGAAACTTGCGATGATCTAAAGTTTCCGGCAGAAGTGTATTCGGCGCACAAAGGGAAACTCTTGTGTCATATTGCACAGGGCGACAATGCCGCGGCTCAGACCGAGCTTCAAACAACTTTAAACTTCTTTGAACGGTATCGCTCCAGGATTTCGGAGGAGAGTAATAGAAATGCTTTCTTTGACAACGAGCAGGGCATTTATGACGTGGCAACCGACTTTGTATACTCAAGGATGGGCGATGCGCGAATGGCTTTTGAGTATTCGGAAGCAAGTCGCGCAAGATCCCTGCTTGACCTCGCAAGTGCCAGTATTCAGATCATCAATCGAACCTCGTCTCCAGACGTGCGAGTCTCGTCCGTTTCGCAGCCGCTCGATCTCGTGGACATTCAGACGCGTATGCCAGAACGGACGCAGATACTCCAATATGCTGCGCTGAACGACAAGATTCTGGCCTTTGTTGTTTCAAAAACGGGTTTCTGGAATGCTGAGGAGATTGTCCCGGAAGGCGAGTTGAGCAAAAAGGTACTTTGCTATCTGCACCTCTTGTCGGAACCGTCAGACAACGAAGCAGAGATCACAGCACAAGCTAAGGGTCTATACGACTTGTTGATCAGGCCCATCGAGGCACATCTCGACAAGGACAAATATCTTTGCGTAGTCGCCGACAAGGTTCTTAATTACCTCCCGTTCAGCGCTCTTTTGTCGTCAGCGTCGAATAGGTATCTGGTAAATGATTACCTCATTGGCGCTGCCCCAAGCTCCACTTTATTCATAAGGTGCACGGAGGTAGCGAAACGCAAAAGCGGAGCGCGAGAAGAAAAGCTGTTGAGCATCGGCAACCCATTATTCGATCGCGCCGCATATCCTTCGCTTCCTGACTTGCCGTCGTCAGCAAGAGAAGCCGAAGCAATAGGTGATCTCTACAAATCCTCAACTGTCCTCGTCGGTGCCGAGGCTAGAAAGTCGCAGATCAGTCGTATGATGACGGAGTCCGACGTAGTACATCTCGCGATGCATTATGTCACGGATAGATACTCACCCATCCAATCAAAGTTTTTGCTTGCTAAGGAACCGACACAGTCGAATCAGGATCATGTTGACGGCTGCTTGCAGCCTTTTGAGATATACGGCATGAAATTGTCGCGTACCCGTCTTGTGGTACTTTCGGCTTGTGAGACAGGCATCGAGCGAGCTTACAGAGGAGAAGGAGCAATCAGCGTCGCGCGGCCTTTCATATGCGCGGGAGCGCCTCTTGTCGTGGCAAGTCTCTGGCAAGTTGATTCGGACTCGACGACGGCGTTGATGATTAGCTTTCACGAGCATCGAAAGAGAAACGGGCTCGCGACGGCAGATGCCCTTAGGGCTGCCCAGTTGGAGATGCTCAACAGCACCGATCAGCGTTTTCACCAACCGTACTACTGGGCACCATTCGCCATCATTGGCGGATACGCCATATTTTGAATTCCCCCAAAAAGGAGAAGTTTTATGCCGATAAGAACTAACCCACCAGATCTACTACCGCCAACGATTCAAGTCCGCTTCAGAGGACTCTTGGTTTTTGATCTTGGGCAAAGGGCAATTAAAGTACATCATGATGCCCCTCAGCATGGCCTGAGGGTCGCCATTCTGAAAACACCGCCCAGCGGTCCCTCAGATCTTACTTATCTGCCCGATTCCGCCGGAGACATGCCGATCGTGTTCGACGTCCAGAACCCAGATCCTAGGTATGCAGGAATTAGAAAATACCCGCCTGCCGGAAGTACACAGTATCCTCAATACAACTATGACAAGCTTCTGCGGTTCAGGGGGCTCTCACCCGGCCATGCGGGTGCTACCGAAGACGTTACTATTCTCAGCTCGATGATTACACTGAACCATGGTTTTTTCTTCAGCGCCGAAAATGGTGATGTGATAAATGCGCTCCAAACGGACAATTGTAGAGGTAATCAAGTTGAAGTCTCCTTCGTCGTAGCAGCCAATATCTATCTCGCTCCTAATCTAACGCCTCCCGGCAAAGCAGTCTTGCAATTCGCCGGCGGCAGTCAGGACTTGATTGCGGATGGCTCGATCTATGAGATTGAGATAACGAACCTACCGCCCGGCGGTATGGTCACGATGTCTCCCCACTTTCGATATTACTACCGAGCGTTCCTCGGCGTGCCTGCTGTTGAGCAACGTGATATCTGTCCGATGCACCATGGCCCTCTTGTTACCTTTCTCCACCCATGCATACCGGTCGATGGTGAATAGATTGCTACTACCAATCCGGCGCGGAACTAGCTGCCGTCAAGCGGTATCTAGCGTCCGGGTGAGTCGGATGGCTGCGGGTTCCAATCTGTGCTTAGCTTGTTGGCCGAGACAATCACGCAGGAGAATTCACGAATTGGGCGCGCACAGCCCACTTTGAGCTACTGACTTGGTTGCAGCACCGGACGCTCTATCTCGAAGACCTTTGCTCAAACCTACCGTAAAACAAATCCAGGCCCGCGGCTAGCAAGGTTGCGGGCCTATTCGTCTTTTACGCCAACTGGTTTGAATCGCACAATGCTGTTCGGTCGCCGCGATCTTGTTTCTCGATGACTCGCGAAGCTGCATGCGGCGTGTCGCTAGCAAGCACCGGATTCGGATGACTCCCTTTGTCGTAGCCTGGTTCCCATAGCGCGTTCGCGGTTGTGTCGCGGCTTGCAGGCGAGGCTATCCACCCGAAGACTAATCCGCCTTCCACTACGCGTGACTTCATGAAACTTCGCTCTCGACAGTAAGATTCGTCGAAGTGCACCGGTAGCTGTTGCAAGTCAAGATCGTCAACTGCATATGCTCACTTTCGACCGACCTTGTGGCTGACACTATGAAGCACCGCATAGCCGTCATATAGATCTTCGTTGTCGTGACATAGCTGTACTGACACTTGACTCAGCGTCCGCCCCGGCAATTGTGATGTTTTTACGCCTTTTACATAAAGAGATGGAATGCCTGAAAGGTGTTGCCTGCCGGGGCCAAACTTCGTGGCGCCGGCGAGAAACCAAGCAGCTCGGCCAAGAGAATGCCCCTCGAATCTCGGGTGGTGCGAAACGAGGAACCTCAGGAGGATGCTATGAAACTTGAATTTGACCGTGGGAGCCATCGCGTTTGCTTATCAACATTTCCTTATGTTCTTGAATACAAGAAGGAGCGGCGCGCAAGAACCGCGAACATCTCTGTCACACGAACTCTCAAGAACCAACTTTGCATCTTCGGCGCTCTTCTGTTTGCTCTATCCGGACCATTGTCCGTTTTTTCCACGACTCTGGCGGATGACCCGACCAAACTTACAGTCGAGCCAGGCACCGTTCAGTTAGGAATGACGTACGATGCCTACATCAAACGGGTCGACCACAAGAAACTCACCGGAGCTAAGGTCGAAGCATCCGAAGGAAGCGGCGTAACTATAAAGGATTCTCCCGCACCGCGTTTGATCGACGACGACCAGACTCTGGTCTTCCGGATAGAGGTCCGCAATGATGCTACCGTTGCGACCACCAAGCTTCGCGTGAAGTACAAGGATGAGAACGGAAAGGATGTTGAGACGACGGTCGACCTGGTGGTAATTGGAAAGCAGCCGCTCAAGCCGCAACCCACCCCAAACGGGATCGATGAGGTGGACGTGATGTGGAAGGTGGTTCCGTCTAAGAATGTGCGTGACAACTTCGGGCGCAAGGTATCCAGGCAGTACTATTGCATCGAGATAGTGATCGGCAACAACAGTCAATACGATCTCCAGATTGCCAGCGTTGGATTCCGCCTCAAGACGGTGGCGCAACTTGGCACGCAGATCGTGACAACCAAAGTCCCAACCAATAGCTATCGCATGACGCGGGCAACTCTGGAGAAAGACGAAGTGTTTAGTACCCGGAATATAGTGCTGGGCTTCGTCAAAGCTTTAGGACCAGTGCTAACCGGAATAACGCCGTTCTTCCATAACATCAGTCACAAAGCGAATTTCTCGCAGGGTATCAACATACTCAGCGATCCGTTTGAAAAAGGCATCGAGGCGATCTTTCCCGATTCCACTATCCGTCAACTGGGACACCTTGACGATCAAACGCTCCGTGACGGGCTCATCGTCCACAATAACCTCCACGTGAGAACGGTAGCGTTCTTCCCCAAGGATTTCCTGAAGTTCCGGAACAAAGCGGACAAAGAGGACCCGCAAAAGGTGATGGAGCAACTGAATGAAATGGTCTTGGTCGGGGACCAGATAGCACACCTAAATCGGCAGGTGGTTACGGCCACTGCAGAGGGGGGACCGGTTCCGGTTTCGGCGCAGATCCTCACTCGATCGGCAACGTTCGAGCAAGGGGCGACCGACCAGGAACTGGTGATCAACGGATCATTTCTTGACAATGCCAGCATAGAAGACAACCCCAACGGAGTGACTATCAGTCAACCAATCGTCGGTCCGAACGGAAAGAGCCTCAGGGCCAAGGTTAGTGTCAAAGATGACGCAGTACCCGGCAAATATGTGCTTGCCATTACAACCCCTGGCGGGACGACCCCGTTTACTCTTAACATAGACCAGGCGCCTCCTGAGGTAACCCCGTCGGACCCCAAGGATGTAGATCCCGAGTCCGTGAAGTCGCCCCAAACCCGGGCAATGCTTCAGGTCATGGATAAGAAGAAGCAGAGAGTGGTTAAGCTGACCGTCACAGGTAAGCACCTCGAGAATGCTGAGGTCGTCGGAAACGATGATGTCCAAGTTCTCGAGAAACAGAATGTCGATGGCTCAAAACTCGAACTACTGTTGCTGGCTCCAAAGGCTGCCGGAACGTACTCCGTTGACATCAAGAATAAGAGCCCGCGGAACGCGACCAAGACAGTCAGCTTTGAACTGAAATAAGAGCTCGAAGGCTAACAGGTTAGATCACGACGTTGGTGGCGATGCAATTCTGCAGCAGCACGGTACGTTCGATCTCGAAGACCTTGTGCTCAAACTCGCCGACGAACAAATTCAGGCCCGCGGCAAGCAAGGTCGCGGGCCTCTCATTCTTCACGCCGACTAGCTTGAAGCGCACGATGCCGGTCTGCTGGTCGCGCTCTTGCTTGTCGATCACCTGCGAAGCTGCATACAACGTATCACCCGCAAGAACCGGATTCGGATGACTGCCTTTGTCGTAGCCTAGTTCCCACAACGCGTTCGCAGTTGTGTCGCGGCTTGCAAGCGACGCTATCCACGCGAAGACTAATCCGCCTTCGACTACCCGTGTCTTCATGAAGCTGCGCTCTCGACAGTAAACTTCGTCGAAGTGCAGCGGATGAGAGTTGCGAGTCAAGATAGTTAACTGCATATGCTCGCTCTCGCCGACCGTGTGGCCGAGGCTGTGGAGAATTACGTCGCCAACCTCGAAGTCTTCGAAGCAGCCTCGCGGGCGTCCGGGCCACTTGGGAATCCTGATCTCGCCCGCAAGTTCCTTTGGTATGGATTGGAAATCACTCTTGCTGAGAACTTCAGCATTATCCGTCTCGAGCGACGGCCGCGCTCCAACTGCGCGCTCGATCAACTCCGGGTGAGCTCGGCCCTCGAGCTTGCCAGTAGGGATCAATGCCTTTCGCTCGAAGGTCACAACAACCGAGCCGTCTTGATTGACCCCCGTTGTTCGAAGATGGACAACGCCGCGATCGGGCTTCGACTCGGACGCTCGAACGCCGAGAATTTCCGAAAAGACCGAAAGCGTGTCGCCGGAATAAGCGGCGTTCGGAAACTTCAAATCGATATAAGCCAAATGCGCGATCGCTTGTTCGGACACGTCGTGAACCGTAAAGCTCAAAGCAAGGTTCAACAACACCAGCGGCGGGACTACTCGATCGCGAAAACCGAGCTCGCGAGCGAAGCGACGACTCGAGTAGAGAGGGTTCGGGTCGAGGAACGACGCCGCGAACATCGCGAGCATTCCATCATCGATTGTGACTTCCCACGGATGGTGATAGACATCGCCGACTGTGAAATCGTCAAGCAGTCGTCCGTATCTCGGTTCAAGGATTCGTGGCATGGTCGTTCTTATCGAAAGCCCGGCTACAAGGACAAGAGTGATGCGCGCAAACGACAGTCACACCGCCAAGGCGTTTACATCTCCCGTACCGGTGCGACCATCTTCGAGTCATTTCCGCACTAGTTCTTGTTCGGGCTTTTGTTGACACCAGCTCTCTTCATCATAATAGCGATATTACCAAGGAAGTCCGAAGGGATATAGATTCTGATTTCATAGGTATGAAAGCCCGGTGCTGAGATACGCAACAAGCATTCGCCGAGCGGGGCGGGATTGAACTCATATAAACCATGTTCGGTTGTCTCAGTCACGATTCCGCCTCCATTGCCATCCTTGATCGGGCGCAGCTCAACCTTCGCGCGCGGCTGTTTGTCGACATAGTTGACGCCCTCGAACGCGACATATCCTTTCATAACGCTATGGCCTGATTGTCCGTAAGCGCGATCGCCAGAGATTATGAAACTCACCAATATCACAAGGCTGAGATTTCGCAAACAAGTCATTAGCGATCCTCCTGAAAGCTAGTACTTTAAAAATAACGCGAACGAAATGCGTCCTCGAGTTTTGCTGCCGGAATAAAATATCTGCTCTAAGCGAGGGAGTTCACGCGCCTACTTGCCACTCATTCCCAAATGCACCTTCATAAAGTCAATTGCGGCGCGAATAATTTCGCGAGAGCGTTCATCATCGGTCTGGTTGTCGAAGCCGTGAACTCCTCGAGGGTGATTGGCTACGATGATCGAGGCGTTCTTTGAAATCGCTTCGCGTATGAAACGATCGATCGAATAATTCATCGTCGGAACTTCATCCAGGCCAGCTCGAGCTACAAAAATCGGCGGAATCCTGCTCGCGTCATCGTTGAGATAAGCAATCGGTGAAAACTTCTTTACCATCTCCGGCGTCTCGTTGGCGCGATGCGGCTCAGATTGTTGAATGTCGAGGAAAGCATAGAAGGCGACGAGGCAGCGAACGTAGTTAGTTTTGTCACTCATCCCGAGGCTCAACATCGGACCACCTGCGGAGTAGGCCGCCAAACACAACCGGTCTCGATCGATGTTCAATGTTTCGGCATTCGCGCGAATGTAGTTGATCGCTGCGTTGACATCGCTGGCCGCTTCCGCGAGCAGCGGTTTCGGATAACCGAGCCTGTGAGTGAATGTGACTCCGATCATCCGTGACGCTGCGATTAGTCGTCCCCACGACTTGTATACGCCCCAATCTTTCGGCTTGAAAGCCGAACCGGCGCCTCCGTGAATGAACAGGACGGCCGGACGGCGCTCACTCTTCGCAAGCCCGCGCGGAGTGTAGACATCCATCAGCAAGTTCGGATCACTGGCATCGGTGTATTTCAAATCCGTTTTGACGAGCACCTCATCCATACCCGGAACCCGGTAAACGACAGGCATCATCACCAACTCACGCATACTTCTGCGAGGAGGTTGGGTCTGTGAAGGCTTGGTCTGTTTCGATTCCTGGAGCGCTAATGCACTGTGAAGGTTTGCGAGAAGAATGAGGCAAACCAAAATAGCTAAGCGATTCATGATTGAGCTTTCGCGAGCGAAAAGCATCGAGCAACGCGCATGCTTAAGAGCAGCATGCTATACCTCGTTTGTTGCAGACTTCCGTCGCTACGGCGCGCAGGAATACAACACTGCAGTGACTTGAACATCATCGATGAACCAGCCCTTGTAGCCGTCCAGCACTCCGGTAGAGTTGTCGAACCCTGCTAGGAATCGAAAACTCACACGCTTTCCTGCGAAACTGCTCAAGTCAACAAGTACCTGGCTAAACACTCCAGGCGTCCCGCGAGCGGTCCACGCGAGTCGATTGCCGAGCGGGTTATTCGAAGCGCTCGTCACCTTGCCGTCGTAGCCCCCGACTAAAATGAACGTGCCGGCATCTTGCCAATCCGATCCGTCGGCCGATATCTCAAGCACTCCGCCGTCGTAACCGGGCTCAAAATTGAAAATGTGGAAGAAGGAGAGCCGCGCCTGTCCGGCGTTAGCGGGAATGACTACTCCCTTTTTTGTGAATAGCTGAGAGAGCAGGCTGTCGTTTTTTGTTTTGCCGGGATCTTCGGTGTGAAAAGACATCGTTCCGCTCTTTGCCGTTCCGCTGATCGGTCCGAAGCCACCTTTGGATTTCCATTTCACCGTGCTGTTATCAACGTCATCAAACAACAACGTCTGGGCAGGAGCGCCCGGCGTAGCAGGCCGGCCGACTTGAATCCGAACGGGAAGCGTGAAGCGGCCGGCGTTCGTATCGACTTGCAATTGGAGACTTGCAACTGAGCCGCAGCGCTGATCCGAAGGAACCTGGATCTGGAACGGCGTTGCGTTGCTGATCGCTCGACCAGGTCCGATCGCCGAGAAAGTTGAGGAGCCCTGGTTTGAAGAGAGAAAAAGGGTCGCTGCTTGAACGCTGGCCGACGCTGCTTGCGATTTGTTAGTCAGACTCAAAGTGATCTTCGCGATCTCGCCCGGAATCAGAGACGCGTCGATGCTTCCGTTTGAATGCTGAACCGTCGCGCCGGCGGAAACATCGCCTACCGTATCGATAGCTAATATCGGCACCGCTGTCTCGTTAGCATTTGTAACAACCAATGCAAAGTCCTGATCCAGGAGGCTGTCATTTCCGGGCACTCCATCGCCGGCGATCACGGTTGGCCGAACGCGAATCAAGATTGGCCCGGTAGTTCCAGCCGGGAGTCGCACGCCTTGAACGTTGTTGAGAAAATCAGTCTGTCCGCCGGCCTTGGAATACTGACCCTGGAAGTTGTTCCCGCTGTAGACCACTCCACCAACGACGATTTCAAGGTTGAGTTGATTGACGTAAGGCGCATTAGTGACCGCGCTGCCCGGAGCATCGCTCCAAACAAGCATCGCGCGAAACTCTTTCGTCGCGTCAGCCACGACTGCGGTTGTCTCGAACGGCGCACCACCGCTCTGTGTGAAAGTGCGATCCGGTGATTCGTCGTAGAGAATGCGGCTGGAAGGCTCAAACATTCGGCCGATGTCCAGCAAGCCCCAGCCTTGATGCGCGCCCGGCAAGCTATCGCCGCCAAACGCGCCATTCAAATAGCTGGTCGAGTTCAAGAGAAGAGCTTTGACAAGAGCAGGGCTCGGGTCGCTGCCATTCCGAGCACGTAGCCACTGATATGCGAGAGCGGCAGCGCCGCTGACTACCGGTGTCGAGTGACTGGTACCTGACGACCAGGTGTAAAGCGTTTGCCCCGGCGGGAAGTAGCGATCGCACACTCCCAGATTCGCTGCAGGCGTGTTCGCGAAAATCTTGTCCTGACTAGCCGCGCCTTCCATGTGAGATCCGGGCGCCACGAGGTCGGGCTTCGCTCGTCCATCCTGCACCGGACCGAAACCGGAAAAGTAAACTACGTCTTGCGCGTTGTCGGCGTCTCGAACCGTGACTCCGCAGCCGTCGGTTTGAATGCCGCGAACATTTTCGCTTAATCCAACCGCAATGACATTCTTTGCCGTGCCGGGAACGGATACGGATGGCGCATTGGTATCGCCGTCGTTTCCGGCTGCGAACACGATTGTCATGCTTTGATTGCCGGGTGTGGTTGGGTCGGCATCGCGCACCAGGCCGTCGAACTCACGCGTGTCGTCGCTGTAAAGGTTGCAGAAACCGTCGCCGCAACTGCTCCCCCAACTGTTATTCGAGACTCGCGCTCCTGAACGATATGCGGCCGAAATGAAATCGGTGTAGGAAAAAACGGCCGAGCTGGCAGAGTCGGGAAAGAGCTTAGAAGCGCCGACTCGCGCGAACGGAGCGATGCCCAGCCCATAATCAAAGCCCTGCGAATCGACATAAGCGCTGCCCGCTTTGTTATTGAAACCACCGATTATCGACGCGTTGATCGTGCCATGACCCAAAGCGTCGTGAGTGGGAAGAATCGTAGGATCGCTCGAATGAAAATCGTTGGTGAAGTCGTGCAAGTAAGCGACGCGCGAGGCTCCCGATGAGTCAAGAAAATCAGGATGAACTCGCGATGCATCTGCCGAGCCTACATCGAACCCCGTGTCTCCGACGTCCACCGAGAAGTCAAAATTCGAGTTGAATCCAAGCGCATTCAAAAAGTTGAGATATCCCGGCGCCGTTGGTTGACTTACTTGAATACTGTTGACGGTGCCGAACGACAGCGCGCCCGCAACGATTTGATCGGCACGCTCATCCATCAATTTCATTGCGGACCAGCGTTCGATGCTCAAGACATCCGGGGCTTTCGCAATTTCTTTTAGGTTGAAAGATTCGGTGAGTATCTTGATGCGAAGCGTGCCTAACACGCCCGATTCGGGCAAAAGAACCTTGTCCGACTTCGATTTGATGAACTCGATTGTGTTGTTTGCAGTTGCACTGTCCAGAATCTGGATTGATACCGAAACCTGCTCCGGTGAATCCAGCTTGATGCGAGGGTCCAGCTTGTAAGCTGGATGATACGGCCCATCCCATTGAACTGCGCTCGAGCTTTCTTGAGTAAGCGCGTGAAGCCGACGGCGCTGCGATGCAGTCGTCCACATCAGATATGTATCATTTGGAATATAACCTACTATAGTTGCGCCGGTGGCCGTTAAAGTCTCGACTGAGTCGGGCGTCGGAGGCCCAAACAGTTGAACCAGGTGAAGCGCTTTTGAATTGTCGCTCGGCAGGCGAAGCTCTGGACTAATCTCGGGCTCCTGTCCGGTAGTGTCGAGCTGACCTCGCTTTAACATCACCAGATTCAAATCATCCCTAAGCCGCGCGCGTCCGAGCGTGTTCGAATCGAGGGAATCAAGCTCTGCGTCCCCGATTTCAGCAACCGAGTACTGACCGAGCTTTCTCAATTTACGCATTGCGCGCGACGAGAGAAGCTTCTGTTCAAGCTGCGGATCGTCCGCCGGAAGCACAAGCTTGTGATTCGCGCCGGGGCTTCGGTAGGAGAGCGGGATCGCGCCTTGCTGGGAAAATCTTTTTTCTGTGCGGTCTGCTGAGTCTCGAATAAGTTGACTGCTATCCGAACGAGCGGACAGGCCGCCCACGAATGAGAGAACAACAACGAGCGAGGCAACAACTGGAGTCCTGAGGGTGAAACTTTGCATCGACAACTTCTCCTTACAAACGGACGCGCTTCATAGATCGGAGAGCGATCTGACCGGGGCCGGCTCGCAATGTTACTCGGGGCACTACGGACGACGTAATTATCAGGATGCCACCAAAAGCAGTAACTTCTAAACAGTGTTGTGTTCGACGCGAAGATAAAACTCTATCGCAATTGCCGGTTATGTCAAGATGAGCAGAAGAACGGTGGTGGTGCTCTACTAGTGTGCTGGTGCGAAAGGAGGACTCCGCGGTTTTGTTGATCAGTGGTGAAATCAACCGCAAAGGACGCCGAAGACGCAGAGGTGCGACGCGAATCTGAGCGCGCAACGCCCAACACACTGCCACTTAGACCTAGAACTGTCCACTCGAGTACTCGCGATATCGTTCCTCTATCCTCCAGAGCTCAGCCTCTCATTGAGGGACATCTTGCACTTCACGACGACTTTGGAATTGGTGTTCGAACTATTCAGCGCATCATCAAGCGCGTAGCTAACAAAGCAAACATCAGTCGGCCAGTGACTCCTCACGTATTACGGCACACATTCTCTGTCACCGCAGTGCTGAAAGGAGTTTCACTTCCATCACTCCAGCGACTGCGCGGCCACGACCGCCTTACAACGACCGAAATATACCTCAACCTCTCTCCTGAGGAAGCGATCAAGGAGTTTCAAAGTAAATGGTGACGAGTCTCTCAACGCCTCGCTTCACCAAGGATGAGAGTTCCGTCCTTTGAATGAGCAACAGAGGATCAAACCTCTTTGTGAGTTTCCAAATCTGAAGAAAAGTCAAGCGTGACTCCTCCTGATTGGAGATTCACTGCTAATCCTATTTCACAAAACGATGCCGAACCAAGTATTCGAAAATGGGATCGTTTTCGGACTTAGGCAATTTTGACTTCGATTCGTTCAAGACAAATCTCTTCTCTGTCACATTCCACTCAAAAAGAAGATCAAGCTTGTGCGATTTTCGCCGCCGGCTTTCATTAGGATCGCTGCCATCGCTCAATACTGTATAGTGAACATCTATAGCAAAGACGGTCTGCTCATTCAGGGTTGACACCTCTGACTTGAATTCGTAGTCTTCAGGGTCTCCCTGCGCGCTATGTCCCGAAACAGGATATGAGAGCACGTCTCTCGGTCCATTGTCAGAGAGCTCGCACCACCGCTCGCCATATTGTAGGAAGCCAGTTCCTCTACCCCATAGCTCCCTTATGACCAGCCATCGCTCGGACTCATATTCCTCTATTCGGTGCTGTGGCGGTTGGTATTGATTATTTGACGATGCGGTGATACCCACATATTTCCATTCCTGCTCCTTCTTGAATGCGAGATACCGACAATCAGCCTCACCCCTGTAGCAGAGGCGCAGAATTACGTAATCAGACTTACCGTCACTGACAGAGACATCGATGATTTCAGCATTACAATCACCTGGACAGTCATAGCCTCGACATCCGCATCTGCCGGGTGTTCCCGGTTCCACAGGTATGCCGAATCGGGTCCAAATCTTGTTTAGGTCCGCATCGTCCTTGTGTTGGTTGATGTATTGCTCAATGTCGTAAGGGGACTCAAAGCGTGCCGACGATTGGCTTATTGCATGCGACTGCGACTCGTCGCTTGCTTTCTGCTGAGTGCGAGAGGTTCTTTCCGCTAACCATTCAACAGTGCAGAGGAGTACTACCACCATTGTCAGCACTGAAATCAAAGCTGTTTTCTTCATAGCTTACCGCTCGAACAGAGAGTCGTTCGCAACACCGCTATTTTTGATCCGTCCAAGATCAGCTCCTACAGCCAAGCGGCTTTGTCGAAAAGACGTTATGGTTGATGTGTACATCGTCCTCCGGGTGCGAGGTTGTCACATGACCCTCAGAGCACATGTATAAGTAGGGCTGGCGAGCAGCTGGGTTGCTCGCCAACCACGCTACAGCTGCTCCCGCAGTCTGCAATCGACTACAGTTTCGCTGCCCCTCGTTCATTTCGACGCCGCTATCGCGAATAGCCTGTCCTTCGGAGAACCCTGCAAACTGATTTGGGGCTTGGACGACAGCCGTTAGAGATGAATTCGCGCCCCATTCATACTGACCGGCTCTACGTCCATGGCGGATAATGGGCGCCGTGCCCTTTGCTATGGCTGTTGATCGATTGAATATTATCGATGCAATGGCCTCGGCCTCGGCCCGCGAATCCGCGTTGATTCCTTTCCACATTTCCCCAAAAACGGTTATTGCGGCGTCATCGAGTTCCCCCGGGCTATAAATACCGACCGCGTGTAGGAAACCACCACATTCTGGCAGGGCTGACCTATACTTACGGGTATGCTGGGACCCGGGTTAGGTGCAATGGGATCACTGTTGGGGCCGAACAAAATCCCACTTGAGTTAAAGAACCAATTCGCTTCCCATGGCAATCCCCAGCCCGAGGCTGAGCCTGGAAGAAAAGAGTCTAAACCAGATGGATCAGTAAACCGAATTGGATCATTCGTAACATAAGCGTATCGATCGAAGCTCTGAGGGTTGCTGAGAGAACCTGCCTTTTGATCAACGCGCATGAATCTCCCTGCGACCTGGGAGTATTGCCTGTTCACCGCATAGTCCGTACCGCCCTCGGCGTCTCCCTCGTAACTCGTGAAATGATGCTTATCCTGAGAGCCGCTTACTCCGAAGTCCTCTCCAAACGGCAAGTGTCCTTGACGGCCTAACACATTCCCGCTCGTGTCCAGCATAAGCCTCACACTTAACCGGTCGTTCAGGAAGTATTGTGTGACGCCGCTTGCGAACTTCCCAATCATCCGGCTGCCTGAATAAACATACTCTGCGGTTACGGCTCCGCTGCTTCCATCGTACTCGGCGATCACCTGCGAGCCTTGCCAGATGTAGTGCGTCGTGACTCCGCCAGACAGCTTTTTGTAGCGACGATTCGATCCCTTCAAACGGACGGAGCGATAACGTAACTTAACAAAGCCGACATTCGGGGTCAGACTGCCGGCTCTGGTTTCATCCCCTCAAGCTGCTGCCTACAAACGTTAGTTTGAAATCTCCAAACGCTAACTACGGCCCGGCAACATCCAGCCTCTATAGACTGTAATCTGAAGTGCGCCGATCATACGACCGCTTTGTAGGCATGTCAACAAAAAAGTGATCCACCAGGAAACTGATCCGGATTAAGGACGTTTGAAAACTGTGAGTGCGACCGGCATTCTTAAAAAGCCTGGGATCAAGGCGCTGTTGATATCGACCTCACGCGAGCGGCTTCTTCCGTCGGAAGGAGAACACCGGAGATATCTGACCGGTTCTCGGCAATCGGACGTCGATTTTCACCCACGTGCGGTCCGGAACTCGCTTGGAAACTTTCTTGTCGACGCTTGCGATATGTTTGTACGTTGTATTACCGGTAAAGTACTTGTCGTCAAATTGGAGTTTTCTCAACGGTGTGCCGTCAACCCAAATCTCTGTCTCGCCGATTCGGAAGTTTCTTCCGGCGAGCTCCAAAACTGGCTTGTCCCCCTCGGTGAAGGTCGCACTGTTGATTATGGGCATAGGCCAAATCTCGAAGCTCGACTTTGAAGTGGCGACCGCAGAATTTCCCGCGCCATCAAACACAGTGACGCGCACTTTAGCTTTTCCCGTACCTAAGTCAACAGCGACCTGCCAATCAAAGCTCTGCGAATTCCCATCGGCTGGCGCTGTCAGCGAGGCAATTTGCTGATACGTGTTGCCATTATCAAGCGACAGTTCAATCACTCGGCTAATCACTCCGACGTTGTCCGATTCATTCCATTTGATCGAGCTCGTTGTGCCCCCTCCGACTGGGTCTGTCCCGTTGTGAGAAAGGAGAGTGACCGTAGGCGGTGTAGTATCGGGTGGTCCGTTTACAATTTGAAAAGGCGACGCGTTTGTAGCCGTTGCCGGAAGGTTAACACCGTCTGACACGCTCACTCGAATTCGCCCACCTGAGGTTGGCAACCCGGGAACTCTCCAGTCGAAGGTCCGCGCTTTCCCGTCGAGCTCGGCGATGGGACTGAAAGAAACGTTGTCGGATGAGAATTCTACTTTCTGGCTCTGAATACCTTTATCGTCTGAAGCGGTCCATTGAACTCGCACAGTGGTCCCGACGATGAAGCTTTCACCGCCCACCGGCGCGGTTAAGGTTACAGTCGGAGGAAGATCAACGGGTCCGCTTCCTCCACTCGTCGGAGACTGAGCGTTGTAAACGACGAGCGCGAAATCCTGGTCGGTCAAGTCGCTGTTCCCGGGCACTCCGTCACCGGTGATGTTTGCGGCCAGGACACGAATGGTGAAGTCGCCCGATGAACCTTGCGGCGCCCAAACGCCTTCGAGATTGTCGAGGTGATCTGCTGTTCCGCCCTCGACTGAAACAGCGCCTGAGAAGTGATTGCCGAGATATGTTTTTCCGCCGATGTCGACCTGCAGATCGAGATCGTTCACAACCGGACTGGCTACCAGATTGCCCGGGGCATCAGTCCATGCCAATGTCACGCGAAAGGGCTTCGATGGATCGGACACTTTTCCGTGCAAGGTGATGACCTGACCGGTGCTTGAGAGCACCTGATCCTGATCGATCAACATTCTGGGCACGCCGTCGAGCGAGCGCGCTAAACTCATCAGACCCCAGCCCTGATTGTTGCTGGGCAGAGTGTCGCCTGTCAGTGCTCCGGTCATGTAAGAAGCTGAATTCGAGAGATAGGCTTTGATCATTGCCGGGCTTGGAGCATGTCCGGTCGACTGCTCGAAGAATTGACGTATGATTGCCGCCCCTCCGGCTACTGCCGGGCATGAATGACTGGTTCCCGAAGACCAGGTGTAATAACTCTGACCAGCCGGATAGTCGGGTCCGCAAACCCCGCTGCCGGTATATCCGCTTGCTTGCGACCGCGCTCCTGTTACGTGAGTTCCAGGAGCGACGATGTCAGGTTTGACGCGGCCGTCGGTCGACGGTCCTCCCGATGAGAACGATATCAACGAGTTCATATCGTCGGCGCCACTCGAGTCTATCTTGCACCCGTCCATTCCCGGTCTCAGATTCTCGCTTGCGCCAACCGTGATGACGTTCTTCGCATTACCCGGAGAGCTCAAATGGCCACCGGGCCCGCTGTTACCCGCGGAGAAGACAATCGTCATCTCTTGATTTGCAGACACTGACGCCTGCGAGTCTCTGACGAGCGAATCGTATGTCTGGCAGTCCGCTGTGTAGGAATTGTCATTCGAACCCCAGCTGTTGCTCGATATCCGCGCGCCGTCGCGATACATCATATCAACCATCTTCGCGAGCGATGGATTGGTGAAATCAGGCGCGAAGACCTGTGTCACTCCAAGAGTAATATAAGGGTGAACACCAAGGCCGTATCTAAAGCCGTCCGAATCAGCGTGTGGAAATGCAGACGCAACGTTGTAGCCGCCGACAATCGAGGCGTTGACTGTCCCGTGGCCGGCTGTGTCCAATGGCGTCGCGTCGATATCGTTCGCTCCGACATATCGAGCATAAGCGACTCGCGCTGCGCCTGCTGCGTTCAAAAAATCAGTGTGCAAAATCTGCGGGTCAAGCAATCCGCGATCGATTCCAGTGTCGGCTACGTCGACGATGAAGTCAGGCGTCGAAGAAATTCCCTTCGATTGAAGCCACGTCAAATATGTAGCGGCGGGAACCTGAGTATCCGTGAGCATGCCGCCGAGAATCAGATCCTGCTTTTCATCATGAAGAACCGGCCTGGTCCACGGCTCGATCCAGACTACGTTCGTCATTCTCGCGATATCGGGCAACATTTGAGGTTTAACCCGGATGCGGATGTTTGTGTACTGCAAAACACTCTTTGGTTCATCCACGATCAATGCCGAAGAGCGAGCTATCAAATCCTGAATATCCTGACTCGTCTCATCGGTGGATAATAGCTGAACGGTGGCGTCGATTTGTTGTTCCGAGCCGAGTGAAATCTCCGGCGCGACCTTGTAGCCAGGCTTGAATGCACCGATCCATTGCACGACGCTTCTCTCGTCCGATTTCATGAGGTCTAAACCGGAGCGGCCTTCGATGTTTGTGCGAACCAGGTAAGCGTTGTTCGGAATGTAGCACACAATTTCCGCGACCGAGCTTAGCTGTTTGACCCATTGCTTTTTGATTGGACCGATGAACTGAACGAGCCAGAGCTGCTGGCCAGCGGGGTCGGAGTCGCCGAGAACGCTGGCCGTGGCCGGCTCGCCTTCAGTTGTGTCGAACGCGCCGGTGCGAAGCAGCAACGCGTTCATATCATCACGCACGCCGGATCCCGAGACCGATTCGATTGCAACTTGCTCGGCCGCGTTATCGGGAGCCTGCATCAAAGCGAAGGCGCCATAGTCTTCGAGAACAGAACCGCCGGCAGCAAGAATTGAATCTCGCAACGCGGGTTCGGTCGCCTGGACGATCACCTTATGAGTTGATGAATGACTTCGATATGACGCGTCAAAAACGGGCTTCGGTGAGAGCCGGCTCGACGAATCTGAGCGCGCGGACAAGTGCCCGACCGAAAAGGTAAGAGTTACGAATATCAGGATCGAAGTTGTGCGAAGAATATGACGAATCATCTGCGTGCGCTCCGAAACGGCGCGAATCAGGCTTAAGTTGGGTGCGAAGTTTTGCGGTCGGGCGCGGGAGAGATGAAAGGCGCGTCCCCTGCAAGTTGAAGCCTTCTTTACGCGTTGCGAACTGAAGCTCGAAGGGGCAAAGATCCAGAAAGTGTTCGAGGGGCAGGGATGCGTGAAGGGTCTTTTTCGCCAGCTCGATAGTAAGTGAGGCAATTGCAGAGGTCAATAGTTTTTGCCGCGATACCCGTTCAACGACTGCCGTGAAGCGAACTTGATTGCGTGACCGTAATCAGACGAAATCACAGGCTTTGAAACTACTGTCATCGATGCTAATTTGAATCGTTCCTGCTTACAGTTCGCTTGCTTCGTCAATGTAACAAATGTCAGAGTCGAGCTTGCTACAAAAGATATTCATTTCCGCAACCAGCCCGGTCGAGCAGCGTCTCTTTGTTGAGTACGGAGCCATCTTTGCGACACGGGCAACGCCTCCCACGCAAATCATTTTTATGGACAGCTCGCAGGTAGATGTTTTTCAATCCTTGCTGACCGTGAGTCGAGCTGTCTTCGGTGAGTACGAGATCGAGCTTCAGGCGAAGGCAATGTCTGCGCTGATCAATGCGCGCGATGAGATAGCCGCATTCGCCGGCAGCTTGAGTGCGCGCGCGGCGGACGCGGGCAGCCGCTCTTACGAAGAGACCGTGCGACTTTGGAAACGCAACGTCGAGAAGGGAATCGAGCACTGGCACAAACTGGGACGTCTCACGTCGGCACAGGCGACGACAATACGTGAATTGAGCCCCGCACAACAGGTTGCTGAGGTCCTAAAGCTAGAGGGCGAAGCTAAGATTTTTTTCGGGACTTTTTTTGACAAATCCATTCTCTATTCCGTGGCGGCGCCGGGCGCTTCACAGCATCTTTCAAAGCTTGCCTTCGATGTAGCTGAATACGAAAGCGAAGAAGTAAAGACTGTGCTTGGTCAACACGGTTGGTATCGCACAGTTCCCAACGACCTTCCTCACTTCACCTATTTAGGTCTCAGAGAGGGAGAGATGCTGGAGTGTGGGCTCAAACGCATCGAACGGATTTATAGTGCACAGGTGTATGATTTCTGGATTCCTGATCTCGCTTCACTAAAAAGAGAGCGTTAGATGAAGGCAGCGATCAAATGTTCATTCCTGTCTCATCCCTGTGATACGAATGTGAGTTGTAGGCTTTGGACTCCCCACCTTATAGTGAACTCGATCATCCGGGATTTATTAAGGTTTCTTGAACAATTTCAACAAGCGGAATGAGAAATCCAAGTAATCAGAGTGCTGAAAATGATATGGCACAGCGGTTGTTAGGCTTACCGTCGAGTTCGGATATTAAATCTCGAACACTCACAAGCGTCCACAGCTCGCACGCTCGCTAATTGAAATAATTTTAAAAAGAGGCGTGGCGCAGCCAGAGACGGTTGATGGTAAAAGAGGGAGTTTTCCGACTCCCTCTTTTTCACTATGGGATCGGTTTTGCAGAAGACTTGGCCCGTAGGCTCAACCGGACAAACGATCTAAACATCCCTCGTCCAGTGACTTAAAGATTCAAGCTCCCCGGCATTTCTAACGAATTACGTTTGGAGTGGTTATTGCTGAGCAGGTGTTGAAATGAGACGGACCGCTTCCAAAATGAAGGCGCGGAGAATTCTGGTTGTAGAAGACAACAGGGACTCGCGCGACATTCTCGCCAAGCTGCTTCGCATGTCGGGCTACGAAGTCATCTCGGCATCGAACGGAGAGAGCGGATACGCTGCGGCGCTGAACGAACTGCCCGATCTGATCATCACCGACATCAATATGCCGGTTATGGACGGCATTCAGCTCTTGAAGAAGGTGCGCAGCGATCGAGTTCTTTCGAAGACGGCGGTTTTGGTCGTGACTGCTTTCGGTGGCGACGCGGCCAGGGAAGCGATCGAAGCGGGTGCCGATGCATCGACTGCAAAGCCTTTTGATTTTGACGGCTTCATGAATACCGTCGAGACTCTGCTTTTGAGACACAGTGTTTCTGTCTGATATAACTCAGATTGTCGAGATCGGTTCCTCCTCACGAGAAGGCTCGATGGAAGGCTTAATGCCGCGTCTCTTGTCGAACATTTCATCTCGAGCCTTAGCCTTTGCCTTGCGACCTTGCAAAAGGTAGATCACGCCGCCGGGCAAGCTGGTGACTACGATAACCCCAAGCCACAATAGCGAGAGCGCTGCCGCCTGGTGCGCCTCCGCGCCGACCGACTGAAACAACAGAATGTAAGATGCTTCTCGCCAACCTGCTCCGTTGACTGACAGCGGAATCATTCCTATCAAACCTATTGCAGGAATGAAGACCATGTAATCGACCCAACCGTGTTGCGTGTGAAGCCCGATAGCGCGAGCTGCGAACATATTCACGAACGCGCAGCCAACCTGCACCGCAAGCGATATGATCAGTGTGATCGCGCCCAGCTTCCATTTGCCCCGATACGAGTTCATCGACTCGAACAAACGCTCCACCTTCTCATCTGCTTTCTTCATCTTGAACAAACGCAGAAGACGATGAAGGACGTTGTACGAAGGACGATAGAACAGTGCGAGGTTCGCGATCACAAAGGTGACTAAGATCAATGCGAACACGGGAGCGAGCAGGACGCCGTTGCCGGGCGGTATGCGAGTCCCGCCGTAGGCCGCGACGACGATGGCGAGCAGCAACAAGCCCCCCATTCCGATGTCTCGGTCTACAAACACTGAAGCAGTTGACGCACTAAGCCTGCCGGTTTCCTTGTGCAGATAGTAGATCTTGAAAAAGTCGCCGCCAATGGCGGAGGGAAGGAAGAAATTGAAGTACATTCCGACATAGTACAACCCCAGGATCCTCCAAAAACCAGTCTCGATTTCCAGAGGTTTCAGCAGCAGGTACCATCGGTAAGCGCTAATCGTTTGAACGATGAAATAAAGCAGGAGCGAAGCGATGAGGTATGCAACGCTCGCATCTCTAAGCGTCGTCCACAGGTCGCCGAGATGAACAACTCTGGTGAAGAGATAAACCAGAATACCGACGCTGAAAACAACCTTAAGCAGGGTTAGTACAAGCTTTTTCATTGCGCGCCGGTAGTACCACCTCTGTTCGATATTAATAGCATTTGGGGAAGATCACCTTTGTTAAGAATGCTCTTCAACTTTACTTGAAACGTCGGATGACTGGCAAGCACACGGGTTTCCGGCGGGAGCTGCGGCCGTATTGCTTCGTAGTCTCTGGCGTTGATAATGCAGAACACTTCTTTACTGGACGAAAAGGCGCTGACGATCTCGTTCTCCAAATAGTATTCGAAGATCGGCCTGCGCAGATAAAAGACCATGCTTGGATAGGCTGCTCGATAATAACCGACGAGCGACTCCGGACTTGCTTCTGAGCTGATGACTTCGCAAAGCGAGCGCACTGGCCGGTAGCGCTCCATATCCGGAAGAATCTTGACTACGAAGATGAAATTGCAAGCAATCAGGGCGAAGGCGGTAGTCAAGACGGCGAGCCTCGTCTTCTTTAGCGCAGCCATCACGACGGCAGACAGGCCTCCGACTATCCCGACGAAGGCCATTGCGCTCGCGCCGGCAAGCTGGTAAGGCTGCGCTCTGGGACCGAATAGATACCACGCTCCCACGGTGACGACGGCTATGATTGCTCCAAGAATCAGAGTCGTCCACCGAACTGCATTTCGTTGTGATGTAGTGGAGTCGACGCTCAAGCCAGCCAAAAAGTTTCCTACTAGAGCTGCTACAGCGGGATATACGGGAAGGATGTAGAGATCCTCTTTGCTTCGCGAGAAGGAGAAAAACAAGATGATAACTACGGCCCAGATCACAAGCAAGCTCGATAGCCTGCTCGTGAGTTGGTTGGTTTCATTGCGCGTGACCTTGTTGTGTCGCGAACGCCAGATTCGACGAATCCCCAACCACGCGAGCGGTATCAGGAATAAAGACCAGGGAAAAAAATCTCCCATCAGAACGCGAAGGAAAAAGAAAACATTTCGTCGCGGGCCCCAAAACGGTTGGGTGTACCTGGACAGGTTGTCATTGAAAATAAAGGTTCGAATGTGTGACCAACCGAATTGTGCGTAAATCGCGAGGTACCAGGGCAAAACTATTAACAAGATCACGATGATGCCAATCGGCAACATCATCTCTCTCAGGCTTCGCAATCGACGGTAGAAAAGCAAGTAGACGATCAGAACGACTGCGGGCAGTGCGATGGCTACCGGACCTTTCGTTATAACCGCAAGACCCAAACACGCATACATCAGGGTCAAAAAAAGCCGACGCCGGTTGGGGTGTTTTTCAGCAAGCACAAAGAGCAGCAGCGCGAGCGACATGAACATTGCGAGGTACACATCGATGATTATTCGCCTCGAAAACATCAAAAAGCGGGGCGACACCGCCAGCCCGATCGCCGCAAACATTCCTGCTTGTGGCGAAAATACAAACCGCCCCAGTCCGTAAGCGATGGCGAGCATGACTATCGCTCCCAGCACAATTGGCAGCCGCTCGGCAGTCTCCGAAATGCCAAAGAGCTTGTAGGAAGCGCCGACTACCCAATAGCTGAGCGGAGGTTTGTTCAGGCGCTCGTGATAATCGAACGTCGGGTTCAACCAGTCGTTTGCTTCGATCATCTCGCGAGGAGTTTCAGCGTAAAACGATTCGTTCGAATCCCATAGTGACGAAGCTCCAAGCCGGAGGAAGTAAGGTGTTAGAGCAAGTGCGAGGGCGAAGATTAATGCCCACTGAGTGCGGGTTAGCGAAGTAGTCATGGGCAGTTCAAGGTAAGTATCACAATGCCACAGTTCGCAGCAAGCGGTTCATGATCGAAGCGAGGAAGCGGAACGATAGAATGTGCGGGGAAGACTGGCGAGCTTGGGCACGCACTATTGAATGTGCAGACTCACGACCAGCGGCTCCTTATTGCGGACAATCTTGAGCGCAATCGTATTGTTGTGCTTTGAAAGAAGAGCCTGAAGTTGAGCTGCGTTTGTAAGCATGCGAGCGCGAGTGCCCACTATCACGTCACCCGTCTTGAGACCGGCTCGTTGCGCTGCGCTGCCGTTCGCAACATAAGAAATGAGAACACCACCCTTCGCTTGTAGCATCGCAGCGAGTTGAGAATTGAGATTGCGAGCGGTAAATCCGACCGGAAAACTCACGTCCGGCTGGGCAGAGTCGCCGTCAGAATTTACGACTGGGTATTCCCGCGCAGGTCTTGGCGTTGTCGTGGCAACTTCAGGACCCAACGCTCGCAACCCATCGTAGATGCGTCTGATTTCAATTTCAATCTCTCGGAGCGCTTCGGCGACGTCCCTGGTGCGAGGCTCCTTTTGAAATGCGCGATACTGAGTCTTGAGTTCATCGAGACGCCTTTCGAGCTGTTCGCGCTGCGAAAGCTGCGACTGCAGACTCTGATCGAAGGGCTCGAAGAAATAAGCGTGTTCGTCGTAAGGACACGAGCCCAGAACGGCTTTCATCTCGACCTGCTTGTGATCTCTAATTGCCCGCACCTTGATCGTTCTTCCAGCGGGAAGAGACGACAACAAAGCTTTCATCTCAGTTGTTCCGGCAATATCAAAATCGTCGATTCCTGTGATGATATCGCCAGTCATAATTCCGGCCAGAGCCGCGGCGCTGTCCGGTGTGATTTTGCGCACAATCACTCCGGCCTTTAGCTGCAATCCAAGCGGGCTAACTTCTGACTCCGGAAGCTGCGCAATGCTGTCGCCGGTAACGCCAAGCAATCCGGCAGGAACGTTGTCCTTTTGCTCGATTACTCTTCTTGCAATCGTGTCTCGAATCGAATCGATTGTATAGATGTAACCTCGACCGAAACCCGCGTATTCCGCCATCCCGACAATGTCGTTCTCGGGAGTGACAACGACACTGCTGTCACAACGAGCCAGCATGCTGTCGGAAAGCATCGCGATCGCTCCTCGCACTTTCGAGAGGACAGTGTCCGGAGAGATGTGCCCTTGCGATACGGTGATCGATGGAGCCAAATAGATTTTGTCGCTGCTCGATTTGGGGACGACATCGCTGCTCAAAATTTTCACGATCGCCCCGTTTGTGACACGCGATGGAGGGGCTACCTTCAACGCGGTCCCCTTGATCGCAGACGCCTCGAGGACCGCGAATCCCGTAGCGAAATCGACACCCACAAGCTTCGCCTCAAAGCTTGCTCCATCACTCGTGGTAATCGTGAGCTTCTGATTCTTGTCTTGAGAATTCAAACTTGAAAACCTGGTGACAACGTGACCCGCCTCATCCACAACAAGTCCGGTCGTGATGTTGTAAATGTAAGGCGGGGCACTTCCCGCAACCCCCACTCTTAGACTTTGCTGGCCGCGCATGCGATCCACCATTTTTTGGAGGTCTATCGTGCGAACCACCGATACAACGCCGGGCACCGGACCCTGGCTTGCGACGTACGGCCTCGACTGCGGCGATTGTGATAACGCCGTAGAGGCCAGGAGTAGTATCAAAACGGATGTTGCAGCTCTATTCATGAAGACACTTGTAAATGCACTCTCGATCGCGATGATTTCGTTTAGAACGACGCACCCACATTGCGTACAGTTCGATGACCGGCGCTTACGTACAGAAGCGGCTGCGCCCCGACGCTGACTGTTGGCATTTGAACGTCAATTCCTCCGTTTTGTCCTCGGACCAAAACGACTCCGCCATCATCTTCGGCAACCAGCGCGCTGCCAGTACCTCGGTTGCGATTGGCCACCGGATTCTGTCTATTCCTCAGAACACGCGGGCCCGCCGATTGACGGATTCCTGCGAGCGTTTCTGGTTGTCTAACTTGAGGCGATTCGCCGGGCTGCGCGGGGGCACTCGGCGTCACCACGTCTGGCCGATTTTTACTAATGGAGGTTCGATTAGAATCAAACAACCCGAAGTACTGCGCGGCAAAAACCATGACTATCAAACCCGCAGCCGCGGAAGCCAGCCGCAAATAGCCGGGCGCCCCGAACCACTCAAATGATGGACGAGCCTTCACCTCCGCGAGCCGCGCCCTGAGCACCGAATCGAAGTTCATCGGCGGGCTCACTCGGTCAGCTGATGACATCAGTCTTCGAAGCGCAGTCCGCTCACCCGCAAAACGTTCGCAGTCGCTGCAGCCGGCGAGATGTTGAGACACCTCGAATGGAAGCTGATCCGGTTTATCGGCTTCGTCAATTATTTGCTTGATGTGGTTACAACCTTTCATGATTTCACCTTCGTTCAAATGTATGCGCTCAACTTCTCCTTCAGCAGATTTCGCGCGCGGTTGATGCGAGACTTGACCGTTCCTTCTGAGAGCTTCAACGTTTGAGCTATCTGGTCGTAGCTAAGTCCCTCGACATCGCGAAGAACAATTGCTGCGCGGTACTTTTGAGGCAAGGACGTGATCGCCCGCGATACTGCGCGTCTTCGCTCGTTCTCAATGAGCGCTTCGTCCTGCAACACGTTGAGATCGGGTGGATCAAGCTCGACCGCTTCTCCGTCATCGTTAGTGAACGGCGAGAACAACGAAACCATCTTCCGCCGTTTCCGCCTTCGAAGCTCGCTTATTGCAAGATTTGTCGCTATTCGATAGATATAAGTCGAGAAGCTGTAGTTGGCCTGATAGCGAGAAGCACTCGTGTAGACGCGTATAAAAGTTTCTTGCGTTAGTTCCACGGCTCTGTCGTAATCGTCCAGCATCCGATATACAAAATTGGTAATCGGATTGCGATATCGGCGCACCAATTCCTGAAATGCGATTTCATCGCCGTCTCTGATAGCTGCCAGCAGCTCGTGATCGTTTGCTGCTTCTACCGACCGGCTGCCGCTCAGTTCAATCGCTTGCGCCTGGTGAGTGACTGCTGCCATTCGGCCCGTGTCTTCCTCTTAGGGGTCCTGCTACCTCTCCATATTATACCCAGGTTAATCACGTCCGAGTAAACTCAAAGTTCCGAAATGTTCACTTTATCACGCGTTCCCGTGTCGCAAAGACCCTCTTGGTTGACAACGCAGTGGCCGCCTATATAATGAATATCTTTTGCGTAGGGCGATTTTCTTTGCGACCATGACCACGGGTAGCAGTACGGGAACTCGCGAGCAGAATCACGGGATGAAGATCGTCGTTGCTCAGATAAGCGAGGATGAGGGACTCAGTTTTCATCACCTCTATCCGGAAGGTGAGCCGGACTTGTTAGGAGGCGACGGTCATGTTATTGGGCGGCCCGAGATTTCCTTGCAGGCAGCCCGCGCCGATGAAAAAGTCGAGTTGACAGGCAGCGTGACCGCCGTCGTCGGCTTTGAATGTGATCGATGCTTGAAACCACTGTCGGTCCCGGTCGAGCAATCCTTCGAGTTGCTGTACGTGCCTCCGTTGAAAGCCGGCGACGAAAAGGAATTGGGTGAAGACGATCTTTCAATAGGGTTTTATCAGGGCGAATCAATCGACGTCGATGATCTCGTGCGAGAGCAAATTGAATTAGCTTTGCCGATGGCGCGACTTTGCGGCGAAGGCTGCCGCGGCCTCTGCCCTGATTGCGGCGCGAACCTGAACGATCGAGTTTGCGGGTGCAATGAAAAGCAGCTCGATCCACGATGGGCGGCGCTTTCGGATTTCAAATCCAAACTGAACTGATAATTGGAGTCATTAATGCCAAATCCAAAACGAAAACATTCAAAGTCACGGACCGGCAAACGCAGGGCGCACGATCATCTAGCGATGCCGGCATTCGGGACGTGTCCGAATTGCGGCGAGTCTCGCCCGCCTCATCGAGTCTGCCCAAAGTGTGGTTTCTACCGCGGGCGCGTCGTCATCGAAATGAAAGAAGAAGAGTAAGGAACCGAGGACCGGGGATCGACAATCGAGGATTGTGCTATTCTTGGTCCTCGATTCTCTATCTTCGACTCCTTCACGACTATGCTTAAGATCGCTGTGGACGCAATGGGTGGCGACTTTGCCCCCGCGAGCGAGGTAGAAGGCGCAATCGAAGCCGCGCGCGATCTCGGGGTCGGCGTGATCCTCGTTGGGCGATCTGAAGCAATTCAAGCTGAGCTCGACAAGCATCGCAGAAGTCGTGCTCTTGGCGGCACACGCCGCTCCTGGCGCACCTCAAGCATAGAGATTGTAGACGCACCCGAAGTCATAACGATGAATGATCCGGTTGCGGTCGCTGTCAGACGGAAGAAAAACAGTTCGATTCGCGTGGCGGCAAAACTTGTGCGCGACGGACAGGCTCAAGCGCTAGTGAGTGCGGGAAACACGGGCGCAGTGATGATGACCTCGAAGCTGGTTATAGGCGCGCTTCCAAAAGTTGATCGTCCCGCTCTTGCGGCTGTGCTTCCGACGCTGACCGGTCACGGAACCGTGATTCTGGACGTTGGAGCGAATGCAGAGTGTAAGCCCGCCCACCTATACGATTTCGCGGTAATGGGCTCGCTTTATTCAAGCGTTGTGGTGGGGGTGAACAATCCGCGCGTCGGCTTGCTTTCAATAGGCGAAGAGGAGATCAAAGGCAACGACCTCACAAAGGAAGCTTTCAAGCTCCTGAAAAGCTCGTCGCTAAATTTCGTCGGCAATGTCGAAGGCCGGGATATGTACACAGGCCAGGTAGACGTCGTCGTGTGTGACGGCTTTA
>Ga0207663_10000057_pt1 | contig 58736 bp, 56 predicted proteins | sample LARL53metaG_FD_184346 | JGI IMG/M metagenome (GOLD analysis project Ga0207663, IMG submission 184346) | Corn, switchgrass and miscanthus rhizosphere microbial communities from Kellogg Biological Station, Michigan, USA - LAR L5-3 metaG... | ecosystem: Host-associated > Plants > Roots >...
AAAATTCGCAGCAGCTGCTGCATCGCTGCGGCGTGGGCGACACTGCCGTGGATCGGTTGCGCGCTCCCGGGGATGTACGCGACCATGTCTGGGTGGTGCACCGCGTCTACGGCTGCGAAGTCGCGGGCGTTGAACGCGTCGTCACCTTGCTGCATGAGCGCAAGGAGGCGTGATGTCCGGCTGGTGTCGCGGGTCGTGGTGGCCATGTTGACTCCTGGTTCGTGGTCGGCGACTGGGTAGCAACGGTAGACCACACACTAAACCTAGTGTACGGTCTAATATGTTCCTTCGGAACGTGTCGCCTGGGATGTTGCGGATCGCAACCGATGGCTACGACCCCCGCAGCCGTCGGATCGCCTCCAAGACCGCCCCGCGGGCGCCAAGTTACTGAGCTCGTCAACTATCGAAGGAGCGCCTCATGCGCCGCGCCGTCCCGCTGCTCGCCATTCTCGCTCTCGCCCATCCCGCTTCCGTCGTCGTCGCGCAGACCGACACGCTGCTCTCGGCGGTGAAGCTGCCCGCGCGGGCTGGGTTCGCGCCGCTCGTGCCGCCACCGCTCGGCCACGCGGTGCTGCTCAAGCCGGATCGCGTGTTCGACGCGACGGGCGAGGCGACGCACGCAGGCTGGGTGGTGCTGGTCCAAGGCGACTCGATTGCCGCGGTGGGGCCCGCCGCTTCCGTGCGCGCGCCACGCGACGCGCAGACCATCGCCCTCCCCGGCCTCACCTTGCTCCCGGGACTGATCGATGCCCACTCGCACGTGTTTCTGCATCCCTACAACGAGACGCTGTGGAACGACCAGGTGCTGAAGGAGCCCCTGGGCTATCGCGTGGTCGAAGCGGTGCTGCACGCGCGGAACACGCTGATGCAGGGCTTCACGACGTTGCGCGACCTGGGCACCGAAGGCGCGGGGTTCGAGGACGTGTCCCTCAAGCGCACGATCGACGACGGTCTCGTCCCCGGCCCGCGCCTCGAGGTGGCGACGCGCGCCATCGTGGCCACGTCGAGCTACGGCCCCGGGCCCCGCGGCTTTCGCCCCGATTTGGACCTGCCCCAGGGCGGGCAGGCCGTGAGCGGCGTGCCGCAGGTGCTCGCGGCGGTGCGCGAGCAGGCGGGCCGGGGCGCGGACTGGATCAAGGTGTACGCCGACTACGGCCGCGGACCGCACGGCGAAGCCGAGCCGACGTTCAGCCAGGAAGAGCTCGACGCGCTGGTCTCGGAAGCGCACTCGTCCGGCCGCCCCGTGTCCGCCCACGCCACTACCCCGGAGGGCATGCGTCGCGCCGTGCTCGCGGGCGTGAACACCATCGAGCATGGTTTCGGCGGCACCGACTCGGTGTTTCGCCTGATGGCGCAGCACGGCGTCGCGTACCTGCCCACGCTCACGGCTGTCGAGGCGTATGCGGAATACTTCGACCACTACAAATCAGGGGACACGCCCACCGCCAGCATGCGCCAGGCGGCGCAGGCGTTTCAGCTCGCGCTGAAGGACGGCGTGACGATCGGCTGCGGCAGCGACGTCGGCGTATTCACGCACGGCACCAACGCGCGCGAGCTCGAGTGGATGGTGCGAGACGGCATGAGGCCCGCGCAGGCGGTGCTCGCCGCTACCGCCGTGAACGCGAAGATCCTCGGGCTCGACAAGCGGATCGGGCGGGTTCTGCCCGGCCTCGCGGCGGACCTGGTCGCGGTCAGTGGCGATCCCACGAGCGACATCTCGGCCGTGAGTCGCGTGCGGTTCGTGATGAAGGCGGGCGTGATTTACCGGGAGCCCTAGAAACGCTCCCGCCGTCGCTCGTCGAGCCACGTCAATACCAGCACCGCGGCGAGCAGCGGCACGAGCCAGATGACGCGCGCCTGGTAGCGATCCTCCACATTGGCCAGCACACCTGTGACCGCGGCATTCACCACGACCACGAACCCGATGATGGTGGCGAGCCCGATCACTCGCGGGGACCAATACTGACGCAGGAACACTCCCCAGCAGGCGATCACCACCAGTGATAGCACCACCGTCCCGGCTTGCACCGACGTGAAGAAGTCCTCATGCAGCGTCTCCCGCGCCTGGCGGGTTTCCAGGTATCGTGGGCGGGCGCCGGGCAACACCGTGTCGACCATGGCCAGGATCCACGCGTTCGGGTCGTAATCGTACAGGCCGAACGCGCGCAGCTGTCGCCAGAAGTGTCCGGCGGATACGACCAGCTCCTCTCGAGGGTACGCGCGCAGCGTACCCAGCACGATCCGCGTCTCTTCTTTCCTTATTTGCTCCTGCTGGGCGAGCGACGCGCTCTGCCAGATTCCGTGCGCGCTCCAGAGGAAATCGTCCACGTTGTCGGGCAGGTCGCGACTGTGGTGGCAGATCTCGACGTGCAGGGTAGGGCAGTGCTGTCGGAGATACCAGCGGCCCGGACCATCGGCGATCATCCGAGCCATCACGAACGGCGGCCGTTGGCCGTTCAGCGACGGCTCGCCATACAAGTACGTGTGCAACGCCATTTGGGCGGCCGCACCAAAGAAGACGATCAGCGCCACTGTGCCGACGGGTCGCAAGGTGCGCCGGGTGAGCTGGCGTCGGACCGCCAGAAGGGCGACGAAGAGGACACACAAGCCGGCGGCGAGCATGAGATGCGTGATATGCGAAGTCAACGACCACCACGCGATCAGGACGACGGCTCGACGCTCGGCACGAGACAGCGTCTCGGGAGCGAACACGAGGAGATACACAGCGAGATACAGGACCGGGCCGAAAATGTCGGGCATGATCCAGCCCACGAACCACCCCAGCCCGGTGAAAACGCTGAGCAGCGCGACCAGCGCGAAATACGTCGTGAACGTTCGCCCCGGCTCAAACGATCGGACGACGAGCCACAGCACGTACGCCGTCAAAACAGCGTTAAAGAGGACGACGGGCCAGGGCGTGACGTTCCAGTGGAAGGGCAGGATGCCGACGCTATAGATGAGCGATCGCCCGCCATAGTATCCGGCAAATCGGTGCAGGAAGAGCGCCCTCGCCACGAGTGCCCCTTGCCGCAGGTAGGACATCGAGTCGGGATACAGTAAGGGATAGCCGTTGTAGACGGCCGGCCAGCTCATGAGCAGTGCCGCGACCAGTACTACCCCAATGCTCTTCGCGCGCGCGGGCATGCGCGCCTAGCGGCACACTCTCGACTTGCCGTGGCAAACGGTCGCGACCCCGCCACCGACTACCTGGCGCTGTCCCTGCAGCGGCGAGCCGGGGTTCAAGGGCGACACCCCGACGCCCGCGGTCCCGAGCGTCACGGCCAGGCCCCAGACGGGCGAGTCGCCGGCGAGGCGGTGGGTGACTGCGATGCTCAGAGTGAGCGGCCCGCGCAGGGCGTAACGCAACCCGGCCCCTACCTCACGGGCTCGCGCCGTCGTGTCGGTGCCGCCGAAATCGCCGCCGAGTGACGCCGTCGCCGTGGCCGGCCCGAAGAGATCGACGTCGGCGTCCACGTCGAGCCACGTGGACCCCTGCGCATCGAGGGACGACAGGGGGACGGCCGAGAGGCCACGGCTCGCGTCCGCCGAAAGGTGAACCCGGCCCATGGGCGACATGCCTGCGCCCACGTCTACGCCGACGCTCGTCACGCCACTGCCAAGCCCAAGGGATGCGTTGCCCGTCGGCAGCATGAACACCACCGCGGCACCGACGTTGGGCCCGCGGCCGCTGCCGCGATCGGTGGATGCGGCGGCGACCAACGGCAGGTCTCCAAACCCACTGCTCACGACGGCCCCTGCCTTGCGTTGCAAGAGCGCCGGCGCCGCCCCGAGCGTCAGCCACGGGAACGGCCGGTAGGCGATCACACCGCCCACGGCGCCGAGGGACGTGCTGTCGGAGAAAGACATCGTCGCGACGGTCGCATCGCCGACCCACGCCGGTCCTCGCGGTGTGGTATGCCCCCCCTCTTGGGCGGCCGCTGCAGCGGCGACCAACACGCAGGCCATGAACGCACTCGTCCCGACTCGACGCACCTCCCACCTCGTTCTCGGGTGATCGCTACACATTCGGCGACGGCAGACGCGCCTGCGTGTGACCGGGATCACGTGACCGCGGCGCGGTCAGGAATGGGGACTACCTCAGCAACTTCACCACGCCGAACACCAGTCCCACTGTGGTAGCGGCCTGAGTGACCCAGAAGGCGAACAGCCGCTTTGTGAGCTTGGTTTCGAATTCCGCGAACCGCTGGTCGACACGTGCGAAGCCTTCCCGCATCTCGGCGCGCAGGTCGGCGTATACTCCCCCGATTCGCTGCTCGAGCTTCGCGTCGAGTTGAGCCAGCCGCTGCTCGAGCTTCGCGTCGAGCTGGGCCAACCGCTGTTCGAGCTTGGCGTCGAACCGCGCGAAGTTCAGCTCGTTCAGCGCCCTCAAGTCGGACCGGTACGTGGCATCCACCGAGTTGAACCACTCCACAAGCTCGTTGGCGACGTCGTCGCCGAGCTTCTCGTAGAACTGTCGGGACAGCTTGGCAGTAACCGGCACCAGGGCTCCCTGGAGAGTACCGGCTCTACTCTAACGGTACGCTCGGCACCGTGAGGTATCAAGAAAACGCGTGGGAGACCATTTCTGCCGCCCTAGCCCCTTCGCTCGAAGGTCGCGACCTTGCCTACCGTGCCCCACCACCTCTCGAAGTCCCGCTTCACCTCCGGCCTCCAGTGCCACAAAAAGCTCTGGTGGGAGGTGCACGAGCCGGACGCCGTCGAGCTCCAGCCCGACAAGGTCCTGCAGGACCTCTTCGATCAGGGCCACCAAGTCGGAGAGCTCGCCCGCACCCGTTACCCCGGTGGCGTCCTGATCGAACGATCGAACACCGCCCGGACGGAGCGTGTGGCGGCAACCGAAGCGGCGCTCGACTCGGACGCGCCCGCGGTATTCGAAGCGACGTTCATTGCGAACGACACCTACGTAGCCATCGACGTGCTCGAGAAGCGTGGGAAGGGGCACCACCTGATCGAGGTCAAGGCGTCGAACTCGCAGAAGGACGAACACATCCCCGACGTCGCGGTGCAGGCGTACATCGCGGCGGCGTGCGGCGTGGAGATCAACAGCGCCGAGGTCATGCATTTGAACAAGGAGTTCCGCAACCCGGATATGGGCGACCTCTTCGCCCGCACCGACGTGACCGAGGCCGTTGCCAAGTTCCTCCCCAACGTCCCCGACGAGCTCGCCCGGCAGCAAGCAATGCTCGCAGGCGCGCTCCCCGACGTCCCGATCGGACTGCATTGCTTCGAGCCGCGTGACTGCCCATTCATGAAGCGCTGTTGGCCCGACTCACCCGACCACATCGTGCAGCTGTGCGGTGTGGGGCCCAAACGGGCCGCGGCCTACTTCCAGCGCGGCATCCAGTGGATCCGCGATCTGCCGCCGACAGAGAAGCTCAACTTCCAGCAGCGCCGCCAGCTCAAGGCGATGGCCGAGAACCGCCTCATCGTCGAGCCGACCCTTGCCAAAGAGCTCAAGCCCTTTAGCACGGCCCAGCGGCTGGGCTTCCTCGATTTCGAGACGATCATGCGCGCCGTCCCCGTCTGGCCAGCGATGGCGCCATGGCAGCAGGCGCCGGCTCAGTTCAGCTACCACGAGCGGCAGCCGGACGGCACCTACACGCACGCCGAGTTCCTGGCGGAGGGACCGGCGGACGCGCGCCCGCCATTGGTGGAGGCGATGATCACGGCGACGGCCCGGGCGGACCGGGTCGTCATGTACACGAGCTTCGAGAAGACTCGCATCCGGGAAATGCAGCAGGCCGTCCCGCAGTTGGCCGCCGAGCTCGCCGCGCTCCAGGCGAAGCTGCTCGATCTCCATCCGGTGATGCGAAACTGCGTGTACCATCCCGGCTTCAACGGCAGCTACAGTCTCAAGGAGATCCTCACGCCGCTCGTCCCGGAGCTGACCTACGACGACCTCGTGATCGTGGATGGCCGCGTGGCGAGCGTGGAAATCGCTCGGCTGCTCTTCGTGGCCGGGAAGATCCCGCGGCACGAGCACGACCGAGTGCGGAAGGACTTACTCAATTATTGTGAACGGGATACGTGGGCAATGGTGAAGCTGCTCGAGAAGCTGGAGGAGCTGGCGAGGGATGGGTAAGCGGGGAAGGGGTCGCCATCCCGTCTTTGACTCGACCGACTCGCTGCTAGATGCGCGCGCAGAGGCCGAGCTGGACCTTCATGGGTTCAGTGCCGCGGAGGCGCCATCGGCAGTGCGGACCTTCCTCGAGAGCTGGCAGCGGCGCAAGGCCGGTGCTGTGGTCCTCATCATCACGGGGAAGGGAAAGGGCTCGCCGAACGGCCCGGTGCTCCGCGGCCTGGTAAAGAGCCTGCTGCAAGGGGAGCTGTACGCGCTGGTGAAAGAATGGCGGTTGGATGATGGGGAGGGAGGGTACCGGGTGAAGGTTCGGTAGAGGTGCGGCCTCAGCGCCAGTCGCTGAAGAACGAACGTGCACCCGGGCCCGGCCCGGTCGGCGCGTTGGTCTGCGTCGCCGGGGGGTGAGTCACACCCACGCCGACGTAATTCGTGCCGATGCTGACGGAGAAAATGATCAGGGAGTTGAGCAGATAGTAGACCGCGCGTTGCCACAGCGGAACGGCGCCGCCTCTTGCGACGAAGACGAGCAGACCGAGCACGAAGCTCAGCACCAGCGACGTCCAGCGCGGGGGCAGGGCGAAGGCGACCCACAGCGCGTTGGCGATCAACATCGTGACGCCGCCCGCGATGCCGGGCGTGAGCATCGCCTTGGGCTGCAGGAACTCCTCGACTTTGGCCCGCTCCACCCCCACCACTACGGTTTCCGAATCAGCGCCCGGACGCGCGTCGCGTCCTGCCGGCTGAGCACGTCCACCTTGTGCAGCGCCGTGTACGCGGGCACCGACCGGCCGGCGAGCATGGCGTTCGGCGAGCCGCTGGTCGAGTCCTTATGGAGCACGAACGTGCCTTCCTGCCCTACGGTGAACCGCGGCGTGCCGACCCAGGCGACGTCGAGGGACGTGGGGAAGCGCACCACGACCTGTTCCCCGGCCTGCGCGCCCTTGATGCCGTCCTGGACCTGGATGATCGCTTCCTGCCACTGCGGGTCGTGCTCGCTGATACGTGTGCGATGCGCCCCCCCCGCCCCCCCCGGCGCGGCTGCGAACTCGGCCGGCCGCACCTGTTCCACGCGGCCCGCCACCACCACCGCCGCTTTCTCCATGTGCGCCTTCAGATCCGCGTCGTTCATATCGAGCCGGGCCCTCGCCACCAATTCCTGCTGGTCCGCCGCGACCACCGGGGAATGCCCGAGCTCGTGGCCGACTTCGCGCACCGCCACCCCTTGCCCGAAGATCCAGCCGGTCGTGTAGAAAGTCGCCTGGCTGCCCGGTTTCAGCGAGCCGGGCTGCGCGGTTTGCACGGTGACAGAATCGCCCGCACACAGGGCGACGGCCGCGGGCTTCTGGAGCACCTGATCCACGTGCACCACCACCGTCCGATTCGAGGCCGTGACCTCGGGTGCCGCGACGGCACCGACCTGAGTGACGGTGCCGATGAAAATGATATCGGACTGCTTCACGAGCGTGGCCCGGCTCATCTGGCCGAGCGCCGCGGCTCCCGGCAAGGCCAGGAGGACCGCGAGCAACATCGCCGACCGAGTGTACATGGGACCCCCACCCTCACTGCGACCGTCTGTCGTCATGGCAGAACGGGGACGCTGAAGAAGAACGGATCGATCGAAACGGCGACCGTCGCGCCGGAGCCGTCGAGTAGCCGATGCGTCGCGAAGTCCACCCGACGATGATACACCACGCCCTGCGGGAAGTTAGTGGAATCGGGCGCGTTGCTCGCGGAAAAGACTCCGAGGAACTGGTCTCCGCGGCTCAACAGGCCGTTGTAATCGCCGATGTACGGCAGGAACTGGAGCGGCGGCGCGTTAGCCGGTACGGTGGCGAGCACGGCGTCCTGGTGCGTGGCGAAGCCGTCCCGGGACTGCTCCAGGCGGGTGACCCACCGGCTGCTGCTGTCGGACCCGGTCACCTGCTGATATAACAGGCCCACCGTGCCGCTGACGGACACCGCCAGGCTCGCGTTCGTGGCATTCGTCACGGTCCGCAGATCGCCGCTCCAGGTCACGCCGCGGTCGGTCGAGCGCCGCACGTGCACCGTGTAGATGTCGCCCGTGCCGGCGCGGTCCGCCCAGGCGAGGTACAGGGTGTCGCTGTGCAGCGGGTGCACCGCGATCGACAGGGTGGAGCCGATGCGCTCCTGTCCCAGGGTCGGCGCGTTGGACCAGGGGATGGTCACGTGGGTCGCGACGAGGCGGCCGGGCAGGTGATCCGATGGATCGAGCAGGTCCCGGAAGGGGGGGGTCGCGCCGGTGGCGCCACTATCGTCGCGCACCACGACGACGTCGCTCGTCACGGTCGAACCCGCGGTCGAGCGCCACCCGAAGTACGCCACGTACACCGTGTGATCCTGCGCCACGGCGGGACGTACGGACGGACCGTTCTGCCCCAGGGTGGCGCGGGTTTCGATGCGACGGGACCTATAGGTCGCACCGCCGTCGAGCGACACGTCCACGGTGGCGGTGCGCCCGTCGGGCGCGTCGAAATCATTGAGGCCGACGTACACGCGATCGGCGCTCGCGGTTGGGGCGGTGCGGACGAACGGCTGATCGACGTCGGCGCGCGACGCCTGCAGCGTCATCGTCGCGGGCGAGAAGAAGTCGCTGGCCTTGAGCTCATTCAACGGCACGCCCGGCACCTTCAGGATCCCGCTGTACAGCACGGGGGGAGTCGCTCCGGCGGCGTGCGTGATGTCGGCCGTCATCCCTTCGCTGGGGAGCGTGTTGCGGAGCGTCCAGGTGTCGCCACCATCGTTCGAGACGAAGATCGGCGCGGTCGCACTGGCGGACCCGCCGGGATTGGGCGTGAAGGCGGAGGCCGCCATGAGCTGCGCGTTGGAGGCGTACAGCGCTAAGAACGGCTCGGCGTCCTGCCAGGTCTCCCCGCTGAGCGACGCCGGAATGAGGTCGACGACCCGGACGCCCGCCACCTTGGCGGGTGGCGCTTGCCGGGTGGCTCCCTCACAGGCGGCGTACAGGGCGACCGTCGCCACGATCATTCTCGTTCGCATCAGCTAGCAATATATCAGGGTGTGTCGACGCTCTTATCGGTAGCGACTCCGAAGCAATGGGAGTAGCCGTCTTCATCCGTGACGAAGAACTCGGTTTGTCCGTAGTCGCGTTTCACGATCTCAGAGACCGGGTAACCGTGCTTCAACAGTCGCTCTCTGAGCGCCTCGAGGTCGGCCGGCGCCCAGTAGAGTTGTATGCCATGGTAATTCTCCGGCTTGATCGGAGTACCAGCTCGTTGATTGAGCCAGAAATACAGCCGCTCGTTATGTACCATGCATCCGACGAGTCGACCGTCCTTCCGCATGGCACGATCCATGGACAGCCCAAGCCCGTCCACCCAGAAGCGCAGACTCTTCTCGAGATCGGCGCTGGGGATGACGGGAATGCAGGATTCAACGAGCATCTACGCCTCCGCCTATGGGGGCGGCCACGCTACGGGGAAATGACTTGACCGGTCTCGGTGCCTTCCACGCTACGGACATAAGCTTGGGCCACCGTAGCAGCTGGCAAGCCGCCTTGGAGCGGCATTCCGAGTGCCTGCAGCGTCTCGGTAACCCAGGGCGGGCTCACCACGTTGATCCGAATACCTCGAGGAGCCTCGAGCGCGGCCGCTCGGGCAAAGCCCTCGAGGCCCGCGTTCACCAGGCTCACCGCGCCGCTGCCACGAGCTGGCTGCTGGGCCAGAATGCCGCTCGTAATGGTGATCGAGCCACTGTCAGCGACAGAGCCGAGTCCATACCTGATCAGGTTGACCTGGCCCATGAGTTTGTTGTCGAGGCTGAAACGGAAATCAGCATCCGAAAGTTCGTCGAGGGGCTTGAAGCGAGCCTGGCCGGCAGCGCTGATCACGGCGCCGACCTTGCCGGCCTTCGCGTACAAGCCTCGGATGGACGCCGGGTCGGCTATGTCGACGTGCAGGGGCGCCTGCTGGCGGCTCGCGAGAAGGACCTCGTGTCGACGACCGAGGGCAGCTGCGATCGCCTTGCCGATCGTGCCTGTGGCACCAATGAGGAGGATGCGCATGGGAGGAATCTAAGCCGAGCCGGAATCGGTCGCCGCTTAACGGTTCGCGCTTAGGCTGCTGACCACCTGAATCACCTTGATGACGACCTTGCCTCGCGCACGCCCCGTTTCGAGGTAAGCCAAAGCCTCTTTGGTCGCGTCGAACGGGAAGATCCGATCCATGACCGGCCGGATGACGCCGGATTCAATGAGGGATGTGATCTTGCTCAACTGCTCGCCGTTCGCTCGCATGAAAACAAACGAGTAGCTCACGCCGTGGTGCTTGGCCTTCTTCCGGATGCCGAAGCTCAAAAGGCGCATGACCTGTTGCAAGAACCAGTTCGACCCGTTCTGCTTAGCGAACGCTACATCCGGCGGACCAGAGATCGAAATGAGCTTTCCACTGGGCTTCAGCACCTCGAGGGACTTTTCGAGCGTGTCCTTGCCGAGACTGTTCAGGACGACGTCGTAGCCGCTCAGGACCTTCTCGAAATCGTCTTGCTTGTAGTCGACGACGACATCCGCGCCGAGACTCTTGACCAGATCGATATTCGCTGTGCTCGTCGTAGTCGCTACCGTTGCGCCGATGTGCTTTGCCAGTTGAATGGCGAATGTGCCTACTCCACCGGAACCCGCGTGGATCAGGACTTTTTGGCCCTTCTTCAGGTCGGCGCGTTCAATCAATACCTGCCAAGCCGTCAGACCCACCAGAGGGATGGACGCTGCCTCTTCCATGGTGAGATTCTTGGGCTTCAACGCCACGTCAGCGTCATTCATGGCGATGAATTGCGCGAACGTACCGATCCGGTCCTGACGCGGCCGCGCATAAACCTCGTCGCCCGGCTTGAACCGTCGCACGTTGACCCCGACACGGACTACGACCCCGGCTACGTCATTGCCCAGAATCAGCGGCAAGCGATAGGGGAGAATGAGTTTGAACTCGCCGTCCCTAATCTTGGAATCCAGCTGGTTTAAACTGGCGGCGTGGACTTGGACTAGTACATCATCGTCTCGGACTTCCGGTTCCGGCATGTCGGCGAGACGTACTGCGCTCTTGTAACGATCGACGACGAATGCCTTCATTTAACCAGGGCTTTGACCGCCGGTGGCAATTCGAAAATGGAATCGGCGAGTGGCTCGTAGCTCACGGATTCATACGTGAACGTTCGACTGTTCTTGCCTGCACGGGTGGTGTTTCTGGTGGCGATCAAGGGACCACCAAAATTCCTGTACTCCTCGAAAATGGCGAACGTGAGCGTCTTGGACGAGTCGTCGGACTCGAAGCGATAGCCAACGAGCAGTCCGGTCGCGACATCGTAGAACTGGTTGTTGTCTTTTCCCCAGTTGGTCGTGCCGTGTAACCAATAGCACCGATGACCCTCAAAATCGCTTATGCCGGCCAGTTCGAGCTTTTTGAAGTAATCAGGCTGATGCAGCGCGTACTGGAGATCGGCATCGCGGCGGATCGCGTCCAGAGGAGTCCCTGTGTCGATTTCCGCACCCTTGGACGTGATGGTCCAGGACACTTTCCCGTCGAATCCCGCGGTGATCTGAGTGCCGTCGACGCGGGTGAGTTTGAAGAGCGACTTAAACGGTTTCGCATAGTAGACGAAGGTGGCTTTGCCGCGCGTAGGCTTGCTTTCCACTTCGCCCCGTACGGTCATGGATTTGACGTTCGCGATGGCCCGCTCGCCGCCGAGGGCTTGTTTGTAGCGGTCGAGAACCTGGGCAGCCGTTGTGAGCTGCGCTGTTTGGGCCCAGGCGCACGCAGGGAACAGGAACACTACAACGGCAGGCCTCAGGAGACGGGTCCACATAGTGCCTCGTTCGCGACCGGGGTACTGAAGGTAGGCGTTTCGGCGACGCTCGGGTGAGCCCGACGTCCGGGGTTGGTCCGCGTCCTGCGACCCTTCGATAGTGCAGCGCATCCTATCGCACCAGGAGGTGTCTGTGTCGCAAACCGCCGTCTGGTGCACCGCACTCACGAGCGTGCTGTTGGCCGCGGGCCCGGCGATCGCGCAGCGGCGAGTATCGGCAAGCGCCTTCGCACCCAGGCGCGTCGATCTCCCGGTCCAGGGCGCGACCGTGCCGCTGCGCCTGATCATGCAGGATCGTGCGACTGTGGAAGTGATGGTGAACGGGCGCGGGCCATACGTCTTCGCGATCGAGACGGGAGCGCCGATCGTGCTCGTGACTGAGCGACTGGCGACGGCACTCCGTCTGCGTGCGGATAACCCCTCTTCGGTAGACTCTCTCCGCATCGGTGACCTCGTCCTGCGCGATCTTCCCGTAGCCAGGGTCCCGGAGTTCCTGCCCGGAGTCGACGGTCTGCTTGGCCTGACGGCGTACGGCGACCTGCTCCTGACGGTGGACTACCCCGCGCTCAGCGTCCGTTTCGAACGGGGGGCGCTCGCGGAGCCGAACGGTCGAGACGTGTTGCCGTTGGTCGAGATCGGTCAGCATCTGGGCGTCGATGTGGAAGTCGGCGGTCATCCCCACCATGCCGTTCTCGACACCCAGAGCTCGGCCGCGATCGACTGCGCGCCAGAAGTGGCCGATTCGTTACGCTTCGTTTCTGGTCGTGTGCCGACGGGCTCGGCCTCCATCGGCGGCCAACCCCCCGTGCCGGTATTTTCGGCACGGCTGGATGGAGACGTGCGGTTGGGTGCCACGACCATTGAGCGGCCTATCGTGGGCATCGTCTCACCGCCGCCGGGGTTTCCGCGTGAGTTGCTGCTCGGCGCACGCCTCCTTCGGCATTTCGTCATCACGCTGGATCAGCGGAACAAGCGGATCCGCGTGAACACCCCGGACCGAGTGATTCCGCCCCCGCCGGGCCTTCGCAGCATCGGGCTGGCGCTTGCGCCGGCGCCGCAAGGGGGAGTGGAGGTGGCGGCGGCTCGGGCCGATGGCGCCGCGTACGCATCGGGGCTGCGCGTCGGCGACGAGGTGCTCATGATCGCCGGGCGGCCCGGGTCGGAGTTCCTCCAGCCTTCCGCCCTGCCGGCCGTGGTGCAGAGCGCGGACGTAGTTCGCTTCGAGGTGCGTCGTAACGGCCAGCCGATGGCCTTTGATGTCGTGCCAAGGGTGCTGATTCCCTAGGGGGAGTTCTAAGGAGCCTTGGTCTCGAACTTGTTCGCAATCCGTTCGATCGTGCGCACCAGGCGGGTGGCGAGCGTCAAAAGGTAAACCACTGCCGCCAGCCAGATGAGACCGGCCAGAAACCCAAGCCCGTCATAGCCCCCGAAGCCACCAAGCCCGTGCACCAAGTACATAGACCCCTCCGGCAAGAGTTGTCTTAGAGTCTGACCAACCCTACCGAGCTGCAGGCATCCTCGGTTTCACCCCCACGTAGTCCCCCGGGGGATCAGGGAAACAACCCCTCCATCTTCTCGGAGTTTGGGTTCGTGTTCCGCTCGGAGTTTGGGTTCGTGTTCCGCGCCCTGAGAGGGCGCGCTCGGCCCGGTGTGCGCCCTTACAGGGCGCCCCTCGAGCCGAGCCCGGGCTCTTAGCCCGGGTATCCACGGGGGCCGTTCGTGCCGTGACTGAGCCCGGGCCGCCCGAAGGGAGAGGGGTAAGGGGGGTGAGGACCGCACGTGAGGGGGACAAAGGGGGCGAACCCCGGGCGCGAGCCTGAAGGATCAAGCTCTCCATCTCCTTCTGAGTGTGGGTTCGTGTTCCGGTGAGTGTGGGTTCGTGTTCCGCGCCCTGAGAGGGCGCGCTCGGCCCGGTGTGCGCCCTTACAGGGCGCCCTCTCGAGCCGAGCCCGGGCTCTGAGCCCGGGTATCCACGGGGGCCGTTCGTGCCGTGACTGAGCCCGGGGCGCCAGCCCGGGGATCGGTGATGGTCGCCAATCTCGCATCCCGTAACCCCGATTCCCTATATTGCGTGCCCCGATTCCCGGGTCACCGCGTGACGCTACCCAAACCCCTGCCGGACGACTCCTGGGCCGTCGACGAGCGCTCCCTCAAAGCGTTCGCCGACCAGCTCAAGCAACCCCCCGCCGGCCGCGATTGGTACGAGCTGCGGCGCGACGCCGAGCGCATCGCGCTCGTCCCGGGCTTCGACCGCCTCATCACCCTCGACGCCAACGCCATCAAGGAGCTGCCCCACCAGATCGACGTCGCCCAACGGGTGCTGCGCGACATGGGTGGCCGCGCCATCCTCGCGGACGAAGTGGGTCTGGGCAAGACGATCGAGGCGAGCATCATCTACAAGGAGCTGGCGATCCGCGGGCTCGCCCGCCGCGCCCTGATTCTCACCCCCGCCTCGCTCGTGGGCCAATGGCAGAGCGAGCTCGAAGAGAAATTCTTCGAGCGATTCGAGACTCCCGCGGTTCCTCACGACTGGCAACGCATCACCAAAGCGATCGTGTCGCACGACCGCGCGCGCTCGCCCCGCCACGCCGCCGAGATCCTGCGGCACCGCTGGGACCTGGTGATCGTGGACGAGGCACACAAGGTGAAGAGCCACAAGAGCGCCACCTACCAATTCATCGAAAAGATCGAGCGCGACTTCATCCTGCTTCTCACCGCCACGCCGCTCCAGAACGACCTGCGCGAGCTGTACAACCTCGTCACCCTGCTGCGGCCCGGTCAGCTGGGGACGTGGGACGAGTTCAAGAGCGCCCACCTCATCTCTGGCGACCAGCGCCAGCCGCGCGATCCCGAAGCGCTCCGCGCGCTCACCCACGAGGTGATGATCCGCACCCGGCGCTCGAGCGTCGTGGACGACCTCGATCTGCCCCCGCGCCGGCCGCGCCACCCCGAGGTCCGGCTCACCCCCGCCGAGGCGGACCTGTACGAGCGCACCACCGAGTTCCTGCGCCGCCTCTATAAGGAAGGGTTCGCCGCGACCGGCGACGCGGAGCCCGAGGAGGACGGCGGCTCGCGCAAGCGACGCACCGGCAAGGGCATGGTGCAGCTCGCGCTGATCCACCTGCGCCAGCGGCTCTGCTCTTCGGCGCGCGCGCTGGGCGAGTCGCTCGAGCACCTCGGCCAAGCCGAGCGCGTTATCCCCGCGTACCGCGCCATCGCACGCCAGCTCGCCGCGCGCGCGCGGAAGATCAAGACGCACGCCAAGCTCAACGTGCTCGCCAAGCTGCTCAAGGAGACGCCCGACCGGGCCGTGGTCTTCAGCGATCACCGCCCGACGGTCGAGCTGATCGCCGAGCGGGTGAAGCGGCTCGGCAGGAAGCCAATCGTCTATTGGGGTGCGCATTCGACTGCCGAGCGCGATGCGCGCATCCGCGCGTTCCAACAGGACGAGCGAAGCGTCCTGATCGCCACCCGTGCGGGCAGCGAGGGTAGAAACCTGCAGTTCTGCAACGTGCTCGTGAACTACGACCTGCCGTGGAACCCGATGGTGGTGGAGCAGCGGATCGGGCGGGTGCACCGCATCGGGCAGAAGCGCGCGGTCCATATCGTGAACCTCGCCGCGGCGGGGACGATCGAGGCGTACATCCTCCAGCTGCTCGACAAGAAGATCAAGCTGTTCGAGCTGGTGGTAGGCGAGCTGGACGTGATCCTCGGCGAGTTCGGCGGCGCGGAACAGTTCGAGGGCCGGCTCGCCGAGCAGTGGCTCAAGGCGGAGAGCGAGGCGGACTTCGTCCGCCAGGTCGAAGCGATCGGCACCGACATCGAGCAGAGCAGCGCGGCGGGCCAAGAGCAGGAGCGGCTGAACTCGCTGATCGCCCCGGACGACAACGCCATGCGGCTCGAGCGGCGCTTCGACACCGTCTCGGTTCCCGGCCGGCTGCGCCTCGGCCTCGGCACGAACCAGCTGGTCAAGGCGCCCGCCTGGGACAAGAAGCGCCAACGGCTCGGTGTGCACGTCACGGAGATTCTCGAGGCGCTCGAGTCGATCGAGCCGATCGCCGGCGCCACGCCGCTCGTGCCCGCCGGCACCCACCCCCAATACGGTGAGCTCGTCAAGCTCACCGGCCTGACCAGCGCCGGCCGTGCCATCTCACTCGTGGCGCAGGTGACCCGCCTGCCCATGACGCTCGTCGATATCGCGGCGGACACGGTATGAAGCGCAAGCCGGTGCGTAAGCCGCGCGCCAAGCCCGCCGCATCGCGGCAACGTGAGCCGCACGCCGACGCCCACATCGGCCCGCTCGTCGAGCGGTATTGCCGTCTCGCGCGCGTGAAGCGGGCAGCGTCGGGCGACCTCCATGAGTTGAGCCTGCCTCCGTCCGAACGACGCTTCTTCCGGGACCGCGAACGCTTGCGTGTGGCGTTCTCGCTCGATGCGCTCGAGCGCCATCCCGAGGCCGAGGTCGCGCTGCTCGGCAGCCCCTTCCTCTCCCAGCTGCTCGAGGCGATCCGCGCGCGGGCAGCGCGCCTGTCGCTCGGCCTGATTGCCCCATCGTCGCCGGCGGGTACCGCTCCCCGCTCCCCGCTCACCGAGCTCCCGATTCCCGTTCGCGACGGCGCAGCGAAGCCGGTCAAGGCTCGGGCGGCCGTCCACCCGGTAGGGCGACTCATCGCCCGGGTGGTGCTGCGGGCGGGATCGACCCTCGAAGAGTCGATGGTGGAAAGCGACGTGTGCGACCTCTCGAGCGGCGCGCCGGTCGCGCGCGATGTCGCCGAGCTGTTTCACGAGCTCGAAGCCCGCCGGATCGAGCCTGCGGACCCGTCCATCGTTGCGAAGACGAAGGCAGTCGCCGCGCGCCCGCCCCAGGACCTCTTGCGACTGCTCGTCGGCAACCTGCGGGAGAAGTCGGCCGAGCGGGTCGCGTCTCGCCGCGTCGCGGCGGAGCAGCAGCTCGCGGTCGCGCTGGCCCGGCTCGACCGCTACTTCGCGACGATCCTCGCGGACCAGACCGATGCAGCAGGGGAAGGCGCCGTGAGGGCGCTCGCGGAACGGCGTCGCACCGAGGAGGTCCGTCGTAACCAGGTGCGCGCCACGGTGCATCCGCTCCAGCTCGTGGACGCCACCGTCTTGATACAGCGCGCCGAATGGCAGGTCGAGAGTGGCGGGCATACCGCGACCTTCAGCGCGCAGCGCTCGGCCGCCGGCGCGGGCGACTGGATCTTCGCGTGTCCCCAGTGCGGCACCCCGCCCGAGATGCTCGTCGTCTGCAAGCACGACCACTGCGCCTGTACGGCGTGCTCGCACCGCTGCTCGGTGTGCGCCGCCGACTTCTGCGTCGAGCACGGCATCGCTCAGTGCCGGGTGGACGGCGAACCCGCGTGTGCGGAGCACGTGCGGTCGTGCCCCTCGTGCCAGCTCCAGTACTGCACGGCGCACGAGGGGATCTGCAGCGAAGGTGATCACGCGACGTGCTCGCTGTGCGTCCAGCCCTGCGCGAGTTGTGGCCGCATCGTCTGCAACCGCCACGCCGAACAGACCAGTGCCGATGCGCCGAAAGGTAGCCGCCGGCTCTGCCCGGCGTGTGTGCGGCAGTGCGAGGGCGGGAAGAATGAACCGGTGGGCGTGGATGAGGTGACGCAGTGCTCGAGCTGCGGCAAGTCGGTCTGTACGGCCCATCAGGCCGTGTGCGCGGTGGATGGGGAGATCCATTGCTCGCGTCATCTGCGACGAGCCGAGGCGTCGCGGCGGTTGGTGTGCGGACAACATGCGAGCGCCTGCGCCTACGAAGCGGCGAGCCTCTTCGCATCGGATGAGGTCGAGCCGTGCACGTCGTGCGGCAAGCACGTTTGCGCCAACCATTCCGCGGAATGCGCCACGGACGGGAAGCGACATTGCACCGTCCACCTTGCACAGCTGGCCGACGCGGACGGCGCCTATGCCTGCGAGGAGCACCGCAAGCTCTGCCACGTCGATAATCAGGCGTTCACGCCCACCGGCGTGAGCGCGTGCCCAGTCTGCGGCCAGGACGCGTGCACCGCACATCGAGCGGCGTGTGGGTATTGCGGTCGCATCGTGTGCACGGCGGATCTCGGGAAGGTGGAGGCGGGCCGCCCCCGCCCCCGCCCCCGCCGCTGCTCCACCTGCGCGCGGCTCGCGGTGGACGGCGATGCGCCCGCGGAGGTGATCTCGGCTGCGTTCAAGGCCGCGGGCGAGCAGCCCAAGGGATCCCGCCCCCCCCGATTGCGCATCGCCCGGGACCACAGCCATTCGGTCGTGGAGCTCGACCTTGGGCTGAGCAGAAAGACGGTCGTCGTGCTGCGGCACGAAGACCTGGTTGCAGAAGGCGTCGTCAGGCACTCGCTGCTGGGATCGAAGCGACGCAGCTAATGCCCCGGAGTGGCGTGAGTCTTATCACCGTCAGCCGGGACAGCCTGGACGTAGAGATTGGTCATGACGCACTGGTGTGGAGTCCTGGGAGCTGCGCTCTGGCTCGCAGCCTGCTCGGACTTGAACAGACCTTCGAGCGGGGGCGGAGGAGGCTTTCTAGCCGACCGCTACCCCTGTGACCAGGGGATCGGCAGTGATCCGCAGGTGGTCTGGCACGAAGACTTCGAAGCAGGCTCGGTACCGGCAGTAACTGCGGGCTACAACGAATCCCAGAACCCGGCCGGCATGGCGCTCGTCGCCGACAAGCCATCGGCGAGCTGTGGTGCCGCCTCAATGAGCCTCACGTCCGGTGGCCCAGTGAGCGCCACGGACCTATACAAGAAGCTTCTCAAGCCGGATGGATCCGGCTACGACGAGCTGTTCGTGCGCTGGTACGTCAAGTATCAGGCCGGGGCTCCGTGGCACCACAGCGGCCTCTGGTTCGGCGGCTACAACCCTCCGACTGACTGGCCCAACCCGCGGGCCGGGACCAGGCCTGTCGGAGACGACCGCGTCTCCTTCGGTATGGAGCCGGTGTGGGGTATCGGCTCACCTAATCCGCGCTTCGATTTCTACGACTATTGGATGACGATGCACACGTGCTCGAGCTGCGCCGGCGCCTACTGGGGCAACGCCCTCGTGAGCCGAATTTCGTTCACTGCGAATGACGACCAATGGGCTTGCGTCGAGGTCCACGCCAAGCTCAACACGGATTTAGCATCGGCGGCAGGGGCCGAGCTCGAGGTGTGGAAGAACGATGTGCTCGTCCAAAGCTTCCCCGAGACTGGAGGGGCGGGGGCGATCGGCGACTGGGTGCAGGACCACTACTGCCCGGCCGGTGCCGACGGGGCACAGTGCAACTACTCGCCCACGGCGCCGGGCCCGCTGAGTCTCCAGTTCCGGAGCAGCGCGGCGCTGCAATTGAACCACCTCTGGCTGCAGAACTACATCACGGACACGAGCACCGGCAGCGTGTGGTTCGACGACGTGGTCGTGGCGACGACCCGGATCGGCTGTCTCCGCTAGCACCAATCGTCTAGATTGCGCTGGCTCAGCTCACCATTCACGGAGGCCGTAATGGCTCTCTCGTGTCGCTCGTATCGCGCCCTCTCGCTCGCGGCAGCCGTGCTCACGCTGGCAGGGTGCGGCGTCACGGCGCCCTCTCAACCGTTTCATCCCCCGGAGCCCGGCCCATCAGCGGCAGAGGCGCCCAGCGCCTTCGATAATAAGAGCAACGGCCTGGTCGATGACTCGAGTCATGAAGCCGACAAAACAACGTTTGACGGGGTTGAAGAGATCGGCGACGGGTTGGGTCCGCTATACAACGCTCAATCCTGCCGCGAGTGCCACCAGAACCCTACCTCCGGCGGCCCGAGCCAGATCTCGGAATTGCGCGTGGGCCACCTCGATGCCAATGGGGCGTTTCGGAATGCGGACATCCCCATTGCCCGCGGCCAGGTCGTGATCTCGGGACGCACGCTCGTCAACGACCGCGCCATCTGCCCCAATGCCGCGTTCCCCGATTCGGAGATTCAAGAGCGGGTGCCGGACACAGAGACGATCCGCACGACGCGGCTCTCCCTCAATCTGCTGGGCGACGGCCTGGTGGAAGCGGTCGCCGACGAGACCCTGATCGGTCTCGCGCGCGAGCAACGTCGGGCCACGGGCGGCCGGATCCACGGACAGGCGCTGCGGGTCCCGATTGTGGAAGCGCCCGGACAGTCGGGCATCGGGCGGTTCGGGTGGAAGGATCAGCACGCCAGCCTCCTGTCGTTCGCCGGCGACGCCTACCTGAACGAGATGGGGATCACGAGCCGCCTGTTTCCCGAGGAGGTCACGGATCTGTGTAACACGGTGGCCGAGCCCAACGACACGCCGGACTCGACGGGGCTCGAGGACATCGACCGCTTTGCCCGCTTCATGCGGGCCACCAAGGCGCCCGCCCGCGACCGAGAGCTGGCTGCGACCCCGAAGGCCAAGGAGGGGTCCGCGCTATTCGACAGCATTGGATGCGCGTTGTGCCACGTCCGTACGCTGACGACGGCCCCCGCCGGTACGGCGATCAACGGTGGCACGTTCACGATTCCGCCGGCACTCGGCGACAAGGTGTTCCATCCGTTCGGAGACTTCCTGTTGCACGACGTCGGCACGGGAGACGGGATCGCGATCGCGATGACGGAGCACTACGGCCGCAAAGTCTATCAGGTGCTCTGGAAGGAGTTCGTGGCGGACAGCTTCGCACAGGGTCGCAACAAGGTTCGTACCGCTCCCTTGTGGGGCGTGCGCCTGCGCCCGCAGTTGATGCATGATGCGGCGTCCCTGACGTTCCGCGACGCGATCTTGCGCCACCGCGGCGAGGCGAATGCGGTCACGCGTCGGTTCAGGCACTTGGCGCCAAGCGAGCAGGAAGCGATCATCGAGTTCCTGAAGTCCTTGTAGGCCTCGAGATTAGTGTCGCGCCGAGTCCGGAGGCGGGAGCGACACTTGCAACCTCACGAAATCCAGGAGTCGCTGCCGAGCCGCTTGGTCCAGTAGCTGTCCGTCGAGTACGACCGCATTGATCTTCGTCGTGTTGTGAATGTCCGCTAGAGGATCCGCGTCCAGGAGCACGAGGTCTGCCAGCTTCCCGGTCGCGATGGTGCCCAGCGAATCGGTAGCAGTGAGGAAGATGGCCGGATTCCTGGTAGCAGACTGCAGTGCCTCCATCGGCGTCAATCCCGCTTCCACCAGCAATGCAAGCTCGTCATGGAGACTGAAGCCGGGAAAGCAATACGGGTTCAGTACGTCGGTCCCGGCGAGCATCGGGACGCCGGCTCGGTGGAGCAGCCCTACCAGCTCGACTTGTTTCGCATAGATCCGCTTGCTCCGCGCAAAGTCCGCTGCCGTCATGGTCTTGAGTCGGAAGTCATTCCGAGGATTCCAACCATCTCGCATTTCACGCGACATGTACTGGAGCCGGGAATCCGAGGTAAAGACGCTGTCATCTAAGGACGCGAACGCGTGGAGCACAGTCAGCGTCGGCACCTGCCAGGTACTGTCACGCACGAACTGGGCGGCGAGAGCCCGGCACTTGTCGGAACTGTATGAATCGAGCAGCTCTTGCTGCTGTCGGCGTCCCAGGGCCCGCAACGAGTCACGGGGCTTCTCAAACGCCGCGACGAGGGCCGCTCGGAGAGCATCCTCATGTGTCGAGCAGCTGAGCAGGATGTCTGTCAAATGCTCGATGCTCCGCTGACCGGCCTCGGACGCCGCGACCGCTCCAACGGCAACAGGCACATGCCCGACGACTGGCATGTGGAGCCCCTTCGCTTCCGCCATGATGGCCGTGTAGACCTCGCGAGGCAGCAGGTTGTACACCTTGATGAAGTCAGCACCCGCAGAGTGTAGGGAGTCGACGACGCGCCGTGCCTGTTGCGCGTTCGAAAGTCCGATGCTGCCCTCCCAGATCGGCGGCGAACCGTCGAGGATTTGTCCGGCCGCGACGAAGCGCGGCTCGGTCAGGTGGTGCTCCGCAAGGCTAATGCGCGCACCCGCCACGACGTCGAGGCTGCCCCACATCTCTCGCACGCCCGTCACGCCGTTCACGAGAAACAGGGGTCCGAAAGTCGGAAGCGTACTCGACCACGCCGCGTGGACATGCATGTCCCACAAGCCGGGGATGAGAAACCTGCCGGTTCCGTCGAATGCAAGCCCGCCTTTCGGAATCCGGACGGTTCGACTCGGTCCGAGGGTCGCGATGCGATTCCCGCTCACGACAACGGTCATGTCGGGCTGCGGCGGCGCGCCCGTCATGTCGATGACGGTGACGTGGGTGAAAGCGAAGGTTTGGGCTCGTCCTACCAGAGGAACGGCGAGCAACGTGATGAAACAAACGGCCGGAATGCGCATGATGGGATCCTGAGGCGACTCCGTGAGCGTACGTCTCACCGACATGGTGCGCAACCACGCGCGTGATCGGCTCGTGGGAGGTCGGGGCGTCGGTTGACGGTTACCGGGTCGAGGGAAGTCCCACCTGGCTCGTGGGCCCCACGCTCAAGCGGAACGACGGGCTGGGCACCGGGGGTAGTAACCCTTAATAGGCAGTAGCAGGACCCGGTAGGTAGTCCGGGGTGGGTATGTGTTCGCGAGCGGCCGCAGCCCCGGACGGGGGGTGTGCGGCCGCTTTCGTTTACGCTGCTCGAATGCCGGAGAGGAGGGTGTCATGAGTCCAGCAGACAAAGCCTTGCTGACAACCGCATTTGAAGCGTTGGGACCCGAGCGGGTGACACGCGGTCTCAAAGCGAGGGGGCACAGTTGGAGCGACTGCTTCTTTGCTTTCGCGATCTCGGGAGAGCCCGACAGCTTCGCGCGAGAGCTGCGGAAACGCTGGCGCAAGGAGCACGCGGTCAGCACGCTCCTTGGGGTACGTGTCCAGACGGTGACCCACGTCGTGAGTGCCTGGGACCAGGAGGAGGCGGCGTTTCGGGCGCTCGCCGCCGAATGGTTGGAGCTGAACCGAGTGGCCGCGCGCACCGAACCGATGGTCGGCGCGTAAGAACGAAGTCGAAATAGACTGGAGGCACATATGGAAGCCGGCATCACTTTGCAGTCACAGTCCTTTCGCCTCAGGGAGAGGATGCAAGAGGCGAGCATATCGCACGGCCAGGAAATCAGGGCCGACCTGCCGAACATCAGGGTGGTCGCGCTTGCGGGAGGCGGACAGGGTCAGGCCCTGTTCTGCACCATGGGCCCGATTCGGGTGAGAGAGACGCTAAATCGAGGCGACGGTGGCCCCTTGCCGACCGACGTCACGTTAGAGGGCCTGCGAGTCGCCAGTCCCGGAACGTACGACATCCTCAATGCCTTGGTCAGCTCGAACGGTAACCTCCGTCTCGTAGTGGACGAGCAGGCGAGCGTGGTGGCCGGGGCCAACGTGGTCGGCGCAACCGAAGGGTCGACTCCGGTCTCATGGCCATGACACCCGAGGGGTGCATAAAAGGAACCCGCGGCTCGAATCGGGCCGCGGGTTCTCCTACATACGCCACCGGCTGACATTCCGGCCTCTAGAAAGACGGATCACACAGGGCCGTCTGGCCCCGCGTCCCCCCGGCCCGTATGATGGGGTCGTCCCCACATGAGTGGCCGTTCTTACGCCCTTTATTGCGGCATGAGCGATCTGCTCGCCCACCTCCAGGACGCGCTCGCCGAGCGCTATAGGCTCGAGCGCGAGATCGGCCGCGGGGGCATGGCCACCGTCTATTTGGCCGAGGATCTGAAACACCGCCGGCCGGTCGCTCTCAAGGTGCTCAGCCCGGACCTGGCTGCGAGCCTGGGGACCGATCGGTTCCTGCGCGAAATCGAGATCGCCGCTCGGCTCGCCCATCCGCACATCCTGTCACTCCACGACTCCGGTGAAGCCGACGGCCTGTTGTACTACGTGATGCCCTACGTGGAGGGGGAGTCGCTGCGTGGCCGCTTGAACCGTGAGCGCCAGCTTCCGCTTGGCGACGCCTTGCGCATCAGCCGGGAGGTGGCGGATGCCCTGGACTACGCCCACGGCCGCGACGTCGTGCATCGCGACATCAAGCCGGAGAACATCCTGTTCCAAGCCGGTCATGCAGTCGTGAGCGACTTCGGGATCGCGCGGGCGATCCGCGCGGCGGGCGTGAAGCGGGTCACCGGGATGGGCATCGCCGTCGGCACCCCCGGGTACATGAGCCCGGAGCAAGCAGGCGGCAGCGAGCAGCTCGATGGCCGCAGCGATCTCTATAGCCTCGCCTGTGTGCTGTACGAGATGCTGGCGGGTGACCCTCCCTTCACGGGCTGGTCGGCCCAGGCGATTCTGGCCCGCCAAGCGGTCGAGCCGGTCCCACGCCTTCGCACCGTGCGAGACACGGTGCCCGAGTGGCTCGAACAGGTGGTGACGAAAGCGCTTGGGAAGGCGCCCGCGGATCGGTTCGCCACGGCCGCCGATTTCATCGCGGCGCTGGCCCAACACGGCCCGCTGGCGGTCACGTCGCCGGCCCTTCTCCTCGTCCAGCCCCCACCCGCCGCTGCGAACTCGATCGCCGTTCTGCCGTTTCTGAACATGAGCGCCGAACCCGAGAACGAGTACTTCAGCGACGGGATTACCGAAGAAATCATCAACGCGTTGAGCGCCGTGGGCTCGCTGCGGGTGGCGTCGCGGACGTCGTCGTTCGCGTTCAAAGGCGCGACGCAGGACATCCGGGCGATCGCGGAGAAACTGCAGGTGAGCGCGGTGCTCGAGGGCAGCGTCCGCCGGGCGGACACCAAACTGCGGGTCACCGCCCAGCTCATCAGTGCCGCGGACGGCTTTCACCTTTGGTCCGCCACCTACGAGCGGGAGATGAAGGACGTCTTCGCGATCCAGGACGAAATCGCCCGGGCTATCGTGAACGCGTTGAAAGTGAAGCTGACGAGCGAGCCCAGACTCGCGCTGGTCGAGCCACATACGGACAACGTGGAGGCCTACGCGCTCTATCTGAAGGCGCGCTATTTCTGGAGACGGAAGTCGGCCAGCGGCTTGAAGAAGGGCATCGAGTACTTCGAGCAAGCGATCGCCCTCGACCCGCGCTACTCGCTGGCATACGCCGGGCTAGCCGACTCCTACACCGCGCTCGGGTACTACAACTACCTTCCGCCGAAACAGGTATTTCCTCGGGCGAGGGAAGCCGCCGAAAGGGCTTTGGCGATCGACGACGGTCGGGCCGAGGCGCACACGGCGCGCGCGTGTGTGAGCCTGCTCTACGACTGGGACTGGACGGGCGCGGAACAAGGCTTCCAGCGGGCGATCCAGCTCAAAGAACTCTACCCGACCGCGCATTTCTGGTACGCATGCTGCTTATGGGCGATGGGCCGAACCGCGGACAGCGTCGAGCAAGCATCGCGCGCGCAGGCCCTGGCCCCGCTGTCGCTCGTGGCCAATGCGAATTTGGGCTGGGCGCTCTACTTCGCACGACGATATGACGAAGCCATCACCCAATGCCGCATAGTGCTGGACCTCGATACGCACTACTTGTTGACGTACGTCGTGCTCGGTCAAGTGCACCTGGCGGCGTGCCGCTACGACGAAGCCATCAGCGCGCTGCAGAGCGCCGTCAGCGTTTCCGAGGGGCTCGCGTTCACGAGCGCGGTACTCGGCCACGCGTATGCAAGGGCAGGGAGGCGGCGCGAAGCGAAGAAGGTCTTGGAGAATCTCGAGCAGCGCGCGCGCGCCGGGTATGTGTCGCCGTTTTGCGGGGCGTTGGTATATGCCGGGCTCGGCGACCGAGATCACGCATTCGCCTCGCTCGAGCAGGCCTACGAGGAGCGGTCCAATTGGCTGGCCTACCTCAAGGCATGGCCTCTCATGGACGACCTGCGCGCGGACGCGAGGTTCACGGCGCTCCTCGGCAGAGTTGGGTTGGGATAAACGGGGGAGGACGCGTAGTCCCCCGTCTGACACCCGATCTCCCGAAAGACTGACCCGCCAAGCACCAAGGGCCCGACTGCCTGGTCCATTCTGAAACGGTATCCTGCTCGCAGTCCTCGAACCCGGAATGACTCGATGCGCCCGTCAGTACTCCAGGCTACGCTCGCCCTGCTCCTCGCTTTCGCGGCCGCTTGCGGCACCGACGCCGCGAAATCGGTGGTACCACCCCCGCCCCCACCCCCGCCGCCCCCGCCTACTGCGGCGCAGGACGGACTCTGGGTCGTGAGCGGGAATCCTCCCGGCATCCTGCGCCTCGACCCGACGCAGCTGACGGACACCGGACAGCGCGTCCCGGCCACCATCCTGACCACGCCGAGCGGCGGCCTCAGGACGCTCTCTGGAGTCGCGTTCGATAACGCCGGCAACCTGTGGGTGGCGAGTGACGACGACTCGTTGCTGCTCGGTTTCGACCCCGGCGCGCTTTCAAGCTCCGGGTCCAAGGCTGCGAGAACGGTGGTTACTCCGACACACGGCTCGCTCAGCGGGCCCATTGGGCTCGCGTTCGACTCGCAGCAGCGCCTGTGGGTCGTCAACCACCTGAGCGGCACGCTGGTCCGCTTCGATCCCGAGCAGCTCGCGGCTGGCGGCGCTCAGGCGCCGGCGGTGACCCTGTCCGTACCGGGCAATCCAGTGGCCATTGCCTTCGATGCCGCCGGTTCGCTCTGGGTGTCCGACAACGATTCCCGCGTGATCTATAAGTACACAGCCGCGCAGCTCGCCGCGTCCGGATCGCCGCCCCCAGCGTTCGTCCTCACCGCCGCGGACTCGCTCGTGAATCCGACCGGCATTGCATTCGACGCCGCGGGGAACCTCTGGGTCGCGAACAACGGAAGAAGCAACCTGCTCGCGTTCACTCCGGCCCAGTTGGCCGGCGCTGGGCCCCTCGAGCCGAACGTCGTGATCACCTCGTCCGGCTCTCTCGGCATTCCGATCGGTCTGGCATTCGAGGAGGACGGGAGCCTGTGGGTCGTGGGCGGCACCGGGCTCCTGGCCAAGTTCGCACCGTCGAGCCTCGGCGCGAGCGGGGCCGTGACACCGATCGCCCGGCTCAAGATCACCGGCCATGTGTTGTTCTGGAGCGGGGCCTTATGGCCCAAGCCCATTGGGCTACCTCTGAACTGATTCCGGAAGTCCTAACACTTGCTCAAGGAGGATTCTGCCATGCATGCCCGTTTCACGACGCCTTCGCTCGCGGTGCTCGCGCTGCTTGTCATGCCAGCCGTGACTTACGCGCAGTCACACGCACCCGCGCTCAAGTGGGGTCCAGCTCCGGCGGTCTTCCCCGCCGGCGCCAAGATGGCGGTGCTCCAGGGCGACCCGAGTAAGCCGGGACTGTTCACCGTCCGGCTCGAGCTGCCGGACGGCTACCGCGTCCAGCCGCACCTCCACCCCGCGGATGAGAGCCTCACGATCATCAGCGGGACGTTCCTCCTCGGCATGGGCGACACGCTCGACGCGGCGCGTGCCACCGTGCTCAAGACCGGCGAGTTCGGCTTCGTGGAAGCGAACATGCACCACTATGCTATCGCCCGGGGCCGCACCGTTGTGCAGGTGCACGCGATGGGACCGTTCGTGTTGACGTACGTGCGTGCCGAAGACGATCCGCGGAACGCACGCGGGTCAGGTGATGCGTCGTATTAAGCTCGTGTCGTGACTGACCCCGGGCGCGAGCCCGGGGATCAGTCCTCCATCTCTTCTGAGTCTCGATTTCGTGTTCGACGCCCTGAAGGGCGCCCTCGGCACGGTATGCGCCCTTACAGGGCGCCCTCTCGAGCCGAGCCCGGGCTCTCAGCCCGGGTACTCCACGGGGGATTCACGAGTCGATTTTGTCGCAAATCCCAGGAAACCACAAAACACCAAAAAGCACGAGCTCCCACGCGTGACCGTCCTCACGGATACGCGGGCCAGTTGTGTGCATGTTGTCCGTGACGGAATCGGCGGTCCCCGCCGTACCACGCTCCCCCTCCGAACTCCCTACGCCCTAGAGGAGAAGGAAGGCCTATGAAGGCCGCTCGTTGTTTAGTGGTCGCGCTCGTCGTGTGCGCGCTCGTGTTTTCTTCCGGCTGCGGCGATCGCTCGCTCACCGCGCCTCCAGCCCCGGCACCTTCGGCGGATCTCATCGGCTCGCTGCTCGGCGCGACGGGACTCTTAAAGTGCTCGAACCTGCCCTACGCTTCGACGACGAAAACGATCGGGGGCGGGGGCGGAACCCTGAGCGCCGGGCCCCACACGCTTGTGATCCCGGCGGGCGCCCTCGCCCAGGCGACGACGATCACGATGACCCTGCCTACCGGGCTAGGCGTGAACGCCGTGCAGTTCCAGCCGGCCGGGCTCCGGTTCCAGAAGCCGGCCGCGCTCACGATGAGCTATGCGAACTGCAATCTGCTCGGAAAGCTGCTGCCGAAGCAGATCGCGTACACGACGGACAACCTGCAGATCCTCTCTTACCTGCTGTCGCTGGACAATCTGCTCAGCAAGAACGTCACCGGGCAGGTCAACCACTTTTCGACCTACGTGGTCGCGTGGTGACGGCGACGTGACGGCCGTTTCAACTCCGCAGGCCGGTCCGCGGGTCGCCTCGCGCCCTGCCGCGGAGCTGTTGCACGACGCGCGGGCCCAGGAGCGAGCCGCGTGCATTCCTGAAGCGATCCGCTGTTACGAAGCGGCGATCGCCACCGCCGACCGCACGGGGGAGCGGACGGTGCTGGCGGAGGCGTTGCGGCGCGTGGCCGTGATGCGCCATCACCGCAACGAGTCGGACGCGGCGCGGGAGCTGTGTCGCCGCAGTTACACCGTGGCGTGTGAAGCCGGCAACGACCTGCTCGCCGCGGAAGCACTGAACACGCTAGGCGGGCTGGACTTGAAGACGGGGGCGATCGAGGACGCGCGCAGGAACTTCCTGCACGCGCTGGAGCGCGGGGGCCAGATCCGCGAGTTGAGCGCGCGGGTCGAGCAGAACCTCGGTATCCTCGCGAACATCCAGGGAAACCTGAGCGAGGCCGTCGCGCACTACGAGGGCTCCCTCGAGGCGTACCGGGCCTCGAACGACGAGCACGGCTGCGCGATTGCGTTCGCCAACCTGGGCATTGCGCACACCGACCTGCGGCAGTACGACCAGGCGGACCGCTACTTCCGGCAGAGTTACGAGATCGCGGAGCGGGCAGGCGATGCGCACCTGCAGGGGATGTGTCTGGTGAATCACGCCGAGGTGCACGTCGTGCGGGGGCGCTGCGAGGAAGCCCGCCGCAACGCCGAGGCCGCCCTCGCCATCTTCGACCAGCTCGACGCCCGCAGCGACAAGTCCGAAGCCTACCGGATCATCGGCATGGTGTATCGCGAGACCGGTCGGGCCGCGCTCGCCGAATCGCGTCTCCGCTCGGCGATCGAGCTGGCGGTGAACGCCGGCTCGGTCCTGAACCAGGCGGAGGCGTCGTACGAGCTGGCCCTGGTATATCAGGCGATGGGGCGGAATCAGGAAGCGCTCACGTTGCTGAACGCCGCCCACCGGCTCTTTGGTCGGCTCGACGCACGTGTCGACCTCGTGTACGTCGGCGGCAAGGTGTCCGAGCTCGAAACCACCTACTTCGCGGTGGTACGCGAGTGGGGGCAGTCGATCGAGTCCACCGATAGCTACACCTTCGGCCATTGCGAGCGGGTAGCGCAGCACGCGATGGCCGTGGCGCGCGTCCTCACGCTCGACGAGACCAGCCAGACCACGATCCGCCTCGGCGCGTACCTCCACGACCTGGGCAAGGTGCGGGTCCCGCACGAGATCCTGAACAAGCCCGGCCCGCTCACGCACGCCGAGTTCGAGGTGGTGCAGATGCACCCGATCTGGGGCCTCGAGCTGCTTGCGGCCGTCGAATTTCCGTGGGACTTGAAGCCGATCATCCGCTGGCATCACGAGCGCTACGATGGCACGGGCTACCCCGACCGCCTGCGCGGCGAGGAGATCCCGACCTCGGCCCAGATCGTCGGAGTCGTGGACGTGTATGACGCGCTCACGACCGCGCGCCCGTATCGGCCCGCGCTCTCGCGTGAGTCAGCCTTCACGGAGATCGAGAAGTGCCGCGGTTGGTGGTCGGAAGCGGTGTACCGCGCTTTCCTACAGTCGCTGGACGAACTGGGTCGAACCAGGGCCGCCTGACTGACCCCGGGCGCAACCGCGGGTTACCCCACGACCGCGGCCGGCGCCGGGCCGGCGTCCACCAGCTGCTTGGTGACCGGCTCCACCCGGAAGTTCAGGCCTTCCAGGGTCCGTGACCCCAGGAGCACCAAGTCGCCGGGCTCTCCGAAGACGACGTCGTCCCCGGTTCGCCTTCCAGCGACGCTGACGATCACGATGCCCGTCCATCGCTCGAGCACCGTGCCGTTTGCCTGGCGAAAGTGCCATTGATTGTTGCGCTCGACGCCCAGTGATTCGAGAACGTCGGCCGGGACCCAGCTCAACTCGGCGCCCGTGTCGACGAGCACGGACCTCACCGTGCGTCGTTGACCCGGGCGGGCAGGGTTCTCGAGCTCGATGTCGACGCGGAAGCTTCCCATATCGTTCGCCATAGTACCTCCTCGAGCCACGCCGAGTAGTACCATGGCGTTGCAGACGGTGTCAATGCGGTGCATCCAAATGCCGTCACCAGGGAATGCCGCGCCGATCCCTGAAGAATCCTCCCGTCGGGCCATTCTCCGGCAGGGTGGCGAGCCACACAGCCGTGTCCGCGCCCTGCTCGACCGACCGGGGAGCTGACTTGCCGCCCATGTCGGTGCGGACCCATCCCGGGTCGACCGCGTTGACGAGCACGCCCTTGCCCTGATAGGTCGCCGCGAGGACGCGGGTGAACGCGTTGAGCGCCGCCTTCGAGATCGAGTACGCTGGCGCGTAGGTGGACAGGCGAGCGAACTGTCCCACGCCGGACGACATGTTGACGACACGCCCGTAACCGCGTTCGGCCATGGGCGGCACGAACACACGGCACACTTCGATCGCGCCGAACACATTGGTGTCGAACGTGGCGCGAAACCCGTCTCGCGGGATCGAGAGCAGGTCGTCGCTCTCGTGGATGAGCACCGCGGCGTTGTTGACGACGACGTCCACCGGGCCGAGCCGCTCTTCGGTCGTGCGTCGGGCGGCGGCGATGCTCGCGGGGTCCGTGACGTCGAGCCGCACGGCGAGCGCGTTCTTGCCAGCCGCGCCGAGGGCCTCGAGGGCGCGGCGCGTGGCTGCCTCGTCGCGGCCGGTCAGCACGACGCGCAAGCCTCGGGCGAACAATTGGCGGGCGATCTCGAAGCCCAGGCCGCGATTCGCGCCGGTGACGAGGGCGATCGAGCCTGCCTTTTCCCTGTGCTTCGTGGTCTTCAACAGGCCAACGGCATCTGGCCCTGCGCGCGCGGGGATGGCGGAGCCGCAAGCACTCGATGCCGGGCTCGGTTCTTGCCCGCCCGTTTCGCGGCGTAGAGGAGTTGATCGGCCGCGCTGACCAGCGCCTGAACGGTCTCCGGAGCCTCGAGACAGGTCACCGCCCCGAAGCTGACCGTCATTCGCCGGCCGTTCACCTGCACGAGGCGTTGGATGGCCATTCGCAGCTTCCGGATCACCGTTTCGGAGGCCGCGGGCGTCGTTTCGTGGAGGAGGATCGCGAATTCGTCGCCGCCGAGCCGAGCGACCGCGTCGCTCGCTCGAATCGTCCGCTTCGCGGTGTCCGCCGCGAGGCGTAGCACCGCGTCCCCAGCCGCGTGGCCGTACCGATCGTTCACCGCCTTGAAGTCATCGATGTCGAAGCAGGCCACAGTGAACGCTTTCCCATAGCGCGCCACTCGCCTGATCTCGCGGTCCGTGAGCTCGTAGAAGGCACGCCGATTCTCGATCCCGGTGAGCTCATCGGTGCGCGCCAGCTCTCGCTCGCGCCGCAACGCACGTCGCAGCGCGAGCAAGGTGAACGCGAGGGCCAAGACGAGGCCCACGCTAAAGGCGTCACTCCAGTACGTAGCCACGATGTCGCTCAGCGGACTACCTCGACCGTGGGTAGTTAACAAACGGTTGACCTGCTGCAACTTATGGTGATGTACTTTTATTTGTCAAGTTTATCAGAGACTGGCCAAAGTGGACTCCACTAGTTAACTTCTTGTGTCAAGTCAACGTACAAGAGGACGCCCGTGGATGTCTCCCTGGTAATCAAGCGCCGGTTAGAGGAATTCGGCCTGGAGCAGCGTGATCTCGCCCAGGCCGCCCAAGTCACTGAGTCTTACGTGTCTCAGCTGCTCTCGGGGAAGCGAACGCCCCCGGCGCCGAACCGCACCGACATTTATGACAAGATGGACAAGTTCCTGAAGCTGCCGAGCGGGGAGCTCGCGCGGCTGGCGGACCACCAGCGCAAGGAGCAGTTGAAACGCGAGCTGGGGGACGAGCCCGCGCCGCTGTTTCGGGAGGTCCGCGCGTTGATCCTCCGCAAGTGCAACGCCGCCACCGCACGACACGTCCGCGCGGTGTTCGACAAGCAGCCCTTCGGCGAGCTCGAGCGTCTGGTTACCCAGAAGCTGCTGGACGTGGTCAAGGGACTTGCCCAGCAGGAACTGGAGAACGCGGCCTGGCTGCGGAGCGTGGCGGAGCTCGGCGGCCGCAGCTACGAGGCGATGCGCGTGAGCGTGCTCGAGTTCCTCGATCAGGACATCTTCCATGTGTCCGCTGAAGACTGCGTTTCGTTCCTGGATCCGCTGATTGCATCCTGGAACATCGACCTGGCAACGTTTGCGCTGGAAATCGTCCTCAACGACCGACTGGTCGCCGGGAACGTGAAGAAGTTCGAGTTCATCGAGCTGGAATCCGAACAGCACTTCGTCGAGGAGCCTGGGTTCAAGGCGTTTCTTCAGGATCGGGCCCTGAGCGCCACGGCAACCGCGGAGGAAGTCGAGTTTCTCAAGCGGCTGAAGTTCAAGGGCAAGCGACCGACACCGCTCTACTATTACCGCGAGTTACAGAACTTGAGAGACCCGCTCCATTTTCGCAACGCGTAGTCAGGCATACTGAGGCATGACCTTCGAGCTCAACGACTTTCAGAGTCGACTGCGCGTCTTGCTGGGACTGCGGGGCGCGGTCTTGACGGACAAGGAGCTGTCCCATACGGCGGACTGTTACGCCCGGAGCCCAGGGAAGGGAAAGTGGGACGTGCGTGAGTACGCCGGGCGCACCGGGGTTGGCGCGCGCGAATACCGGGTAGTGCGGGGGAGCAGCACCAACGATGTGTACCGCAGCACGGAGCGGGCGCAAGCGGCCGCCGTCGGGACCGCGCTGAACGAGCTCGAGTCCAGTGGGACTAGCGGGTGAAGCGGCGCTTGGGACCTGGTCGGTTTACGCCAGCCCAAGCCGGTTTTGCAGGTGCTCCTTCACGGGAGCCGTGATCACTCCCCGCTGGAGCGCGTCCGCGAGCGCTGCTGTGGCGGCGGCCCGATCAGGATCGAAGCCTCGCTCCCGCAGCTCTCGGAGCATTCGGGCCAGCCGGCCGTCGTAATCCTGCAATTTGAGCGTTCCCGCGTCTGCCTCCTGCTTCATCTTGTCCAGCTCCTCTACGAAGCGCTGGAGTGTGATCGGTGCCATGCGACTCCTCCTTCTTCTTGCGCGTCGTTGCAGACGCCGAGAAAAGGGCGGGCGGACTCGGCCGCCCCCCTCCTCGGAACAGACCGCTGACTCTCGCTGAGCCCAGGCGGTCCTAGTTGCGCGCGGCGATCTTGTGGAAAGTCGAGTTGGCAACCTCGTAGTTCTCAACCTCAGGCGTTCCCTCGACGACCTTCTCCAGAGTCTTCAGCACGGCGGGATATGTGTCGCGGCTATAGGTGTCCGCGTTCTCTTTGCGATCCCACAGGCTGATCGCCACCGCTTCGGCGCCGTCGGAGGCGACGAACGTGATCTCGTCCTTAAAGCCGTTCTGCTTGCGCATGATCGGCAGGACGTCCGTTTCGAGCGTCCGGGTGAACTCTGGGGCCGCATTGGCCTTGAGGTGGAGCGTGACGTTGCGTGCGTACATATCGACTCCTTGGCAACCAACATGAACCTGCGCTGCTACCGGTGCTTCTTGACTGGGCCAACGTTACGCTGCTTTACTAAGTTTGTCAAGTATTTACGCCTTAGAAAAGTGTAACTTGACAACAATGGTACATTGGAGTAAGCTTTTGGAGAACGGCGGAGACAAACGAAAATGGACATTCATTGCCACGGCTGCGGGGGCTTCATAGGCGACCCCGGCCCGATATCGTATCGGTTACCGCCAGAATTGGCACGCCCGGCAATCCCGCACAGCGGGTTGTGTGCGTGCACGCCGCCGATCGTGTACGGGCCTCCGCCGGGGTACCTGTCGTCGCCGGGCATGCCGAGTACCGATCACTCCTTTGACTTCCCCCGTGCATCGGACTAGCCTTGCAGGACGTTCGACACGCCCTCTGCGTGCCGGCACCAGCAAACGTCAAGGCGGGACTTGGCCAATGCGCGGGTCCCGCCTTTGCTTTGACGACGTCCTTCGTGTCAAGGAGTACTGATGTCAAAGGAAGAAGCGATCGAAATCGACGGCGTCGTACAGACCGTGCTGCCCAACACCACGTTTCGCGTCCTCCTGACGAACGGGCACTACGTGCTCGCCACCATTGCGGGCAAGATGCGGCGCTTCCGCATTCGCGTGCTCGCGGGCGACCGCGTCACGCTCGCCGTGTCCCCGTATGACCTGACTCGCGGGCGCATCACCTTCCGGTATAAGTGAACCGGTCGCGGCAGAGACTGGGACGAGCCGGGATGGTGACCGACGGCGGTGCGCCACGCTGTGGTGATTGCGGCCAGCCCCTGCAGTTCGGCACCGACCGCCAGGGCCGGACGACGGAATCCTGCGACTGCGGATACCGCGGGTACCTCAAGACGCGATCGTCGCCGGCCTCGGTCGTTGCCACCGTGCCACCAAGCGCCGGGCGCCGCTAGAGCGGCTGACCCCGGGGCGGCGCCCCGGGGCGATCCACAACGCTCCTCAGGGTTGAATCGCGCGCCACGCGCAGGGGAACACCCGCTTGCGGTCCACCTCGATCTGATACGTCATGGCGTCCACCGCACAGTAGTGGATGCGTTCCTCGTCAATCAGCACGCGATACGGGCCGAAGAACGGTGCCCAAGGCCGGTCGATGAAGTTATGGGGAACCAGGGAAACGTCCGCCCACTGCATGCCACCCGTCACGCGAAGCGCGTTCGACGGAGCCGGGCCGGGGACGTAGCACCCGGCGACCGCTGCGGCAACGAGAACACCGATTGAGGGCTTCATGCCATGTCAGATGGCAAGGGGAGGGATTCGGTTGCTCGCCATCTGTGGGGTTCACGTCAGGGAACGGCCGGGCTAGCTTACTGGTCCGTCAACCTCCGCTGCTGACGCATGCCGCCAACCTTCACGAGCGCGGCGCTGGCCTTCTTCCGCGGCCTCGCCCGCAACAACGCGAAGCCCTGGTTCGAGGCACACCGCGCGGATTACGAAGCGCAGGTCGTCGCGCCGATGCGTGCCCTCATCGAGGAGCTCGACGTACGCTTGGCGGGCTTCGCGCCCGAGATCACTGGGGACCCCAAGCGCTCGCTGTTCCGGATCTATCGGGACGTGCGGTTCTCCAAAGACAAGTCGCCCTATAAGACGCACGCGGCGTGCTGGTTCTGGCATCGCGACGCAGACCCGCGCGTCGGGGACAAGGCCGACGCGGGAGGCGCGGGTTACTACTTCCATCTCCAACCCGGCAAGTCGTTCGTCGGCGGGGGGATGTGGATGCCACCGCGCCCAATCCTCGACAAGTTGCGCGAGGCCATCGCGGAGGATCTCAAGGGCTTCGAGCGGGTGGTCACCGATCGCGGCTTCGTGCGCCGGTTCGGCAAGTTCGATGACGAGTCACAGTTGAAACGAATGCCGCGCGGCTACGACGAGTCCCACGCCGCTGCGCGCTGGCTCAAGTTTCAGTCCTTCGTCACCGGCCGCCCCATGAGCGACCGCGAGACCACGAGCCCACGGCTCCCGGCGCTCCTCGCGGCAGACTTCGAGCGGATGCTGCCGCTCGTGCGGTGGCTGAACGGCGCGCTCGGCCATGCCGCGGCGAAACAACGATGAGCGGGAGCGAACCCACTCGTCGTGGCTTTTGGTACGCGGTCGCGCTCCTCGCAGCTGCCCCGCCCCCACACCTCGCCGCCCAGACCATCGATACGATCATCGTCGTCCGGCACAACGTGTACGATCGCAAGCGCGACGCGCCGCGGGTCGTCGCGGGCGTGGGCAATGCCCTGCACATCACGACGCACGCGTGGGTGGTCCGCCGGGCGCTGCTCATCAAGCCAGGAGACACCTACGACTCCGCCAAGGTGGCCGAGAGCGAGCGAGCGCTGCGAGCGCTCACGATCTTTCGCGCGGTGGCCATCGACACCGAGCGCGTGAACGGGCGTCTCGCGCTGCGCGTGGAGACGGACGACGCCTGGAGCACCATTCCCGACTTCGACTATTCGTCCGTAGCGGGCGACGTCTTGTGGGCTGTGGCCTTCACGGAAGGAAACCTGCTCGGCACCGGCACGGCGCTGACGGGGCGCTACGAGAAGACTCCCGACCGTCATAGCGTCAGCGTGGGATACAACAGCACCGGTGTGCTCGGTCGCCGAACGGTGCTCGCCGGCGAATACAAGGCGATTTCGGACGGCGACTCGGGCTCCTGGTCCCTCGGCGTGCCCTTCTACGAGACCGTCGCGCCACGTTCCCTCGTGACGAACGGCGCCGCGGCGAAAGAGCGCGTGCTGCAGTTTCGCGACGGCGTCCTGGCGGACAGCGTGCAGCACCGTGTGCTCATGTTGGGCCTCTCCGGCGGTGTGGCGCTCCAGACGACGCGCGCCAGCTACGCCCGCCTCTGGTTCGGGGCGAGCTGGCGGCGGGAGGATTTCGACTCGGCCACGGCCGTGCCGTTCCCCCGCTCGCAATTCGGGACCGTTGGCGCAGGGATCGAGTTGAAGCAGGTGCGCTTTCAGGTGCTCGAGAACTTCAATGCCTTCGCGCACCAGGAGGACGTGGACCTCTCGCAGATCCTGCGGCTCGGGGTTTGGGTGGCGCCGCGCGCCTGGGGCTACAAGCCCGACAGTGCGGGCGTGGGTCCCGAGGCGAGCGGCCAACTCTCCGCCATCTGGCACAACGGGTTCGCCGTGGTGCGCGGTCAGGCGGACGGCGTACTCACTGGGGCGGGCGTGGACTCGGGGCGCGTGTTCGGCAGCATGACCGTCGCGAGTCAGAACCTGGCCCGCCAGACGCTCGTCTTTCACCTGGAGGGCGGCGCGCTGCGCGGGCCCAAGCCCGGGGACGAGTTCGATCTGTGGCGCGATTCGAAGGGCCCGCGGCTGTTCGGCGCGCACGCCTTCACAGGCACGCGTGAGGCGTGGGTCGCGCTCGAGGACCGTGTGGTAGTGAAGGACGAGGTGTGGGGGCTGTTCGGCGTCGGCTTGGCGCCGTACTTCGACTACGGCGGCGCCTGGTACGCCGACGAGCCGACGCGACTCGGCGGGGACGCCGGTCTAGCCCTCCGACTCGGCCCCACGCGATTGACCATCACCGACGTGGGGCAGTTCGCGCTGGGCTATCGCTTCGGCAAGGGCTTCACCGGCCGGCACTGGGCGTTCACGGCGACCGGGAATATCCTGTACTAACCGGACACCGGACACCGGACACCGGACACCGGACACCGGCCTTTCACAACCCGATCCAGTAGGTCGCCTTCACCGCCAGGACGTTGTTCGCCTGAGCATTGAGCAGCCCCGACAGGTCTCGACTCAGCCGGAAGTCGCCCACGCCCACCTGGTCCTCCAGGGCTGGCTGCCACACCACGAACAGCGTCGACCCCGGCCGCCATTCCCAGCGCAGCACCGCGTTGGCGCGGAGCGAGCGGAAATTGAAGTCCTGATTCCCGATGAAGAACGTCGCCCCGCCGTCCCCGGGGTGAATGCTGTCTCCCGCCGCGGTCGGAACCACGCTGCCGCGATCCCGGCCGTACACCACGAAGTCAAACGTCCGGGGCCGCGCCAGCTCCTTCAAGTCGCTGAACCGGGCGGCCGCGATGAGCGGCTGCAGGAACAGCTGAAGCGAGAGCCGCGGCGTGAAGGTCCAGTCGAGCCGTGCCAGGATCGCGAGCTGGGTCTGGTCGAGTGTCGCGAACACATACCGATGCTGGTAGGTCGCGATTGCGGAATCGTCGGCGATCGTCGTGACGTACTGCGCCAGCGAATGGATCTTGCTGAAGCTCGGACCGATGTTGATGTGGGCCGCGGCGGTGGGGCGCAGGTCCACCGTGAGGCTGTACTGCGTGTTCCATTGCCCTGCCCGGTCCCATAAGTAAAACGCGCTCCCCGACAGCCGGGTGGTGCGCCGCGAATCGGACGTAAACGTGATCGAAGCGTCCTCATTGTGCGGAAACTCAGCCAGCGGCCCACCGCGCGTGAGCTGGTCGTCCAACGCCGTCACGGTATAGTCGTGGCGTAGCTCCACGTTCCAGAAGTTCGCGAAGTTGTAGTTGTTGAGGAGCCCGAAGCCTCCGAACACGAGATCCCCGTCGAAGTTCCAGGTATGGTTCTCGAACGGGATGAGAAACCAGTTGCGCACCACCGCATGGGGGTGGTTGTCCTGGTAGCCGAACAGGGTCGAGAGCGCCCGCCGGTCCGCCCCGGTCTGGAAGCCCAGGTCGTTCGACTCGAACCCCGGTCCCGTCTCCTGATACGCGATCGAGCCGAGCCAGTGCTCGGCGGAGTTCCGCGACAGGGCCAGCTGCCACGAGAGGCCGTCGAGGGATGTGCGCGACGGATCGTACGCGAGCGTGCGCGCGTCGGGACGCTGGTAATACCGCGCGCTCGAGCGCTGGGTGAGGGCGATGCTCGAATCCGTGCCCACGACGTGGCTCACGACCACCGCCCCGTCGAGCGACCAGGATCTATTCGACCAGCCGTGCGTGAAATCGATGCCCGTCACATAGGCATGAGCGTGCTCGAGGCTGGCGAGCACGCTGTCGGAGAGTCGCCGATTGACGGCGGTCACGATGGCGCCGATGGTCGAGTTCCCCGCATCGAGGTCCTTTCTCACGCGTCCCACGAAATAGTTCGTCAGCGGCTCGACGGTGGTCAGGTGTTCGCGGTCGCTCACGTCCTGCCATTGGGTCTCTTCGGTCGCGGTGACGGCGTCGAGCACGCCGACGGACCACCCGCCGCGCGTGTGACCGGTGAGCTTCGCCGCGGTGCGGATCGCGGTCTGCGTCGGCGGGTCCGCGAACTTCACGGTGTCGCCATCGACGGTGCGCTCGGGCATGCGGCCAATCCGGCGCGAGAAGAAAAACTGGGGGAAGTTGAACAGGTTGTGGGCACGGACATTGCCGAACTGGAACAGCCCGCCGCCTTCGACGAAGAAAGGCCGCTTCTCCGGGAAGAACGTCTCGAACGCGCTCAGGTTCACGACGGCGGAGTCGACCTCGACCTGACCGAAGTCGGGATTGACGGTCGCGTCGAGCGTGAGGTCGCTCGTGACTCCGTACTTCACGTCGGCCCCGCCGCTGCCGAAATAGTCGTGACCGCTCCGGAATGGGTCGCCCGCGGGCTGGTGGGTGTACTCGGCGCGGGTGACGCCGTAGGGCACGATCTCGAGGCGCCGCGCGGCGGGCACGCGGCCCAGGCCGGTCAGATGGCCGTAGCGATTCACGCCCGCGTGCTCGCGCTTCGGCGTGAAGGCGAAAAAGTCGTCCTCACCTTTGCGAAGGATGTAGCGCTCGAACTGGATGCCCCAGCGGGCATCGGCCTGGGAGTTGTATCGCAGCTGGGAGAGCGGAATCCTGAGCTCGACCGTCCAGCCGACTGAGTCCACACGCGCGGCGTACTCCCACACGGGATCCCAGGAGACGTCGTCCGAGCCGCTCTGGTTGTCGACCAACGCATCCTGGATCGCGCCGCCCGGCGTAATGCGGAAGCGGGCAGCCGTCAAATGATCGTGATACGAGTCGATGAAGACCTGGAAGTAGTCGGAGGTGACGGCGTCGTCGCGCCGGGCGAGCACCGACCTGATCGACCGAGGCGCGGAGTCGAACAGCCGGGCCCCGATGTAGAGCGCGTCGGACCCGATGAGCACGCGTACCTCGGTGCGCTCCGTTGCCGGTTGCCCCGGCTGAGGATCGAGCTGCGTGAACGTGGTGACCGGGGTCGCGCCCGCCCAGGCAGGCTCGTCGAGCCGGCCGTCGATCTTCATATCGCCCGACGCCCGTCCGGCTCGAACTTCTGGCGCGGCATCATGGACGTAGGGCAAGGCTGAGGTGGTTGTATCACGCGACTGGGCGACCGCGAACAGGAGGAAACCCGCTACGAACGGCATCGGGAGACCCTCGGCGCGAAGGTGGAGACGGTCTACTAGGCTGACGCCGGACGAGGGCGAATGGTTGCATCGGCGCGACGGTTCACAAAAGGCTGACAAACCGGGCGCCGCCTCTCGCAACAGGGGCCGCGGGCGTCGCGTATCCAGCGAAAGACGCGGAGGGTCGCACCAATGTTTCGGATCACGAGTCTCGGGCTCGTTGCCCTGGCCACTACCTTCCTATTCTCATCCGCGGCGGCGCAGGCTGGACCTGAAGGCTGCACCTACGTGCGCTGCTTCCTCAGTCTGCAACGCCACCCACCCCGCCTGGTACAGGGCGCGGGAGCCACGCCGGTGGCCGACTTTGGGCTGTTCGCGCCGCGCATCGATCTCCTGTCGGGCAGCTCGGACAGCGCGCGGCTCCACTACCAGGCGTTTCGCGGCGACTACAATCGGGCCGGCGCGTTCAAGCTGATCAGCATCCTGACCGATGCTTCCGCTCTGATCGTGCTCGCAGGCAACCCACGGTCGAATTACCCGTACTCCCTTGGACTGTTCGCCGTGGGCGTGCCGACCGGCATCGGCGCGCTCGTGTTTAGCGCCAAGGCGCAACACCAGATCGAGCAGTCGATCGCCGATTACAACCGGTCGCTGCCGGACGCACGGTAGAACAGGGAGCGGGGAGCAGGGAGCAGGAGCGGGGAGCGGGGAGCGGAGGGCCTATTGCATCAGGGGGATGAGTTCGCCCACGGGGCGGTCCAACAGGGGAATGCTCCGGATCACGACCTCGATGGCGTCGTCGGGGAAGCCCGACTCGAGCGTGAACGTGAATCCTGCGAACAGATCCCGGTTCTGATCCAGGGCCCAATGGAGGAAGCTCTGGTCCGCGTCACGCAGCAGCCGTTCCATGAACACGGTGCGGTGGCGGACTCGGTCGAGATTGATGTGGGCGCCATGCCACCGCGGATATACGCGAAAGCCAATCGTGCGCTGGCGCGAGACGTTGACGATGATCTCGAACCTCGAGACATACATCATTGGCTTATCGAAGACGCCTACGATGTCGAAAGGCTGGTCGGCGCTCCGCTGGAATCGCATCTCTCGAGCCGGACCGTAGGTGGAGAGCAAGACCTCTAACAGGTGACGGGTCGAGTCGCGGACGGCATTGGTATCGCTCTGAGCGCCGAGGCCCCCGACGGCGCACACGGTGAGGATCGCCCACAGTCCGCGCACGCCCGCTACTCCCTGAACGCCGTGAGTTCGCCAACCGAAGAATCGAGCAGCGGAACGCTCCGGAGCACCTCCTTGATCGCCTCCTCGGGGAAACCGGACTCGAGCGTGAAGGTGTAGCCGGCGAACACATCCCGATTCTCGTCAGCCGCCCAGAAGAAGAACCCCTTGTCGGAGAAGCGCAGCACCCGCTCCATGAGGCTATCCTCGTTCGACAGCGAGTCGAGATTGAGGTAGCTGCCAAAGAACTGCGGGTAAATGCGGAACTGGATCGTCTGCTGCCGCGTGACGGAGATGTAGATCTCGAACCGCGGCGTGTAGTGCAAGTCTTTATCGTAGAACGCCTGAATCGTGAAGGGATCCTTCGGCAGCCCGTACACCCGGTAGTGCAGGCTCGAGCCGAACGGCTTGACCACTGCCCACAACTGGTCAAAGGTTCTGGCGCGGACGGCGTCGGTTTGAGCGGCTGCGCTCGCGAGGCCGCTCACATTGAGAACCGTACTGAGCCCAAGCACCACGATCGTCCGCACACCTTGAAGCTATGGTACCCTCACATGCGAGCCTAGGCCTTTGTGCAGGTGTGATGCTCCGTCACCAGCTTCCCGGCCTGCGGATAGCTCGGCCCATCGACCGCGTACTCGGTGTCCGACTTTTTAGTCCACACCACACTGCCTGACCGCCCGGGCAGGACGTAATTCCACGACCAGATGTTGCCCAGGCGCTCGCCAACCATGCCGAAGTACTGCGCGTTGCTGTGGGCGCCGAAGCGGACCCACTGCGGTATCCGCCCATCGTAGCTGAGGAAGTACTCGGCGTGAACGGGCGCTTCCGACCCGGTGGCGGGGAAGTCGTACACTTGCTCGATCCACGCGCCCCCCATAGCGGAGGTGTAGGTCGTGGTGTAAGTGCCTGAGAAGTCTCCGACGGTGTGCTTGCAGGTCCATTTGCCTACGAGGAACTGTGCTAATTGCATCTCGTCTTTGTCGCTCGCCCGGGTCTGCGCCGCCACGGGTGCAGTGGCGAACACGGCGGCGATCCCGACGCGCGTCACATATGTGCGGTTCATTTTACCCTCCGTTCTTCGGTGAACTGTATTGCTCACGCAATCGCTCAATGCTCTTGAGCTCCGCCCGCGCGCGTCCCCGTAGCCGCACAGACCAGGCGAGCAGCGCGAGCATTCCGACAATCGGCAGCCACACGGTTTCCCACGAGCGGGGATCCGTGAACGTGCGGTGGTGCACACGACTCCCGATCACCCACCACGGCGTGAGGAACGCGAGCTCGAGCGGGAGCACGATCCAGATAAAGTGTGCCAGGCGGATCTCTTGGCGTTTCACGCTCTCGAGGACCGCGAGGTGCTGCGGGCTGCTCGTCGCCACGCCGGCGTCTTCCCGGTCACGGATCCGGGCCCACTGGATCCAGAGCGCGCCGATGGCTATCCCGACGACGAGTCCCAGGCCGGCTTCGAACGCGTTTCCCGCGTGCCTGAGCGCAGCGGCGGTGATGAGGATCGCGGCCGCGGCGACGATGTTCTCGATGAGCCGCGTAAAGACCAACCGCAGGCGAGCACGCGCCAGGTAACGCGGGGCACTCTGGGCCACGGTGTCCGCGCTTCCGGCGCGGCGCCATTCGGCCTCCCAGGATTCCCAACCGTTCGGCGACGAATGCTCGCTCATCGTTCCTCCCCCGCGAGTAGGGCGCGGAGCGCCTTGCGCGCACGGGTGAGCCGCACGCCTACGTTGGTCTCGCTTGTTTCCTGGAGCTCGGCGATCTCTCGCTGTGAAAGCCCCTCGAGCTGCAGCATGATGGCCTGGCGCTGAGCCTCCGGAAGCCGGCGGATGGCGCGGAACAGGCGGTCACTGTTCTGCTGCTCGATCAATCGCTCCTCGGCGAGCGGGGTGGGGTCGGGGAGCAGGCCCTCATCGGGCAGGTTGTCGAAGCGGCGTCGCCGGGTGGCGAAGGTGATCGCGCGGTTGTGCGCCACCTGGAGCACGAACGTGCGCAGCGACGCCTCGCCGCGGAACCGCGGCAGGGCGCGCCACAGCGCCATCAGGATCTCCTGCATGAGATCATCGCGGTCGGAGGCGTTGTCGACGTAGCCCCAGGCCACACGCTCGAGTACGTCCCCGTGCGCGCGAATCACCTGGTCGATGGCGTGGTCGGCGGCTCGGTTGATCGACTCGGGCATCGCCCTCCGTCTCTTAGTAGTCCCTGCTTTGCGGCGGTTTCTTACACCGGGCGCGACGTGTAAGAAACGCAGCGCAGCGGGGACTAATCTCGCGTGAAGGTACCGATCTGGACGCTCGTCGCGTTTGCCGGTGCGAGCGTGCGCACCGTTGCGGCACAGAACGTCGACCGACCACGGCTCCGCGTGACCCCGCTCTCCGAGGCGATCGCGCTCGATGGACGTATGCGCGAACCGATCTGGGCCACCGCCGACTCGGGCGTCTTGACGGAATACGAGCCCGAGCTCGGCATCATTCCGGCCGAGCGCACCGTGGTGAAGGCACTGGCGAATGCCGACGTGCTCGTGTTCGGGATTCGCTGCGACGATCCCGAGCCGGACCAGATCACGAGCTTCTCGCGCGCGCGCGATGCCGATCTCTCGGCGGAAGACCACGTGCGCATCGTACTCGATCCGTTTCTCAATGAGCAGTCGGGCTACGTGTTCGCCGTGAACCCGAGCGGTGCGCGTTACGACGCCCTGATCAGCGAGCAGGCGCAGCGGCTGGGCGGACGCGAGAACCCCGACTGGGATACGATCTGGGAGGCGGCGACCGCCCGGTCGCCGCAGGGCTGGTCGGTCGAGATTCGCATTCCTATCAAGAGCCTGCTCTACAGGCCTGGCCTCAGTGAGTGGGGCTTCAACGTGCAACGCCGGGTGCAACGGAAGCTTGAGACGGAGCGGTGGGCGTTTCCGGGTCGCAACTTCCGCATCACCCAGATGAGCCGCGCCGGACTGCTCGTCGATCTGCCGGATTTCAGTCTCGATCGCGGGCTGAGCGTGCGCCCCGCGCTTGTCGTGGGGAGCGGGGTCCCCGCTCCCGGGGCATCGCTGACCAGCAACGTCGCGGGGAGTCTCGATGCCACCCAGCGCATCGGCGCGAATACGCTCGCATTCCTCACGGTGCACACCGATTTCGCGGAGACCGAAGTCGATCAGCGGCGCAACAACCCGAGCCGCTTCCCCCTGTTCTTTCCCGAAAAGCGCTGGTTCTTCCTCGAAGGCACCGACATCTTCGACTTCGGACCCGGCATTGCGCCCGACGTGATGCCGCTCTGGAGCCGCCGCATCGGCTTGTTCAACGGGCAGACGGTGCCGATCGAGGTAGGCACGAAGGAGAGCGGCCGGGTGGGCCAGACGAGCTTTGGCTTGCTCGCGGTGCGCACCGAAGCGGTGCCCGGTCTCGTGCCCGCGACGGATATGGGCGTGGTGCGAGTGAAGCAGAATGTGCTCGGTGAATCGTGCGTCGGTCTCATCGGCACCGCCGGCGACCCGACAGGTGCGACGGGGAGCTGGCTCGGGGGCGCGGACGTGTTCCTGCAAAGCTCGCATGTGCTGGGGGACAAGAACGCGGCGCTCGGCCTCTGGGGCCTGACGACGGACGGTCGCGATCTCACCGGATCGAAGACCGCCGCGGGCGTGAGCCTGTTCTACCCGAATGACACGTGGAACAACTTTCTCGGCTACCGCCGCGTGGGCGACGGGTTTCAGCCGGCCCTGGGCTTCGTACCGCGTCCGGGCGTGGAGCAATGGAACCTCGCGCTCAACTACCTGCCGCGCGCCACCGCCCCCTGGCTCACCCGTTGGCTCTCCCGCGCGGCATTCGAGGTCATCGGAGTGCTCGTCACCGATTTGAGTGGCCGATGGGAAACCGTATTCGCGCGACTGTCGGCGCTCAACTTGGCTTTCCAGAATGGCGACCGATTCGCGATCGCGGCCCATCCGGAGGCCGAGCGGCTGGACGCGCCGTTCGGCGTCGCGCCGGGCGATACGATTCCCATCGGCAGGTACACCTTTCTCCGATGGCGCGTCGACTACGCGCGCGCATCCAAGCGGCGCGTGAGCTGGGACTTCACGTATCTGGGTGGCGGGTTCTATAACGGACGGATCGGGCAATACATCGGGACCCTAGTGCTCAAGCCGTCGCCCTTGTTCATCGTGGAGCTGTCGGGCGAGCGCGATCAGGGAAGCGTGGCGCCGAGCGCGGTGCAGGTCCCGTTCGTGCTGGAGCGCTACGGCGTGCGGCTGCGAGTTGACCCGTCTCCCGATCTCGAATTCAACTCGTTCACGCAGTACGACAACAGCTCACGCCAGCTCGGGACGGATATCCGCGTCCGATGGAGCTTCCGGCCGAGCGGGGACTTCTTCCTCACGTACACGCACAATATCGATGTGCCGATCGGCGGCCAGCCGTGGCTGTTCGACTCCAACAAGTTGTCCACGAAGGTCCAGTACGCCTTCCGGTATTGATGGTCCGTTGACGTGCCCCACCGAGCCAGCCTACGTTCCGCGGATGCCCACCAAGTCCAAGCCATCCGATCAGAACGAAGCCCTCCGTGATCATGTCGTCGCGTTGCTCGGCGAGGGCCACGCGCACGTGGGATTCAAGGACGCGATCGCCGACTGGCCGGTGGCGCTGCGCGGCGTGAAGCCCCAGGGCCAGCCATTCACCGCTTGGCGCCTGCTCGAGCACATCCGAATCTCACAGTGGGACATTTTGGAGTTCACGAGGAGCGCGAAGCACGTCTCACCCAAGTGGCCCGTGGGCTATTGGCCCGCAGACGACGCGCCGCCCGAATCCAAGGCCTGGGACAAGAGCGTCGCCCAGGTAGAGCGCGACTTGAAGGAGATGGAGCGGCTGGTGCGCGACCCGAAGGTCGATCTCTTCGCGCGCATCCCGCACGGCACCGGCCAGACTCCGCTGCGCGAAGCGCTCGTCCTCGCCGATCACAACGCGTATCACATCGGGCAGCTCGTCCTGCTCCGACGTCTGCTCGGCGCCTGGAAAGGAGACTGACCTCTAGCCGACCGACCGCGCGACCTTGATCATCGCCGCGAGGCTCCGCTCCACGTCCTCCTCTGTGGTCGCCCACGACGACACGCTGATCCGCATCGCGGCCCGGCCCTGCCACACGGTGCCGCCGCACCAACATGTCCGGTCGGCTTGAATGCCTTCGATCACCTTGCGGGTCCTCGCATCGTCGCCGAAGCGCACCAGCACCTGGTTGAGCTTCACCTCGTTCAACACCTCGTAGCCGGCTTCTCTGAGCCCTGCGGCGAATCGCGTTGCATGGCGACAGCAGCGCTCCACCAGCTCGGCAAGCCCGGAGCGGCCGAGCGACGCGAGCGCCGCCCAGATCTCGATGCCGCGCGCCCGGCGCGACAGCTCCGGGGTGTAGTCGTCGGGCTCGCGCGCCGTGCCGCGCACGAGGTACGCGGCCGGCCCCGTGGCCATCGCGCTCCGTAGCGCGGCGGCGTCGCGGCAGAGCGCCACTCCCGAGTCGTACGGGACGTTCAGCCACTTGTGGGCGTCGAGCGCCCACGAGTCCGCCTCCTCGACGCCCGCGGCCTGCGGCGCGCGGGCCGGCGCGGACCGAGCCCAGAGGCCGAACGCACCGTCCACGTGCACCCACGCACCCACCTTGTGCGCCGCGCGGGATACTTCTCCCACGGGGTCGCACGCGCCGGTGTTCACGTTCCCCGCCTGCGTGCACACGATGGTGCGGGCGTCGAGCGCCGGCAGCTTGTCGGCGCGCATTCGGCCTTGGGTGTCCACTGGCACGCGCACTACCCGGCTCTGGCCCAGACCGAGCAGACCGAGCGCCTTGATGACGCTGACGTGCATCTCGTCGCCCACGACCACGGTGAGCGGTGGAGCGCCGAACAGACCGTTCGCTTGCACGTCCCAACCCGCACGCGCGAGCAACGCGTACCGCGCGGCCGCGAGGCCCGTGAAGTTCGCCATCGTCGCCCCGGTGACGAACCCGCCGCCCGTTTCGGGCGGCAAGTGCAGGGCGTCGAGCAGCCAGCGCAGCGCCACGGCCTCGATCGCGGCGGCGCCGGGCGCGAGCACCGTCATCCCCGCGTCCTGATCCCACGCTGCCGCGAGCACGTTCGCGGCGAGCGGAGCAGGCAGCGATCCCCCGACCACGAACCCGAAGAACCGTCCGCCGGCGCTCGCGATCGTGGCCGGTGATCCGTGCGCGTCGAGCTCGCGGAGCACCATGTCCGGATCGGACGGCTGCTCGGGGAAGGGGCGGTTAAACGCGCGGAGCCCGTCGAGCGCCGCGGCGGTGGGCGCCACGCCACGCGTGGGGAGCGAGTCGAGATAATCGGCGGCGAGCGTGGCCGCGGTCTGGAGCAGGTGACGGTGGTTCATGTGGGGACGGTAACCCCGGAGGTAAGCCGGGAGGTGTCAGGATTTGGGAAGCTGTTGCACCCAGCTCTCGACGCTGAGCACGTCCGCCTGCCGAGGGAACACTTTCTCGGTCAGGATACGGTGCACCTCGGCGTCGCCGTCGAGACACGCGTCTGCCAGGACGATGAGCTTGTAATCCAGATCGGCGGCTTGCCGAAGCGTGGAGAGCACTACGCCGCTCGTGGCGATGCCGGTGAGGACGAGCGTGTCCACGTCACCCGCGCGTAGTACCACATCGAGATCGCTGCCCGCAAACGCGCTGACGCGTCGCTTGGTGACGACGACCTCTCCGGGAGCGGGTGCGATGGTTGCGGGAATGGCCGTGGCGTCGCCCGTGACAAATCCCCCTGTTTGCCTGATCGCGGAAAAGCTCTTGTTGCGGGCGCTGACCTCGGGGAAGCCCTGGCGGAACGAGACGGTCACGTAGATGACGCGGATACCGGACCGGCGGGCGGCATCGATGGCGCTACGCACGCGCGGCAGATACTCGGCGTCGCTCGCGTAGCGACTGACGATGTTGTGCTGAACATCCATCACCAGCAGCGCGGTACTCACGGTCGAGTCGACTTCTCGCGTTCTCCGTTGACTTTGCCACTCGCCTTGCCGTTCACGGAGTATGTCGCCTCGAAGCTGCCCCACATTTTGTCGCCCTTGTAATGGCCGACGGTGCGGAGCACGACCGTCTGACCGACTCTGCGGGTGCTCGGATAGGGTCCTGCTTCCCAGACGACGCTGTCGCCGCCGACGGTCAGGACGCGCACAGGGACTCGCGGGTGATCGGCCAGGACCATCGACCATCCCTTGTCGCTTGCCGTCTCGGTCAGCTCGAGTGTGGCGACCACGCTGTCGGAGGGGCCGATCATGGTCCGGACGTGCCAGACGCCAGCGATGTCGGACAGCTTGAGGCCGGGCTGCTGAGCGGCCAAGACGGACGGGAGGGCGATCAGGCCGAAGAGAGAATGCATCGCTGAGGAAGATAACAGGCAGTCTGTAAGTCACTGAGCTGCATGTGGCTGCGCGCGCAACGTGACCCAGCGCACAGAAGGCGCGTGTCGCCTGTCGTAAGCTGTCCGCCCCGCTTCCGGTGCGCCCCTGGGAGCCGCGGACAACCTCCCGGAGGTCACATATGAACGCCAAGCTGTTCCGTGCGGTGCTGGCGCTCGCCTCGATTTCGGTCGGTTTTGCGGGGAACGCGCTGGCTCAGTATCAGCAGAATCGTCCAGATCAGTCACGTCACGGCTTCTGGTTCAGTGCCGGCCTGGGCTATGGCTCACTCGGTTGCCAGGATTGCAGCGGTCGTACCGGCGGCCTGAGCGGCAACATCGCCTTCGGCGGCACGCTGAGCCCGAAGCTCCTGCTCGGCGTTTCGAGCAACGGATGGGTGAAGTCCGAGAACGGGACGACCCTCACGGTCAACGCGATCACCGCCGCGGCGCGCTTCTACCCGTCCGCGCGGGGTGGTTTCTTCCTGCTCGGCGGCCTGGGTCTCGGCACGGTGAGTGCCAGCATCACGGGCACCGGCAGCGGTAGCGAGACGGGCTGGGGGGCGCTGCTCGGGCTGGGATACGACATCCCGCTGAGCCATTCGCTCCGTCTCACCCCGTACTGGAACGGCTTTGCGATGAACTCTTCGAACGTCGACGCGAACGTCGGCCAGATCGGACTGGGCATCACGGTGCAGTAGGATGCTTCCCGCAAGAGCGAGAGGCCGCCGCACAGGTTGCGACGGCCTTTTGCTTTGAGGTGCCGCCCATGGAAACCTGGATCCATCAGAAGATTCGAGCTGCCTCGCTCAGGCGCATCGTCACGTGGGTCCTCAGCGTCGCAGGCGTGGTGCTCTTCTGCATCGGCGCCCGCCGCTACTTCGACAACTTCGTGCGCGGCCCTTTCGAGCTCGGACCCGCGAACCTCGATTCGATCACCGACGTCCAGGTGGCGCCGCGGTATTTCGCGCGGGTCGCGGGGTCGAAATTCATCGACACCGGGCTTCGCGAGTACACCGTCAAGACCACGGGCGGGGTCGAAACGAGCCGTTCCGAGTCGGCTACGTACTACGCGCTCGTCGTCGGAGACAAGTTTCTCATCGTGAAGGGCGGGCCGGTCGGATCCACCGCGGCCGAAGGCGAGCTGGCGCCGTGGCCCGCAGAGCTCGAGGAACGGTTGTTCAACACCGCCGACATGCGAAGGCTGCGCCCTCGCTTCTATTCCTTCTTTGTCAGCGACGAGTCGTTCCGCCTGCCGGGATACATCGCGATCGGCGTGGTGCTCGTCTTTGTGTTCCTGTTCGTGCGCTTCGGGATCCCCGCGTGGCGGCACTATCGCGATCCCGGCACCCATCCTCTCCTGGCGCGGATCGGACCGTGGGGCGATCCGTTGGGCGTGGCGGTCGACGTCGAGCGGGACTTCGGCACGCCGCGCTACAAGGGGAGCGGGTGGCGAATTGGAGACAAGTACCTGGTGCAGTCCACGCTCTTCACATTCAACGTCCTTCGGCTCCGCGACCTGCTCTGGGCGTACAAGAAGGTCACGAAGCACAGCGTCAACTTCATTCCCACGGGGAAGACGTACGAAGCGATTCTCACGTGCTACGGCGGGGCGGCGACGATCAGACGCAAGCAGCAGCAGGTCGACGAGATCCTCGCATACGTGCGGCAGCGGGTGCCATGGGCGTTGCTCGGGTACTCGGCCGACGCGGCGACGCTCCTCAAGAAGAAGCCGCAGGAGTTCGCGGGTACGATCGAGCAGCGGCGGGCCGAGTGGGAGCGGACGAGCGGGAAGGGTTGAATCTCGACGCGCCTATAGAGTTGACTTTGCCGATGGGTCGCGACATCGTCAGGTTGCCGATGACGGCTGACGACTTCGCCGCGCAACTCGCGCGCGAGCGGGCATTGAAGCAGGCCGAGAAGATGGAGACCATCGGCCGGCTGACGGGCGCTATCGCGCAGCAGTTCAACGAGCTGCTCACCGCGATCCTGGGGCGCACCACCGCACTCGCCCGAACGGTCCCTCCCAATCGCAACCTCGACGAGATCAGAGACACCGCCCAGCGCGGCGCGGAGCTAGCCCAACGGCTGTTGGGCTTCAGCCGGCATCGGGCGCTCGACTTACAACCGGTCATTCTTGCGGAGTTCGTGCGCGACGTGCTCGACACGATGCGCCGCGCGCTGCCGGCGAACATCGAGGTCCAGTTCGAGGCGGACGAGGACGCCGGCGTCATCGAAGCCGATCCGTCGGCCGTGAAGCAAGTCCTGCACCACCTCGTCACCAACGCCCGAGACGCCATGTCGACGGGGGGAACCCTTCATGTCGAAGTGCGGCGGGCACGCCTGGGCGCCGCGGACCGTCCGCTGCACGCCTGGGTCGAGCCTGGCTCCTACGTCAGCGTCGCGCTGAGCGACACCGGCGTGGGGATGGATGGGCAGACGATGGCGCGGGTGTTCGAGCCTTTTTTCACCACCAAGCCGGTCGGCGTCGGCACGGGACTCGGCATGTCGATGGCGTACGGCCTCGTGAAGCAGCACCGCGGGTACCTCCACCTCTATAGCGAGGTGGGGCAGGGGACCACCGCAAAAGTGTACTTCCCCGCCGTGCGCGGTCGCGGTGGGCCAGACCTGGAAGGCGATGCGGCAGCGGACGAGCACCTGCCCGGCGGCACGGAGACGATTCTGTTGGTGGAGGACGACCCCACAATGCGCCTGGCGGCCCAGCAGGTCCTGACGAAGGTCGGCTACCGGGTCGTCACCGCCGCCGACGGGCAACAAGGACTCGATGCGTTCCACGCCCACCGCGCGGTGTTGCACCTCGTCGTCACGGATGTCGTGATGCCCAAGATGAGCGGGTTCGAGCTGTACGAGGCGATCCGCGGGGAGGCGCGGGGGTTGGGCGTGCTGTTCATGAGTGGCTTTCCCGCTCCGAATTTCCGGAAGACCGTCGGCCGGGATCCGCATGTGGCGTTCGTCACGAAACCCTGGACCGCGAGCGAGCTGCTCGCGCAGGTGCGCGCCGTGCTTCAAGTGGCGTAGTCAACGATCGGCACCGGATACCGCACCGTCGCCGCGAGCTGGCGGCGCTGCACCCCGGCGAAGAAGGACAGCACCCCCACCATGAGCAGCGGGATCGCCACGAACGCGAGCGGCAGCAGGCTCACCTGGCGTACCAGGAACGCGCTCGCCGGCTTGCTCGGATTCACGTAGGCGGTCACGATCTCGCCGGGGTGGAAGCGGTCGCGCAGCCGCGTGGCCCACCCGTAGCTCGCCGAGAGGGTGAGGGGGAGGACCTGGCTGGACACGTACTGGGCACCGTTGACGGAATACTGATAACGGATCACGGGCGTGTACGACGTCCCCTTGTCCCCGCGCACGGCCTTGATGTCGGTCCTCAGGACGCGCGCGCTCACGGGCTGCCACGTCTCAACGCGGTAGACTTCCGAGGCGAAAAGCCCGAGCCCGACGGCGACGAAGATCGCGAGGAATCCACCGACGCACCCCCAGCTGGTGGCAACCGGGTGGCCGCTCACGCCGCCCGAGACGGGCGCCGCGGCGAGCGCGCTCACCTTGACCTCTCCGTCCGCGCTGGCCCAACCGCAGAATGTGCGGACCGTGGAGGCGCATGCTGCGAGGGTGCCCTCATCAGGCGTACTGTAGGGCGTCCACGGTACGCGATCGCCCGACTTGGTGAGAAATACGATGCGGAAGAACGGGTTCGACTGGCGCGGACCGCCCGCCGAGCGCTCGAGCGCGACGTCCTTCAGGCCGGCGAGCGGGTATGCGTCGGTCTTCCGGTGAGCGAGCCGCTGGACGGCGATGCGCACGGTGCCTGCGGCGCGATCGATCACGTAGCGGCGATCGGCGGAATACACGAGGGTGGCAATCCCCGCCAACCCGAACACCATGCCGACGACGTAGATCAGCCACGGACCTGCGTTCCCCGTCCACCCCGAGGGATCGGCGAGCCGAAGCACAATAAGGCCGCCGCCCGCGGCGACAAAGATCGCGCCCAGGGCGACGGTCTTGAGCGCGCCCTCGTGCACCACGAGCTGCGTGGGAGTCTGCTGTACGACTTTCACGGCCTACATGATAAGCTCTCAGGCTAGGTACTGCGTCCGACCTAGCGCGTCGGGACCTCGACGAGGAACACGTCCGTGCGCCCGGAGCCGTTCATGTCCGAGGTGAACATCACGTAACGGCCGTCTGACGACTGCCGCACGAACGAAGCCAGGGCATAGTTCGCGGCTTCCGTGATGGTCGTGTACGGGTGCCCCAACAGCCGCCGCTGCCCGTTCGCCGTGATGTAGATCATTCCGCCCGGCGCGAGCCAGCCGCTTCCAGATGGCACGAGCCCCTCGAAATGACTGAACAGCGCCCACTGGTCGTCCAGGTTGGCGGGATGCTGGATCCAGTTGCCGTTGCCGTACTCGTCGCCCGAGTTCGTGGGACCGCCCATGTGCGCCTGGGTCCGCGCCGCCGGATCGAACACGACGTACTGGTAGGGCTGGGACAAATTCCAGTCCACCCCGTACCAGCGGTCGCGTAAGCTTGCGACGTGAATGAACGGGATGCCGGGATCGCCGGAAGTCTTCAACACGATGGTATCCTGCACCCAGTCCCACAGGTACAGCGCCTCGGCGGGCGTCGCCATCGTGAGCCCGATGTAGCGGCCGGCGCGATCGATGCGAGGCTCGTCGATACCGGCGTTCGTGTATGTCTTGAGCGTTCCGGTCCCGGGCTCGTAGCCCACGACGGTCGGTCCGCTCGCGCCCCGCATCCAGGCGAACAGGGCATCGCTCTCGCTCTGCTGCAGCCACACGGCCGTCTGCTCGTTGTTCACCGGCCAGCCGCCCCCGTCGGCCTCGGTCATCGTGCGGATGTCCATCCGGAGCACCGACGAGCCGTTGCTCACGTACGCGTACCAGGGCGTCGCGGGATTGGTGGAGAATGCGAATGCCTGGTCTTGAACCGGCGAAAGGTTTCCGGTGAGCGCACGCCCGTTCGAGACCCCTACGCCTGGCGTGAAATCGACGATCCAATACGAGCTGCCGTGCACCAGCACCGCGCGCGTCGTGCCCGTGTAAGGCAGGGAGACTTCGTCCCCGCCTTCCGCGTAGTCGTGCCCCCAATTTGCACTGGAAGTTGGAAACGTCGCCGACGTGATCTTGTAGACCTTCACGCCCGTCGTCGGGTCGAGGTATGACCCACCGGCCGCGATGGCCGGCACGTTGAGAGCATTGTAGGCCGTGGTGAGCGGCGCCTGGGACGTCGTTGCCACTGGCAACAGGGTGGGATCAGGGGATCCCGTCGGGGGGGGCGGCGGCGGCGGCGAGGGCGGAGGCATGGACGGCGGGGTCGAGGACTTGTCGCAAGCGACCAGCATCAGCGCCAGAATGATCCAGATCTGGAAACTGCGACGGCTCATGAAGACATGATACACTGTCCCACAGCGATGGGGGTAACTTCACAGACCATGAACCAGATCCGGTTGCTTGCCTTCCACGGCCCGCTCGTAATCGCGCTCGCATTCGCCAGCCCCCCACCAGGACGAGCCCAGACGGTTCCGCCCGCCGCGTATGCCGCGCTGCGTTGGAGGCTGATCGGCCCCCACCGGGGCGGTCGCGTGCTCGCGGTCGCCGGCGTGCCGGGCGACGCCGCGACGTTCTACTTCGGAGCGGTGAACGGTGGGGTGTGGCGCACGGGAAACGCCGGAGTCACCTGGGAGCCCCTGTTCGACGACCAGTCGATCAGCTCGGTGGGCGCCCTCGCGATCGCGGCCTCCGACCCGAACGTCATTTACGTCGGGACCGGCGAAGCGTCGATACGCTCCGACATCACGTATGGCGCCGGCGTCTACAAGTCCACCGACGGCGGTGCGCACTGGCGGTCGCTCGGCCTCGCCGACACCCGGCACATCGGGAAGATCCTCATAGACCCCCGCAACCCGGACGTGGTGCTCGTCGCGGCGCTCGGACATGCTTACGGACCCAACCCGGACCGCGGCGTGTTTCGCTCCACCGACGGCGGCCGCTCCTGGACCAAGGTGCTGTACCAGAACCCCGACATAGGCGCGATCGACCTGGCCGCGGACCCCGGCGATCCGGCGGTCGTCTATGCGGCCATGTACCAGGCGCGTCGCACACCGTGGGAGCAGTACCCGCCCGATGAGGGGACAGGGAGTGGGCTCTACAAGTCGACGGATGGCGGTGCCACGTGGAAGCCGATCGCCGGGCACGGCCTGCCTGCCGGTCCCCTCGGCCGGATCGGCCTCGCCGTCGGGCGGGGCGGTCGAGTCTACGCCCTGATCGGCGCGAGAATGGAAGCAGGACTGTACCGTTCGGACGATGCGGGCGAGACCTGGCAACTCGCCGGGAGCGATCCGCGTCTCACCAGCCGCAGCTGGTACTTCTGCCGCGTCACCGTGGATCCCCAGAACCCTGATGTCGTATACGTGCCGAACGTGGCGCTCCTCCAGTCGACCGACGGCGGTAAGACCTTCACCGTCCTCAAGGGCCAGCCCGGCGGCGACGACTACCACGAGCTTTGGGTGGATCCTCGGAACCCTGCGCACATGATCGTCGGCAGCGACCAGGGCGCCGTGATCACGGTCGACGGCGGGCGTACGTGGAGCAGCTGGTATAACCAGCCGACCGCCCAGTTCTACCACGTGGTCACCGACGACGCCTTTCCTTACCGTGTGTACGGCGCGCAGCAGGATGCGGGCACCGCCGCGATCGCGAGCCGGAGTGATTACGGGGAGATCACCTTCCGCGACTGGGCGCCGGTGGGCGCGGGTGAGAGCGGCTACCTCGCGCCCGACCCGCTCGATCCCGACATCGTTTACGGCGGGGACACCTACGGCGGCGTACGTCGCTTCGACCGCGTCACGGGCCAATCGCAGGATATCTCTCCGTGGCCGGTTTCCACGTTCGGTGTGCCGATGCCGCAACGGAAGTATCGGTTCACGTGGACATCGCCGCTCGTGTTCGATCGCGTCGACAAACACACGCTCTACCTCGGCGCGCAAATAGTCTTGCGCACGGGGGACGGTGGTCTGCACTGGGAGGCGATCAGCCCCGACCTCACTCGGGGGGCCGGGGGGGCCAGGGCGGCCGCCGACACCGGTCCCGCCACCATCGCGAACGCCGCGGCGCGGGGGTACGGCGTGGTCTACGCGATCGCGCCATCACCGCTCGCGGCCGGGCTCGTCTGGGTGGGCTCGGACGACGGACTCATTCAGCGCACCACCGACCGCGGCAAGCACTGGCAAAACGTGACGCCTCAAGAGCTGACGCCGTGGAGCGCGATCAGCCTGATCGAGGCGTCGCCGTTCGACACGGCGGCGGCGTACGCGGCCGTGGACCGCCACCGGCTGGACGACTTCGCGCCGTACATCTATCGCACGCGCGACGGGGGCGCGCACTGGACGCGGGCCGATCAGGGGATCCCGCCGCAGGCATACGTGCAGGCGGTCCGCGCGGATCCCGTGCGCCGCGGGTTGCTGTACGCCGGAACGGAAACCGGTGTCTACGTCTCGTTCAACGACGGGGACCACTGGGAGTCGCTCCAGCTCAACCTGCCGGTCGTCTCGGTACGCGACCTCGCGGTCCACGGCGCCGATCTCATCGCCGCGACGCACGGCCGCTCGTTCTGGGTCCTCGATGATGTGACGCCACTCCGGCAGCTCACCGACTCAGCGTTGCGCGCGCCGGCGTACCTGTTCGCACCGGCACCGGCGATACGACTGCGGCGCAGCGTCAGCAACGACACGCCTATCCCGCCCGAGGAGCCTCATGGCTTCAATCCGCCGGCCGGGGCGGTGATAGACTACTTGCTCGGATCGGCCCCGCCCGACTCGGTCACGCTCGAGATTCGTGACGCGCGAGGGGCTGTCGTGAGCCGATTCTCGAGCAACGACCGCCTCTCGCCATCGTCCGAGCGGCCGCAGATCGCCGACGAGTGGTTGCCGCGCGCAGAGCCGCCCACGGTGCACACCGGCTTGAACCGGTTCGTATGGGACCTGCGCTATCCGCCCCCGCCCAGCGAAAGCCGTAACTACAGCATCGCGGTCGTGGCCGGTCAGGGGACCGTGGCCGAGCCACAGGGTCCTCTCGTGCTGCCTGGCGAATATCAGGTGCGGTTGAGCGTCGGCGGGCGGGCTTACACGCAGCGACTGCGTGTCGAGCTCGACCCGCGGGTGCGCGTTCCCGATTCCGTTCTCGCCGGCCAGCTGCGGCTGGCGCTCGAGATCTCGAACAGCATGGCGCAGCAACAGGGGCTGCAGGTCGGGCTGCGTGGTCTCCAGGGCGAGCTCCGGGTCGTCGGCCAGCGGGCGATCGACAAGGGTGCGCGAGGTCGCCTCGTGGCACTCGAGCGTGTGGCGGACAGCCTCGCCCGTGAGGTGCGAAGCGTGGGCGGAGAGCTGGCGGGCGTTGAGAGCGTTGTGGAGAGCGCGGATCGCGCGCCCACCGAGCAGGCGCGCCAGGTTTTCGCCGGGCTCCGCGACCGGTTGAGCGCGGCGTCGGGGCGCTGGCAACAGGTGCTCGCGAGTGATCTGCCGGCGCTCAACACGCAGCTGCGGCGCCAGGGCGTGCCCCCGCTGCGGGTCCCGGCTCAGGCTCGCGATTCGCTCGCCGGTCCCTGAGGGCTACTGGATCTTCTTACAGACGAACTGCCCAGCCCAGTTGAGGTCGATCACCGCGCCGGCCGTGTCCCGTTCGAAGCGGACCGGGACGTACAAGGCTCGGAAGAAGAACGTGGTGTCCGACTCCGGCTCGAGGGGCAGGAAGTCCCCTTCGGGTCCGGCGAGTGAGAGGTGGGGTCCTTCCGTTCGTACGGTCATCACGAATCCAGGCCCGACCTGATACCGACCGGTGTACCGCTTCAGGACCTCCGGGCCTGGGTTAGCGCTGCTTCGTAGTTCGGGTACCCGATAGGGCTCGCCGAAGGCGAGGGCCGCGAGATCGGTCCGCATATGATCAGCCGCGGCCGACTGAATGTTGCCCAGGATCACGACGATCACCGAGTCCTTCGGATAGATCGAGATATGAGACGCGTATCCCAGCGCGATTCGTCCGTCCTGCTCGATCACGTCGCGTCCCAACCAGGTGCGCTTGCCCCACCCGTACGGATAATCGAGCGCCTCGAGGCGAAACAGTCGATCGTCACGGATCGCTCGAGCCCAGCGCAGGAGGTCGGCGGTCGTGGAGTAGAGCGACCCGGATCCTTCGAGCCACGTCGCCGACATGCGCGGCGGGGCTTGCACGCCGGCCGGGGGGAATCCGGGGTCATAACCAGTCGCGAGGCCCGGGACCGGGCTCCCGTCGCTCAAGTCTCCCGTCCCGGTCATGCCGAGCGGCTCGAACAGATTACGGCGCAGGAACTCGCCGTACTGGAGGCCAGAGACCCGTTCGATCACAAGGGCGAGGAGCGCGTATCCCGAGCTCGAGTAGGAGTCCTTCTCCCCGGGACGAAAATCGAGGGGCTTCGTACCGATCCACGCGGCGAACTGCGCCAAAGTAGTCGGTTGCGCACGCCGGGCGCGGTAGTCGGGGAGGGAGTGGTAGTCCGGGACGCCCGACGTGTGTGAGAGGAGATGCCGGATGGTGATCTCGCCGCCGCGGGGGAATTTCGGGATGTACTTACCCAAAGTGTCATCGAGTGAGAGTGCGCCGCGTTCCCGCAGGATCGCGATCGCGGCCGCCGTGAACGTCTTGGTGAGGGAGCCGATCCCGAACCGCGTCGCGGGTCCGTTCGCGATGCCCCGCGCGCGGTCCGCGAAGCCGAATCCCGCGACGATCGAGTCGTGGCCCTCCCGGAGGATCAGGATCGTACCGCTGAAATCATTCATCTGAATGAGCGGCGCCACGTACGCGGCGAGCGCGTCGGTCCAGCTCGCTGGACCGACGCGCT
>Ga0207663_10000058_pt1 | contig 58536 bp, 54 predicted proteins | sample LARL53metaG_FD_184346 | JGI IMG/M metagenome (GOLD analysis project Ga0207663, IMG submission 184346) | Corn, switchgrass and miscanthus rhizosphere microbial communities from Kellogg Biological Station, Michigan, USA - LAR L5-3 metaG... | ecosystem: Host-associated > Plants > Roots >...
GGGGGGGGGGGGGGGGGGGGGTGGACGAGGCGGCGCCGGCGTGAACTTTGGCTCGGAGGGCGGCTTGACCACCGGCGTGCTCTTGGGTGTGGCCGTCGCCGAGCTAAACGCCCGATAATTCCGCCACGTCACGAAAGAGCGCTTCTTTCCATCCGGCCGGATGGAGTCCGGTGCCAAGAGCTCGTAAAACGGCATCGCCTTCGACACCCACTCTTCGTCTGAGCCGGACCGGAAGAACGCCGCCGCCGGCTCCGCCGCGTCGGTACCGAGCAACAACGCTACCTGCCACGGCTCGGCGAAGTACTGCTCGTGCGTCTCGACGTCGTGCGGGCTGAGACTCAATGGCAGCGGTGGATGCGTGTGGTACCAGCCGATGAGATGCGCCTTCTGCTCCTCGAGCTGCGCCGCAATGCGGTCCCACAGGCGCGTGATCACGTCGCGCGTGCGATCGCCATAGATCGCCTGATTCAAACGAAGGGCGGCGTCGATCACGAGGTACGAGACGTTCGTTTCGGGACACTCGCACAGATCGCCGATCAGGAAGCCGAGGACCCCCTGCCCCGGACGCGCGGGCGTGGCCACGTGCTCGTGCACGGCCGACAGGGCGGCCTGAGAGAAGAAGACCGGGAAGGGCATGTCTCCCGGCCGCTTGGTGCCCTCGCTCGACGGGGCCCACAGGATCGACCGGGCGACGGGAATGACTTGCCGCAGCGGACCGCCCGTAGTCATCGCCCCAAGATAATGCGCATGGAGCGCCGGGCCCTAGCGCACCGGCCCGTCACGCGAGCGTGGCGGCGATGAGGTCGGCGGCCCGCTCCACGTCCGCACGGGTCACATCGAGGTGGGTCACCGCGCGCAGGCGCCGGGCCCCGAACGGCACGACGAGCACACCCGCGCGCGCCAGCTTCGGGATCACGGCCTCCGCGGTGTCTCCCGCTCGCGCCAGGTCGATCATTACGATGTTGGTCTCGGGTACGGAAGGGCGGACGGCCCCGCAGCCGGCCAGTCGGTCCGCCAGGAGCCGCGCATTCGCGTGATCGTCGGCGAGGCGATCGAGATGGTGATCGAGTGCGTACAAGGCCGCGGCGGCGAGCACGCCCGACTGACGCATGCCGCCGCCCAGCCGTTTGCGAATCTCCCACGCCCGCGCCCGCTCCACGGTCCCCGTCGCGAACGCGAGGCAGGAGCCGACCGGGCAGCCGAGCCCCTTCGAGAAGCTCACCATCACCGTCGCCGCTCCGACCGCCAGTCTCGCGATGTTCACGCCCAGCGCGGCGGCGGCGTTCCAGAGCCGCGCGCCGTCGAGGTGCACCGGCAGGCCCGCGGCGCGCGCCACGGCCACGATGCCGTCCATGGTCGCCGGCGGCATGAGCTTCCCGCCCGCCGCGTTGTGGGTGTTTTCGACCGAGACGGCGCCGGCGCGAGGCACGTGCGGCGACCCGGGGCGGAGCGCCGCCCGCACCAGCTCGGGCGTGAGGAGCCCGTCGGGCGTGACGATGGGACGGATCTGGACGCCCCAGTTCGCGGCCACGCCACCGAGCTCGTAGTGCACGAGATGGGCGTCGGCTTCGAGCAGGAGCTCGCTGCCGGGCCGCGCGAGCAGGCCCACGGCCGTTTGATTCGCCTGCGTCCCCGACGGGAAGAACAGGGCGTCGTCCTTGCCGAGCAGCTCCGCCACGCGCTCTTCCAGACGCCTCGTCGTCGGGTCACGATCGAGGACATCGTCGCCGACCTCCGCGTCCGCGATCGCGCGGCGCATCGCCGCCGACGGCCGCGTGACCGTATCGCTCCGCAGATCGATCGGGCGGCCGGTCATCCCAGGCGGACCCGTTGGGAGCGGCGCATGCGGATCAGGTCGTACATCTCCGCTACCTCCCCTCCCAGCAGGAACAGATAGGCCGTGTAGTACACCCAGAGCAGAAACAGGAACAGCGCGACGATGTTGGCGTCCGAGGCCACGCGATCGAGCGTCGCGAACCGGGTGACGTAGAGCGCATAGAGGCGCTTGGCCACCTCGAAGCCGAGGGAGCAGAACACCGCCGCCACGAGCGCGGTGCGCCAGTGAATGCGGCGACTCGGCAGGAGCTTGAAGATGATGTAGAAGAGCGCCACGCCCAGCGCGAAGGACATCGTCTCGAGTCCGAACCGCCACAGCCAGTCGAGGAAGAAGCTCCGCGTCACGCCGCCCGCGTTGCGCGCCTCCCAGGCCGCCACCAGGGCGCCGAGGACGAGCAGCGCGCCGGTGCAGAGCACCATGGTGAGATCGAGCAGTTTCGCGACCGGCCAGGGACGCCGCTCGTCAGTGTCGAACACCTCGTTCAACGCCGCTCGCAGACCGCCGAACAGGCGCGTAGAAAACCAGAAAAAGAGGGGCAAGCCCACGGCGGTCAGTCGGACGCGCTGGCGCACGATGCTCGCGAGCGCGCGTTCCACCTGCTCGAACGCATTGTCGGTCGTGCCACCCACCGTGGTGGGCAGCAGGCGGGCCAGGAGCTCGTGGAGATCCACCTGGTGCGCCGTGACCTGGTGCTGCACGAGGTAGCCCACGGTGGCGAGCAGCAGGGCCACGAAGGGAATGATGGTGAGCAGCAGGTCGAACGACAGCGCGCTGGCGAGGAAGGGAATGTTGTCTTCGAAGGCCGCCTCGAAGGTGCGGCGGGCGATCCCGGTCAGCGACTGGTGCCAGCCGCCTTCGGGCTTCACGCGACCGGCTCGTCCCCCTCATCGGGGCGCGGCAGCGCCGCGCCGCGACCCGACGCGCCACCCCGACCGCGCCGCCGGCGCTTGGCGTCACCCAACCGCCGCTCGAGTGAAGCGCGCGTGGTGGCGGGTGGCTCCTTCTCCTCGTCGTCGTCCTCGACCGTGTGAAGCAGGTCGCCGATCTCGCCCGCCTTCTCCGCCGCGAGGTCGCGCAGGCTGCGGAGTCGCCGGCCTAACTTGCCGCGGGCGACGCCTCCCGGCTCCGGCGCGAACAGGAAACCGAGGACCGCCCCGAGACTCAGCCCCAGCAGGAACGGTCCGAATGCCGACCCTTCCCTACCTTCGTCGCTCATTCGCCCGCCTCGAGATCGTCGGGAGCCGCCGTCACCATCGCGCGCGGACGCGCATGTGACTGCAAGGGCGGTTTCACGAACCGATCGGTCATCGCGCGCGTGTCGGTCACGCGCAGCTGCTCGAACAGGAAGGCGAAGGTCTTCTCCAGGTCCGCCCCGATGGCGCTGCGCACCTCGGCGGGCATGTCCCAGAGCCGCTGCTTGAACGGCCCGATGGCCTTCTTGCGGCTCTTGTAGATGAACTGCTCCTCGGTGTCCCCCTTCTTCCATTCGTCCTTGCATTCGGCCTTGACCCACTCGTTCACTTCGCGCCGGATGTCCGCCGGCAGCCTGGGATGGTCAAAGACGATGTTCTGAAAGTTCGTGGCCAGGTGAATCTCGATCGCCTCGCACTTCGGGAAGTGACCGAATGCATCCGGCGGAAGCGTGGAGGCCCCGTGCTGTACCGCCCCGCCCAACCCGTACTGCGCGCGCGCGTCGGCCGACAGGGCCTTCAACGCGTCGAGGTCGAGCTGCACCTTCGCGATGGACCCGTCGGGGAGCACCACGCCGCCATGGCTCGTCCCGGTCTGCACGGAGATCTTGCTGATCCCCGTCAACCGTCCCAGGCGCGCGAGCGTCCGGAGGTAACCGTCCATGAACGCCTTCAGCTCGTGGACGTCCGAGTTCTTGCCGCCGACCTCGCCGATCTCCGCGCCGACGGACACGGTCACGCCTTTGGGCTCGCGCTCGCGGATGAACTTGGTCAGCTCCGCCGCTCGCTCGTAGTTGACGCGTTGTTGCTGGTCGAGCGTGGGCTGGGACAGGTCCACGAGGGTCGACGTGTCCACGTCGATGTTGTAAAAGCCCGCGTGCAGCTCCTCCTCGATGAGCGTGCGGATCGCTTGGAGCTCCGTCTCGGCGTCGGCCGCGTACTTCTTGGCATTCACCTGCACGTGGTCGCCCTGGATGAACAGGGGACCGGTGAACCCCTCGCGCAGCGCGGCGGCGGTGATCACGGCGACGTACTCCGCCGGGCGCTGCTCCGTATACCCGATCTCCGAGCGGGCGATCTCGCAAATGAGGGCGCCCACGTCGAGCCGCTTGGCGGCGCGAAACACCGCTCGCGCGGAGTCGTAGGCCAGGACCCGAATGTTCATCGCGGGCGTGGTGAACGGCCGCACATCCCCGCGGCCCCGCGCGAGGTACAGCTCGTGGATCGACGCCGGTCGAACGCCCGCCCGCTGCCCGATCTCCCAGATGAGCCAGCGGGCCTGCTCGCGCTCTTCCGGGCGCCCGAACACCGCCTGGCGCACGAGGTCGTCGAGCTCCGCGCTCTGGCGCACGGCGGGGCTTTGGAACCGCTGCAGGGTCGCGTCCGGGGGGGGCGGGTTGGCCATCTCGTATCCTCCTCCGCGACGAATCTAGACCGCGCCCAGGTCGATGACCAGACCGTCGTAGGCCGGGGCGATACCGGAGGGAAGACGCGCCGCCAGCTCGGCGTGCGTCGCGTCGTGCGTGAGGTGCGTCAGGAACGTTCGCCGGGCGCCGATCTGTTGCGCGGCGGCGACGGCCTCGGGCACGGACAGGTGCAGTGGATGCGGACGCGGGAGCAACGCGTTCAGCACGAGGACCTCGAGTCCGGTGAGCCGAGCCACCGCCTCCGGGGGAATCGCCTTGGCATCCGTCACGTACGCCACCGGTCCCACGCGGTAGCCGAGCACGGTGCGATCCCCGTGCGGCAACGCGAGCGCGCGGACGCGCAACCCCGCGATCTCCGTTTCGCAATCGGGCTCGAGGGGATGCGCGGCGAGCTCGGGCTTGTTGGTCCCGGGAAGGGGAGGCGTCCCGTCGAAGATGTAGGCGAAGCGCCGCTCCAGTTCGGCGAGCGTGCTCCGCGCGCCGTATACGTCGAGTGGCGTCCGCTGCCGCGCCGAGATCGCGCGCAAGTCGTCGATGCCGTGGACATGATCGGCATGAGCGTGCGTGAACAGGACCGCATCCACCGACGCCACGCCCGCCGCGACGAGCTGCAGCCGCAGCTCCGGGGGCGTATCGATCAGCACGCGCCGGCCCTGGGATTCGATCAAGGCAGCGGTGCGAGTCCGCCGGTCGCGGGGATCGGTGGACGTGCACGTGCGACAGCTGCACCCGATTTGTGGCACGCCGTAGGACGTGCCCGTCCCCAGGAACACGAGCTTCACGTCACACGACCTCGACCTTGAGCAGGTTCGTGGCCCCCGAGACCTCCCACGGGACGCCCGCCGTCATCACGATGCGGTCCCCTGCGCGCGCGTATCCCCGCTTCAGAATGAGGTCGCGTACGACGGCGAGCATCGCATCGTATCCCGGTACGCGGTCAACCAGAACCGGCGTGACCCCCCAGACCAGCGCGAGCTGGCGGTACGTCGTGGCCTCCGTCGTGACGGCGAGCGTCGGCACCGGCGTCCGGAGCGCGGCGACCTTGCGGGCGGTGAACCCACCCTTGGTGAGGGTCACGATCAACGGCGTCTGGAGCATGCGCGCCACGGCGCTCGTGCCGAGCGCGATCGCGTCCTCGACCGATACCGTCTCGCCCTGCATCGGCCGGCGCTCGTCGCGGCCGAGACCGATGCCCGCCGCAACACCCGGGCGCTCCATCTCGCGGATGATCCGGTCCATGGCGCGCACCGCCTCGAAGGGGTACTCCCCCACCGCGGTCTCCGCCGAGAGCATCACCGCGTCGGTCCCGTCGAGGATCGCGTTGGCCACATCGGACGCTTCCGCGCGAGTGGGGCGCGGATTATGGACCATCGACTCGAGCATCTGGGTCGCCGTGATCACCGGCTTGCCGTGACGGTTCGCCTCGCGGATCAGCCGCTTCTGGACGGCCGGCACTTCCTCGAACGGCAGCTCGACGCCCAGGTCCCCGCGCGCGACCATCACTGCGTCACAGGCGTCGAGGATGCGCGGGAGGTCGTCCAGGGCGGTCGCCTTTTCGATCTTCGCCACGAGCTTCATCTCGGGCGGCACGAGCGTCCGCAGCTCTGCCAGGTCTTCGGCCCGGCGTACGAACGAGAGCGCGAGGAAGTCGGCGCCGGCCGCGACCGCGCCCGCCACGTCCTCGCGGTCCTTCTCGGTGAGGGCGGGGGCGGAGACATGCAGTCCCGGGAGGTTCATCCCTTTGTGCGACGTCAGCTCTCCCCCGTCCACCACGCGCGCCTCAACGCGCGGCGGAACGATGCGCGTGACCTCGAGGGAGAGCAGCCCGTCGTTGAGGAGAATGCGGGCGCCCGGGCGCACGTCGGTCGCCAGATTGTCGTACGTCGTGGGCAGCTCCTCGCCCCGAGCAACATCCTCGGGGGCGAAGACGACCTTCTCGCCCGGGCGGAGCATCCGCGGCTCGGCGAGCTCGCCGACGCGGATGCGTGGGCCCTGCAGGTCCACGAGCACCGCAACCGCCGCGTCGGCCGCCTGCGCCGCGTGTCGCACCGCCGCGATCCACCCCGCACGCATCGCCGGCGTGCCGTGCGACGCGTTCACGCGGACCACGTTGGTCCCCGCGTCGATCAACCCGGCGATCGCCTGCGGCGTGCCGGTCGCCGGGCCCAGAGTGGCGACGATCTTGGTCCGGCGCATCAGCGCCTCGCATCCATAGTTTTCAACATTTCACGTTGACGGCCTCTTTGTGGAAAACCTGTTCGCGGCGACTCCCGAACCACGACCGGCGGCGCTCAGTGCACGACGCCGATCTGCTTCTCCTCGAGGCGTCGCTTGAACTCCTCCAGGAGGTGCACGGTGCGCGCGATGGTCGAGGCGGGCAACCCCTCGATGGCCCGGGCGGCTAGGCGCCGCTCGAGCTGACCGGCTCGGAGGAGTACCTCGAGGCCGTGCCGCGTGAGCGACACGCGAACGCCACGATCGTCCTCGGGGTCCGGCGTGGTCTCGACCAGGCCCTTCGTTTCGAGCCGTTGGATGAAGGTCGTCGCCGCCGCGCGGGATACCCGCAGCTCGGTCGCGATCTCCTTGGGCCGCGCTCCGTCGGCCCCTCCCAGGTCCACGGCCACGAGCGCCGCGTGGGCTCGGTGGGACAGGCCATATGCGCGAAAGGCGCGGTCGCCGGCGTGCTGGACCGCCGCGCGGGCGGCGACGAGCGCGTCGGTCAGTTGCAGGGCGAGCTCGGAGCGGTCGCTCATCGAGCGGGGGAAGTAATTAACATGTTGACTATCAACATATTAATTACTTACGAGGGTGAGCGCAATCCCCTGCCCCACCTAACACGTCTCGGACCAATCCACCGGCGAGGTCGCGCCGCAGCGCACGCACTTCAAGGCGGACGGCTTCGCCGCGAAGTCCTGGCGATAATGACAGAGCGGGCAGACGGCATACGTCGTGACGACCTCGCTGCCGCGCGCGCCCAGGGTGGGGCGGAGCACCCCCGTGCGAACGACGATGCTCCAATGGTCCGGCGGCTCCCTCCGGACCGTGACGTCGCTCTTGGCGAGCCGCACCCGCTCTCGCCGGACTTCGACGACCACGTGCCCGTCCGCGGTCTCTTCGACCACCGGATACCAGGCTCCGCGACGGAGGACGTCCGCCACGTTGTCCGCACTCCGAGCCCATCCGAGCGTGATGCGCATGGGAAACGCCCACATTGTATCATGTTTTGCTAAATTCCGTTATGCGTGAACTGGGACGCATCGTCCGCCTGCAGATCCAGCGCTCGTCGCTCAAGACCGGAGACAAGCCCACCCGCGTCTACGACCCCGGCCGCCTGCTGACCGTCGGTCACCTGGCGATCGGGCCGGACGGCGTCCTGGGGCAGGCTGGGGACGGCGCGTGGCTCGTCGACGTGCACCACCGGGCGCACCCCCAGACCAAGAACGAGGATGGCGCGCACGGCGTGTCGCTCGGATTCACGTCTCATTATGCGGCGATGCGCGACCGGTTCGGCGACCGGATCACGCTCGGCTGTGCGGGTGAGAACATCGTGGTCGAGGCAGACGGTCGTTTCACCTTCGAGGACCTGGAGCGCGGCGTGGCGTTGCTCGGCGACGACGGACGTGAGGTCGCGCGGCTCGAGGTCCTTCAGGTCGCCCACCCCTGCCGGCCGTTCAGCGGCTGGGCGCTCGGCGGTACGGTGGAGAGCGACGTGTTGAAAGAGACGCTGCAGTTTCTGGAGGGCGGAATGCGAGGGTTTTATTGCCAGGGTGTACGATCGGGTATCGTGGCAGTGGGAGATCGAGTCGTCGCAGCGTAGGGGCAGAAAAAGCGAGGGGGGAAGAGTGATCGTCTCACCCTTCCCCCTTCCCCGGCCTTTTCGCTTTAGCTCATCTCGTCCCACGCCAGAGTCGCAGCCTTCTTGCACCGCTCACAGCTCAGCTCCTTCACGTCCGATTCGAACGCCTGCCGATGGCGGCACGCGGGACACACGGCGTAGGTGAGCGGGAACAGCCGCCCGACGCGTTGAATCTCACGCGGCTCGCAGCGGACGATGCTCCAGCGCTCCGGCGGATGGTAGCGGATCTCGAGGAAGCGCCGGTCGACCGGCACGTTGCGCCGGTTCACATCCAGCACGACAATGTGACTCGAAGAGATCCGCACCACCGGGTACCAGGCTCCGCGGCGCAGCAGGTGCGCGCCGGGCTTGCCAACGCGGGCCCAGCCCTTGGCCTGTAGCCTCGTGGGAGTCATCGGGCGGAAAGGAACGCTCACGCCTAAAGAATAACACGTTCGCGGCGGGAGCGGTCGTGACAGCGGTCACAGGCTAGGACCGCGAGCGAACGGTGTCGGCCGTCACGTTTCCAGTGCGATCCGAAGCTTCTTCCGGAGGGGTTCCATGCGACGCGTATGGATGGTGGCGGTCGTAGCCGGCTGCTGGGGCGGCGCACTGTCGGCGCAGCTGCCCACGATCACCGACTACACGAAGGCGTTCGAGAAGCGCGAGGGATACCTCCCGCTGTACTGGGACGGAGCGCGCGGTCGGCTCCTCCTCGAAGTGTCGCACACGGGTGACGAATTCCTGTTTCTCCCCTCGCTCGCGACCGGGATTGGCGACGTCGACCTCGGCCTCGATCGAGGCACGATCGGCGACGCGCAGCTCGCGCGGTTCGAGCGCACGGGCCCGCGAGTGAGCCTGGTGCTCGAGAACCCCGCGTTCCGAGCCACGGGGAGCAACGACGCGCTGGCACGGTCGGTTCGAGAGTCGTTCGCGACGTCCACGGTGGGCGCCTTGGACGTGCTCGCGCAGGAAGGCGACCGGGTGCTGGTTGACGCGACGCCCCTGGTCCTGAGCGACGTCATGGACGTGCGCGGTGCGCTCCGCGGCCAGGGGACGTTCGTCCTGGACCGCGATCGGGGGACCGTCTACCTGCCCCGCACCCAGGGCTTCCCCCGGAACACCGAGATCGAAGCGACGCTCACGTTCACGAGTGACAATCCGGGGCGGGCCGTGCGCGCGCACGCGCCCGAGGGCCGCGCGGTGACGCTACGACAGCACCTGTCATTCGTGGAGCTACCGGATCCCGGATACCGTCCTCGCCGCTTCGACCCGCGCATCGGGCTGTTCGCGCTCGCGTTCTGGGACTACGCCAAGCCGTTCGATCAGGATCCCGTCACCCGCTACATCATTCGCCACCGCCTAGAGAAGAAGGACCCTGCCGCGGCGTTGAGCGAGCCCGTGCGGCCCATCGTCTACTACCTCGATGCCGGCGTGCCGGAGCCGTACCGCGGCGCGTTCCGCGAGGGGGCCAAGTGGTGGAGTACGGTGCTCGAGGCGGCGGGCTTCAAGAACGCATTCCGCATCGAAGACATGCCGGCCGACATGGACCCGATGGATGCGCGCTACAACGTGATTCAGTGGGTGCATCGGGACTCTCCCGGCTACTCCATCGGACCGAGCTTCGTGGATCCGCGGACCGGCGAGATCATCAAGGCGGCGGTGCGCATGGAGTCGGAGCGCTCGCTGTCGGACTACAACATCTACGCCGGCACGCTCCCGACGCGGGCCGAAGACGACTGGCAGGCGGGTCCCCTCGGCGACGCCGGGCTCGCGCGCTGGCTTACGGGCTTCGACACGTCGGCGAGCGCCGAGGCGTTCGTGATGGCGCGCCGACGGCAGCACGCCGCGCACGAGGTCGGGCACACGCTTGGCCTGGCGCACAACTTCATCGCGGCAGCGGACGGGCGCGCGTCGGTGATGGCCTACCCCGCCCCGCTCATCCGCCTCTCGAATGGCCGGCTCGACCTCTCACAAGCGTATCGCAACGGTCCGGGCGCCTACGACTCGCTGGCGATCCGGTACGCCTACACCGTCTTCCCGCCAGACAAGGAACAGGCGGGCCTCGACGCGATCGTTCAGGACGAGCTCAAGAGCGGCGTGCGGTTCCTCACCAACCCCGACGAGGCGCCGGACAATTCCTATCCGGAGAACACGACCTGGGTCAACGGGAAGGATGCGGTGGAGGAGCTCGCCCGTATCACGCCCGTCCGCCGTTTCCTGATCGACCACTTCGACGAGCGGGCGATCGCGCCGGGCGAGCCGCTGGCACTCCTGGGCAAGCGGTTCGCAACCGTCTACCTGCATCATCGATTCACGCTCGATGCCGCGGTGAAAGCCGTCGGGGGAATGGAGTATGAATACGCGGTGCGGGGCGACGTGCTGCCGCCCACGACCTTGATCCCGCCGGCCCGCCAGCGGCGCGCGCTCGAGCTCCTGCTCAACGCCGTACAGCCGGACGAGCTCGCGGTACCCGAGCGGGTGCTGCGGTTGCTCGCACCAACGCCGTTCGGGTACGAGCACGATGGGTGGGCGTTCACGTCGGCGGCCGCACCGGCGTTCGATCAGCTGGGCGCGGCGCGCGCGCTCGCGACGCAGGTGATCGGGGGACTCCTAGCGCCGGCGCGCGCGGCGCGGGTCGCGGCGTTCCACGATCGGGACGCGCGCGAGCCGAGCCTCACCGAAGTGGTGGGCCGGATCGTCGACTACACGTGGGTCGCGCGCGGCGCGGCTCGTACAGACCATCCGGCGCTCGGACGCGTGGTGCAACGAGTCGTGGTGGATCAGCTGATCGCGCTCGCGAGCGACGATCGGGCCACACCGGAAGCTCGTGCGGCCGCGGAATGGGCACTGCGGCGCGTCGCGCGATTGGCGGGCGCCGCGACAACGGATCCAGACGCTCAGGCGCACCGCCAGTTGGTGGTGGCTGACATCGAGCGGTTCATGGGACGCCGGGACGCCGGGACGTCACGTCGTCCCGGACCGGCAAGTCCTCCTGGAGTTCCGATCGGGTCGAGCGAGCGCCCTTAGCCGCACTCCGAGAAGCCGCACACGTGGCACTTGGCGCAGCCCTCGATGAACGCGAGCTGCGAGCCACAATCGGGACAGGCGCCGATGAAATCCTGCGGTTGACCCGCGCCCTCGGCCAGGGTCCCGTCGGACATGGGCATGCTCGCCCGCACCGGCGCCGGGGTGGCCGTACCAGCGAGGAGGTCCTGCTGGATGCCTTGCTTGTCCTGCATCCACTTCTCGATCGCGATGCCGATGGCGTCGGGCACCGACAGTACCTTGTTCGGTCCCAGGCCCACCACGCGGTCGGACGAGATCCCGCGCAGCTGGCGATATACCTCCGGCATCGGCACGCCGGAGCGCAGGGCGAGTGAGATGAGCCGGCCGATGGCCTCGACGTCGGCCATCAACGCGCCGCCCGCCTTGCCGAGCGAGATGAAGACCTCGAACGGCTGGCCCTTGTCGTCTTCCGTGATGTTCACGTACATCGTGCCCAGGGGCGTTTCGACCCGGCGCGTCGCGCCCTTGAGGAGGTCGGGACGCGACCGCTTGGCCCGCCGCTGCAGGTTTTCCGCCTCGGCGTCGTGCAGCTTGTCGCGGGTCCGCGCGAGCTCGGCTTCGAGCTCGGCGATCCGACCCATCGCCTCGGCCAGGGCGCCTGGCTGGGCGGGAGCCGACGTCCCCCCCCCCGAGGCCGTCGCTTGCTCTTGCACCTTTTTAGCGGTCGAGCCGGTCGAAAGCACCTGCATCTCGCGGGCACCGTCGCGGTACACCGTCACGCCCTTGCACCCCAACTTGTACGCGTAGCGATAGATCTTCTCGACGTAGTCCTCGGTCGCGTCGTTCGCGAAGTTACACGTCTTCGAGATAGCCGAGTCCGTGAACTCCTGGAACGCGGCCTGCATCTGGATGTGCCACTCGGGCGTCACGTCGTGCGCCGTGACGAACACGCGCTGCCATTTCGCGGGGACAGCGTCGAAATGGATGTGGCCCGTCTCGGCGATCTGCTGCATCAGGCCGTCGGAGTACCAGCCCTCCTGCTTTGCGATCGCCACGAAGTCCTCGTTCACGTCGGGCATGAGCACACCCGCCTGATTCCGCATGAACGCGACCGCGAACAACGGCTCGATGCCCGACGAGCACCCCGCGATGATCGAGATCGTGCCGGTCGGCGCGACCGTGGTGAGGTTGCAGTTGCGCAGGCGGCGCATCGGGCGCACTCGCTCGCCCTTCGGTCCCCGCGCGCAGGTCGCGTCCGGTCCCCAGATCGACTGCTCCCACTCGGCGAACACGCCGCGCTGCTCCGCCAGCTTCTCGGACGCCGCCTTCGCCTCCTCGTCGACGAAGTCCATGATCTTGCGGCCCAGCGCCACGCCGTCGTCCGAGTTGTAGGGGATACCGAGCCGGACCAATAGATCCGCCCAGCCCATGACCCCGAGTCCGATGCGACGGATGCGCTTGGCGAGACCGTCGATCTCGCTGAGCGGATACTTGTTCGCATCGATCACGTTGTCGAGGAAGTGCGTGCAGAGGTGTACCGCGGTCCGCAGACGGTCCCAATCCACGCCCCCGTCCTTCACGAACAGCCCGAGGTTGATGGAGCCGAGGTTGCAGACGTCGTACGGGAGGAGCGGCTGCTCGCCACAGGGGTTGGTGGCCTCGTAGCTCCCCAGGCGTGGCACCGGATTGTAGTAATTCGCCCGGTCGATGAAGTACACGCCTGGCTCCCCGGTCTTCCATGCGCCGTGGACGATCTTCCGGAAGACGGTGCGCGCGTCGAGCTGGCCGACGACGGCTCCCGTGCGCGGATGCACCAGGTCGTAGCTCGCGCCGTCCTCCACGGCCTTCATGAAGGCGTCGGTCACCGCCACGGAGATGTTGAAGTTCGTGACCTGGGTGAGATCGTCCTTGCAGCCGATGAACTCCAGGATGTCGGGGTGATCCACGCGCAGGATGCCCATGTTGGCACCCCGGCGCGTGCCGCCCTGCTTCACGACGTCGGTCGATGCGTCGTACAGCTTCATGAACGACACGGGACCGGACGCCACGCCCATGGTGGAGCGCACGACGTCGTTCTTCGGCCGCAGCCGGGAAAACGAAAAGCCGGTCCCACCGCCCGACTGATGCACCAGGGCCATCGCTCGCAGCGTGTCGTAGATCCCGCTCTGGCCGTTCGAGAGCGCGTCGTCCACTGGGAGGACGAAGCACGCCGAGAGCTGGCCGAGCGGCCGACCGGCGTTCATCAAGGTGGGGGAATTCGGCATCCACACTCGCGTGGCCATCAGCTCGAAGAACGTGTCCGCGAGGCCTTCCACGGCCTTGTCCGACGCGCCGTAGGCGCGATCCGGCTCGGCGACGGTGCGCGCCACCCGCCAGAACAGGTCCTCGGGTCGCTCGACGGGCCGCCCCTGATCATCCTTGATGAGGTAGCGCCGCTCAAGGACGGTGACGGCGTTGGGGCTCAGATCGAGCGTTCCGGTACGGGTGGAAGCAGTCATGCGGCTCGTCCTCGCGGAGGTGAGCTTTGTCACCAAATCGGTGATGTGTATGAAATTTAGCGTGCGCACCGCTGAAAAGCGCGGAGGGTCAAGGTAGACGTGTCAGCACGTTGGGGCAACACCTCGACAGAATCCCGGCGTGCCACGACGTTCAACAATTCACATCACAAACTTGTTCCTGCGATCGGGAACGCACCATTCCGGTGCCGCTCCGCTTCCGCCACGTAATGCCGCCAGGTGTCCTCGATCCGTTCGCGCAGACCATCGTCGACACGCCGCGTGACCCGCGCCGGGACGCCGACCACGAGCGACCCAGGGGGCACGTGCGTGCCCTCGGGCACGACGGCGCCCGCTGCCACGACACTACCGGTGCCGATGTGCACTCCGTTGAGGAGGACGCTTCCCATGCCGATCAGGCAGTCGTCCTCGACGGTGCAGCCGTGCAGGATGGCGCGGTGGCCCACGCCGACGCGCGCGCCGATGCGCGCCGGCAGGCCGCTATCCACATGGACGATCGTGCCGTCTTGCAGGTTGCTCGCCTCGCCGACCACGATCGCGTCGACGTCCCCACGGAGCACCGCCCCGTACCACACACTGGCGCGCGCACCCAGGGTCACGTCTCCCAGCACGATCGCGCCCGGAGCGATGAACGCCGTCGGATCGATGTGGATTATTGCCTCACGGGCTGGAACGGCCACTGGACCCAGGCATCCACCGGCTCGCCGTTCTTCTGTGCGGGGTTCCAGCGCAGGTTCTTCGCGACGTCCAGCGCCTGATCGTTGAACGTGTCCAAGTTCGAGCGTGAGTACAGGCGGGCCTCGATGGTCTCGCCGTCGCGGGAAACGTGCACCAGGAGAATGGCCGGGCGTGGGAACACGGTGGATCCCTGCGGAATGGGAATCAGGGTGGACGAGAGCGGCACAGGCCGCGCGTCCCAGCACATGTGATCCTGATTGTAGGCGGGGCCGTACGTATCGCACGGTCCCCCTCCCCCCCCCGCGCCCGACGATTCCGAGGCATCATCGGCGGACTCGAGATTCAGCTTGATCGTGGACGCCGCGCCAGGGGTGATGACCACCTCCCGGTCATAGGGTGTGAACCCGGGCGCCCGCACGGCGAGCCGATACGTGCCCGGGGGCACGTCGCCCTGCGAGCCGCGAAACACGAGCCCGTTGAGGGTGACGCGCGCGCCTTTGGGCAGGCCCTGGAGAGTCAGGTGTCCGGGCGTCCCCGGAGTCACGGGGCGCCCGCGCGCCGTGTCCGGCCGGGAGGTGGCGACCTGGGCCCCGGTGTCCGTCGATGCCGGCGATGGACCGGTGTCGGCCAGGAGGCGCTGGGCCATGGTGTCGGTGCTCGACGGCTTGGTCGAGTCGGCCGGCGCGCCGTGCGCGAAGAACAAGAGCCCTTTCTTGTATGCATAGAGCCCCGGTGCGCCGAGCCCGATCGCCACGACCACCACCCAGAGTCCGATACCCGCCGCGACGGACCGTTTGTGCACATCGGGCATGCGCGGCAGGGGTGTGGTCGCTGCGGTGGCCAACCCCGACGCCAGGCGCGCTCCGGCGAGGGATGGGATCGCCTTCGTCGGCGCCGTGGCCAGGCCGACGGCCGCGAAACCCCCGCCCGCCTCGAGCGACTGCACGAGGTCGTCCGCGCTCTGGAACCGCTCGTCGGGTGACTTCGCCATCATCTTCTTGATGACTTCGAACAGCGTGCGCTGGTCGTACGTCTCGAGCGGCGGCGTCGGGATCTCCTCCATGATGTGCTTGTAGCCGATGGAGAACGAATCCTCGCCGTCGAACGGGACGCGACCTGTGAGGCACTGGAACGCGACGACGCCGAGCGAATAGATGTCCGAGCGACCGTCGAGCGGCTGCGCGCGGGCCTGCTCGGGACTCATATAGTGCGGCGTCCCGATCGACATTCCGGTGCCGGTGAGCTTGCCACCCGAGGCGGCTTTGGCGATCCCGAAATCGGTGACCACCGCGAGCCCGTGCTCGTCGAACATGATGTTGTCGGGCTTGATGTCGCGGTGCACGATGCCGCTCTTGTGCGCGTACGCGAGCGCGCGCGTGACCTGCACGAGCACCTGGCGGATTTCCGCCGGCGGCAGGGTGCCGCGCGCCGCGAGCACGGACGACAGCGGCTTGCCGCGGAGGAACTTCATCACGAAGTAGATCACGCGCCCGGATTTGCCGACGCGGTAGATCGGGATGATGCTCGGGTGCTCCAGCTTGGCGGAGGTGCGGGCTTCGCGCTGGAAGCGCTCGACGAACTCCTTGTCGAACGCGAGGGAGAACGGGAGGACCTTGATCGCCACATCGCGATCGAGCTGGCGCTCGCGCGCCTTGAAGACGATAGCCATTCCCCCGCGGCCCAGCTCTTCGAGGATCTCGTACTCGTCCTTCAACTGCTCCCGCACGAGATCGACCTCCGTCACCTCGGGCTCGTGATCTCGCGCGGCGCTGACGGGCGTCGTGGCGGTCAGGTCGAGCCCGCAGGAGCGGCAGAACTTACTGGCGTCGTCGTTCTGGGTGCCACAGCGGGAGCAATACATCAATTCTCCGAGGGGTCGCCAAAACTTAGGGATGCGCCGGAGTCAGTGTCAACACGAGGACCCTCACGGCGTGCTCAGAAGTCCGACGAGAATGCGGCGTACGCTTGCAGTCTTCGCGCGACGCCGGACGGCGGATCGGCGAGCGGCTCCGCGACGCCGAGCCGAACGGACAAGGGAAAGTCGTAGCCCACTGTCACCTTGCCCGCGAGCTCCGCGCCCGCGGACCAGAGACGGGTGAGCCGTGGCGACACACCCGGCGCCCAGGCGTTCCCCGCGTCGGTGAACAGGTTGCACCACAGTCGATCGACACCGATCGGCAGATGGCCAATCGCGTGACCCACGAGCGCCAACGGCAGTCGATACTCGACGCTGCCCGCCACGGCGCGCTCGCCCCGCACCTCGCCATCCGCGTACCCGCGCAGCGGGAACGCCCGGGTCGCGGAGAGCGACGGGGCGAAAAAGACGTTCACGCCCTGGGGCGCCACACCACCGACACGGAACAGCGTGCCCAGCGGTCCGTTCGTTGCCCCGGCGAACACCCGCAGCGCGAGGACATGGTGGGCGAATCCACCGACACCCGGCACGTGCGCATAGAGGGCGAGACGCGTGCGCAGCTCGTTCGACCAGCGCGTCGTGCCCTCCTCCTCCCGCCGCCGGTACGTGCCCGACCAGGCGAACCCATCCTCGGGCGAGATCGACAGCGCGCCCGTCACGAAGCGGGAGAACGTGAGCGTCGCGGATCCGCCGTAGACGTCTTGCAGGACGCACCCCGTGCACACCGACGCCAGCGACGACTCCGGAATCGCCGCGAAGGCGGTCCGCTCGATTTCGGCCGCGACGCGCAGGCTGGTGAGCCCGCGCCATCGGAGCGAGACAAAGGACGCCCCGAGTGCCGCGGACTGGTCGAGCTCCGACAGCGTCACGTTCGGAACGCCGAGTGGGCCCAGATCACCCCATGAGCTCGACGCCGAAAGATCGAAGACCGGGTTGCCGAACCGGGACGCGACCAGCACGAAATCGGCGGCGAGACGCGATCGCTGCGGCGCGTAAAGCAGATCGGCGGCATAGGCGTATCGCCCGACCGCGTCCGCGCCGGCGATCAGCGCGCCGCCGAAGCGTCCCGTGGGCCCATCGTCCTCGTAGAGGGGCAGCCAGAAATGCGGACGCAGCGACGGCCACGAGGAATACCCGGTCTCGCGCACCGTCACGGCTGGAGCCGAGTCGAAGGGCAGCGGCTCGACGAAGGACACGGGTCCCCCCCCTCCCCGCGCGGCGGCGGTGCGGCGCAGCTCCCATCCATGCGCGGTCAGTCCGGCGTAGAGCAACGCGCCGTCGCCGAGTGGCGCGGGTGCCCGCGCACCGAGTCGCTCAGCCGTCAGCGGTCGGACGGCGGCCGAGTCGGTCCAGCGATACACTTGCGGGAGCCCGGTCGGATCCGCCACGAACCAAAGCTCTCCCTCCGCTGTCCACACCACGTCGGCGATGCTGCCGCGCGTCTCGAGCAATGCCACCGCGGCCGCCGGCGACGCGGCCGGCCACAGCAGCAGCGACCACCGACCGTCGGTGCACCTGATGCCTGCCGCCCAGCGACCATCCGGCGAGTATGCCAGGTCCGTCCACACCCCCACCCCCACCCCTTTCCCTGAGTCGTCGGGGACGGGCACCGTAGGGCGCCCGGACGACGGTCCGAGCGTGATGGCCGCGAGTTTCCCCCCGCCGCTCGTCGGCGCCACAAGCCGGGCGCCGTGCGTGGACCGACGCCACGCCCCCGTGGCGGGCACCCAACGGTACAAATCGCTCCGCAGGCGCCAGCGAGACGTGAAATCGAGCTGCGCCACGACCAGCGTGTCTCCGACCCAATCGTAGTCCACGCCCCCGTTCACCTGGTGCGTGGCGACGGTCTGAAAGGTTGCGGCATCGAGCACGCGGAGCTCGCTCGCGCCCTTGCCGTCGTCGCGCACGTACGCCACACGACGGCCATCGCCAGAAACACGAGGGACGGGCTCCGTGCGGAGCAAGGAATCGATCACGCGCGTGGCGGCGGCCGCGGGCTCGCTCGCAGGCACCGGCTGCGTGCCGAGCTTCCACTCGGCCCCGAGCGACCGCCCCGGCGCCACGCGAGACAGCTGACGCCCGACGCGAAACGGAATCCACTGCGCCGACGTGGCTTCCACCAACCGCGGCACCACGGAATCACCCGCCGTTCCCGCCAGATAATGAAGGAAGCGGCTTCCATAGGCGTAGGGGACGAGCCCGTCGGGCCAACGCGTGTACAACGTCGCGTCCCAGGGTGAGCGTGACGACCCGGCGGCCTGGTCCGCCTCCAGGAGCTGCGTGTGGAAGCTTCCCCGCACTCGCCCGCCGCTCGTGAACTTGGACTCGTAATACGTCGCCAATCCTTCGATCACCCAGCTCGGTTGATACTCGTTCGGGAACAGTCCCGGAGCGCGGCCGAACACGGCCTGGAGCGGGCGCCAGATCCCTTTCGTACGGTCGAGGTGAAAGACGTGCGCCAGCTCGTGCGTGGTGACGAGGCGCAGCCAGCTGTCGAAGAACAACAGGCCGTGATCGCCGGCCGGTGGCGCCGCGTAGATCGTGATCCGGCTCGAGGGCACGACGCTCGTGAACCCGTTCGAGGCGTCGATATCGTCGGCCAGCGTGATGTCCACCACGCCACGAGGGGGATGCAGCTCGGTCGCCAGCAGTCGGTACGACCGCTCAGCCTCCCGCGCCTCCACGAGCGCCACGCTGCGATATGAAGGAAGGAAGTGGATGCGGAAGTGCGGGGTGTGGAGGGTGCGCCAGGAGCCGGAGGGGTCCACTTGAGCTTGCGCTCGGCCGGCGAGCGTGAGAAGAAACAAGGTGCGGAGTGCGGAGTGCAGAATGCGGAGTGTCAACGAAAGGTCGAGCCCACGGATAGAAGCTTTCGTGCAATTCCGCACTCCCCATTCCGCACTCCGCACTCTCATGGCTCTCTCGCTCGCTCTCGTAGGAAGTCCTCGATCCCCCGCGCGACGCCGCGTGCATAGCGCCGTTGGCCGTCCTCGCTCGTGAGCATGGCCTCCTGATCGGGAAGCATGATGAAGAGCGCTTCCGTGAGCGCCGCGGGCATCCACGTCGGGCGTACCAGGGCGTAGTCCCCGCGCCCCATCCCCAGATCACGCACGCCCAGCTCCGCCACCAGCGCGCGATCGAGTGCCCGCGCGAGCGGCGCGCTGCGCGGGTGGAAGTAGTACACGCTGGTCCCATTGTTGGTGAACGGGTTCACTCCATCCGGCAACGCGTTCGCATGGATCGATACCAGCACGTCGGCGTCGTGCAGCTCGGCGAAGTGGGTGCGGGGATACAGGTCGACCGGCGTCGTGTCCGTACGCGTCAGGAGAACCGTCGCTCCCGCGGCCTCGAGCAGGCGCTTCACCTTGAAGGCGACGGCCAGGGTGGCGACCGGCTCCCAGAGGCCGGTTGGGCCGGTGGCGCCGAGCGGTGGATGGCCAGGATCGATCACGATGGTCCGGCCGCGCAACGGATGGTCCGCCACGATCTCGGGCGGGCGCCGGATCTCGAGCAAGAGGTCGCGGCCCTCGTAGCGCGTGCGGTATCCCCACACCCGGCGCGTCAGGTCGACCGTGATGGTCACTTCGTCGGAGGCCGGTTGGGCGTAGCTCATGTGCCGGATGAGCGGATCGGTGCCGCCGTATTGCATCCAATTGATGTCGGAGGCGCCTCCGTAGATCCGCAGCGTGAGAGCCCGATCGTGTTCCGTCACCTGAAAGGGAAGTCTCGCGGGAAGCGGGACACGGAGAGTCACGGATTTGGGCCCCGGCAGCAGTCGCACCGAGCCCACCACGCCCCCCGGCGGCGGCGTGCCGGCGGCGAGCGGCACGACGTCGGCGGCATTCACCCAGGCGACGGCGTCCCGGGAAAGCTGCAGCCGCGCCTGATCGTTCCAGCGCCCCGAGAGCGTGGCCTCGGTCCCGGTGGGAAAGAACCAGTTGTACGTGCCGTGCGGCACGGCTCGTCCCTGGGTGAGACTGTCGGTCGTTCCGGTGTGCGCGGTGTCGTCGTTGAGGACGACGACCGTCGGAAACCTCGTGTCGAGTGTACTGATCGTGAGTGGCCAACGCGCCGACGCGCTGTCGCCACCCAGGGCGACGGTCAATGTCGCGCACGCCGTGCGTCCGTCCGTGCACAGGGTCGCGGCGGGCAGCCACCCCACGTAGCGCCCTTCGCCGGGCGGCAGGTGGACCGCCTCCGTATCTGTCGCGAACGCGCGCACACACCACGGCGGCGCGACCGGGAGGGAATCCGGGACCAGCGGAACGGTCGAGCCCCATGGCAGCACGAGGCGCACCGACGCGCCGGGAGCGGCATGGACGGCCAGGAGAATGCCCTCGCCCGATGGCAACGCCAGGTTGCCCGTCGGCGTGAAGCTCGTGGTGTCGATCCATGCCGAGCGTCCGGCCGGTGGACGGTATTGCGCTGCGATGCGAGCCGTGAAAAGCATGACATTCGAGTCCGGACCGGAGCGCGCGACGAGGCGGAAGGGGGCCAGCGTATCGGCGGGGAGCGGAAGCCATGCGATCCACGCGCCGTTCGAGCGGACTGGAACTGGTCGGCCGTCGACGGTGAGGGTCGCCGGGCCGCTCGTGGCGCCCCGCACGGCGCCGAACAGGAACGCCGAGTCGTGCGATTCGATGATGTCGGTGGCGGCGGGGTAGACGACGGTGGTATGCAGCGACTCACGCGCGGCCGCTGGGGGCGTCGGAGTCGAGGGGCGCGGGGTCGGCGCAGTGCCGGCGCGCGGGGAGGGGGCCGCGCATCCGGTCACGATGCTCGCGAGCAGGACGCCGACCGATCGCACAGGACGCGCAAGGTAGCACGCGCCCTTCCGATGCGTCAATTTATTTGCCGAATCGATTGGCAAATCGTAGCTTGTGCCCCCTGTGGAGCATTTCAGCCTGTGACCGCCTGTCCTTATTGCGGCCGCGCCAACGACCCCGGCGCGCACTACTGCATGGACTGCGGGAAGCCCATGGCCAAGTCGAGCGGGCTCAAGGCGATGGCGGCTGAAGCCGCGCCCGGCCAGAGCACACGGGTCGTCGCGCGCGCCCCAGTCGTGCCAAACCCCGGTGAAGCGGTGCCCTGCCCGTTCTGCGGCGCATCCGCGACAGCGTCCCAGCCGTTCTGCCCGCATTGCGGTCGGCGCCTCACCGCGCCCGGCTCGGGGCCGACGTGCGCGCGCTGCGGATCACCGGTGGGGCTCGCGAACAAGTTTTGCGCCACCTGCGGCGCTTCGGTGGCGGAAACAGGAACGTCGCGCCGGGTAGGCTCCGGCGCGGCACGCGCCGGCGGTGCGATTACACTCGTCCTGCTCGACGACCTGGGCGCGCCCGTGCAGCGCTTCGAGCGAAAGTCCCCCGACACCACGATCGGCCGGCAGGACGGGGACATCCGGTTCCCCGAAGACGTGTTCCTCTCGCCCCTGCACGCGAAAATCTCCTGGGAGAAGGACACGCTGGTGGTGCGCGACCTCGGCAGTAGGAATGGCACGTGGGTATTCCTCGAGGGTCCGCACCGGCTGGTGGATGGGGACCTGTTGCTGATCGGGTCACAGGTGATCCGCTTCCGGCGCCTGGGCTACCCGGGCCCCCACCCGCCCGATGCCGACGCCACGAAGCGCATGGGCAGCCTGAGCCCCAGCGCGGACATCGCGAGCCTGACCCAGCTGCGATCGGACGGAAGCGCGCGAGACGTGATTCAGCTCTCTCCGGGCCGGGATGTGGCGATCGGGCGCGAATCAGGCGACTGGACGTTCCCGTACGATCCATCGATGAGTGCGCGCCACGCGCTCGTGCGCTCCGAGGACGCGGATTTCGTGGTCGTGGACGCGAACAGCCGCAACGGCGTCGCCATCGCCGCGCGGGGCGACGTCGCACTGGGACCCAACTCCCGGGTGCTCGTGGGCGACAAGCTGCTCCGCATCGAGATCCCGACGTGAAGATCTGTCCAGTCTGCTCGACCGAATACGCCGACGACGTACGGTTCTGCCCCAATGACGGGCAGACGCTCCGCTCCTCCGGGCCCGCGCAGGACCTCGTGGGCCAGGTCATCGCCGATCGCTATCACGTCGTGAAGAAGCTCGGTGAGGGAGGCATGGGCCAGGTGTACCTCGCCGAGCATGTGAAGATGGGTCGCCGCAGCGCGATCAAGGTAATGAACCCGTCGATGGTCCACGATCCCGACGCCGTGGCGCGGTTCAATCGCGAGGCCGCCAACGCGAGTCGGATCACGCACACCAACGTGTGCGCGATCTACGACTTCGGAGAGACGCCCGACGGCCTGATCTACCTCGCGATGGAGTTCATCGAAGGCGAGCCGCTGACGGACCTGCTCACGCGCGACCGCTCGCTGCCGACCGCGCGTGCGGCCAGCATCTTCCTCCAGGTGGCCGACGCGCTACAGGCGGCGCACGATCTCGGCATCGTGCACAGGGACTTGAAGCCCGACAACATCATGCTCGCCCGAGCCCGGGACGGGTCGGATGTCGTCAAGGTGGTCGACTTCGGGATCGCCAAGGCCGTGGGACGAGACGACAGCCAGAAGGTGACCAAGACCGGGCTCGTGGTGGGGACGCCGGAGTTCATGAGCCCGGAGCAGTTGTCGGGCGACCCGCTGGACGGACGGAGCGACGTCTACTCCCTGGCGCTCGTGCTCTTCAAGATGCTGACGGGCACGCTCCCGTTCGAGGGCACCACCGTCCAGGACACGATGGTCAAGCGGCTCACGGACGACCCCGCGAAGCTGGCCGATGCGCGGCCCGACCTGCGCTTCCCACCCGGGCTGCAGGCGACCCTCGATTCGGCGCTCGCCCGTCGCCCCATCGATCGCTATCAGTCGGCCGCCAAGTTCGCCGATGACCTGGCCGCGGTGCTGGGCGCGCCGCGTAGAAGTCGGGCCTCCCCGCTCCCCCCGACCCGTCCGGACCCCGATGCTCCGACGGAGCGACTGCGCCGTCCGACGCCGATCGTCTTCCCGTCGACGCCGGCGAAACGGCGTTCGCGCCTGCCGATCGTGGCGGGCGTGCTCGTCGTGCTCGGGGCCGCGGGTGCGGCGCTCGCGTTGCGCGGCGGGAAAAAAGTCGATACCGCCGCCCGCGCGGACACGGTCCCTCGCGTCGACGCCGGTCGCGTGCCTGACACCGCGGCCGGGCGACCCAACGTGGCCGCGCCGCCGACCAAGCCCGCACCCCGGCCGTCACCGCCACCGCGACGGGAGCGCCCTCCCTCTATGGTCGACATCGCGAGCGCGCGAGCGATGCTCGACAAGCTCGTCGACACGCTCGAGCCGAGGACCGCGCGCATGGTCTTCGATTCGGCGACCGACATCTTCAATGCACCCGGACTCGCGCGGAACGACAAGGCGTACGCGGCGTTCGTCGTTGGGAATGCGCTCTTCCAGGCGAACGATCGGACGATGGGGTGCGAGTGGATGCGGAAGGCCAGGGACCTCGATCCTTTGCGGGACACGTATCGCAAACTCCTCGAGCAGTGCCAGCGGTGACCATGTTCGGCCGCTCCGCCAAACCGATCCGGATCGAGGTCTTCGGCAAGACCGACCTCGGGAGGACGCGCGACCACAACGAGGACCGTTTCCTCGTGGCGGACCTCACGCGCCGCGAAGCGTCGCTCCAGTCGACGGTGCGCGCGCACGATGTGGGGGAGCGTGGCTCGTTGTTCGTCGTGGCGGACGGCATGGGTGGTGCCGCCGCCGGAGAGCTCGCCAGCCAGATGGCGACGGAGACCATCTATGACCAGCTGGTGAAGGGCTGGGGTGCCGAACCGGAGCTAACGCCCCAGCGGTTTGCCTATCGCCTCAAGGAGGCAGTGGAGACCGCCAACCGGCAGATCCATTCGTACGGGGCGGCGCACCCGGAAGTGCGCGGGATGGGGACGACCACGACGGCGGTCGGCCTGCTCGGCGATCGCGTGTTCCTCACGCAGGTCGGCGACAGTCGCGCCTACCTCATTCGCGATGGCGTAGCGGTGCAACTCACGAGAGATCAGTCTCTCATGCAGCGCCTGGTCGAGGCCGGTGAATTGACGGAAGAGGAAGCCGAGAAGAGCGAGCGCAAGAACATCATTCTTCAGGCGCTCGGCCCCGACGCAAGGGTCAAGGTGGACCTCACGCACCAGGAAGTCCGCCGGGGCGACATCCTCGTATTGTGCTCCGACGGCCTGTCGGGGCAGGTCAAAAAGGAAGAGATCGCGGAGGTGGTCACCGGGCAACGTGACTTGTCCGCGGCGTGTGACCGCCTTGTCGCCCTCGCCAACGACCGGGGCGGGCCGGACAACATCACCGTGGTGATCGTGCGGTTCGACGGCGAAGGGCTGCGTCCGGCGGAGGCGAGCGCGGAGGTCGGGCATCAGGTGTACCCATTGATCGACACCGAGACCAGCACGGAGCCCGTGCCCGTGTACCGGGGCAGCCGCGCCCCCGAGCCCGCGGCGCGCAGCCGCTGGCGCATGATCGCGTTGCTCGTCGCCGCCGCCGCCGCGGCCCTCGCGCTCTATCTGGTCAACCGAAACCAGTGACCGCGCAATTCAAGTTCCTCTCGGGCGCGCGCGCCGGTCAGGTCGAGTCGTTTCGCAAAGCGTACATCGGCCTGGGCCGGCATCCCCTGTCGGACGTCCGCTTCGACGCGGAGCGGGATCTCGACGTGTCGGCCCGGCATGCCGGCATCGTGCGCCACGGCGAGACGTTCGTCGTGCGCGATCTGGGCAGTACGAACGGCACGTACGTGAACGGCGCGCGGATCACCGGAGAGGTGATGCTTGCCGACGGCGATGTGATCACCTTTGGACAAAACGGCCCGGCTGTGGAGTTCCGGATCCTCTCGGGCGACGGCGTGCCGGACACCGTCTCGGACGGGACGCGCGCGTCCGCGGAGCGAATGTCCGCGCCTCGCGAGCAGTATGCCGCCGTCTCCGCCCCCCCCCGGCGCTCGAGCACCGCCCTGCGGATCGCTGTCGAGGTGGCTCGACAGACGAGTCTCCTACGCCGCACCACCAAGCTCCTCATCGGGATCCTGGTGCTGGCCCTGGCGGCGTTCACCTGGACCCAATGGCAGACGCGCCGTGACGCGCGCGAGCTCGCGCAGCTGCAGGCGCGCGCGGACAGCCTGGCCGGCGAGGCGCAGCGCCTCCTGGCCCGGTTCCAGACGGAGCTCGCGAGCCTGCGCGATGCGCTGCGCGAATCGCAGGCCGAGGTTGCGCGCCTGCGCACCGAGCTCGCCGCCGCGGGCTCGAACGGCGACGCGCGGGCCATCGCCCGGCTCCGTGCCGAGCTCGACGCCGCCGAAACGCGCCAGCGCAGCCTGGCGGGCGCCGCCGCCATGGACTATCGCGCGATCTCCCTGCGCAACCAGGACGCCGTCGCCATGGTCGTGGTCCAATTCTCGGACACCGAGATCATCGGCGGGACGGCCTTCGCCACCGACTCGCAGGGGACCCTGATCACCAACCGGCATGTGCTCGTGGGCGAGGACGGGAACCGCCGGCCGCTCCGGATCGCCGTGAAATTCTCGGGCAGCCGTCAGTGGTTTCCCGCGCGCCTCTTGAGCGTCGCCGACTCGGCCGACGTGGGCGCGGTGAGGGTCGACATCCACGGCGGGACACCTCGCGTCGCGGGGTTCGTGACCGAACTCACGACGCTCGCGCGCGGCGACCCCGTTGCCATCGTCGGGTACCCGCTCGGCGAGGACCTCCCCATGGAGCACATGGGTCAGACGGGCATTGTCGCCGACCCGACGCTCACCGTCGGAACGGTCTCCAAGACCTTGGCCAACGTCGTGCAGGTGGATGGGTTCGGAGCGCCCGGATCGTCCGGAAGCCCAATTTTCGATCGATCGGGCCGCGTGGCTGCGGTGCTGTACGGCGGCAATCGGGAATCGCAGGGGAAGATCATCTACGCGGTGCCCGCCCTGCAGGTCGCCGCGTACCTGAGAACCGTTCAAGGGAAGCCGTGAGCAGTACACGGCTCACGACTCACCGCTCACCGCTCACCGCTCACCGCTCACCCTGCTCAGAACCCACCTCGCCGCTGCCCGCTGCATCAACGCCTGCCCATGCCAACAGAGAAGGATCGGCGCCGTCCCGGGAATCTGCGCGGCCAGGCGGGGGTGGCCGAGCAGGATGATGAGCTGCGCCCCCGGCGCGAGACGTCGCAGCGCGGCGCGTGACTGGGGACCGAGATCCGCCCGGCCCTTCCAGGATCGAGGTTCCGCGTAGACGAGAACGACCCGGCGCCCGGTGCCTGGAGTCCGAGCTGCCACCGGGACGCCGGCCGCTCGCAATGTCTGATGGAACACATCTCGGGGCGGAATGGTGTACGGCCCACCCACGTCGTCATCGACGATCGACACCGCGAGCGGCGTGCGCATCTCGGGTGCCTCTCCACGCACGAGGTGCGTCACGCGGTCCGCGACTCCGTCTGCGAGCGACGCGTGTCCAGAGAGATCGGGCTCTCCCTGATCGGGCAGGTCGGTCCATTCGGCGAGCGCGCGGTCGTAGTGGCTCAGCGCTTCGTCCGCGCGGGCCGTTGGAATATCGGTGCCCACCGCGCGATCGAGCGCCGCCACAACGCGCTGAAAGTCGTTCGGGTACAGGAGTGCATCGCATCCGGCGGCCACCGCGGCAACCGTGGCCGCCGGCACCGGTTGCGCGGCGCTGGCCCCCGCCATGATCAGAGCGTCGGTCACGATGAGCCCACTGAAGTTGATCGTGTCCCGCAGGTAGCCCAGGATCTCCGAGGAAAAGCTCGCGGCACGACCTGAGGGATCCCACTCAGGATAGGCGACGAACGCGCTCATCACGCTACCCACCCCGGCGCGGATGGCATACTCGAACGGCTTCCCATCCACCTCCTGCAGCTCCATCGCTGGGGCGCGCACGCGCGGCAACGTCGCGTGCGAATCCTCGGTCGTGCGGCCATGTCCCGGGTAATGCTTCGCGCATCCCTGCACGCCGTGCTCCTGGAGCGCGCGGATCCACACGGCCGCTTGCTCGCCGACACGCACCGGGTCCAAGCCGAAGGATCGCGTCTGCACGATCGGGTTCCTGGGCTCGAGGTCGAGATCGCAGACGGGCGCGAAAGCCCAGTTGATGCCGACCCAACGCGCTTCGGAGGCCGTGATCATCCCGCACGCGGCCGTTGCATCGAGGTCGTCGAGCCAGCCCAGCGCCGCCGGCGGCGGCAGCTCCGTGAGGCCCTGAACCTGCTGTGCGGGCCCGCGCTCCAGGTCGGCGCCGACGAGCAGCGGACGCCCGGCTTGCTGACGTAATTCGGCGGTGAGGGCCGCCACGGCCTCCCGCGTCCCACCGAAGACGATGAAGCCGCCCACCCCAGCGGCCAGCGCCTGGTCGATCTTCGCGCGCTCGTGGTCAAAGCCTCCTTTGCTCCGCCAGCGTAGCGCGGGAAAGACGAGGCGGGCGAGCGTGGCCGTCACGCGGGTGTCACGTGGCCGAGCACGCGGGGCCCGCGCGCCCCGGTGGCGGTGGGGAGGTTGCCCGCCTTACCGAGAATCGTCAGAAACCCGAGGAAGGCGAACGCGAGCGCCTCCTTCGCCTCGCCGTCGAAGAACAGGCGATCGAATGCGACGACGGGGTGGGGCTGCACCCGCGCGGTGAGCTGGGCGAGCAGCACCGGGTTACGGGCGCCGCCGCCCGAAACCACGAGCTCGTCCGCCGGTGGTGCCGGCGTCCAGCGCTCGATGCCGCGCGCGATAGTTTCCACCGTGAGCGCCACGGCGGTCGCGACCGCGTCGTTCTCCGAGCCGCCCGCCTCGCGCACGCTCGCGAGCAGGCGCTCCGCGTACTCCGAGCCGAACTGTTCGCGGCCCGTGCTCTTCGGTGGGCGCGCCACGAAAAAGGGATCCGCGAGCAACGCGTCCAGGACTCGGGCGGATTGCTGGCCACGTCGGGCATGCTCACCCCCGACGTCGTATGGTGCCGCGGGGTCGATGCGGCGGGTCACCGCGTCGATCACCGCCACTCCCGGGCCCGTGTCAAAGGCCAGCGAGGCTGATGTCTCGCCCCGGCGCGGCACCCAGGTGACGTTCGCGATGCCGCCGATATTGAGGAGCAGGCGCCCGCGCTCCGGGTGCCCGAAGAGCAGGACGTCCACCAGTGGGACGAGCGGCGCGCCCTGCCCTCCCGCCGCCACGTCGCGCGCGCGGAAGTCGCTGACCACGCGTACGCCCACGCGCTCCGCGATCACGGCGGGATCCCCCAACTGCAGGGTCGCGCGCCCCGGCTCGTGCCAGATCGTCTGTCCGTGCGACCCGACGAAGGCGACGTCTCGCGGCGCGACTTTCGCCTCGGCCAAGAGGTGAAGGACCGCCGCCGCGAATCGCTCGCCCAGAGCCACATGCAGGAGTGCCAGGTCTCTCGAGCCGCCGCGCGCGATGACGTCGATGATCTGCGCGCGTTCGGCGCCGGAGTAGGCGTCCTGCCGGAACGCGACGAGCTGCGCGTCGAGCGGCTGCTCCGACAGGCGGACCAACGCCGTCGAGACGCCGTCGAGCGAGGTGCCCGACATCACGCCGACGGCGAGCGCGGACGTCACGCGACCGGCGGCGGGTCACCCACGGCGCGGCGGACGAACCCGCCGGCGTCCGCGAGCAGGCGCTCCGCGTCGGCCCTCCCGACGCCTTTGGCCGCCATCACGATCGCGAGCTTCACGCTGCCGCCCGCGGCCTCGATCGCCGCACGCGCCCGGATGCGATCCACCCGGCAGCACTCCATCACAATGCGCTCGCCCCGGTCCCGCAGCTTGTCGGAGAGGGCCATCAGGTCCACCATGAGGTTGCCGTATGCACGCCCTAGGCGAATCATGGCACCGGTCGAAATCGTGTTCAGCACGAGCTTCGTCGCCGTGCCCGCCTTCATGCGCGTCGAGCCCGTGAGCGCCTCGGGACCGACCTTGGGGAGTATGACCACGTCGCACGTCTCGACCAGCACGCGCGGCGGATCGGAGCAGGAGACGAGTCCCGTGGACGCCCCGATCGTCTGCGCCCGCGAGAGCGCCGCGCGCACGAACGGCGTGGTGCCGCTCGCCGCGATGCCGAGCACGAAGTCGGCGGGCGCCACCCGCGCCTGGTCCATCGCGGCCATGCCGGCGTTGACGTCGTCTTCGGCTCCTTCGCTGCTCTTCACGAGCGCCTGATACCCCCCCGCGATCACGCCCACCACCATCTCCGGCGGTGTCCCGAACGTCGGTGGGCACTCACTGGCGTCGAGCACGCCCAGCCGGCCTGAGGTGCCCGCGCCCACGTAGATGAGACGCCCGCCGCGCTGGAACGCCGCCACCACGAGGTCGATCGCCCGGGCCAGCTCCGCTCGCACCTCATGGACGGCCGGCGCGACGGTCGCATCTTCCGCGTTGATCAGGTCGACGATCTCGATCGTCGACGCAACGTCGATGCGTTGGGTGCGAGGATTCCGCTGCTCTGTGAGGCGCGGATCGCGATAGTCGGGAGGAGTGGGAGTGCCGGTCATGAAGGGGGTCGGGTGGCCCCCAAGTTAGACGTTGACCCGAAGTCGGGTCAACGTGCACAATTCGGCATGCGTCGACCGCTCGCTCTCGGCCTGCTCCTCCTCATCGCCTGCGCCCGCGGGACCAAGCCACCGGAGATCGCTCCCGTGGCGCCCGACCTTCCCGAGCTGCCGATGCTCGCTCCGCCAAGCGTCGCGCCCGCCCCACCGCCGTCCACGGCGGGCCCGCTCATCGCCGCCGGCTGGCCGCTCGGTGAGCGCGCGCGACCCGTCGAGGGCGAGCACGGGGTCGTCGTCAGCTCGCATCAGATCGCGAGCAATGTGGGCATCGAGGTGATGCGCCGCGGTGGGAACGCCGTCGACGCCGCGGTGGCGGTCGCCTTCGCGCTCGCGGTGGTACACCCTGTCGCGGGGAACATCGGCGGGGGCGGCTTCATGATGATCCGCATGCACGACGGCACCGTGGGCGCGCTCGATTTCCGGGAAACCGCGCCGACCGCCGCGACGCGTGGCATGTACATCGACTCGGCAGGCGTCCCGACGGACGCCTCGCTCACTGGCCCCCGCTCGGTGGGCGTGCCCAGTAGCGTCGCTGGCATGTACGAGGCGCATCGCAAGTTCGGGCATCTCGCGTGGAAGGAGCTCATCGAGCCCGCGGTGCGGCTCGCGCGAGACGGACACACGCTGGACGGCGTGCGGAGCCGTCAGATCGGCCGCGAAGCGGAGCGGCTGGCGCGCTTCCCTGCCTCCGCGGCGCAATTCCTCGTGAACGGCGAGGCCCCGCCCCCCGGCACGCGGTTCATCCAGCCGGACCTGGCGCGGACGCTCGAGCTCATCGCCGATAGCGGCCCCTCCGTGTTCTATCATGGCAGCATTGCGGACCTGATTGTACGGGAGATGTCGCGCGGAGGGGGACTGATCACCCGAGAGGACCTCGCCGGGTATCGCGTCAAATGGCGCGAGCCGATCGCGATCACCTACCGCGGCTACACGGTCTACACCATGCCGCCTCCTTCCGGGGGCGGAGTCACACTCGCCGAGATCCTGAACGTGATGGAGGGATACTCGCCGCTCCCGCCCTTCGGGAGCACCACGCTCATGCATTTGCAGACGGAGGCGATGCGCCGCGCCTATACCGACCGAAACACGTTGCTCGGCGATCCCGACTTTGTGCGCATGCCGCTCGAGCGCTTGCTGTCCAAGTCGTACGCGGACACCCTGCGAGCGGCAATCGACCCGCACCGGGCGACGCCCGTCACGGCCGGCGGTGGCGCGCCTTCCGAGGACCCCCCCCCCGAGACGACGCACTTTTCGATCGTGGATGGGGACGGCAACGCGGTATCCTGCACCACGACCCTCAACAACGACTTCGGCAGTGCGGTGACGGTGGCGGGCGCTGGGTTTCTGCTCAACGATGAGATGGACGACTTCATGACGGCACCCGGCCGACCGAACCTGTTCGGCCTAGTGCAGGGCGAAGCGAACGCCATCGCGCCGGGAAAACGCATGCTGTCCGCCATGACGCCGGCGATCGTGGTCGACCCCGCAGGCGGGCTGTTCCTGGTGCTTGGCTCGCCGGGTGGGTCGCGCATTCCCACTGCTGTCTATCAGGTGATCACTGACGTCATCGATCAGGGCATGCCGCTTTCGAGCGCTGTGACGGCGCCGCGCATCCATCATCAAGCGGTGCCCGATGTGTTACATGTCGAACCCGATGGCTTCGTGCAGGCGTCCCTCGACTCGCTCGTGGCGATGGGGCATGAGGTGAGCTCGTGGAGTTACAAGACGGAGGTCAACTCCATCGTGCGCGCCGCCGCCGGCTGGGTCGGCGTGGCCGATCCTCGACGCGGCGGCGGCGCGGCAGGCTACTGAAGCAGCGGTCAGACCGTCAGCGGTTTCTCCAGCTTGAGGACGATCGCGGCACCCTTCGGAATCACGACATCGATGTCACGCGACGCGCGAGCGGCGGCCGCGCCGGCGGCGGCGCCCGCGGCGCCTCCGATGACGGCGCCCTTCGTGTTCTTACCGACGATCTTCCCGAGGATCGCGCCCGCCACGGCACCCCCCGCGACTTTGGCCGCGTCCGCCTTGGTCACGCCACGGCCCTTCATCACCGTGTCCTTGGAGACCACGGATGCGTCGATCGGGTAGCTCTTTCCCCGCACGCTGACGCTCGTCACCGAGAGCTCGATCCTGCCGGCGGAGTTCGGGTTGGGCGCGGGTTCCGCCGCGGTGATGGTGCCCGACACGCTCGACCCCGCGGGAATGATCACGCGGCCAGTGGCGTCCTTCACGTCCTGACTGACGGTGGCGGTGAAGGGATCACCCGCCTTGGCCGACCGGGTGCTGATCGAGTCGTTCGCCGTCGTCGGGACCCGCGTCCCCGCGGCGAGCATGAGGGGCGCCGGCTTGGCGGGCGCCGGCTTCGGCGGAGGCGCCTTCTTCGGCTCCGTCGCCGGCTTAGCCGCCTCGGTCGCCCGCGACGGCACGTCTTTCATGGCGGCCGTGGATTCGGTCGGCGCCAGGGTCAGATTCCGGGCCGTCGAATCCGCCGACTGGCTCGTCTGCTCGCCCTTCGCGCAGGCGAACAGCCCTACGATCGACAGCGCGGCGACGGGCAGCAGGTAGTTCCGTTTCATGGACATGACCCTCTGTTCTGGGATCGCAGGGGAATATAAAGGGAATGAGCGGCGTAGTTCCATAATAATACGTCGCCGCGCTGCCTCCTACAGCCTGCTCTTCAGGAACTCCGGCGTGAGCCCCTGCAGCCAGCTCGCAAGCAGGGTGAAGCGGTCGGTGACGAGCAGGAGCCCGAGGACGATCAGCAGGACGCCCGCGACGCGCTCGACCCACACGAGGTACGGCCGGAACTTCTGGAACCAGACGAGGAACCGGTCCAGCGCCACGGCTGCCACGAGAAACGGCACGGCGAGGCCGAGCGCGTACGCCGTCAACAGGCCCGCGCCCAGGGCGAGGCTCGCCTGCGCGGCCGCCATGGTGAGGATGGCACCGAGGATCGGTCCGATGCACGGCGTCCAGGCGGCGCCGAACGTGACTCCCACCAGTGCCGATCCGGCGTAGCCGAGTGGCTTACGGGCCAGCTCGATTCTGCGATCCCGCATGAGAAAGGCGGGGCGCAGCATTCCCAGGAGATAGAGTCCGAAGAGGATGACGATGACGCCGCCGACGCGTCCGATCCAGACCTGCGACTGCAGAAGCACCACCCCGAGTGCGGAGGCCGTGGCCCCGAGGGCCACGAACACGAGGGAAAAGCCCGCGACGAACCAGATCGCGTGAAGCAACGCCGTCCCGCGTCGCACCTCGAGCTCCTCGAGGGTCAACCCGGTGAGGAACCCGACGTAGCTCGGAATGAGGGGCAGGACGCACGGCGAGAGAAAGCTCAGCAGCCCAGCGATGAACGCGATGGCGAACGACGGTGTCACCCGCAGAAGCAGACCGCCGAGACGACGGTGGTCCAGCGCCCATCGTCGCCGCATTCCGCGGTCGAGGTGATGTTCATCGTGCGCACGATTTCGCCGGACAGGAGCCACTGCTCCCGCCGCTCGTCCCACGCTTTGTCGGTGTCGAACGGCACCCCCAGGACGGTCGCGAGCATCGATGCGGCCAAATCCTCGGCGTACTCACCCGACGTCACCTCGTTCTGCCCGTAGCTGTGATGCTCGGAGATGTACCCGTGATGCGAGGCGTCCGCGGGCATGGCGACGCCGATCGATGCCGCCACGAGACGACTCGGCTCGTTGGTCGACGATTCGGCGATCACCGCGAACACGACCTGACCGGGCTTCATCAGCGACAGCCCTTCCTCACGGTCGACGAGCTCGCAGTGAGGTGGAAAGATCGAGCTGACCCGCACGAGGTTGAAGTTGGCGAGATGGGCGTCTCGCAGGGCCATCTCGAAGCTGGTGAGTTTTTCTTTGTGCCGACCGACGCCTTTGGTGAGAAAGGCCTTGGTGGGCACGAACATTCGCGATTCGATCAACCCGTCACCTCGCGCGCGCTAAAGGGTTCAGCTGCTGACAGCTCCGGCACACCCCGTAGATCTCCAACCGATGGTGATCGGGCCGGAATTCGACTTCCTCGGCCAGCAAGGCGATCATCCGCTCGAGCCGGTCGTTCGAGAACTCGGTCACCCGGCCGCATGAAGAACAGATACAATGCTCGTGCACCTGGCCCGGCGCGAGCGGCTCGTACCGCTTGAAGCCCTCGCCGAACTCGTGCTCCTTGGCCAGGCCGGCCCGGACCAGCAGGTCGAGCGTCCGGTAGATCGTCGCCGTGCCGACGGCCACCCCTCCCCGCTTCGCGACGCGCCGGCCGACATCGTCGGCGGAGAGGTGCTCGCCCGCGAAGAAGACCGCCTCGGCCACGGCCAGGCGCTGCTGGGTCGCCGGCAGGTTGTGATCCCCCAGGTACCGGCGGAACTCCTCGAGCAGCTTGGCGCCGTCAACCTTCATACCACACCGTCGGCCCCACCGCGACGGGCGGTTCGGAATCCCCGCTCCGCTCCGCGGCCGCCTGCATCACCCGGGCAATGACATCGGCGGGCGAGACGCCCGTCTCCGTGATCTCGATTCGCGACTGCCCGCGCTCCTTGCCGCGCACGATGAGCATGTAGCGCGCCGTATAGACGCGCAACCGGTCACCAGCGCCGCTGCCCTTGCACGCCACCACGGCGGTGCCCCATTCCCGCCCCTCGCGCTTCCACGGCCGGAACAAGTAGATCGTCTCGATCTCGGCGGGGGACACGCGCTGCGCGAGCGCCTCCGCCAGCTTCGCCCACCCCGGCCCGCGGCCCGGCGTCAGGGTAGCGCGGTCGCCGGGGCCTGCGCCTGCTCCCATCGTTCCACATAGAACCGCAGGACGTGCATGAAATCCTGGGCATTCGTGACGACGCCGTACGCCTGGTGGGTGCCCCGATCCCGCAGCTTGTTCACCACGAACTCGGTCTGGTCGACGCAGATGGTCGTGAGCGGCCGAAGGTCGTCGGGAGAGGGCGCGTCCACGAATGCGGGCAGCATGTTGCCGACCGCGATGGCGTGGAGCGCGGTGGCCACGAACACCGCGAAGGTCGCCTGCGCGGTGAACTGCCGCATCGCGTCCTGAGCGGCGAGCGTGTCGGAGAGCACCTCGGGCAAGGGCCCGTCATCGCGGATCGAGCCCGCGAGCACGAACGGCACTCCCTGGGTCACCAAGGCGTGCATGATCCCCGATGTCACCAGATTCGAGCGGACCGCCGCGGTGATGCCGCCGGCCCGCCGCACCTGGTTGATGGCCCGCATGTGCAGCGCGTGGCCACCCTCGACGCCCTGGCCCGAGCTCGTCATGCCGAGCGTGGTGCCGAAGATCGCCGCCTCGAGGTCATGCACCGCCACGGCATTCCCCCCGAGGAACGCCTGGACGTAGCCGTTCTGAATGAACCAGATCATGTCCTCGCGCGCCCGGGCGTGGACCAGCGCGGGACCGACCACCCAGAGAATCTTGCCACCGCGCTGCCTCTCCTCTCCCAGGAGCTGCGCCAGCACGCCGTAATCGACCGGCTTCTCGCGCGACACCTCGGACTGCATGAACCCGAACTCGTTGGCGCTGTGGGCGCCGCCGAGGAATCCCTCGGTGTGCACGTAGATGCCCTCGCTGCCATCCTCCGCGAGGCCGACCGCCACGAGCTGGCCTTTGCGCACGCGGCGCGGCTCGGTCACCACCAGGTCGCCGGCGGGATGGAGCACGATCACACAATCCATGCGCGGCAGCCGCGGCCGGCGCCACGCGCTCCCGGCCCGCACGTAGGTCGGAAGATTCGTGGTCGAGAAGAAGCGGTCGGGCAGGACGCCATCCGCGGGCGCGGGCTCGAAACCGGCGTCGGGCGCGCTCACGAACGGCGCACCCTGGAAGTTGGGCGCGCGGTATTGGAATCGGGGCCGAGTCGTCACAGAGCGAGAAAGCTAATGCGGAATGCGGATTGTGGAACGTTACAGCAGCGACGCCGGATCACGATCCACGACTACGCCTCGCGCTCGCCGCCCGAGCGCCCGCACGACGCGTCCGATGGCCCGCGGCTCCGACGCCTTCACGAGCACGTGCCACCGCCACCGTCCTTTGATACGCTCGACCGGGCACGGCGCCGGCCCAAGCACGCTGAGCGCGCCTTCGAGCCGCTCCCGATTCATGCGGCCGAGCCAGGACGCCACCCGCTCGGCCGCTTCGCGGGCGCGGTCGGCGTTCGGGTGGGAGGCGACGAACCGGACGAGCCCGACGAACGGCGGGTACGCGGGATTCGGGGGCGTCCGGAGCGGCAGCTCGGCCACCGCGAAGGCCTCCACCGAGTGGAGCGCCGCCGCGCGCAGGGCGTGGTGATCGGGCGCGCGAGTCTGAACGTACACCCGGCCGCCCTTGGGCCCGCGCCCCGCCCGCCCGGCGACCTGTGCCACCAGCTGAAAGGTACGCTCGGCCGCGCGGAAATCCGGGAGGTGGAGCCCCGTGTCCGCATCCACGACCCCGACGACCGTCACGTTCGGAAAGTCGAGCCCCTTCGCGATCATCTGGGTGCCGAGCAGGATGTCGATCTGGCCTTCGGCCATGCGCGCCAGCACCCGGTGATGGGCCCATTTAGTGCTCGTCGTGTCGAGGTCCATGCGCGCGATGCGCGCTTCCGGGAATCGCAGGCCCACGAAGTGCTCGAGCTGCTGCGTCCCCAGACCCCGCATCCGCTGGGTTTCCGAGCCGCAGGCGCGGCACGCGGTGGCGACCGGCTCTTCGTGTCCGCAGTAGTGGCACCGCAGGGCCGGCGGCGTCTGGTGGACGGTCAGCGCGATCGCGCAGCGGGGACAGTTGCGCACGTCCCCGCAGGCGGGACACTGGAGATACGTCGCGAACCCGCGCCGATTCAGGAGCAGGATCACTTGTTCTTTACGCTCGAGCGCCCCGCGGACGGCCTGGTCGAGCGCCTCGCTCCAGGGCACAGCCCGAGCTTCCGGTACGCGGGGCGTGCTGCGGAGGTCGATGACGGCCACGGGCGGCAACGGCCGCGCGCCGATGCGGTCGGGCAGCTCGAAGCGGGTGACGCGTCCCGTCGCGGCAAGGCGTAATGTCTCGAGCGAGGGCGTCGCGCTGCCGAGGATCACGCGTGCGTTCTCGAGGCGGGCGCGCTCGAACGCCACGTCCCGCGCGTGGTAGCGCGGCGCGGTCCCCTGCTTGTAGCTCGACTCGTGCTCTTCGTCGATGACGATGGCGCCGAGGTGCTGCACCGGCGCGAACACCGCCGAGCGTGGACCCACGGCGACACGCCGCTCTCCGCGCCGCAGGGCGCGCCACGCATCGGCGCGTTCGCCGTCGGAAAGTCCCGAGTGGAGCACCGCGACCTGGTCGCCGAACACGCCGCGCACCCGCGCCACGGTCTGCGGTGTGAGGGCGATCTCCGGCACGAGCAGGATGGCGCCCTTTCCGGTCGAGACGAGGGCGCGGAGGACCTCGAGGTATACGAGCGTCTTCCCGGATCCGGTGACGCCCTGGATGAGTACGCGCGTGCCGCCCGCGGTCGCGAGAATACCATCGACAACGCGGCGCTGCGCAGGCGTGAGCTCCGGCGGCGGCGGGGACGACAAGCCGGCGAACGGATCCCGCGGGCGCGGCGTCTCGGTGAAGCGCGCGAGCCCCTGCTTCACCAGGCCCTCGATCGCCGCGCTCGACAGACCGAGCCGTGCAACCAAGTGATGGACGGGTGACGAGCCGCCGATCGCCTCGAGCGCTTCGTATGCCACACGCCGCTTCGGAGCCCGCTTGAAGGCCCGTTCCCGGTCGAGGAGCGACGGCAGTGCCGCGGTGAGCGTCACGACCCGCTCGGCCTGAGCCGGCGGGCCCGCGGGCCGGTCCACGCTCCAGAGTGCGCCCGGGAGTAGCGCCCGCAGCGCGAGCCCATACGGCGTCCCGTAGTAACGGCTCATCCACAGGCCCAGCGCGAGGAGCGGTGGTGAGATCGCGGGCGCCCCTCCCCCGTCCGGTGCGGCCAGGATGGGCTTCGCGGCGACGGCCGGCCCGGCGACGTTCACCGCAGCCACAACACCCACGACCCGACGTCGTTGGACGGGCACGATGACGCGCGCCCCCGGTTCCACACGGTGTTGCAGCTCGGCCGGAACTTCGTAGGTGTAGGTGCGGGGGACGGGGACCGGAAGGACGACCTCGGCGAAGCGGGCTGTCATCCCCGCGCTCGCGCGCGGGGTTAGCGAACCTGACCCCGGGCGCACGCCCGGGGTGCCCGGGGAAGGAACGTTCACCGCCGTCGCACGCCCAGCCCCGGTCCGGTAGGAAGACGAATCTGCCCACCGTCGATCGTCGCGCCGGTGAACGGATCGTTGACCGTGAGTGCGGCGCCGTCCAGGTCCGCGGCGTCCACGAGCGGCGTGAAGTGCGCCGCGGCAGTGATGCCGAGCGACGTTTCGATCATGCACCCGACCATGACGAGCATGCCGTGCGCGCGGGCCGTGGCGATCATCCGAAGCGCTTCGCGCAGCGATCCGCATTTCGCCAACTTGATGTTCACTCCATCTACTGCACCGGCGAGCCGCGGGATGTCGCTCGCCACGATGCAGCTCTCATCGACGACCACCGGGAGGATCCCGCGCCGCCGCACCGCCGCCATGCCCTCGAGGTCGTCGGGAGGCAGCGGCTGCTCGACGAACTCGACGCCGTATTCCTTCAGCACGGGGAGCATGGCCAGCGCGCGATCGCGGGTCCAGCCGGCGTTGGCGTCCACGCGGAGAGGCTTGTCTGTGGCGTCGCGAACCGTGCGGAGAATCGCTTCATCGCGATCCGTGCCGAGCTTGATCTTCAAGATCGGGTATGAGGACGCCTCGCGTATTTTCTCCCGGATCTTCTCCGGCGTGTCGAGGCCGATCGTGAAGGAGGAGCGCGGCGCGCGCGCCGGATCGAGGCCCCACAGCCGCCACACGGGCTGGTTCAGCCGCTTGCCGACGAGATCGTGCAGCGCGGCCGACAGCGCGACGCGCGCCGCGCCGTTCTTCGGGACCAGACGCGCGAACGTGGCCTCCGCGGCATCGAGATCGAACGGGTCGGCGGGCAGATGGGGCTCGAGCTGTCGCAGAACGGTGAGCACGGTATCCGCCGTCTCGCCGTAATAACGCGATGGGTCCGCTTCTCCCCACCCTTCCACGCCGTCTCCGTCGGCCAGGCGTACCCAGACGACACGCGTGTCGTCGTCGCCGCCTCGGGCGATGACGAACGGATGCTTCGTCTTCAAAGTGATCACTTCAGTGGTGAGCGTCAGCGGCATCTTGAAAACTATCCGATTCAGGCGGCGAGTGCGCGCACGTGGGCGCGCACACCCGCGGCGAGGAGGTCGAGCCGGTACCCGCCTTCGAGCACGCCGACCACCGGCGCGGGCGCCACGCGCTCGCGGAAGGCCGCAGTCCAGACGGCCATGTCCTCGGGCTCGAGCGTGAACCCGCCCAGTGGATCGCCCGCCAGCGAATCGAATCCCGCCGACACGAGCAGCAGGTCGGGCCGCCAGCCGTCGATCGCGGCATCCACGGCATCGAGCAGGTCGCGCACGTACCGCTCCCGCGGCAGCCCGGCTGGGCGTGGCACGTTGAACACATTGCCCACACCCCGCTCGTCCTCTGCACCCGTCCCCGGATACCAGGGATACTGGTGCATGGACACGTAGCGGATCGTCGGATCGCGCTCGACGAGGGCCTGCGTGCCGTTGCCGTGGTGCACGTCCCAGTCCACGATGAGCACGCGCGCCCTGCCGAGCTGTTGGGCGTGGCGCGCCGCGACGACGACGTTGTTGAAGAAGCAGAACCCCATCGCGCGCGTGGCCAGGGCGTGATGCCCGGGTGGTCGGGTGGCCCCAAATGCGGACCCCCGCTCGATCCCGAGCTCGACCGCGCGTACCGCCGCACCGGCGGAGGCGAGCGCCGCATCCCAGCTGCCATCGCTCATGATGGTGTCGGCGTCGAGCGCGCCTCCGCCGACGCGAGACAGGCGCTCGAGCGCGTTCAGGTAAGGTGCGGGGTGAACACGCTCCAGCTGTTCGCGGGTCGCCAACGGGCCCTCCGACAGCGCGACCACCGTGCTCAGGTCCGGCGCCCGCAAGGCCGTCAGGACCGCCTCGATCCGCTCGGGCCGCTCCGGATGACCCGGACCAGGATTATGGAGACGAGATGCCGGATGCCAGACGACCGGGAGGCGAGTCGTCACTCAATTGTGCAGATGCTTTTCGTGCAGGAGCGCTCGAATCGATTCGATCTCGGCGCGCATGTCCTGGCGCGCCTGCTCGAGGTCAGCCATGAGCCGGCGGTAGCGCCGCCATCCGATCACCACGAGGGCCGCGACGATAACAAAGGCAACACCCCACACCACCAGCTTCGTGCGCCCCAAGGCCGCACCGCTGTAGATCAGCAGGACGGCGTCGAGCAGGAGGAACCCCACCGCAAACGTCGTAAGCGCCCGACTCGGCGCGGCCCGAGTGCGGGGCGATACGCGCGGCCTCACCGAACCACCTGACGCCGCGCGGGCAACACGATGAACGCCGAGTTGGCGACCGCGCCCAGAGCGCCGACCGTCGTGGATTCATCCAGCACTTCGGCACCCCAGAACTTCACCACGTACTCCTCGGGCCGCACGTGTGCGCGCTTCAGCGCCAGGGTGAGCGCCTGACTCTTGAGCTGCGCGACGGTCGTCGTGGGCTCCACGGCGAAGTACACCTGGTCCCAGACATCGGTGACCATCACGCGGATGGCAAATCGCTGGTCGACGGCCGTCATGCGACCTCCACCGCCGATTCGAGCGGCAGCGTCGAAAAAAACCGGTCGACCGCCTGGTCGAAGAAGAGGGTAGAGGCGCGCACCCGCGTTTTGCCGGCCGCATCGGTCCACGCGTGGAAGGCGATTTCCTCGCCCCCCTGCCCGCGCAGCACGAGAAACTGCGGTCCTTCCTTTTCGGCGAACGCCGCGGAGTTAGGAACCCGCTCGGCAAAAAACCGCTTGGCGCGCTCCAGGACGTCCGGAGGCGGCAGTGCGACCGTCGTCGAATGAGTCATGGAATTGAACAAAGATAGAGGGCCAGCCGGACTCCGCAAACCGCGACAGATCGAGGTGCTATGACGTTAGGAGAGCCCGGAGACGCGCCTCCACCTGCGAATTCGGCACGGCGACGGCGCCGGCGTCGCGTGCCGCGCGGAGCAGCTCGGGTCGAACGTGAGCGCCATAGGCCAGAACAGGAATGCCGCGCTCGACGAGCTGGCCGATTCGGTCGATCGCTCGAGCGTCCCCGAGCTCAATCACGACGAGATCGCTCGCGGTTTCGTCCCGCGAGACCTCAGCCCCGGATTCCGCGATCACCACGCCGAGTTTGGAGCGGAACAGGAGATCCGGGGCGATAAGGAAGACGCGTTTCATGGGTGGCCGGTGTCGGGTGTCCGGTGTCGGGTGTCCGGACACCTTTAATTACCCCTTCAGCTTGTCTCCGAGATACCCGACCAGTCGATCCCCGGCCACTCGATCCTGTTTCAACGTATCCCGATCCCGCACCGTCACGGTGCCGTCCTGCGTCGACTGGCCGTCGATCGTGATGCCGAAGGGCGTCCCGGCCTCGTCCTGCCGGCGATAGCGCCGCCCGATCGAGCCGCCATCGTCGTAGAACACGTTGTAGTGCTTGCGAAGATCGTCGAAGACGCGCCGGGCCAGCTCCGGCATCCCGTCCTTGTTCACGAGCGGAAAGACCGCCGCTTTGAGCGGCGCCAGCGCCGGATGGAGCCCCAGCACGACGCGCTTTTCGCCTTCTATTTCTTCTTCGCGGTAGGCATCCGCCATGACGACGAGCGCCGTGCGGTCGGCGCCCGCGGAGGTCTCGATCACGTACGGGATGAACCGCTCGTTCGTCGCGGGGTCCAGGTATTCGAGCTTCTTGCCGGAAAACTCCTGGTGCCTAGACAGGTCGAAGTTCGTGCGGTTGTGCACGCCTTCGAACTCCTGCCACCCGAAGGGGAACTCGTACTGGATGTCGTAGGCATCCTTTGCGTAGTGCGCGAGCTCCTCCTTGGTGTGCTGGTGAAACCGCATTTTCTCCGGCCGCACGCCCAGGCCTACGAGCCACTTCATCCGCTCCTGCCGCCAGAATTCGAACCACTCGTGGTCGGTCCCCGGCTTCACGAAGAACTGCATCTCCATCTGCTCGAACTCGCGCGTGCGAAAAATGAAGTTCCCGGGCGTGATCTCGTTGCGGAACGCCTTGCCGATCTGCGCGATGCCGAAGGGGACCTTCTGGCGTGACGACTGCAGCACATTCAGATAGTTGACGTAAATCCCCTGCGCCGTCTCCGGGCGGAGATAGACCACGGCGGCCGCTTCCTCCACCGGACCCATGAAGGTCTTGAACATGAGGTTGAACATGCGCGGCGCGGTCAGCGTCCCCTTGCTGCCGCACACCGGGCACTGCGCCGTGGGCTCCCCGGGCGTGCCCTTGATGCGCGGGTCGTCGGCGCAGAAGCGATTCTTGCAATGCTTGCAGTCGACCAGCGGGTCGGTGAACCCCGCCACGTGCCCCGAGGCTTCCCAGACCTTCGGGTGCATGAGGATCGCCGCGTCGAGACCTTCGATGTCCTCGCGCTCGTGGACCATCGAGCGCCACCAGCGCTCCTTGATGTTCTTCTTGAGCTCGACGCCCAGCGGCCCGTAGTCCCACACCGAGCCAAGCCCGCCGTAGATCTCGGACGATTGAAACACGAACCCGCGTCGCTTGGCGAGCGAGACGAGCTTCTCCATCACTTTGTCGTCGGTGGCGGAGGTGGGCGGCATAAGGGCCGGAAGATAGGCGGCCCGCTAGGCCGCAGGCAACCCGAACGCTTCGCGCACCGCCTGCTGTGCGAGGGCGGTGATGCCCGCCGCATCCAGCACGCGGCCGTTGCCGTCGAGCGCATGCAGGCCGACCAGACCTTCGACCTTCCCCGCCACGACGGCAACGCGTTTTTTTGCGGCCTGCGCGCGACGCACCACTTCGCCGGAAGCCTTCCCCACGAGCGAAGTGCGATCGAACGACCCTTCCCCCGTAATGACGAGCTGGGCCTTGGCGAGCGCCGCGTCGAATCCCACGCGTTCCAGTACCCAGTCCGCCCCGCTCGTGAGTTGTGCCTTGGCGAAGAACGCCAGGCCGGCGCCCAGACCGCCGGCGGCTCCGCCCCCAACCAGCGTCGCCAGATCGTTGCGTCCGTGCCTCGCCATCACCTCCGCGAGTCGATCGAGCCCCCGAGACAACAGCTTCACCGCTTCCGGGCCCGCCCCCTTCTGAGGCCCGAAGACAAGCGCCGCGCCCTTGGCACCCACCAACGGCGTGGTCACGTCGGCGAGGGCGACGACTCGCGCCGCGATGCTCCACCCCCCTTCGACTTCCGTGAGCTTGACGAGTGAGCCTCCTCCCTCAGGAAGCTGCGCGCCCGTCGAGTCCACGAGCGACCATCCCAGTCCACGCGCCGCGCCAGTGCCACCATCCACCGTCGCTGACCCGCCCAGGCCCACCACGACCGATTTGGCGCCCCGCTCCACGGCCTCCCAGATGAGCTCCCCGACACCCCGGGTGGTGGCGCGAAGCGGGTCGAGCTGGTCCGGCTGGAGGAGCGCGATGCCGCATGCCGTCGCGCTCTCGAAAATGGCCGTTTCGGGATCGATCCAGCCGAGCTCGCCCGAGACCGGCTCCCCGAGCGGGCCTGTGACCTCGAGCCGCTCGCGATGCGACCCGGGCGGCAGGACGGCGTCGAGAAGGCCATCCCCTCCGTCCGAGACCGGGCATTGGAGCACAGTCGCATCGGGCAGCGCCTGTCGGACGCCTGCGGCAAGCGCGTCAGCCACCTGGCGGGGGCCGAAAGTGCCTTTGAAGGCAGCCGGTGCGATCAGGACGAGCTGAGACATGCTGTTTTTTGCGTCAAATAATGCATTCTGCAAGATATAAATGACTAATGGCAAACGCTATGTGACGCGGTGGTGCAAGGTAGTGCCGGGGCATCGTTTTTGCTCGATACCCCAACGGCTATCTCTGTTTTCAGGGCAAACCGTCGGTGACGGCGGGGCGCAAAGCCAAGGGTCTCGGGTCTCCGAGACAGCCCGGCTGCCAGAGGTCGATACCGGCCCCTCGCCCTGACCAGAGCGCGGGGCTTCTCATTAGCCCCCCGAGCAAGAGTTTCGTCTCGCTCGCATCGGGTTCTAGGGCGCACGATGTTGAGCAGGCGATCACCCCCCAGGGGCAACTCTGGGGGGTTTGCTTTTGATGTGGTCGCAGATCCGCGCGCCGTGCTCGCGGCCGTTCTCGATAAAGATCTTGTTCGCATCGAACCCCGAGGCCAGCACCCCCGCGATGTACACGCCGGGCACGTTCGTCTCCATCGTGGCGGAAGAATGGAGAGGCACGCCGCTCGCTTCGTCGACCGAGACCCCCACCGAGCGGAGCAGCGTGAGATCGGCGGTGTACCCCGTGAGCGCCAGAACGAAGTCCGCGGGAATCGTCTCGGAGTCCCCATCAGGTTCGCGGCGCACGACTACGTGCGACCGTCCGATCTCCACCACCCGACTACACCACCGGACGCGCACCCTGCCCTCCTTCACCCGATTCGTGATGTCCGGAAGCACCCATGGCTTGACGCCGCGATCGAAATCGCCGAGAAAGTGCACCATGGTGACCTCGGCGCCGACGCGGCACAGCTCGAGGGCGGTCTCCACGGCGCTGTTCCCCCCGCCGACCACGACTACGCGCTGTTGCCAGTACGGATGGGCCTCGGTGAAGAAGTGCGAGACGTTGGGCAGCTCCTCTCCGGGCACGCCGAGCCCGTTCGGCGACTCGAAGTAGCCGGTGGCGAACACGACGTGGCGAGACTCCCCGGCCTCCGGACCGGACATGCCCGGATGCTCCGCCTGCACCTCGAACGAGCCCGCGCGCCGAACAACGTGCCGCACCGTATGGTACTGGCGCACATCCAGCTCGAAATGCTCTGACACCTTTCGATAGTAGGCGAGCGCTTCGCGGCGCGTGGGCTTGTCGCCCGCCGTCACGAAGGGAACGCCGATCTCGAGCTTCTCGGCCGTCGAGAAGAAGCTCATGTACAGCGGATAGCGGAGAAGGCTCGCGACGACCGCGCCTTTGTCGTACAGCGTGCACGTGAGGCCGGCACGTTTCGCCGCCACACCCACCGCGAGGCCGCAGGGCCCGGCGCCGATAACCGCGAGGTCGAGCATCAACGCGCCACTGTCACGTCACTTCGATGATCTGGTCCCGGTGCGTTCCCACGCTGACGTACTGAATCGGCGCATGCGCGAGATCCTGCAGTCGGTCCAGATAGGCGCGCGCTGGCGGTGGCAGATCGGCCAGGCGGCGCACGTGGCTGAGCGACTTTTGCCAGCCCGGCAACGACTCATACACTGGCTCGACGCCCGCCAGGCGCTCTAGGTCGGCGGGCATGGAGTCGAGTGACTCGCCTTCGAAGCGGTAGCCGACGCACACCGGGATTTCGGGGAACGAATCGAGCACGTCGAGCTTTGTCACGGCGAGCCCCGTAAGGCCGTTCACACGTACGGCATAGCGCACGACGACGGCGTCGAACCAGCCACAGCGGCGCGGCCGACCCGTGGTCGCGCCGAACTCATCCCCCAGCTCGCGGAGACGTTCGGCCAAAGCGGGCTCTGCTTCCGTGGGGAGCGGTCCGTTCCCTACGCGGGTCGTGTAGGCCTTGACCACGCCCAATACGGCATCGACCGCCGTGGGGCCAATCCCCGCGCCGACCGCCGCTCCGCCCGCGGTCGTGTTCGAGGAGGTGACGTACGGGTAGGTGCCGTGGTCCACGTCGAGCAACGCGCCTTGCGCGCCTTCGAGCAACACCGACTCGCCGCGCTCGAGCGCTTCCCAGACGACGCGTCCGGCGTCCACGGCCAGCGGCAGGAGTCGCGGCGCCAGCCGCTCCAGGAGCTTCACATGGGCGGCCGCATCGGCGCGCTCGCTCGATCCCAGAAGGCCCAGGAATTCGTTGGCGGCCTGCACGCGCAGGCAGACCAGCTCGCGAGTCCGCGTCAGGTTGCGCAGGTCCCCGACGCGGATTCCCCGGCGCCCATACTTGTCTTCATACGTGGGGCCGATGCCCCGGCCCGTGGTCCCGATCTTTTCCCGGGTCTCGCGGGCACGATCGAGCAGCTTGTGGTACGGGAGCGTGAGATGCGCCCGGTCCGAGACGTACAGCTTGTGCTCGGTCCGGATCCCGCGCTCCCGCAACGCATCGAGCTCGGTGAACAGCGTCTCCGGATCGAGCGCTACACCGTTCCCGACCAAGCAGACCGCGCCCTGGATGATGCCGGACGGGATCTGGTGCAGCACGAACTCGCCGGCCGCCGTGTGCACGGTATGGCCGGCGTTCGCCCCACCCTGGTAGCGCACCACGAGATCGGCGCGCTCGGCCAGGACGTCGACGATCTTCCCCTTGCCCTCGTCGCCCCACTGGGCGCCGACGACCACGACGCAATGTGTCTTCGGTCCGAACATAGACCCCTCACCCCCCCCTCCAACCCGCAGCAAAAAACGCCCCGGGGGACGGGGCGTTGGAGTATCCTCTGGGGGAAACTAGACCCCGGTCACACCTGCGTCAACGCGCGGATTCCCACCTTGAAGGGTAGCCTGCAAGGCACTCGTCACAGCACTCGCCACTTCCCGCACACCTTCCAGCGTCAACCGGTCGACGGTATCCCGTGGCGTGTGAACCACGCGCGCCGTGCCCCAATCCCCCCGCATGATCGTAACGCACTCGCGCGCCCCGCGACGCAGCGCGAGCCCGTCCACGACCACCGGCAGCCAGCGCAGTCGGCGGGCGCGGAGCGTGCCAACTATCCGATCGACGGTGGGACCGGGCCGGTGGACGAAGGCGATCGGGCGCCCGCGATCGTCGATGCCGTCGAAGTTCACCACGGTCGTGTCGCGTAGCAGGTTGGCCCGCTCGCCCAACAGCGCGCGCGCGCCGCGGAGGCCCCACTCCTCCGCATCCAGAAACATCAGGCCGACCGGGAACTCGGGCGACAACGCGTCTACCGTGGCAAGCGCGGTCACAACACCCGAGCCATTGTCGACCGCGCCCGGGGAGCCGTTGTGAACGCGATTCAGGCTCACGAAAAGGGCCGCAAGCAGTACCGCCGGGACGGCCGCGAGCGGCGGCGCGCCCGCCACGATCGAGCCGATCCCCACCGCCACCGCCATGGCGCACCCCGCCGCGCTCAGGAGCCGGGCGGCCATCGAGAGGGGCTGGCCTTTCGAGTCGTAATGCGCGACGAGCCACACGGCCACCCGACTGCGCGGGCGCACGGCGAGCAGATTCAGCCCCTCGGCAGGCCGCCAGCCCCACAGCGGTAGCTGCAGGCGCGCAGGAAATCGGTGCTCCATGGGCACGAACCCGCGCCCGATCACCTCTTGCTTCAGGAGTTCGCGGACCCGCGAGTGGTAGGGGGTTCCGACCACGCGTGGAGCGGCAATCTCCCGCAGCAGGCCGAGGTAGTCCGTCACGCCGCGACGAGCTTGGCGACCCGCTCCCGGTCTGGGGCCCCCACGGGGGCGAGGGGCGCGCGCACCGGTCCGCCGTACAAGCCAACCGCGTCCATCGCCGCCTTGACCCCGGCGGGCCCGAGCTTCCCCACAACCTCCTTGTCGAGCGGGCCGAGCCGCTCTTGCAGCTTCCCCGCCCCGGCGCGGTCCCCCGCCCGAAAGGCGGCGTAGATTTCGGCCGCGAGCGCCGCGGCGAAACACGCCACGGCGAGAATCCCACCGTCGCACTTGAGCTCGAGCGCCTGGTAGAGCAGCGAGCCGGATCCACGAACACGGACCATTCCCGGCGCCGCATCGCGATACGCCGCGAGGTTCTTGGCGTCGCCCGACGAATCCTTCACGCCCACGATGTTCCGGTGCGAGACGAGCTGCTGCAACAAGCCCGCGGCGATCGGGAGGTGTGTGTACTTCGGGATGTTGTAGACGAGCACCGGGAGCGGGCTCGCGTCGGCCACGGCGCGATAGTAGTCCGCGAGGCTCGCCGGCGTGAGGCCGGCCGAGAAATACGCAGGCGGCCGCACCAGGACCGCGTCGGCTCCTTCGGCGGCCGCGGCACGCGTGAGCGCCACGGCCTGCCGCGTGGATTCCCCGCCCGTGCCCGCGAGGAGCCAGCAGCGGTCCGACATGACCTCCCGCACCCAGCCGACCATGCGGCGCTGCTCATCGGGCTCGAGCAGGGCCGACTCGCCGGTCGAGCCCGCCACGACGATGCCATGGAGGCCCGCCTCGAGCAATCGCACGACGTTCTGGCGAAGGTGCACCGGAGCGATGTCCCCGGTGGCGCTGTCGAACGGCGTGGTGATGGGGGCGAAGACCCCCGTGAGCTGCCGGTCCGTCACTGGCCTGGCAGCAGGCTCGACAAGTCGTCCGAGAGGCCCTCTGGCTGGGGCTCGTCGGGCGCGGACTCCGGAGGTGTGGATACCCGCGATCGCCGGCGGAGCGTCCGCATCTGCAGCTCGAAGTCCGCGGGGTTGGACGCCGCGGCGAGCGCGGTCTCGTAGGTCACGACGTCGCCGGCCACCAGATCCATCAGATGCTGGTCGAACGTCTGCATGCCGTATTGATCCCGGGCGTCCCGGATGTAGTCGCGCAGCGCCGCGAGGCGCTCGGCGTCGCGGATCAGGTCTCGCACGGTCCCCGTGCAGATGAGGATTTCCACCGCCGCGACGCGCCCGTGGCCATCGGCGCGCGGCAGCAGCCGCTGCGAGACGACCGCCTGCAATGCCTCCGCCAGCCGCAACCGCGCGACTTCCTGCTCCTCCGCCGGAAACATCGACACCACGCGGCTCACGGTCGTGACGGCGTCCGGTGTGTGCAGCGTCGAAATCACCAGGTGACCGGTCTCGGCCGCTTTCATGGCGGTATCGATCGTCTCGGCGTCGCGCATCTCGCCGATGAGGACGACATCCGGATCCTGGCGCAACGCGGCGCGCAGGCCGGCCCGGAAATCATCCGTGTCCACGCCGATCTCCCGTTGCGTCACCGAGCTGCTCAAGTCCCGGTGGAGAAATTCGATCGGGTTCTCGAGCGTGACGACGTGCTTGTTCTGCGTCTGATTGATGTGGTTGACGATGGCGGCCATCGTGGAGCTCTTGCCCGAGCCCGTGACCCCCGTGACGAGGATCATGCCCCGCTCGGCCCCGGCCACGGTCGCCAGGATGGGCGGCAGATTCAGCGTCTCGAACGTCGGCACGTCGAAGGGGATCACCCGCATGACGATCATGAACGACGAGCGTTGCCGCAGGATGTTCACCCGAAACCGCCCCACACCGGGCATGCCCCAGGAGCAGTCGTAGTCGCGGAGCCGGTCGATGCGGCTTCGGTCTTCGTCACTAGGGATCAGGTGCTGGGCGATGGCCCTCGTCTGGTCCGGGGTCAGGCGCTGCTTGGTGAGGGGAACGAGCTTGCCATCGATGCGGGCGCGAAACACGTCCCCCGCCTTGATGTGCAGGTCGGAGGCGCCACGATCGATGGCGGCCTTGATGATCTGCTCGATACCGCGTGGCTGGGTCACGCCGGCGCTGGCCCGAGCGCTTTTCTTGTCCTCCACCTAGTAGCCAGCCTCCAGATCGACGGTGTTGGCGAGCGGGGACCCTGCAAGATAGCGCTTGATGTTCTCCACGATCAGCCCCGTTTCCCGCTCCCAGAAGCGCGCCGTGACGGCGGCCACATGCGGACTCACGAGCACGCGCGGGTGACGCCAAAATGGGTGTCCCTCGGGCAACGGCTCGAGCGTGAACACGTCGAGCGCCGCGCCCCGCAGGCGCGAAGCGTCGAGCAGCTCGAGCAAGGCGTCCTCGTCCACGAGCGTCCCGCGGGAGACGTTGATGACGACCGCGTCCTGGGGTAGGCGCAGCAGTACCGCCCGACTCACCGCCGCGCGCGTACGATCGGTGTGGGGCGCGGCGATCACGAGACAGTCGCTCTCTGTCGCGAGGCGGGGCAGATCGCCCAGGCCGCCCACCCACGCCACGCCGGAGGGTGCGCCGCACTCAGGCCGTCGCCGGATGCCGGCCACGCGCATGCCAAGCGCCACGCCACGCCGGGCGATCGCTGCCCCGATGCCTCCCAGCCCGAACAGGCCGAGCCGGAGCTCCGCGAATTCGCGGACCCGCACGTGCAGGTCCGTGAACTCGGACCGCGCCCATCGTCCCTCGGCCTGAAACGCGCGCATGCGGTCCAGCCCGCGCGCGAAGTAGCCGATCGCTGCGATGACCCAATCCGCGATCGGCTCGGCGTGCACCGCCGCCGAGTTGGTCAACACCACGCCGGTTCCGGCGAGGTGGGGGAGGCTCGCCCCGATCCCGGCCGTGCCGCTATGCGCCCATTTGAGGGTGCCGCGGCTCGCCGCCACCACGCCGGCCGGGACGCCGTAGCCCAGGTAGATCTCGGCGCCGCGCGCTGCCGCGGCGGCTTCGGGGGTGCCGGAGCCGCCATCGCCATCCGACATGGCCGGTGCCTGGACCTGGACGACTTCCCAGCCCGTGCCGAGGGTGTCGCGAATCGCCTGTATCGCGGACGGAGGGATGCGCCAGGCGGCGCGCGACGAGGCGAGGTCGACGACGAGACGCCGGGCGGGAGAGGGACTCACTCTCCCGTGGACACCGTACGGACGAGGGGATGATGCAAGATCGAGATCATCGCCTGCTCGTGCAGGCGACGCGGTCCTCGCAGATCGAGCTCGATCACGAGGTCGACGTTTTCACGGCGAGACTCAGTCCGCTCGACCTCGACGCCGGCGCGGCGCACCAGTGTTTCGAGATCCTCGAGCGCATTCGGCTCGGGCCGCGCGTGAATCAGCAGGTGGGACCTGCTCGAGTGACGACCGGCGAACCGCTCCACGTAGCCGAGTCCGTACAACACGACCATCACCAGTGCCGTGGTTTCCAGCGCGTCGACATAGGCCCCCGCGCCCACGGCGATGCCGATCGCCGCGACCACCCAGATCGTCGCCGCGCTCGTCAGACCGGTCACCGCACCGCGGGCGTGCAGGATCGTGCCCGCTCCGATGAACCCCACGCCGGTGGCGATCTGCGCCGCGATGCGCGTCGGGTCCCCGTTCGCCGGGCCCTGGAAGGCGAGGCGCACGGACATCAGCGTGAAGAGCATGGCCCCAACGCATATCAGGATGTTCGTTCGAAGCCCCGCGGGCTTGCCCGCGAGCTCCCGCTCGAGCCCGATGGCGCCGCCGAGCAGCACGGCGAGGCCGAGCTGAAGCAGCACATCGAGATGCAACACGTCGCTCAATGCCGGCATTACGCCTGCTCTTCTCGGGCGCGGAAGAAGCCCATCGACCGGCGCACGCGCTCCATGGTCCGCCGAGCGATGGCGCGGGCGCGATCCGCGCCCGCCTGCAACAGCTCCATCACGGTTCGGGGCTCCGCCCGCAGCACGGCGGCCCGCTCGCGAATGGGAGCGAGCGCGGCTATCATATTGTCCGCCAGCACTCGCTTGCAGTCGAGGCAGCCCCAGCCCGCGGTCCGGCAATTGTGCGCCACCAGCTTGAGGGTGTCCGGCGGCGAGAAGCCCTGGTGAATCGTGAAGATGTTGCAGATGTCCGGGTTCCCCGGATCCTTCCGCGTGACCCGGGCCGGATCGGTGGCGGCGGGCTTGAGCTTCTCCCAGATGGTCTCGGGTGAGTCGAAGAGGCCGATCGTGTTGCCGAGACTCTTCGACATCTTGGCCTGACCGTCGAGTCCGAGGACGCGCTTGGCGGTCGACAGCAGCGCCTGCGGCTCGGGAAACGAGAACCCGTTCGTGAAGCGCGCGTTCCAGCGGCGCGCGATCTCCCGCATCAATTCGAGGTGCTGGAGCTGATCCTCGCCGACCGGCACGAGCGTCGCCTCGTAGAGCAGCACGTCGGCGGCCTGGAGCACGGGATAGTTCAGGAGACCGGCCGGCACGCTCTCCTGGCGTTGCGACTTGTCCTTGAACTGCGTCTGCCGCTCGAGCTCGCCCAGGGGCGTGACCGTATTGAGCAGCCAGTTGAGCTCGGTATGCTCAGGGACCTGCGACTGGACGAATACGATCGCGCGCGCGGGCTCGATGCCGGACGCGAATAGCCCGATCGCCATGTCGACCGTACGCTGGGCGAGGCTCGCGGTATCGTAGGGCTGCGTGATGGCGTGCAGGTCCACGACGCAGAACAGGCAGTCGTGCTGGTGCTGCAACCGGACCCAGTTCTGCACCGCGCCCAGGTAGTTGCCGATGTGCAGCTCGCCCGAGGGCTGGATGCCGGAGAAGACGCGCGCCATGGGCCCACAACCTACGCCGGCGGAGGTCGGCGACGCAAGGTGCGAGAACTCAAAGACTTAGTCGATGTCGCGCGGCGCGCCGCCGGGCGCGCGGCCGCCGAACTGCGAGGCGTCACGCCGGCAGCGGCGCAGGATTGGGTCGAAAAGGCTCGGCATGACTTCGTGACCGACGCCGACCGGCACGCGGAGGCGTTGATCAAGGAGGCGCTCACGCGCGACGTGCCCGGGTCGACCGTGGTGGGCGAAGAGCTGTCTCCCAACGCGGCGCGCACCGGCGACGTGGTCTGGATCGTGGACCCGCTCGACGGCACGACCAACTTTCTGCACGGCTATCCGCAGTACGCCGTGTCCATCGGCGCACTCGTGGACGGAGCGCTACGGGTCGGCGCGATCCACGATATCGTGAGAGACGTGAGCTACTGGGGCGCGAACGGACTGGGCGCGTGGGAAGGCGAGCGCCGGCTCGCGGTCTCCCCGCTCGCCGAGCCACGGCTCGCCCTGGTGGGAACGGGGTTTCCGTTCAAGGATCTGCCCGTGCTGCGACGCTACCTCGATCAGTTCGCCGCCGTGATGGGCGCGACGAGCGGGATCCGGCGCGCCGGATCCGCCGCGCTCGACCTCGCCGACGTCGCGGCGGGCCGGCTCGATTGCTTCTGGGAGCTGACGCTCGCGCCGTGGGACGTGGCGGCCGGCGTCGTGCTCGTACGGGAGGCCGGAGGCATGGTCACCACGCTCGAAGGGTCACCCGACATGCTGCAGCACGGCTCGGTGGTGGCAGGGAATCGCGCGCTGCACCGCTGGCTGATGAACCTCCTGAGGACCACCTGATGGCCGCGCCCCTCGTGGAATGCGTGCCCAATTTCTCGGAGGGTCGCGACGCCGCGACGCTCGAGGCGCTGCGCAGCGCGATCACCCGCGTCCCCGGTGTGCGGCTCCTCGACGTGCAGGCCGATCCCGCGCATAACCGCTCGGTGTACACGTTCGTGGCCCCGCCGGATACCGCCGTCGAAGCCGCGCTATCGGCCATTCGGGTCGCGACGGAGCGAATCGACATGACGAAGCACCGTGGCGAGCACCCTCGGATGGGGGCGACGGACGTCGTCCCGTTCGTGCCTGTGCGCGACACGACGATGGACGATTGTGTAGTGCTCGCTCGTCGCTTGGGCGAGCGCGCCGCCGCTGAACTCTCCATCCCGATCTATCTCTACGCCCGGGCCGCGACACGGCCGGAGCGGGAGCGCCTCCCCGACGTCCGCAAAGGCGAGTTCGAGGGACTGAAAGAGCGTATCGGAAAGGATCCAGCCGCCGATCCGGACTTTGGCCCGAAGCACATCCATCCCACCGCGGGCGCGACGGCGGTGGGCGCGCGCCCGTTCCTGGTGGCGTTCAACATCTATCTCGACTCGCCGGACGTATCGATTGCCAAGGACATCGCGAAGAAGATCCGCACGTCGAGCGGCGGTCTGCCGGCGGTGCAGGCCTCCGGGTTCGAGGTGGCGGGGAAGGCTCAGGTGTCGATGAACCTGTTGGATATCGACACGACGTCACCCGCTACGGTGTTCACGATCGTCGAGGAGGCTGCGCGGGGACGCGGTGTGGCCGTGTTGAAGAGCGAAGTGGTCGGATTGGTCCCCGAGCGCGCCTTGCTGGGCGCGGCGGCCGCCTTCTTGAAGCTGCCGGACGCGGCGGAGCACATACTCGAGGCAAAGATTCGTGCAGTGGAGGGCCCGACGCTCGATGGCTGGATCGACGGGTTAGCCGGCGGCGCACCCGTGCCCGGCGGAGGCAGCGCCGCGGCGCTCGCCGGGGCGCTGGCGGCCGCTCTCGTCGCCATGGTTGCCCGGCTGACGATCGGGCGGAAGGCGTATGCCGGCGCGGAACCGCGCATGCGTCAAGTTCTCGCGGAGACCGAAGCGCTCCGCGGGCAGCTGCGTCGCCTGGTCGATGACGACGCGGCCGCTTATGCGAAGGTCAGCGCGGCCTACAAGCTCGCAAAGGACGATCCCCGCCGGCGGCGCGCCGTCGATGCGGCATTGGTCGGCGCCGCCGAGGTACCCTTGGTGGTCGCCCGCGGCGCCAACCGCTTGATCGCGCTGGCCCGCGAGGTCGAAGCGATCGGGAATCGGAACGCGAGCTCGGACGCACGGGTCGGCGCGGCGCTCGCCCGGGCGGCTTTGGAGGGCGCTGTGGAAAATGTGCGGGTCAACGTGGCCGCGCTCTCGGAAGCGGGACTCGGCGCATCCTTGGTGAAGGAGGCCGAGGTGCTGTCGCGGCAATCCTAGATCGCGCGGGTCAGGATCCTCGGAGGATTGTCGTTCTCCCCCACCGCCACGGTGTGCTCGAAGTGGGCAGAGAGCGAGCCGTCTTCCGTCACCACGGTCCACTTGTCGTCGAGGGTACGAATCTCCGCGCCCCCGACGTTCACCATCGGTTCGATCGCGATCGTCATGCCCGGGACGAGCCGGGGACCGCGCTTCGGCTTGCCGTAGTTCGGCACCTGCGGGTCTTCGTGGAACATGGAGCCAATCCCGTGGCCCACCAGCTCCCGTACCACGGAGTATCCAGCTCCTTCGGCGACTTCCTGGACGGCGTGGCCGATGTCGCCGACGTGGTTCCCGGCGCGGGCCTGGGCCACGCCCGCCGCCAGCGCCTGACGCGTGATCGCGAGCAGGCGCTCGGCTTCGGGACTCACCTTGCCGACCGGGAACGTGGCGGCCGAGTCGGCGTGTAACCCGTCCAGCCAGACCCCGACGTCCACGCTGAGCAAGTCACCTTCCTTGAGCACCCGCCGCGGCGAGGGAATCCCGTGCACGACCTCCTGGTTGATCGACGTGCACAGGGTGGCGGGAAAGTCGTACAACCCTTTGAATGACGGCCGGGCGCCAGGATGGGAGCGGATGAAATCTTCCGCGATGCGATCGAGCTCCTCCGTGGAGACGCCGGGGCGCACGTGCTGCGCCACCAGGGCGAGGGTTTCCGCCACGATGCGGCCTGCCTTGGCCATGGTTTCGATCTCGCGCGGCGACTTGATGGTGATCATCGTCCGATGACCCGCTTGACCTCGGTGGCGATGTCTTCCACGGCCCCGGTCCCCGGCACGCGATGCACGATGCCGCGCTCCGCATAATGCGCGACGAGCGGAGCCGTATCCCGCTGATACACCTGCAGGCGGGTCTTGATGGCGTCGGGCGTGTCGTCCGAGCGGCCTTCCTGCGTCGCCCGACCGGTCAGACGCCGGACGAGCTCTTCCTCCGGCACGTCGAGCAGCACGATGTGGTTCAACCGCTGCTGCCGCTCACCCAGGGTCGCGTCCACGAGCGCCGCCTGGGGCGCCGTCCGCGGGAACCCGTCGAACACGGCGCCCTGCGCGGCGTCGGGTTTCGCGAGCTCTTCCTTGATGAGGGAGAGGATGACCGTGTCGGGCACGAGCTTGCCGCCGTCCATGAACTTCTTGGCTTCGAGCCCGAGCGGCGTCCCGGCTTTCACCGCCGCGCGCAGGATGTCTCCGGTCGTGATTTTCGGGAGCCCGAGTCGCTCGGAAAGGATCTTGCCCTGGGTGCCCTTGCCCGAGCCGGGCGCGCCTAGCAGAAGGATGAACACAGCAGCCTACATGTACTGCCGGCGACCGCGGAACTTGACGCGCCCTTCCTTCATGAAGCCGTCGTAGTGTCGCAGGAGGAGGTGTTGCTGCACCTGCTGGACGGTATCGAGCGCCACGCCCACGACGATGAGCAGCGCGGTGCCCCCGAAGCCGAACGGCATGTTCAGCGTGTTCGACACCACGATCGGCAGCATCGCGATGATCGTGAGGAAGATCGCGCCCGGGAACGTGATGCGGGACAGCACGTCGTCGATGTAATCCGCCGTGGCCGCGCCGGGCTTCACGCCGGGAATGAAGCCGCCCTGCTTCTTCAGGTTTTCGGCCAGGTCCACCGGGTTGAAGATGATGGACGTGTAGAAGTACGCGAAGAAGATGATCAGGACGGCGCTGGTGATCAGGTACAGCGGCGACGTCACGCTGAAGTACTCGGCCAGGTGCTTCAGCGTCTGGTTGCCGCTGAAGGCCGCGAACGTCCCCGGCACGATGATGATCGATTGGGCGAAAATGATCGGCATCACGTTCGCCGTGTTGAGCCGCAACGGGATGAACGTCTTCTGCCCTTCGCGGATCCGGCCCCGTCCCATGACCTTGCGGGGGATCTGGATCGGAATGCGCCGCGCCGCGACCGTCACCGCGACCGTGGCCGCGACCACGAGGACCATGATCAGGAGCACCATGAGGAGCACCGGGAACGTCAAGCTGTGCGCGCCCAGGGCGTCGATCGTCCGGATCGTCTCTGGCCAGATCCGCTCCACGATCGAAAAGAAGATCAGGAGGCTCGCGCCGTTGCCGATGCCGCGCTCCGTGATCTGCTCACCCAGCCACATGACGAACACACCGCCGGTGGTGAGCGTCAACACGGTCGTGAGTCGGAAGAAGAACCCCGCGTGCCCGACCGCGCCCGGGATCTGCTCGGTGAACAGTGCGTACCCGTAGGCCTGGAACAGGCAGAGCACGACGGTGAGGTAGCGCGTCCACTGGGTCAGCTTGCGCCGGCCGTCGTCGTCGCGCTGCATCTTCTCGACCACGGGGAACACGGGAGCGGCGAGCTGGAAGACGATGCTCGCCGAGATGTACGGCATGATGCCCAGCGCGAAGACCGTGGCCCGGCCGAAGCTCCCGCCCGCGAAGAGATCGTACAGACTGAAGAGCGTGCCCTGGCCCTGGTTGTGCAGGAAGTCGGCGAGCGCCTGGACGTTCACGCCGGGCGTCGCGATGTGCGCGCCGACGCGGTAGATCAACAGGCACAGGAGCGTGAAGAGAATCTTCTCCTTCAGCTCCGGAACCTTGAACAGATTGGGGATGCGGGGCGCGGTCATTGGGTGGGGGGGGTCAGCTCGCGATGGTACCGCCCGCCTGCTCGATCTTGGAGCGGGCGGACGCCGACACCATAACGCCCTTCACGCTGAGCTTTCGCTGCACGTCGCCCATCCCTAGGAGCTTAACCGGACGGTCGGGCCGGCGCACGAGGCCCGCCCCAAACAGGGTCTCGGGTGTGACCTCGACTCCCTCCGCCAGCTGGCCCAGGTGCCTCACGTTGACCACCTGGGCGGGCTGCTTGAAGGGATTGGTGAAGCCGCGCTTGGGAATCCGGCGGATGAGCGGCATCTGACCGCCCTCGAAGCCAGGCCGCACCTTGCCGCCCTGGCGCGCGGTCTGGCCCTTCCCGCCCCGACCAGCCGTCTTCCCAATGCCCGACCCCGGTCCCCGGCCCTTGCGGATACGACCGCGGTGGGAGCCACGCGGGGGGCGGAGACTCGAAAGGGTGAGGTGTCTCGGCTCGCCCTTTGGCGCCTTCGCCCGTGGCTTCGCCGTGGAGCGCGGCTTTGCCTTCGTCCGTGTCTTCGCTTTCGCCTTCGCCATTCCCTATTCCTTCTCCTTCGCCTTCGCGGGCGTCACCTCGACGAGGTGCCGCACCTGACGGAGCATGCCCCGGAGCGCCGGGTGATCCTTCTTCACCACCGCGTGCTGATGATGCTTCAACCCCAGGGCTTCGAGCGTTCGACACTCGGTCGCGGGCCGCCCGATCCCGGAACGGACCTGGCGAATGCGCAGGTCGCCCTTTCCGGGAGGCGGGAGCGGCCGGTCGCGTCCCGGCTTGCGTTTGCGGTACTTCCGCGTGGGCGGCAATCTAGCCACGGGTCGCTGCCTCCTGTCGAGCCTTGTACGGAATCGCCTCGAGCTCGACGCCGCGCTCCTTCGCCACCCGACGCGCCGTCGTGAGATGCTGGAGCGCGTCCACGGTGGCGCGGACCATGTTGTGCGGGTTCGTGGAGCCGAGACTCTTGGTGAGGATGTCGCGGACGCCGGCGCACTCGAGCACGGCGCGCACTGGACCACCCGCGATGACCCCGGTCCCAGAGGCTGCAGGCTTCAGGAGCACTCGACCCGCGCCGTGATGACCGATGATCTCGTGCGGGATGGTGGTGCCCGCGAGCGGTACTTCCATCATGCGGCGCCGGGCGGCCTCGACCGCCTTGCGCACCGCTTCGCTGACCTCGTTGGCCTTGCCGGTCGCGATCCCCACGCGGCCCTGCCCGTCGCCCACCGCGACGAGCGCGTTGAAGCCGAACCGCCGGCCGCCCTTTACGACCTTGGCCACGCGATTGATCGAGATGACGTTCTCGACGAGCCCGTCGCCTTCGCGCTGGCGCTCGCTCGAGTCACGCCGCTCGCCGCCGCG
>Ga0207663_10000059_pt1 | contig 56317 bp, 57 predicted proteins | sample LARL53metaG_FD_184346 | JGI IMG/M metagenome (GOLD analysis project Ga0207663, IMG submission 184346) | Corn, switchgrass and miscanthus rhizosphere microbial communities from Kellogg Biological Station, Michigan, USA - LAR L5-3 metaG... | ecosystem: Host-associated > Plants > Roots >...
GTGGGAGGAGGTGGAGGGGACGCCGGAGGCGTCTTGGGATGCTTCGACGTGTCGGGCGGCGCCGGCGGCTTGTGATCGAGCTGCACGCCGTCGGCGTGTCCCGTCACCGTCACGGTGTCGATCTTTTCCCCCTTCATCACGACCCGGATGAGCTGTCCCCGGGAGTAGTTGATCGACGGGCCGGCCGTGTCGTGCTCGCTCTGCGTGTGCGTCAACGCGCGGGCGTTGTTCCGCGAGATCACCAGGTGCAGCTTGCTCCTGGGCGTACCGGCAGAGTCGGGCACCTGCGCCCATCGGGCGGTGAGCGAGTCGCCCGCGATCCAATCGGTCTCCGCCTTCGTGGTCGAGTCCTTCTTCATGGTTGACAGGGCGTGCCCGAAGGCACGGACCTCCGTGAGCACTTCATCCGGAAGGTCGACTGCGAGGGAGTCGGACCGGATCGTGTTCGTCGCGGACACGGCGCGTGCCTTGACCGAGTCCTTGGGACCCCAAGCGAACGCTCGTTGCAGCTTGCCTCGGTCCAAGTTCAGGTCGATCGTGTCTGCCGTCAGGCGCCAGTCCGCGCCCGTCGCCACGCCGTTGCCGAGGGCCTTCACGCGCTTCACTTCGCGGCCCGCCAGGCCCAGCTCGATCCGCGTACCGGTGAGCCTGTAGGCCCGGGCGCCTTTCCCTTCCACCGCCGGCTTGCCAACGAGCACGCCGAACCCGGCGGGCTGGTCGAGCTGCATCGAATCGCCTTGGGCGGCAAAGTCGCTGCGGTCGATCGTCACCCGCCCGCCCCCCCACATCCGGTCGTTGCCCTTCAGGCGCACCCGATCGGCGACGATTACGTAGGGCTCGCCCGAATCGGCCGTGGTGTGATAGTCGATGGTGGGGCGACCTGAGCCATACATCTCGATTGTGTCGCGGATCCCGGGAACGACTCGGTAGTAGGTGAGATTGGGTCCGCGCAGTACGGATCCCGTAACGCGGTTGACCGCGACCACGTTGCGGTGCGCCTCGAGTCGTTCCTGATTGAGATAGTAAGTCGCCGTGGTCGCGTCGAGGGTGAGCGTGGTGTCGCGGATGTGGACGATATTGCGCTGGCCCATCATGTCGAACCGTTTGACGCCCGCGAACCAGGCGACACTGTCGGCCGAGAGCGTGGTGCCCGTGCCGTCGCAGTGCGCTAGCACGCCCCCACCGGCGAATACATTGGTCTCTCCGGCTCGCACCTCGACTTGCTGTGCCTGCCGCCCCACGGAGTCGATCACGACCTTGCAGGGCCGGCCGCGGCCCGTATCCGCGGGCGCCGGAGGCGGTGAGGGCTGCTGGGCGAGCGCGACGAAGAAAACGGTAGCCATCATTGGTTCGGCAGGGTGAAGCTGCCGCCCTGTCCCACGGGCTTGGTCGCGGTCACGACCTTGAAGTCCGGGTCGGCCGTGAAGCCTTGTCCGACGATGTGGCGCCCACCGGGCTGATCGAAGACGAATATCTGGTCGGAGCTGACCTGGTTCCTCGACTGACTGTAGCGAACTACCGCGGTCCGCAGCGTCGCGCTATCAACGCGTACGACGACCACGTGCCCGCGCGCTTCCATGTCCCCCGTTTGCGAGTGATACGTGCCCTCGCGGGAAGTGAGGGTCGAGCTCTGGGCTCCGCGTTGGTCGTAAAAAGTGACATGGACGCCGCGCAGTTCGGCGGTCTGTGTCGGCGAATACATGTACGCCGTGTCGGCGAGGACGAGCGCGCGCTTGATGCCGTCGGCGGTCACGTAGTGTGACATGTTGAACAGCACCTGGTCCGCCGAGTCGGCCGCTTGCACGACCGCGGTCGGTTTGATGCCCGTCTCGCATGCGCAAACCGAGACGACGTAGAGCAACACCGCGTGCCGGGCCTTCACGCCGCCCCCGCCTTCATCAGGTCGTGCAGGTGTACCATCCCGACCACACGCCGGCCGCCGTCCAACACCGGCAACGCCATGATGCCGTGGCGCTCCATCACCTGGACGGCGGCGCCCGCGAGCACGTCTGGCGTGATGGTCTTCGGCGTCTTGGTCATCACGTCGCCGACGGGGATATCGAGGAAGCGATCGGTCCGCTCCATGAGTCGTGTGAGGTCGCCCGCGGTAACGACGCCGAGGAGGCTTCCCGCCCCGTCCACCACCGCGACCGTGCCCCGTTTCTCCGCGAGGAGCACGACGCACTCGCGCATCGGGCGCTCGGGGCCGAGCGTAGGCACGTCCCGATCCAGCATGACGTCGGCGACGCGGAGCAACAGGTTGCGGCCGAGGGCGCCCGCCGGGTGCAGCGCCGCGAAGTCCTCGCGTTTGAAGCCCTTGACCTCGAGGAGCGTCACCGCCAGGGCGTCCCCCAACGCGAGCGCGGCCGTGGTGCTTGCGGTCGGGGCGAGGGTTTCGGCACACGCTTCCTCCACCACACTCGCATCGAGCGCCACGTCGCACTGGCGGGCGAGCACCGAGGCGGGATCGCCGGTGAGCGCGATGATCGGCACGCCGAGCCGCTTGAGCTGGCCCACCAACCCGAACAGCTCGTCCGACGCCCCGCTCTTGGACAGCACGAGCGCGACGTCGTCCCGGCCCACGAGTCCCAGGTCGCCGTGCAGGGAGTCCACCGGGTGGAGAAACGAGGCCTGCGTTCCCGTGGAGGTAAACGTCGCGGCGATCTTGCGCGCGATCAGACCCGACTTGCCCACGCCTGACACGATCACGCGGCCCTTCGCGGACGCGAGGAGGCGTACCGCCGCGGTGAACGCCGGGCTCAGCCGCTCGGCGACGCGAGTAATCGCGCCCGCTTCGAGGGCCAGCACGCGGCGCCCGCGCTCAACGAGGTCGGTGGGCTCCGTGCGGGGCATCGCTGTGCTCACCAAAAAACCTGTTGACGAGATCGTCCCATTCGCCGCGGGCCTTGAGGATCAGCTCCGCAACCTCACGCACGGCCCCCTGGCCCCCCGGCGCGGTCGTGACGATGCGCGCGGCGTCCTTCACTTCGCTCACACCGTTCGCCACACCGATGGGGAGGCCCACGCGGGCCAGCAGCGGCAAGTCGGCGAGGTCGTCGCCGACGAAGGCGCACTCCTCCCAACGCAGTGCTCGCCGCGCCAGCAGGTCCTCGAATGCGGGAAGCTTGCGCGCGGTGGGGTCCTGGATCAGCTCGTCCACGCCGAGCTCCCGGGCGCGGAGCGCGGTAGCAGCCGATTCCCGTCCCGACACCCACGCGACCGCGAGCCCGGCGGAGCGAAGCATGCGGATGCCGATGCCGTCCTGGATGTGAAACCGTTTGAACTCCACCGGGTGGTCGCCGACCATGCCGATGTAGACCCCGTTGTCGGTCAGGACGCCGTCGACGTCAAAGCCAACGAGCTTCAAGCGGCGGGCGAGCGCGGCGTCGAGCGTTGGTCTAGGCACGGACAGCCTCCCGCGCCCGCTGCCAGATGTCGAGCGCTACGCTCACGATCCCCGGCAGCTCGTCGAGCGGCACCATATTCGGCCCGTCGGACGGCGCACGGTCGGGATCGGGATGCGTCTCGAGAAAGAATCCATCTGCCCCCGCGGCCGCGGCGGCATATAGGAGGGGCGGAATGAACTCGCGTAGGCCGCCGCTCGAGCCGTCCGGTCCCTGCCCCGGTTGCTGGACTGCGTGCGTGGCGTCGAACACGACCGGTACGCCGCACGCGGCGCGCAGGCGCGCGAAGTTCCGCATGTCGACCACCAGGTCGCCGTATCCGAAGAACGTGCCTCGCTCGGTGACGGCGACCTCGGGCGGTTTGCCGGCGCGGACCTTGTCCACGGCGCCGGACATCCCTTCCGGAGACATCCACTGCCCCTTCTTGACGTTGACCGCACGCCCGGCGCGCCCTGCCGCGAGGAGGAGATCGGTCTGCCGACAGAGGAACGCGGGGATCTGCAGCACATCGGCTACCTGAGCGGCCGCAGGCACCTGATTGGCTTCGTGGACGTCGGTGAGGATCGGCAGTCCGGTGGTCGCATGCACGCGCTCGAGCGCCTTGAGGCCCCGCTCGAGTCCGGGACCCCGCCCCGCGCCGTGGCGTGACCGGTTGGCCTTGTCGTAGGACGCCTTGTAGATGACGTGCACGCCCAGCTTGCCCGCGAGGTCGGCGAGTGCTTCGCCCACGCGCAGGTTCAAGTCGTCGGATTCGACGACGCAGGGCCCCGCGATGAGGAACGGGGAGGCTCCCCCGAAGTGGGACGCCATGTCAGTCGCGGCGGGTGGCGAGCTGGGTAGGGGTCGGTCGCTCCGCCGGCGCGGCGCCCGCGCCTTCCCGCGCGCGATGTTGCTGGTGGGCCGCGCCCACGAAGCCGGCGAACAACGGGTGCGGCCGCGTGGGCCGCGACTTGAGCTCCGGGTGGAACTGACAGCCGATGAACCAGGGATGATCGGGAAGCTCGATCATTTCCACCAGCGAGCCGTCCGGTGACAAGCCCGAGCACCGCATCCCGTATTCCGCGAGCACGTCGCGATACGCGTTCGATACCTCGTAGCGATGCCGATGGCGCTCGCTCACCTCGAGGGCCCCATACGCCTGCGCCACGCGGGAGCCCGGGCGCAGCTTGCAGGGATAGGCGCCCAGTCGCATGGTTCCGCCCAGCTCCTGAATACCTTCCTGGGAGCGCATCAGCGCGATCACCGGGTTCTCGCACTCGGGCGCGAACTCACTCGAATTCGTGTCCGGCAGCTTGACGACGTTCCGCACGAACTCGATGATCGCCGTCTGCAAGCCGAGGCAGATGCCGAAGAACGGCAGCTTGTTCTCTCGTGCCCAGCGGATCGCCTCGAGCATGCCTTCGATGCCTCGCACGCCGAACCCCCCCGGGACCAGCAACGCGTCGTAGCCTCCGAGCAGCTCTCCCGTGGCCTCCTGATCGGTGAAACGATCGGAGGAAATCCATTCGATCTGGACGCCGCAATCGTTGGCGATGCCGCCGTGGACCAGGGCTTCGTGGATGCTCTTGTAGCTGTCCGCCAGCTCGGTGTACTTCCCGACGACGGCGATTCGCACCCGCTCCGGTGGGTTGAGGATCTTCTCGACCATCTGTGCCCAGGCGCGCAGGTCGGGCTCCTTGGTCTCGAGGTGCAGCCGCCTGCAGACTTCCCGATCGAGACCCTGCTCGTGGAGCCTGAGCGGGATCTGATAGATAGACCGCACGTCGGGACTTTCCACGACGCACCCGAAGTCCACGTTGCAGAATTGCGCGATCTTGCGCTTCAGATCTTCGGACAGGGGCCGCTCGGTGCGGCAAACGAGGATGTCCGGTTGGATTCCGATCTGCATCAGCTCGCGGACGGAGTGCTGGGTCGGCTTGGTCTTGAGCTCGGCGGTGGCGGCGATGAACGGGACCAGCGTCAGGTGGATGAACAGTGTGTTGTCCCGACCCACTTCCTGCCGGAACTGTCGAATGGCCTCGAGGAACGGCAACGACTCGATGTCACCGACCGTGCCGCCGATCTCCGTGATCACCACGTCGTGATCGGGGGCGAGGCGCCGGATCGAGGTCTTGATCTCGTCCGTGATGTGCGGGATGACCTGCACCGTGGAGCCGAGATACTCGCCGCGCCGCTCCTTCGTGATCACCGAGAGATAGATGCGCCCGGTGGTCACGTTGTTCACCTGCGACAGCGAGCGATCGATGAATCGCTCGTAGTGACCGAGGTCAAGGTCGGTCTCCGCGCCGTCATCCGTCACGTACACTTCGCCGTGCTGGAACGGTGACATCGTGCCGGGATCGACATTGATGTAGGGATCGAATTTCTGGATGGTGACGCGCAGGCCGCGCTCCACGAGCAATCGGCCCAGGGAAGCCGCCGCGATGCCCTTGCCGAGAGAGGAGACCACGCCGCCGGTTACGAAGATGTACTTCGTCGAGCTCACGGACTCACCTCCCTCAATTGGCGCGACAACTGCGTCGCGACGTTGCGAAGATCGTCGGCGGTGTCCACCCCCGGGGCCGCCGCACCGGCGAACAACGCCACGCCGATCGGCATCCCGTGCAACAGCGGCCGCAACTGCTCGAGCCGCTCCCAGCGCTCCTCGGGCACCGGCGCGAACCGAACCCACTGCGCCAGGGCTTCCGGCGTGTACGCATACACGCCGACGTGCTGGTGATACCGCGCGTCCGTCGCGTTATCGCGATTGAAGGGGATCGGAGCGCGCGAGAAGTACACCGCCCGGCCACGCGCGTCGACCACGACCTTCACGCGACTTGGATCGGACGCGAGGGAGCGATCCAGATCGCCCGCGGCGGTGCCGATGGGATCACCGCCGCGCACGCGCGCCACGGCTCCCTGGACCGCTTGGGGTGCGACGAGCGGCTCGTCACCCTGCACGTTCAGCACCACGTCAAATGAGGTAAATGCTTTATTTGCAGCGACTTCTGCAACACGCTCGGTCCCCGACTGATGGTCGGGGGAGGTCAGAATTGCTTCATACCCCGCGCGCTCCACGACATCGACGATTTCGCGCGCATCGGTCGCGACCACGAGACGGTCGCAGACCCGCGTTTCCGTGACGCGCCGGGCGACCCAGAGGACGAGGGGTTCGCCTGCCAACGGCAAGAGTGGCTTGCGGGGGAGGCGGCTGGAGCCCAGCCGTGCAGGAATCACGCCAAGGACGGGCACGGGGGAACATACAAAATCCGTGCCGTGACGTCTAGTCCTGAGACTAACCCACAGTCAAGACGGGCGTTAAGCGCTTACGCCGCGGCGTGCGCAACGCGCAGAAAATTCTCGAGCAGCTGCTTCCCGTGCTCCGTCCCGATGGACTCCGGGTGGAACTGGACCCCGTACAGGGCGTGCCGGCGGTGCTTCATCGCCATGATCTCGGCGTCCTTGGGCCGGTCGGCGCTCCAGGCGGTGATGACCAGGTCTTTAGGCAGGGACTTCGGCTCGACGACCAGAGAGTGATAGCGCATGCCGGTCACCGGGCTGGGCACGCCTTCGAACAACTCGTCGTCCTCATGGACCACTTCGCACGTCTTCCCGTGCATCAACCGGTCGGCCCGGACCACGCGCCCCCCGAACGCCTCGCCGATCGCTTGGTGACCCAGGCAAACGCCCAGTACCGGTACCCGGCCGGCGAGCGCCTTGACGAGGGGGACCAGGATTCCGGCCTGGGCAGGAGTTCCCGGGCCCGGTGACAGCACCGCAGCCGTGGGCTTCAAGGCGATCACTTGGTCGACGGTGAGCGCGTCGTTGCGGTACACGACCGGCTCGGCGCCGAGCTCGCCGAACAGCTGGACGAGGTTGTACGTGAACGAGTCGTAGTTGTCGAGCACGAACAGCATGCCGGAAACCTAGTCAGAAGAAAAAGAATCGCGAGATCCACGTCTTGCACTGATACCACTGGCCGCCCCGGCGCTGGAAGACCTTCAGATAGAAGTCACGATCCGTGCGCTGCTCGATGGGGACGTTGAGCGTCTTCAGGTCGTCGGCCGTGAGCGGGACGCACACCGGGCGCAGCACGAACACGAGTGCCGCCACGGGGACGAGAAAGACCAGCACGGCAACGACGAGGCGAGGTTTCACGCGGAGTAGAAGCGGTCGTGAAGCGTCGGATCGATGCGTTGGACCCGGCCGGTCTTTGGGTTGATGGGGCACCACAGGGACCGGGCGCGGGCGAGCACGCGCCGATCGGCCGCCCGGACGATCTCGGTATGCCGCTCGAACGTGGCGGCAGCGGGCGGGCCCACCCAGGTGCAGACCACTACCTCGTCCCCCGCCCTCGCGGGATGCTTGTAGTCGATCTCATGGCGGAGCACGACCCACCCGACACCGGCGCGCTCCGCCGCTGTGGTCGCTGCCTCCCAATGGGCCGCGGCGACATCCTGCACCCAGCGGACGTAGACGACGTTGTTCACGTGGCCGAGGTCGTCGATATCCGCCGGGGTCACGGGAAAGGCGCGCTCGAATCGGACAGGCTGCATCGTCATGCCGCAAAGATACAGCTACCGGCCGACGCGCTCCTCCCACTCGTCGAGCGACCTCGGCCAGTCCTCCTTCAACAAGCGGGACAACGAGCGGTCGGCGAGGAGCCGGCCACCGGTCTGGCAGGTGGCGCAGTAGTTCACCTCGTTTGCGGCGTAGCGGATCCGCTGGACCGGCGACCCGCAGACCGGGCACGGCTGGCGGTACCGGCCGTGCACGGCCATCCCCTCCCGAAACGCCGTGACCTTCTCCGGGAACCGGTCTCCGGCTTCTACCTGCAGGCGCTCGATCCAATGGTCGAGGGTTTGTCTCGTCGCCCGCTGCAACCGTTCGATCTCCTCCGGGGTGAGCTGCGCGGTGAGCCGCAGGGGCGACAGGCGGGCCGCATGCAGGATTTCGTCGGAATACGCGTTGCCGATCCCGTCGAACAGATGCGGATCGGTGAGGGCGCGCTTGAGCGTATGCGATTCACGAGTCAAGACGGCGCGGAACTCTTCTGGCGTCGCCCGGAACACGTCGAGGCCTCCCGGATCGTGCGCGGCAAGCCCCTCGACGCCGCGCAGCAGGTGCAGCGATGCGCGGTGCTTCGTCCCCGCTTCGGTCAGGAGCAGGCTTCCGCCCGGAAAATCCCAGGCGGCGAGGCCGGAACGGCCGGCAATCCGCACGCCGGGCGCCTTCCAGTGGAGTCGGCCCGCGATCATCAGATGGAGGACGGCGAAAAAGTCGTCCTCGAATCTGAAGACGATGCGCTTGCCGAGCCGTTGGACCTCGAGGACCATCCGACCGGCGAGGTCCGTGACCGGTGGGTCGGCGGTGCGAAGCAGGAACGGGCTCGCGATGCGCAGCCCCTCGAGCGGTTGCCCCACAATGCGCGAGGTGAGGGCGCGCTGATACAGGAGGATGTCGGGCAATTCGGGCACGTGCCCGCTCGCCCTTCAGCTCAAGAATCGCTCGGCCAGCTGCTCCAAGCGCTCGTCGTGCTCCGCGCGGGCGCGCTCGAGAATGCGGCGCACGTGCGAGTGCAGCTTCGGCTCTCCCCAGTAATAACCGGTCGCCTGCTCCGCGCTGGCCGTTTCGCCGACGCGCGCCGCCTCGAGCAACGCCGTCGCGGCGGCGGCGTCGAAGCCGGGATCGTCGCGCGGCGGCAAACCGTAATGGCGCTTGGGCGCGCCGCCGCCGGCATCCTCCTTCACGAAGGCTCGGGACATCGGTCGTTCAGCTACGGGGGTGGTAGGTCCGGTGCACGCTCCGGAGATAGTCCCGGTCGACGTGCGTGTACAGTTGGGTGGTGGCGAGGTCCGCGTGCCCGAGCATTTCCTGCACGGCGCGCAAGTCGGCGCCCCCCTCGAGCAGGTGCGTGGCGAACGTGTGCCGCAGCGTGTGCGGCGTGACGCGCTTGGCGATTCCCGCGAGACGCGCCGCGCGGCGGATGAGGCCCCAGGCGCCCACTCGCGAGAGCGGAGTACCACGCGCGTTGAGGAAGACCTTGCCGCGCCCTCGTCCGCGATCGAACCGAGGCCGGATCTCGCGTGTGTACAGGGCGACGGCACCGAGGGCGCGGCGGCCGACGGGGACCACACGCTCCTTCGACCCCTTCCCGAGGATGCGCGCGAGCCCTTCTTCGTAGAACACGTCCTGGACGCCGAGCCCCACCACCTCCGTCACGCGCGCGCCGGTCGCATAGGCGAACTCGAGCAACGCCCGGTCGCGAATGGCGAGCGGCTCGTCGGTGTTGGGGGCCGCCAGCAGCCGCTCGACCTCGGCCACGGACAGCACGGTCGGCAGCCGGCGCCACTGCCGTGGCGATTCCAGCCGCTCGCTCGGATCCCGCGTGGCACGCCCCTCGCCCACGAGGAAGCGAAAGTAGGTCCTGACCGCGGAGATCTGCCGGCGGATCGTCGCGGGTGCGAGCCCGAGATCCTTGAGCGCATAGACGAACTCCCGGAGCTGCGCGCTGGTCACGTCCGCGGGGCCCCGCGCGCCCGTTGTCGCGGCATAGTCCGCGAGCCGTCGCACGTCCCGCACGTAGTTGCTCACCGTGTTCGTGCTGTTGCCCGATTCGAGGGCCAGGTAATCCCGGAACTGCTCGACCTGGAAAGCCTGCGCTAGATCCATCGACGCACCCGGGCTTTGTACGCTCGGTACTCCTCGCCGAATTTCGCCTCGAGGTAGGCTTCCTCGCGGGCGATCACCTGGCGCTGAACGAGCAGCACTACGGCGGGGAGCAGGATCAGCGGCCACGCCGAGTTCACGAAGAGGGTGACGCCGACGTACAGCGCAACGAGGCTCACGTACATGGGATTGCGCGTGAAGCGGTATGGCCCGTGCACGACGATCGCCGTCGTCGGTTCCATGGGATTCGGCGTCGTGCCCGCCCGGCGGAACAAGAACACCGCACTCGCCGCCAGGCCCAGCGAGACGGCGCTGACGATCCAGGCGATCGCCCGGACCGCCGGCGGTGCTCCAGCCGGCCACAGGTGCAACGGCACGAACCGGTGCACCGCGTACCCGAGGGCGAACAGACCCGCATAGATCAACGGCGGAAAGATGCGGACTCCCGAGCGATCCTGCGTCGCGTCCATTGGTGCCCCACTCAGCGCTTGAGCCGGCGCCTCACCCACACCACGGCAAATATGACTGCGACGACCGCGACGGCGCCAAGGATGCGGTTCACACGGCCCAACGCCGCGACCACCGTATCGAGATTGGTGCCGAGCGTCGAGACGAAGAACGTCAACGCGCCGTACCACAGGGCCGATGCCAGCGCGAGGGGGATGAGTGCCTGCGGGGCGGATAGGCCCGCCACGCCCGCGAACGGCGGCACGACGGCCCGCCAGACGGGGAGTAGGCGCGAAAGAAAGATCCCGTAGGCGCCGTGGCGCCGGTACTCGGTCTCGAGGTGTGCCAGCACCGTCGCCGGAAGCAGCCGCCGACCGGTGCGTCCCCGGAAGAACGCCGGTCCGTACCGCCGGGCGAGCCAGTACACGGCGGACGCCGACGTGACGTTGGCTCCCCAGGTGACGCCGAACACGGTCCATGCGTCCAGGACGCCCCGACCGGCCAGAAGCGCGCCGAGCGCCACCGCGGTGTCGGCGGGGACGGGTGGCACGACGTTCTCGACGGCGGCGAGGACGAGGATCAGGCCGTAGAGGGGCCCCGGCGGCAGGCGCTCCAGGTAGGCGAGCAGGTCACTCAGGGCGGCCGTCGAGCAACGCCACGGCGATCACCGCGACGCCCTCGCCCCGTCCGATCCAGCCCATCCCTTCGTTCGTCTTCGCCTTGACGGAGACGGTGGACACTTCCGTGTCCAGCGCCGTGGCGAGCTTCTCCCGCATCGCGTCGATGAAGGGGCCGAGTCGCGGCCGCTCGAGGATCACCGTGATGTCCGCGTTGACGAAGTGGAGCCCGGCCTCCACGACGCGCAGGTAGGCCTGCTTGAGCAAGTCGAGCGAATTGGCGTCGCGCCACTGCGGGTCGGTCGGGGGGAACATCATCCCGATGTCGCCGAGGCCGGCGGCCCCGAGCACGGCGTCGGTGAGGGCGTGGGCCACGACGTCCGCGTCCGAATGACCGGCGAGGCCCTGGAGGTGAGGGACGGTCACGCCGCCGAGGATCAGTTTCCGACGGTCGGCGAATCGGTGCGAGTCGTACCCGACGCCGACCCGCATCTCAGGCCTTGAGGATCCGGACAGCCAAGTGAGCGGCGTTCTTGGCGTTGTCGATGCCGACGCAGGCCACCGGCACGCCGCCCGGGACCTGCGCGGTGGCGAGCAGCGCGTCGAAGCCATTCAGCGGGCCGACCGCGAACGGAACGCCGATCACCGGTAAATCGGTGAGCGAGGCGGCGAATCCCGGCAGGGCGGCCGAAAGCCCTGCCCCGGCGATGATCACCCTGAACCCGCGGCCCCGGGCACCCGACACCAGCTTGGTCGTCTGCTCCGGCTGCCGGTGGGCGGACGACACGTGGAATTCATACGAAACGCCCGCCTTGCTGAGAATCTCGAAGGCGGGCTCGATGCGCGGCTTGTCGCTTTCGGAGCCGACCAGGACGAGGACGTCGGCCACGTCAGGCCGCCTCGTCGATCACGCTGTAGTCCTGACGTCGCTGCCGTGCGGTGTAGCCCGCGTCCGCGATGAGGCGTCGCATTTCGGGAAGGGTCATCCGCCAGGTCGTGCCCGCGGCGGACACGACGTTTTCTTCCATCATGAGGGAGCCGAAGTCATTGGCCCCGAACCGGAGGGCCACCTGGCCGATCTTCGGACCCATGGTGACCCACGACGCCTGGATGTTCGGGACGTTGTCCAGCACGACACGCGCGATGGCCTGGGTCCGGAGGTAGGTGATCGCGTCGGTCTTCTCGAGGTGCTCGAGCTCCGTGTGCTCCGGTTGCAGCGGCCAGCAGATGAAGGCGGTAAACCCAGCGGTGCGCGCTTGGACCTCACGGACGCGGAACAAGTGCTCGATCCGGTCGGCCAGCGTCTCGCCGAGCCCATACATCATGGTCACGGACGTCTTGAGCCCGAGGCGATGCGCGGTCTCCATCACCTCGAGCCAGCGGTCGGCGCCGGCTTTCTTCTTCGCGACGCGATCGCGGATCTCCTGGACGAGGATTTCACCGCCCCCACCCGGGATCGAATCGAGGCCTGCCGCCGTGAGCTCGCGGATCACCTCTTCGATCGACATGCCGAAGCGTCCCGCGAAGAAATCGACCTCGGAGGGCGAGAACCCGTGGATGTGAATCGGGTGGTGCCGCTTGATGTAGCGCATCAAGTCGAGGTACCACTGGAACGGGATATAGGGGTTGTGCCCGCCCTGGATGAGGATCTGCACCCCGCCGATGGCCTTGAGCTCGTCGATCTTGCGGCCGATCTGCTCGAACGACAGCACGTACCCCTCGCCGTGTTTCGGCCGACGGTAGAACGCGCAGAACTTGCAGTCCGCGACGCAGACATTCGTGTAGTTGATGTTCCGGTCGATGATGTACGTGACGACGTTCTCAGGGTGCAGGCGCCAGCGCGTCTGATCAGCCACGCCGCCCAGCTCGAGCAGCGACGCGCGCTCGTATAGCTCCACAAGGGAGCGGAACTCGGGGCTCGAGCGATCGACCATCGTCAGGCCACTTGCAGGAATTGCAGCGATCCGTCGGGGACGATTCCGTCCGCGGCGAGGCGCCGGAAGAAATCCGTGAGCCCGGCGAGATGCTTGTACGTGAACGCGTAATCCAGACCGCCCAGGTACTCCCGGCACGCATCGAGGGGCACGCCGGTGGCCCGCGCGGCGTCGGCGGCCAGCTCGTCGAGGTGCGCGAGGCCCCACGCGCGCGACACCAGGAGTGCCTCGTGACCCCGGCGCACCGCGTCGCGGTCGGCCGAGCGTCGCGCGGCCCAGACGGCGAACACGAAGGGCAGCCCGGTCCAGGTCTTCCACTCGGCGCCGAGGTCGTAGCGATGCGGGTAGGTCGCGCGAGCGGCGAGCGTGAGCGCCGCGTCGCCGATGACAAGCACCGCCTCATGGGGTAGCGCGGCCAGCGTTTCCAAATCCTGTGCTTCGGCTCGGGCTTCGGCGAACTTGGGTTTCACCTTCCAGACTTCGCGGCACAAGAGCTCGAGCAACGCGACGGACGTCCGGGACGACGCCGAGAGCAATACGGTCCGTCCGTCCAACTGGTCGACGGTCCGTCGACTGAAGAGCGCGACGCTGCGGACGGGGCCGTCACACGAAATAGCGATGTCGGGAAGCAGCACGAGATCGCGGGCGTGGCGCGCATACTCCACGGCGCTGATCACACTCACATCCAGCTCCCCCGCGACGAGGAGATCGTTGAGCTCGGCGGGCGTGCCCGTTACGAGCTCGCCGGGCGCGCGGACGATCTCCCGGTCGATCGCGCCGTAAACCGGCGCGCAGTTGATGTAGCCGATGCGGCCGAGTCTCATTCGGCGGCGTCCACAGCCGACAGGACTGGAAGCGCGCGCCCTCCCCTGGCATGGGCCTGCGGGCGGTGGGAGATGTGGAACGTCGCCCCTTCCGGGCCTGCGGGCCGCGCGGGCACGGCGACGGGCATCCAGTTCTCGAACGTGCGCACGGTCTGATACAGGGAGTCGCGTTCGACCGGCTCCTTCCCCGCCCCGCGGATCAGGGTGACGATCTGATCGTACGACAGCCACATCGGCGTCGCGGCGCCTGCTTCATGGTAGACGCGCTCGAACACCACGGTCCCCTCGAGGTCGTCGCAGCCGAACGTCAACGCCACCTGCGAGATGAACGGGGTCACCATGGGCCAATGGGTCTTGACGTGCGGGATGTTGTCGAGCACCAGGCGGCCCACCGCGATGTTCTTCAGGTCGTCGAAGCCCGACGTCGCCGTGCCGGTCCGCCCGAGCGCTTCCCCCAACTCGTTGTGGTCCGGGTGATAGGCGAGCGGAATGTAGGTGAGGAAGCCGCCGGTCTCGTCCTGGAGAGCCCGCAGGGCGAGCAGATGGTCGACGCGGTCGGCCATGGTCTCCACGTGGCCGTACAGCATCGTGCAGTTGGACGGGAGCCCCAGGCGGTGCGCCTCACGGTGGACGCCGAGCCACTCGTCGCCGGACAGCTTCTTGTCGGCGATCGTTGCGCGCGCCGCCGGGCTGAACACCTCGGCGCCCCCGCCCGGCAGGCTCGTGACGCCGGCGTCCTTCATCGCGGCCAGCACATCGCGCACGCTCAGCTTCTCGATCCGCGCCAGGTGCGCCACTTCGACGGCCGTGAGCGCTTTGATGTGGACGCCCGGGTGCCGCTCTCGCAGGCCCCGGAACATGTCCAGGTAGTACGCCAGCCGGAGCTTGGGGTGGAGGCCGCCCACGATATGGAACTCACGCGTGGGGTTCTCGCGCGCCGCGTCCGCCTCGGCGAACACCTCGTCGAGGCTGCGGGTGTAGGCGCCATCCTCGTTCGGCATGCGCGCGAAGGAGCAGAACACACAGGTGTTCCGCAGCACGCACACGTTGGTCGGGTTGATGTGCTGATTCGCCGCGAAGAACACGCGGTCGCCGTTGCGGCGCCGGTTCGCGGTGTCGGCGAGGCGTCCGATGGTGAGGAGATCGTTCGACTGGAACAGCGCGAGTGCGTCGTCGCGGGTCAGGCGCTCGGAGCGCGAGACCTTGTCAGCGATCCCTTCAAGCAGCGGATCCCGGTCGGTCATGGGCGCCCGAGTGCGGAGTGCGGAGTGCGGAATGCGGAGTGTGCGTGGGGGCGTCGTGCAGCGAACGGTCTATCACTGCAATTCCGCACTCCGCACTCCGCACTCCGCACTTGTGTCACGCCGCCCGCCGGATGGCGAGCGTCGCGTTGTGCCCGCCGAACCCGAAGGAGTTCGAGAGCGCCACGTCCACGTGCCGCTTCACGGCCTTGTTCGGGGCCGAGTCGAGGTCACAGGCCGGGTCGGTGGTGAACTGGTTGATGGTGGGCGGGATGACGCCGGTCTGGACGACGAGGGCGCAGATACCGGCCTCGAACGCGCCGGCGGCGCCGAGCAGGTGTCCGGTCATCGACTTCGTGGAGCCGAAGACGAGCTTGCGTGCCCGGTCGCCGAACACGGCCTTCACCGCCGCGGTCTCGGCCGCGTCCCCGTGCGGGGTCGACGTCCCGTGCGCATTGATGTAGCCGACCTGCTCCGGCTGAACCGCGCCGTCCTTCATGGCGAGGCGCATCGCTTCCTGCGCACCCGAGCCGTCCGGCGCGGGGGCCGTGATATGGTAGGCGTCGGCGGTCATCCCGTAGCCCACCACTTCGGCGTAGATCTTGGCGCCGCGCCGCTTGGCGTGCTCCCACTCCTCGAGGATCAGGACCGCCGCCCCGTCCCCCATTACGAAGCCGTCGCGATCCTTGTCGAACGGACGGCTCGCGGTCTCGGGGCTGTCGTTGCGCTCTGACAGGGCCTTCATGTTGGCGAAGCTCGCCACGGCGAGCGGTGTAATCGCCGCCTCGGCGCCGCCGGCGATCATGATGTCGGCCTGGTCGTTGCGGATGATCTCGAGGGCGTCGCCCACGCTGTGCGCGGAGGACGCGCACGCGGACACCGTGCAGTAGTTCGGTCCCTGCGCTCCGTACCGCATCGAGATGAGCGCGGCGGCGACGTTCGGCATGTACATCGGGACGAAGAACGGCGACACGCGCCCGGGCCCCTTCTCGAACAGGGCACGGGCGTTCTCTTCGAACGTCTGGAGCCCCCCGGTTCCCGTGCCCACGATGGCGCCCACGCGCTTCAGGTTCACCTTGTCCCAGTTGCTCGTGAGACAGGCGTCGGCCACGGCCTGCTCGGCCGCGCCGAGCGCGAACTGCGCGAACAGGTCGTAGCGGCGGATTTCCTTCTTATCGAGAAAGCGCCCTGGATCGAATCCCTTCACTTCACACGCGAACTTCACCGGGCTCTGCGCGGCGTCGAAGCGCGTGATCGGCCCGGCCCCCGAGCGGCCCGCGAGGAGGCCCTCCCACGTGCTGCCCACGTCGTTCCCCAGGGGGGTCACGAACCCGAGGCCCGTGATGACGACCCGACGCGTCATTCGGCTACTTCCCCATCTTGTCGTGGAGGTACTGCATCGCCTGCCCCACCGTCCTCAGCTTTTCCGCCTCTTCGTCGGGGATGTCGATGTCGAATTCCTTCTCGAAGGCCATGACCAGCTCCACGGTGTCGAGGCTGTCGGCCCCCAGGTCCTCCATGAAGCTCGCCCCGGGCGTGAGCTTGTCGCGCTCGACCCCCAGTTCCTCGACGATGATGTCTTTGACCTTCTCTTCGAGCTGCTTCATGTCCATTGCCATGGGTGTCCTCAATGGAGGTGTGGGAAAAGGGTCACAGCACCATCCCGCCGTCGACGACCAGAACCTGTCCCGTAATGTAGCTCGCGAACTCGGAGGCGAGAAAGACCACGGCGGCGGCCACATCCGCCCCCTCCCCCAGCCGACCCAGCGGAATCGCCCGGAGCAGCGTTTCCCGCGCGCCGCCGGTGATCTTGCGGGTCAGCTCGGTGTCGATGAATCCCGGTGCCACGGCGTTCACCAGCACGTTGCGCGAGGCGAGCTCTTTTGAAACGGATTTGGTAAAGCCGATCAAGCCGGCCTTGGAGGCGGTGTAATTCGCCTGCCCCTTGTTGCCGGAGATCCCCACCACGCTCGTGATGTTGATGATGCGGCCCCAGCGCCGCTTGATCATCCCGCGCGCGGCGTGTTTCGTGACCAGAAACGCGCCCTTCAAATTGGTGTTGAGGACGGTGTCCCAGTCCTCTTCGCCGATCCGAAACAGCAGATTGTCCCGCGTGGTGCCGGCGTTGTTGACCACCACGTCGATCTGCCCGAAGTCCTTCTCCACCGCCGCCACGGTCGTCTCGACTTGCCGGGCATCGGTGACGTCGCACCCGTAGCCCCGCGCCGTCCCGCCGGCTCCGTTGCCGAGGGAGGCGGCCGCCTCTCGCGCCTTGGCGACGTCTCGCGCCAGTACCGCCACGCGAGAGCCCACGCGTGCGAGCGCCTGCGCGATGGCCTGCCCGATGCCACGGGTGCCACCCGTCACGACGGCGACTTTGCCGGTCAAGTCGATCTTCATGCGCTCACGCCGCCTCCAGGAAGCGCGCGACGTCATCGGCGGTTCCCAGGGAGCTCACGCTGGCGTCGGGCACGATGCGGCGCAGGAGGCCGGCCAGGACGTTTCCGGGGCCGATTTCGATGAACCGAGCGCCCGCGCCCCCGAGCTCGGCGGCGCGCTGCATGCTCGCGACCCAGCGGACGGGTGCGATGAGCTGATCGGCGAGGAGCCGGCGCGCGCGTCCCGCGTCGCGTACGGGCTCCGCGGTGGCGTTCGCGATCACGGGGAACGCCGGATCGCGGAAGGCCGCGCGCTCGAGGGCGACGCGCAGCTGGTTGGCCGCGGGAGCCATGAGGGAGGAGTGAAACGCGCCGCTGACCTTGAGGGGGACGACGCGCTTGGCCCCGCGCGCCTTGCAAAGCTCGCCGGCCTTGCGGACGGCCTCCGGATCTCCGGAGATGACGGTCTGGTCGGGGCCGTTCAGGTTGGCCGCCACGGCGACCCCGCCGCTGCTCGATGCTTCGCGGCAGGCGGCTTCGACCTCCGCGGTCGCGAGCCCCAGGACGGCCGCCATCGTGCCCGGTCGCTCGGTGCCGGCTTTTTGCATCAGCTCGCCGCGCCGCCGCACGAGCGCCGCCGCATCGGTCGCCGGGAGCGCGCCGGCCGCGACGTACGCCGAGTATTCGCCGAGCGAATGGCCGGCGGCGGCGACCGCCGCGCCGTCGACCCGAGGACCCACGACGGCGAACACCGCGGCGCTGTGCGCGAGGATCGCGGGTTGCGCGTTCTCGGTCGCCGTGAGCTGGTCCTCCGGGCCGTCGAACATAAGGGTGCTGAGCGGGAAACCGAGCGTCCGGTCGATCGCGTCGAGCGTCGCCCGCGCTTCCGGGAACCGTTCGGCGAGGTCCTTTGCCATCCCGACTTTTTGTGCGCCCTGCCCGGGGCAGAGCCACACGGTCGCTACCACTGCACCACCAGACTCGCCCAGGTGAAGCCCGCCCCGAACGCGCAAAACATCACCTTCATGCCGGGTTGCAGGCGCCCACAGCGCACCGCTTCGTCCAGCGCGATTGCCACGGACGCGGCCGACGTGTTCCCGTACCGATCCACGTTGACGTACACCTTGTCCATCGGGACCCCCGCGTGCTTCGCGGTCGCTTCGATGATCCGGATGTTCGCCTGGTGCGGAATCAAGAGATCGATGTCGCCGCTCGAGAGCCCGGCCCGCTCGAGCGTCTTGTCGCACGCATCGGCCATCGAGAGGACGGCGGCCTTGAACACCTCGCGTCCCGCCATCTTGATGTAGTAGGAGTGGTCGGTCAGGAGCGCGGCGTCGGGCGGGTGCGCGGCCCCGCCCCCCGGGCGATACAACAGCTCAGCGAGCGTGCCGTCCGACTTCATGTAGCTCGAGAGAATACCTCGTCCATTCGTGCTCCTGCGGACGAGCGTGGCGCCCGCGCCATCTCCAAAGAGGACCGCCGTGCTGCGATCGGTCCAGTCCATGATGGACGTGAGCTTTTCCGAGGCCACTACGAGCACCTGCTCGAACTGGTCGGCCGCGACCAGCCCTTCCGCGACGTTCAGGGCGTAGAGGAAACCGGTGCATGCGGCCTGCACGTCGAAGGCGGCCGCGTTCTTGGCGCCGAGCAGCGCCTGGAGATCGCACGCCTGCGAGGGGAGCAGCCGGTCGGGTGAGCACGTCGCCACCACGAGAGCATCGATGTCGAGCGGCGTCAGATCGGTGTCCTGGAGCACCTGCTCGGCCGCCGCCTTGGCCATGCAGGCGTTGGATTCGTCGGGGGCGGCCACGCGCCGCTCCTGAATGCCCGTGCGCTCGCGGATCCACTGGTCGGACGTGTCGAGAATCTTGGAGAACTCGTCGTTGGTCATCACCCGTTTGGGCGTGTACCGGCCCGTTCCCACGAGCTCCGCGATCGGTCGCTTCACCGCGGCGCGCCCCCTTCGGCCAGCTCGGCGCCGATGTCCTGATCCACGTGGCTTTCCACCATATGCGCCGCGACGCGGACGGCATTCTTGATGGCTCGCGCGGGCGAGGCGCCGTGACAGATGATGACCACGCCCTTCACCCCGAGGAGTGGCGCACCGCCATATTCGGAATAGTCGAGGAATCGAAACAGCTGCTTGGCTTCGGGTCGCGCCGCCACGTCGGGAAAAGCCTGCTGCATCATCCCCATGAACATGCGGCCGGCGGACTCGTAGAACTTGAGGACCACGTTGCCGACGAAGCCGTCGCAGACGACCACGTCGATGCGGCCGTGCTTGCACTGGCCGGCAAGGATGTCCCGTCCCTCGACGTTGCCGACGTAGCGGATGCCAGACGTTTGCTTCAGAAGCTGATGGGCTTCCTTGACCGTCGCGTTGCCCTTCTCGTCCTCTTCGCCGACGTTGAGCAACCCGACGCCGGGCTCGGGGCGGTCGAGCACGTCGCGGACGTATATCGAGCCCAGGTGCGCGAAACCGACCAGCTCGCGGGCGTCGCAGTCGACGTTGGCGCCCCCGTCGAGCACGAGCACCGGGTGCACCGCCGTCGGAAACAGGGGGGCGATGGCCGCCCGCTGCACGCCCTCGTGCAGGCGCAGCATGAGCGTCGCGGCCGCCATCACCGCTCCCGTGTTGCCCGCCGAGATGAAGGCGTCCGAGTCTTCCTGCTTCTGGAGGCCGAGGCCGACCGCGATGGATGAGCGGGGCTTTCCCTTCACTGCCGCGAGGGGCTTTTCTCCCATTCCCACGACTTCGGGCGCGTCGACGATCTCGAGCCGCTGCCGATCCACCGCTCCGTAGGCCTTGAGCGCGGCCTCGATCTCGGCGCTGCGACCGACGAGCTGGATGCGGAAGGTCGGTGGGAGCTCGCGCAGGGCCTGAACCGCTCCCTCGACCTCTACTTTCGGCGCGTTGTCCCCCCCCATCGCGTCCAGCGCGATGCGAATCACGCTCAGGCGTCCTCGACGGCTATGCGCTGCTCATCCCGGTAGTAGCCGCACGTCGGGCAGACATGATGCGGGCGCTTTAGGTCTCCACACCGTGGGCACGGCTGGAGCGCAATGGGCGCGGCCTTGTAATGTGTTCGGCGTGCACGCTTTTTGCGCTTGGAGGTTCTTCGCTTCGGTACGGCCATGGGATCGTCCTCGGTTGTCAGTCGCGGAGCTTGCCCTTCAAGGCCACGAGCCCGTGCCAGCGTTGGTCGACGGCTGACGGGCAGCCGCAGGGGCCCGCGTTCAGGTCCTTGCCACACCGCGGGCACAGCCCGCGGCAATCATCACGGCACACTACCCACTGCGGGACGGCGAGCAACAGCTCCTCTCGGACCGCGGGGCGGAGATCGATCTGGATCGCGTCGGACGCGAGAGAATAGGAGCTCGGGTCCTCTAGCGCGTCCGGATCACGGGAAAATAGCGCGTCGACGTTGGCCGCTACGGTGACGGCCACCGGGACGAGACAGCGCCGGCACTGCCCGGCGATCTTGGTTGTGAGCGAGCCTCGCCAGTAGTACCGTCCGTCGCCGGCGTCCTGCAAGCGGCCTGCCACGCGCACCGGCTCGGTCAACTGGACGTCGGCGCCCTCGAAGAGGGGATCGGTCCCTGGGATGTCCGCCCGGGTTTCGACCGGGCCTCGGGCGAGCTCCCGCAGGTCGATCTGTAGCATGGGCAAGCGAAGCTAAACCGTTGTGGGACTTGAGTCAAGCGAACTTGCTACGGCGCGCCCCACAGCCCTCGTAATTCGCTCTCGGGAAAGAAGAAGGCGATCTCGCGCGCCGCGTTCTCCGGGGAATCGGACGCGTGGATCGCGTTCCGCTCCTTGGACTCCGCGTACAGCTTGCGCACGGTCCCGGCCTTCGCTTCGGCGGGATCGGTCGCGCCGATCACCTGACGCAGGTGGGCTACGGCGTCGGCCCGCTCCAAGGCGAGCGCGAGCGCCGGTCCGGACGTCATGAAGGTGACGAGCGGGCGGTAGAAGGGGCGCTCGCGGTGGACCTCGTAGAACGCCTCCGCCTGTGCGGGGGTGAGTCTGAGGAGGCGCGCCGCCCGGATGCGGAATCCCGCGGCCTCGAGGTGCGCGACGATCTTCCCGGTGAGCGCGTTGTGGACCGCGTCGGGCTTGATGATGGCGAGGGTGAACATTTCGGTGTCCGGGGTCCGGTGTCAGGGGGCGATGAGGCGACGGATCACGTCGGCGCGAGTGAGGAATCCGACGACGAGTCCATCCCGCACCACGGGGAAGCGATCCACGTCCTTCCCGCTCATGAGATTGGCGACGTCGGCGAGCGTTTGGTCCTCCGCCAGGCAGAGCACCGAGCGGGCCATCGCTTCCCTCACGGGAATGAGCTGCGGGTCGGTCGAGCCGCGCGCCACTTGCGAGCGTGTGGGCGCGCGAAACTCTCCGCTCTTGGTGCGCTGGATGAACGAGGGCATCAGGAAGCGGAGCAGCTCGCGATGCGTGACCATGCCGATGAGCGAGCCCCCGTCGTCCACCACCGGGAGGGCGCGGATGTCCTGCTCGACCATGAGCCGGGCGACGTCGCCGAGCGTCCGCTCGGGCCCGACGGTGATGGCGTGGGGCGTCATGACGTCCCGGACCGTGAGCTGGTTCGGTAACTCGGCCGCTTCGAGCGCCGCGAGCGTGACGACTTGTTCGGGCGTGCGCGCGGCGAGCAGCGCGAGGACCGTGTCGGGATCGGCGAGCGTGCGCGCGAACGCGCCCACCACCTGCAGATAGAGCGCCGCGTCCCGCAGGGGCGCGACAATGAAGATCACGATCCGCGCGGTTCGATGTGGGTCCTTCTCCCACCGGATGGGCGTGGCGGATATCCCGACCGCCGTCACCAGGCTGCGCACGGCCTCGCTCCGGAAATGGGGGAGGAACGCGTGCTCGCCGACCGAGACCATGTCCTCCGGCCACGTGTGGCGAATGACGGCCGTGAGCCGCTGCGGGTCGGCCACTGCCCCGGTGGTGACGAGCCGCTCGGCCAGCCGCTCGGTTGCCTCCTTCACGGTGGTCGCCCGCAACGGCACGAGCACGTGCTCGGCTTTGAGCACATCGCGGAGCTTCACATCCGTTCCTTGAGCAGGGGCACGACGTCCGCCGGACGCTTCATGACCGCAATGCCGGCCCGGGCGAACGCCGCCATCTTCTCGGCCGCGGTGCCGCTCGAGCCCGAGATGATCGCGCCCGCATGCCCCATCCGGCGGCCCGGGGGAGCCGTCTGACCCGCGATGAACCCGACCACGGGTTTGGTCATCGTCGTCTGCACGAACTCCGCCGCCTGCTGCTCGTCGGTTCCCCCGATCTCACCGATCATGACCACCGCATCCGTGTCCGCGTCGGCGTGAAAAGCCGACAGACAATGGATGAAGTTCGTTCCGATGAGCGGGTCTCCCCCGATCCCGATGCAGGTGGACTGTCCCATCCCGTTGGTCGACAGCTGGTGGACGATCTCGTAGGTGAGCGTGCCGCTCCGGGACACGACGCCGATCCGTCCCGGCTGGCAGATGTTGCCGGGGATGATGCCGACCTTGCTCTTGGACGGCGAGATGAGACCGGGACAGTTCGGGCCGATGAGCCGGGCTCCACGCTCGTGGAGAAACGGCAGGACGCGCGTGACGTCGAGGACGGGGATTCCCTCCGTGATACAGACGATCAATCCGATACCGGCGTCCGCGGCCTCGAAGATCGCCGACGCGGCGACCGCCGCCGGCACGTAAATCACGGACGTGTTGGCGCGCGTCTCGCGAACCGCGTCGGCGACGGTGTCGAACACGGGAACGACGCCGTCGAATACCTGCCCACCCTTGCCGGGTGTGACGCCGGCCACGACCTTCGTTCCGTACCCGATCATCTGCCGGGTGTGGAACGAGCCGTCCCGCCCGGTAATCCCCTGGACCAGCAGGCGTGTCTGCTCGTCGACGAAGATGCTCACGCCGCCCTCGCTTTGGCCACCGCCTGCTTCACCGCCTCGTCCATGTCGGTGAGCGCCGAAAACCCGGCCTTCGTGAGGATCTCGATCGCCAGGGCTTCGTTGGTGCCGGTGAGCCGGATGACGAGGGGCACCTTCATGGGGAACTGCTGCGTGGCTTGCACGATCCCGTTCGCGACATCGTCGCAGCGCGTGATGCCGCCGAAGATATTGAACAGGATGCTCCGCACGCTCCGGTCCGCCGTGATGATCCGGAGAGCGTCGACGACCTTCTGCGGGTTCGAGCTCCCGCCGATATCGAGGAAGTTCGCGGGCTCGCCGCCGTAATACTTCACGAGATCCATGGTGGCCATGGCGAGGCCCGCGCCGTTGACGCAGCACCCGACCGAACCTTCGAGCTTGATGAACGTCAGCCCCGCCTGACGGGCCTGCACTTCGGACGGCGCCTCGGCGCTCGGGTCGCGTAACGCCGCGATCTCGGGGTGGCGCTCGAGCTCGTTGTCGTCCACGACGATCTTCGCGTCGAGCGCGGCCACGGTGCCGTCGGGGGTGGTGACGAGCGGATTGATCTCCATGAGCGAGGCACCGACGGCGTAGAACGCCGCGTACAGCCGCTGCATGATGTCCGCCGCCGCGCGCGCCTGGGGCATCTCGCGGTACAGCTTCAACGCAAGGCCCAGGGCCTGATGCGCGAGGAGACCGTATCGTGGATCGATTGCCTGCCGATGGATCCGCTCCGGCGACTTGGCCGCCACCTCTTCGATGTCGACGCCGCCCGCCGGGCTTACCATCAGCACCGGTCGCTGGGACGCGCGGTCCACGATGATGCCCACGTAGCTCTCCGATGCGATGTCGGCCGCCGGGGTCACGAGCACGCGCCGGACGGGCAGGCCCTTGATGCTCATCCCCAGAATTCGCGCCGCGTGCTCACCCGCCTCGGCGGCGTCCTTGGCGAGCTTCACGCCTCCGGCCTTGCCGCGGCCGCCCGCGTGGACCTGCGCTTTGACGACGACCCGGCCCCCCCCCTCCTTCCCCGCGAGCCGCTGGGCGATCTCGCGCGCCTGCTCGGGCGTCTCGGCAACCTCCCCCGGCGGGATCGGAATTCCGTGGCGGCGAAGGATGTCGCGGGCCTGGTACTCGTGCAGGTTCACGATGGCTCCGATGTGATGGTCGTTCCGGCGTCGCCCCGCAACGCGGCGAGGCCCTGGGAGAGCGCGGCGATGATGGCCCGACTGCCACCGACCCGCACGAAATCCGCGGCGGCCTCGACCTTCGGCCGCATGCTCCCGGCACCGAGCTCTTTTCCCGCGAGCAGATGGTCGGCCTGTGCCAGCGTGAGCCGGCGGATCGCCTCCTGGTGCGGTGTGCCGTACGCTCGGTACACCGCTTCCACGTTCGTGAGGATCAGGAGCACATCGGCCGCGATGTCCCGGCCGAGGATCGCGGCGACCCGATCCTTGTCGGCCACCGCGTCGATGCCCTCGAGGCGGAGCATCGGATCGTCGTACACGGGTGGGCCTCCGCCGCCGCACGCCACCACGATGTGCCCCGCGGCCACCAGGTACCGCACGGTGTCCCGTTCGACGACCGCGATCGGCTTGGGGCTCGGGGCGAGTCGGCGCCAGCGGCCGGGCTGCTCCTCGCGCACGGGCACGCCGCGCGCCTGCAGGCGCGCAAGGCGCGCCGGATCGAGCGCGTGTCCGATGGGCTTGGTGGGTTGGCGGAGGTTCGGATCGTTGGCGTCGCACAGGGTCTGCGTGACCAGCGTGACGACCTGACGGGCGATGCCGGCGCGCGCCAGGGCGTTCTGCAGCGACTGCTGGATCATGTAGCCCATCCAGCCCGCGGTCGCGGCGACGAGCACGCCCAGCGGAAGCGGCTCCACCTGATCGGCGGCGAGCTCGTTGCGCGCCAGATCGTCGCCCACCTGCGGACCGTTCCCATGCACGAGTGCGATGTGCCACCCGTCCCGCGCCAGGTCGACGATGGGCGCGAGACTCGCGCGCGTGTGGCGAAACTGATTCGAGATCGTCGGCCGCTCGTTCGGCGGGGCGACCGCGTTACCGCCGAGCGCGACAACGATGGTGCCGGCCGGCGCGGACGATGCTCGGCGCGTCTTCCGGGCGGCGGAGGCCGGGCGGGCGGGGCGGGCGGTACGGGCGTTCACGGCGGCGCAACCTAGTGGCGGTCGGGAACGGGAGCAAGCTTGCGGCGGGCGACGCCCAGGAGCTGCTCCAGCTCATGGTACAGTTGGGCGAACTTCGCGAGGTCGCCGCCCGCGAGCGCCGCGCTGGCGTCCCGCGCCAGCCGCCGCGCGTGCTCCCACCGTGCGGCGAGCGAGGTATCCGTCGGGATACGCGGGCCTCCGGTCGCAGCGAGGAGATCGCGGAGCGCGGCGGCGGGGGACCCTCCCTGGCCGCGCCGGTCACCCCACGAGAGAAACACCGTGTCGATTCCCCGGAGCGGTGTCCCGCCCGCCGGCTCTACGAACCGCGCCTGCTCCGAGAACAGGCCGCCCGCGACGCTCCACACCCGCATCACGCCGGGCGCCGTCGTATTCGGGGAGCCGACGAGGAGCGGCGGCAGCCGCGCCGCGCGCGGCCGCCAGACGAACAGCTTGGGCGCGGACGGCGTCATGATACCGGCCACCAGCGCCGCGAATGCGTTGCCCGCCTCGAATCCCTGCCCCATCCACAGGTGCGAGCCATCGCCCGGCTCATCCCACGGGGGGGCGCTCAGCTCGAACGGCTCGCGGTCGCGCGGCACCCAGGGGGTCGTGTCGCCGCGCCAGCGGTCCAGGAGGGCGGCCGCCGCGCGGAACGTGCGGCGGGGAAACGGAAGCTGAGCCCGCAGGGCCGGGGCGAGGCTGTCGAGCGGATGGATCATCGGGGTGAGCAGCGTGGCCCACGCGTGGGCGACCGAGTCGGCGCCCGGAGCCAGGTGCAGGCGCGTGTCGCCGGTGGCGGCGCTCACCACGGCGATGAAGGCGGCGCTGGAGTAGCGGACCCACCGGCCGTCGATCTCCACGGGCCGCACGAGGGGAAAGCCTTCGGCGTTGAGATAGCCGTATGCCACCCACCACAAGGCGCTGTCGGCCACGAGGGGCGTCGGCGGGTCGAATGTCGCGAACGGCGCGAGGCGGCGCAGGCGTGGGAGGACGTTCCGTCGCCACATGAGCACGAGACCGTCGGTCTCCCGGCGGGCGAGGGCGGGGCTCTGCAACGCCCAGGCGAGCGCGAGGCGACGCCACCAGGGGGTGAGTGCGACGGCGGAGCGTCGAACCGCCGGCCAGGTGTCGGGGGACGCGACCACGAATCCCTCGAAGTTCGGTCCGAACCACGTGGTCGAGTCGCGCGTAGGAACGGCGGTGAATTCGAGCGCTGAATCATCCTCCACGGCCGCCACCGGGGGGCGCGCTCGGGCCGCGGGTCCGCGGTGGACCGCCGTCCAGTCGGACGGCCGGCCCGTGGTGACTCCGCTGTCGAGCATCGGTTGAAACGCGACGATCCACATGGGGCGACCCGCGCCGATGCCAAGCGAGGGTGAGGCGAGTGCGGCGCCCACGGGCGTCGCGTGCCCGCCGAGCTCGGGGCGGGCCGCCGCCGCGACCATGACTCGCGAGGCGTCCCAGATCGGGAGCGCCGCAAGGGCCGCTTCGGCGCTGGCAAACCCACGCGGCGGCTGCTCCAGGAGAGCGGGCGTCCCGAGTGCCAAGCTCTCGAGTCTGCGTTGGGCGGACGCGAGCGCCGTATCGGCCAGCGTGCCCTCGGGTGCGCCCCCTGCCGCCACCCCTGCCCCGGTGTCGCGCGATCCGGGAGGAAGAAGGGGGCCGGGAATGACGATGAACCCGATGAGCTCGGCGACGCACAGCGCGGCCCACGCGGAAACGAGAAGGACGGGTTTCTCGCGCAGGCCCCAGAAGAGACTTGCCCCCGCGGCAGCGAATGCGAACACCGCGACGATCGGCGCGGCGGGGAGGCGCAGGTCGAGCGCCCGCTGGGTGAGCGAGCCGTGCAACCCCGCCACGGTCTCCACCGGATCGAGGAGCGCGCCCCATGCCAGGATCAGCGCCAGGAACGCGAGCAGCAGACCCAGATGCGCGCGCGCGTGCGCGTTGGCATACGGGAGCCAACGGCGGAACCGGAGCGGGCCGATGCCGACGTAGAGCAGCGCCACCACGATGGTCGCCGCGCACACGGCGAGCAGGGAGAACGCCCGCAACCGCTCCGTCCACGGCAGCCGTGCCACGTAGTAGCTGATGTCCCGGTGCAGCACCGGGTCCAGGACGCCAAAGGATGGTGCATGAGAGGCGAGCGCGGCGTGCACCCACCAGTCGCCGGTGCCCAGCGTGAGGAGGAACCCGCACAGGAGCCCACATCCGATCGTGCTGGCGAAGAGGACGTTCTGCGGAACCGCCTCCACGATCTCGAGATCGCCGAGCCGGTGGGACAGCTGCATAGAGCCGATCGACCGATAGACGAAGAGGAGGTTCGCGGTGGACCAGGTCACGGCGGTGAGCAGGAGCACTCCCGATATCAGCCGCGCAAAATCGCGCTCACCGATGTACGCGGCTCCGCCCGGGATGGTGGTCGCCCACGCGCGCTCGGCGACTTCGAGGGCGAGCCAACGGCCGCCGCCGAGCACCACCACGAGGAGCCCGATGCCCAGGACGAGCGCCCAGCGGCGGGCGGGGGGCTTCACGCGCGGTTGCGCTGCGCCGCTAGCCAGCTCTCTACTTCGGTCCGATAGGCCGCCAGCGCGGCCGGGGTCGCGGCTTCAAAGCGCAGGACCAGCACCGGTTGTGTGTTCGATGCCCGTAACAGGCCCCAGCCTTCCGCGAACGTAATGCGCACGCCATCCAGCGTCGACACCGGGTATTTCGTCGCGAAGTGCTGCGCCGCGCGTTCCACGATCGCAAACTTCTGCTCGTCGGGGCACTCGACGCGCATCTCGGGCGTGGCGATCGTCGTGGGCAGGTCCGCGAGGAGCCGGGAGAGCGGCCCGCCGATCTCCGCCTGGTACCGGAGGAGGCGCGCGGCCGCGAACAAGGCATCGTCGAATCCGTACCAGTCGCCGCCGAAGAACATGTGCCCGCTCATTTCGCCGGCCAGGGGCGCCCGGGACTCTTTCATCTTCTGCTTGATGAGCGAGTGGCCGGTCTTCCACATGGTGGGCTTCAGGCCGACGCGTGCCAGCTCCCGCGGAAGGACCTCGGAGCATTTGACGTCGAAGATCACGGCGTGGCCCCCTCCCATGCGGCGCGCGAGGTCGCGACCGAGCAGCACGAGCAGCTGATCGCCGAACACGGGACGACCCTGCTCGTCCACCGCGCCGATTCGATCGCCGTCGCCATCGAAGGCGATGCCCAGCTCGGCTCCTTCGCGGCGCACGGCCGCCTGCAGGTCTCGCAGGTTCTCGGGCACAGTCGGGTCGGGGTGGTGATTGGGAAACCGCCCGTCGGATTCGCAAAAGAGCGGTATCACCTCCGCGCCGAGACGCCGCAACGTGTCGACGGCGATGACGCTCGCGACGCCGTTGCCGCAGTCCACGACCGTCTTCACACGCCGCGGGAGCGGGCCGTTCCGCTCGACGATCGCGTCGCGATAGCGCGGCAGCACGGTGCCGTTCTGGCTGCGCTGGCCTCCCGGGCGCGCGGGCGTGCGGCCTTCCTCGATCAGGCGTCGCAATCCCTGGATCTCCGCCCCGTAAATCGGCTCGGGGCCGAGGACCAGCTTGAAGCCGTTGAACTCGGGAGGGTTGTGCGATCCAGTGACCTGGATGCCGCCATCCACGTCGAGCGTGTGCGTCGCGAAGTAGAGGGCGGGTGTCGGGAGCTCGCCGACGTCCACGGCCACGCCGCCGGCGGCCGCGATGCCCGTCAGGACGCCGCCCGCATACTCCGCTCCGGAGGGCCGGTTGTCGCGTCCAACGGCGAGCTTGGGCGCGTGGCCCAGACGCTCCCATCCGACGGTCGCGAGGGCCTGGCCGATGGCGCGGGCGACGTCGACCGTGAGCTGGTCACCCACGGTGCCGCGGATGTCGTATTCGCGGAAGATGGCGGCGGGGAGCTTCACGAGGCCCGCCGGAGATCAGCGCCCGCTGGGCGCGGGGGGACGGGGAGGCGACGGCGGCGCGGCGGCGCTCGTTGCCGGCCCCGCATGCAGTCCCTCGCCCGTCGCTTTCGCGAGGTCGAGCAGCCGATTCGGACGAACGCCGAAGACGAGCAGTCCGGCTACGGATGCCGCGACGACCGCGGCTCCCAGGCGCCCGAGGCGCACGTTGGCGTGGGCTTGCTCGAACGGCTCCGGTTTCATGTACATCGCCATGATCACCGGGAGATAGTAGCCCGCCGAGACGACGCTCGTAAGGACGAGTACGACGGCGAGGAAGAGGCGGCCCGCGTCCGCCGCCGCCACCAGGATGTACCACTTGCCGATGAACCCCGCCGTGCCGGGGAACCCGAGCAGAGACAGCATGCACACCGCCATGGCGAACGAGAGCCAGGGTCGCCGCTGCGCAAGTCCGGCCAGGTCGTCGATGCGAACCTCACGCTCTCCGTCCCGGCCGATGGCGGCGAGGAGGCCGAATGCCGCCAGGGTCGTGAGCGCGTAGGCCACCAGGTAGACGAGGAGCGCGCCGGCGCCCGCATCGCCGCCCACCGCGACGGCGACCAGGAGATACCCGGCGTGCGCGATCGACGAGTAGGCCAGCATGCGTTTGACGTTCCGCTGCGTCAGGGCGACGACATTGCCGGCCACCATGGTCGCCACCGCGAGCCAGCCCACGATATCATGCCATGCCGCGACGCCCGCGAACGCCTCCGTCAGGACTCGATACAGCGCGGCGAACGCCGCGGTCTTCACCGCGGTCGCCATGTACCCGGTGACCGGCGTGGGCGCGCCGTCATAGACATCCGGCGCCCACATGTGAAAGGGGACGGCGGCCACCTTGAATCCGAACCCGACCAACAGCAATCCCAATCCTGCGAGGAGCATGGGGCTGTTGGCGAGGCCGAGCGTTCGTACCTGGGTCCCGATCTGCGTGAGGCTCGTCGTCGCGGTGGCGCCGTAGACGAGGGCGATGCCGTACAGCAGAAACCCCGAGGCGAAGGCGCCGAGCAGGAAGTATTTCAGCGCGGCCTCGGCGGCGGCGGGACTGCGGCGATTAAACCCGGCCAGGACGTAGACCGAGACCGACATCAGCTCGAGGCCGAGGAACACCACCATGAGATCGTCGCCGCCGGCCATGAACATCAGGCCGAGCGTAGCGAACAGCAGCAGCACGTAATACTCGGGCGCGAGCAGTCGCTCGCGCTCCACGTAGTCGAACGACAAGACGACGGTCAGTCCGGCGGCGGCCAGCAGCAGCCAGTCGACCACGAGGCGAAAGTCGTCCAGGGCGACCATGACGGGCGCGCCAACCGGCCGTGCACCGTTCCACCACAGCCACCCCGCCGCTGCTGCCGTCGCCACAAGGGCCACGAGCGCGAGCCACCCGACCACCCGCGTGTCGCGCACCGTCTTGTGGCGCCACGCGGCGACCAGCAGGACCGCCATCGCCGCGACGGTGAGGACGAGCTCCGGAGCGAGCGCGCGCAGCAGGTCGGCCGGCAGCGACAGGTCGAGGCTCATCGGGTTGCCGTGAATGCGGCCGCGTTCAGACGGACCGTTTGGACGAACTGGCGGGACGCGGGCTCGATGCGCCGCAGGATCGGCTGGGGATACACGCCGATCCAGAGGATGCAGGCGATCAACGGCACGAGCACGGTGATCTCCCGGAGCGACAGGTCGGGAAGCTTCTCGTTCGCTGATTTGTCGAGCGGATTATAGATCACCCGCTGCAGCGCGGGCAGCAGGTACATCGCGGCAATGATCACGCCCGTTGCCGCGATGAGGGCCGCCAGCGGATAGGAGCGGAACACTCCGACCAGCACGAGGAACTCGCCCACGAAACCGTTCGTGGCGGGCAGCCCGATGGACGAGAGCGAGACGATCGTCAGCACCGCGGCGAGCATCGGCACCACGCGCGCGATCCCCCCGAACGCCTCGATCAGGCGGGAGTGCCGCCGCTCGTACAGCATGCCGACCAGAAAGAACAGCGCGCCGGTCGAGATGCCGTGGTTGATCATCACCATCAGGGCGCCCTGGACGCTCTGCAGCGTCAACGCCCAGATGCCGAGCATCACGAACCCAAGATGCGCCACCGAGGAATACGCGATCAACTTCTTGAAGTCGGGCTGCACCATCGCGACGAGACCGCCATACACGATCCCGATGAGCGCGAGCAGGACGACGATCTGCTGCACCGCGGGATGCAGCGCGACGGCCGGAAACAGCGGCACCGCGAAGCGCAGGAAGCCGTAGGTACCCATCTTGAGCAGGATGCCCGCCAGGATCACGGACCCCGCCGTCGGCGCCTCCACGTGCGCATCGGGCAGCCACGTATGGAACGGGAACATCGGCACCTTGATGGCGAACGCGAGGGCGAACGCCCCGAACAGCCAGAAGGCGAGCGACCCGAGCCCGCCGATGTGGGAGACAAGGTGCGCGTAGGCGAAGGAGTAGACGCCGGTCCGCTGCCCCACGACGTGGACGAGCACGAGGATCGCCGCCAGCATCAGCAGCGATCCGAAAAAAGTATAGATGAAGAACTTGATGGCCGCGTACAGCCGTCGCTCCCCACCCCACACCCCGATGATGAAGTACATCGGGATGAGCATCAGCTCCCACATCACGTAGAACAGGAACAGATCGAGTGACACGAACACGCCGATCATGCCCGACGTGAGGACCAGCAGCAGCGAATAGAATCCGCGCTCGCGCGTGGTGATGTAGCTGTAGCTGCCGAGCACCGAGAGCGGGACCAGGAACGTGGTCAGGAGGACCATGAACAGCGAGATCCCGTCCACCCCGACCGTGTAATGGATTCCCCAGTTCTGAATCCAGGGCGCGTCGAGCATGAACTGCACGCCGCCTTCGGGCGCGAACATCCACCACAGGGGGACGGAGAGGCCGAACTCGATGAGGCTGGCGACGAGCGCCAGATGCTTGGCCCACCGCGTGGGGGCCAGCAGGACGCCGGCGCCCGCGATCAGGGGCCAGGCGATCAAGGCGGTGAGCACCCACTGACGGTACACGGCGCTACCTCAACGCGGCGACGAGGACGGCGAGGACACCGACGACGAACCCCACGACGTATACGCCGACCTCGCCGGTCTGCAGCCGGCTGCCGATCCAGCCGAGCGCCCGGGTCACGACGGCCGTCCCGTCCACCAGCAGGCCGTCGACAATCCGTACATCCACGATCTTCCAAAGGACTTCGCGCGACAGCCACATGATGGGTCGTACGAAGACCGCGTCGTAGAGCTCGTCCACGTACCACTTCTTCCAGAGGATGCGTCCGAAGCCGGATTCGGGGGGAGCCAGCCGGGCGGGCACGAGCGTCTCCGGCCGGAGGAGACGGAGCGCACCCGCGATGCCGAGCATCGCGACGAGCACCGCACCGACCACCAGCGCCCATTCCGTCGCATGGGGGACCTCGACCAGCGGGCTGAGCCGGCTCGCCACGCCGGTGACGGGCTCGAGCCAGCGCTCCAGCGAGGCAACGCCCCCGAAGAGCGGCGGCACATTGAGCGCGCCGCCCGCCACGGTGAGCACGCCCAGCACCACGAGCGGGCCCGTCATGCTCCACGGCGCTTCGTGGAGGTGCTCGCGCTCTCGCTCCCCGGTCCGGTTCGGACCGTGGAACGTGTAGAGCATGAGGCGGGTCATGTAGAACGCCGTGAGCAGGGCCGCAGCGAGCCCGAGGGCCCAAAACACGTACCACGCCGGTCGAACCGTCGCTTCGGCGAACGCAGCGCCGAGAATCTCATCTTTCGAGAAGAATCCCGCAAAGGGCGGGATCCCGGCGATCGCGAGCGTGGCGATCCACATGAGGCTGAAGGTCCAGGGGAGATAGCGGGCCAGCCCGCCCATGTTGCGCATGTCCTGCGCGTCTTCGTGCGAGTGGGTGGCGTGGTAGGCCCGGTGCATCGCGTGGATGACGCTGCCCGAGCCGAGGAACAGCAGCGCCTTGAAGAACGCGTGCGTGGCCAGGTGGAAGATGCCGGCGGCATAGGCCCCCGTGCCGACGCCGACGAACATGTACCCGAGCTGCGAGACGGTCGAGTACGCGAGCACGCGCTTGATGTCCCATTGCTTGAGCGCGATGGTCGCCGCGAACAGCGCTGTGAGGGCGCCGACCCCCGCGACGGTCGCGCTCCCGATCGGCGAGAGCGCGAACAGCACGCCGCACCGCGCCACCAGGTAGACACCCGCGGTGACCATCGTCGCCGCATGGATCAGGGCCGAGACCGGCGTCGGACCCTGCATGGCATCCGGCAGCCAGGTGTACAGCGGAATCTGAGCCGACTTCCCGGTGCAGCCGAGGAACAGAAACAGCGTAATCGCCGTGATCAGTGCTCCGGCGGGGGCGAACGCGGCCGGGGCCTTGGCGAATACCGCCGCGAAATCGAGCGACCCCACACGCCAGAAGATCAAGAACATCGCGACGAGGAAACCGAAGTCCCCGATCCGGTTCACGATGAACGCCTTCTTGCCCGCGTCGGCGTTGATCTTCTCGTTGAACCAGAACCCGATGAGCAGATACGAGCAGAGTCCCACGCCTTCCCAGCCCACGAACATCACCGGGAAGCTCGCGCCCAGCACGAGGATCAGCATGAAGAACACGAACAGGTTCAGATACGCGAAGTAGCGGGCGTATCCGGGGTCGTCGTGCATGTAGCCGACGCTGAAGACATGGATCAGCGCGCCGACGCCGGTGACGATGAGAATCATCACGGCCGAGAGCTGGTCGAGCTGCAGCGCGAAGGGAACCTGCAGCTCCCCCGCCGGGATCCAGTCCCAGTAGCGGAACACCAACGGGGCCGTCGCGTGCTGCGCCCCGAACTCGACCACCGCGAGCGCGGCGGCGGCGAAGGCCAGCACGAGCGTCCCCACTCCCACGATCGACACCGCGCGCTTCGCGCCGGGCCGGGCAAGGGCGAGCGTGCCGTTGACGAGGAAGCCGAGCAGCGGCAGGGCCGGTACCACCCAGATCATCGACAGCGGGAGGGCGGGCATCAGCCCTTGAGGAGGTTGATGTTCTGCAGATTGAGCGTCTGCCGGTGGCGGAAGATCGCCAGCAGGATCGCCAGGCCCACCGCGGCTTCGGCCGCGGCCACGGCCATGACGAAGAACACGATGATCTGCCCGGCGACGCCGAGCTGCTGCGCGAGCGCCACGAAGGTGAGGTTCACGGCGTTGAGCATGATCTCAACGCACATGAAGATGACGATCGCATTGCGCCGCAGCAGCACGCCGGCCACGCCGAACGTGAACAGGACGGCGGAAACGAAGAGCGCGGGCGCGAGGAGCATCAGAGTTTGCGCTTGGCGAGCACGACGGCGCCGACGAGCGCCGCCAGGAGCAGGATGCTCGTGATCTCGAAGGGCACGAGGTACGTGCTGAACAATGGGCGGGCAACGGCCGCGACCATGCCCTGCTCCGCCGCTGCGCGCGCCATCGCGCCCGGGGGCAGCGTGAGCTGCTGTGGCGGCGCGCCGAACCGCAGGGCCAGGAGCTGCACCATCATGAGCCCGGCGAGCAGCACCCCCACGCCGAGTCCCCACGCGCCCTTGATGTCCGAGCGCGTGGCCCGGCCGATGTTGAGCAGCATGATGACGAACAGGAACAGGACCATGATGGCGCCGGCGTACACCAGCACCTGCAGCACGGCGATGAATTGCGCGTCCAGGAGTACGAACAGGCAGGCGAGCGCGAATAACGTCACCACGAGCCACAACGCGCTCGAAACCGGGTTGCGCATCGTGATGCACAGGAGCGCGCTGCCCATCGCGAGTACAGCAAACGCCCAAAAAGCGATCAAGGTCGGTGTCACGACTATTCGCCCTTGGGGTCGGAAGGATCCCACAGGCTCGAGACCGGGTGCGTCTGGGCGCACAGCCGCTCGAGGTCGTACACGAACCGGTCCCGCGAAAACTCCGAGTTCTCGTAGTGCACGCCCACGTGGATCGCCTCTTCCGGACAGACCTCCTGGCAATAGCCGCAGAACACACACCGGAACTCGTCGATCTCGTAGATCAACGGATACCGGTTCCCCTGCTCGTCCTCGCCGGGCACGAGCTTGATGCAATTCGCCGGGCAGATTTGGGGGCAGAGCCCGCACGCCACGCACTTCGCGCGTCCCTGCTCGTCGGTCAGCATGCGATGGGTGCCGCGCCAGCGCGGCGCGATGGCCCAGTCCGCCGTGCTCTTCTCCTCCGGGTACTGCATCGTGACTTTGGGCCGGAAAATGTGCTGTAGCGTCAGCAGCATCCCCTGCAGGGTGGCACGGACGTACGAGGCGCGAGCGCCCGGTCGCTTCATGACCTTCACGCCGATCGCCATCAGGCACGCTCCTCGGCCGCCGAGCCGGACACGATATGGCCCCGGTCGAGCACGAAGAACAACGGAACCGCGAGCAGGATGTTCACGCCGAACAGGGCGAGCGCAAAGCGGGAATCGTACGCCCAGCCCAGCCGCTCGTGCAGAACCCACACGACCGTGGCGATCACACTGACGTACAGGAGCGCGAACGGCAGCATCACCTTCCACCCGAGGGCCATGAGCTGGTCGTAGCGGAAGCGAGGGAGCGTCCACCGCACCCAGATGAAGAAGAACAAGAAGAAGCCGGTCTTGACCAGAAAGGCCCCCAGCGTGGCGAGCGTCTTGACCACCGTCCACGGCGGCACGTTGTCCCACTGGGTGAACGGAATGTCGTAGCCGCCGAAGAAGAGCGTCGCCATCAGTGCGGACGCGGTCACCATGTTCGAGTACTCGGCGATATAGAACATCGAGAACTTCATCGCGCTGTATTCCGCGTGATAGCCGGCGATGAGCTCCGATTCCGCCTCGGGCAGATCGAACGGCAAGCGGTTGGTCTCCGCGAACGCCGCCACGATGAAGATGAAAAACGCGAGCGACAGCGGGAAGATGTTCCACGTGGCGAGCGACTGCGACTGCTTGGCGACGACCTCGGTGAGCGTCACGTTCCCGGCGAGCAGGAGCACGGCCACGGTGCTCATGCCGAGGGCGATTTCGTACGAGATCATCTGCGCGCTGGCGCGCAGCCCGCCGAGGAGCGCGTACTTGTTGTTTGAAGACCACCCGGCCAGTACGATGCCGTAAACCCCGAGCGAGCCGAACGCGAGAATGTAGAGGAAGCCCACGGGCAGGTTGGCGACGACCATGTCCACATCGCCCCACGGCGTGGGTAACGGGGCGGCGAACGGAATCACCGCGAAGGTGAGGAGCGCCGGAACGAACGAAATCGCCGGCGCCAGCATGAACAACACCTTGTCCGCTTCGGCCGGGAGCGTCTCCTCTTTCACCAGGTTCTTGAGCCCGTCCGCGGCGGGCTGCAGCAGCCCCTGCGGCCCCACGCGATTCGGGCCGAGCCGGTCCTGCATCCAGGCGCAGACCCGGCGCTCCAACCAGGTGAGGAACGCAATGCCGACCATGAGGGCCGTGAAGACAACGATGATCTTGATGATCGAGGTGATGAGGAAGAACGTCATGCCGGCACCAGCCCGCGCAGTCCGTCGACGGACGCGCTGAGCCGTTCGAACGCCTCGTCGGCGCTGCCGATCCGCTCGCCGCGCCCGGCGGCGGCGGCGAGCTCCGAGAACACCCACCAGGCGGGCCGCGCCATGCCCGGTGCCGGCTTGGCCTGGAAATAGCGCTGCGCCCGGCCGTCGCGGTTCACGAATGTGCCGTCTTCTTCGGCGACGTTCGCGATCGGCAAGACCACCGTCGCCGCGCGGGCGCGGTCGGGGAGCACCGTACCGACGTAGATGATGGTGCCCGCCGTGCGCACCACCAGGTCGGGCTCATCGAGCACCAGCACGATGGCGGCGGACTCGGCGGCGGCGAGGGCCGCCGCGTAGTCCCGCGTGTAGCCGAGCAGCTCGGCCCCCTTCGCATTCGGCGCCCGCTCGGCGCGCAGGGCCAGGTTGGGAACGCCCGCGAGTGGGGCCTCCTCGCCCATCACGACTTGAAAGGCCCCCGTCCAGTCGAGCCCGGTGAAGAGCTCCCGCGCCAGGAAGAGCGCCTCGGTCGACGCCTTCGGCGATACGAGTGCCACCGCGCGCCCGCCGGCACCGCGCAGCAGCGTCGCGACCCGCTCGCAGGCCTCGTCCCAGTCGGCGGCATGCAGCTCGCCGTCCCGTTGCACGAGGGGCGCCTCGATGCGATCGCCGCGGTTCATCCAGCGATAGTTCATCCGCCCATGGTCGCAGATGAAGTAGCGGTTCACGTCGAGGTTCGGCCGCGGGCGCACCCGAACCACGATGTTGTCGCGCGTGTCGAGCGTGACGTTGCACCCCTGCGAGCAACCGGTGCAGATCGAGGCGGTCTTGTCGAGCTCCCAGGCGCGCGCCTTGTGCAGGAAATCCTTGGAGAGGAGTGAGCCCACCGGGCAGAGATCGACGACGTTGCCCGCCCATGGGTGGTCGAGCCGGGCCTCGGGGTGAATGCCGATGAAGGCCCGGTCGCCCCGCTCGGAGACGTTGAGGACGGGCTCCTTCGCCACGTCTTCCATGAAGCGCACGCAGCGCGTGCACAGGATGCAGCGGTTCGGGACGTACAGCACGTCGGGCCCGAAGTCTTCCACCGGGTTGAAGCGCTTCGCGTAATCCGGGCTGTAACGGGTGGCCGGGCGACCCTCCTGGAACGTGAAGTCCTGCAGCTCGCATTCTCCCGCTTGATCGCAGATGGGGCAATCGAGCGGGTGGTTGATCAGGAGCAGCTCGAGGACACCCATGCGGCCCTGTTTCGCCTGGGGGGACTGGGTGCGCACCACCATGCCCTCCGCCACCTGCGTGGCGCAGGCGATCTGCAGCTTCGGCGCCTTTTCGATCTCCACGAGGCACATGCGGCACACGCCCGCCACCGGCAGCCCCGGGTGATAGCAGTAGTGCGGCACGAGGACGCCCGCCTGCTTCGCGGCCTCGATGACCAGCGTCCCCTTCGGGACGCTCACCGGCGCCCCGTCGATGGTGAGATTGATCAGCTCGTCCGCCATCAGGCCACCATCACCGGCTTGCGCCGTCCCGCGATGTAATCCTCGAACTCGTTCTTGAAGCGCTTGATGCCGGACACGACCGGGGCGGCGCAGGAATCGGAGAGCACGCAGATGGTCTTGCCGGTCATGTTTTCGGAGAGATCGAGCAGGAGGTCGAGATCCGCCATTTTGCCCTGACCGGCGAGGATTCGCTCGAGGATCTTGGTCGTCCACGCCGTGCCTTCGCGGCACTGCGTGCACTGGGCGCAGGACTCATGCGCGTAGAATCGCGCCAGCCGCATGATCTGATAGACCATGTCAGCCGAATCGTCGAACACGATCACGCCGCCGGAACCCAACATCGAGCCTCTCTCCACGACGCCCTCGTAGTCGAGCAGGCAGCTCTCCGTCTCCTCGCGGTTCAGGATCGGGACCGACGAGCCTCCGGGAATGCATGCCTTGAGCGTGCGGCCGGAGCGCATCCCGCCACACAGCTCATACACGAGGTCCTTGAGCGGGAAGCCCATCGTGACCTCGTAGTTCCCCGGCTTCTGCACGTGACCGCATACGGAGAAAAGCTTGGTCCCCGAGCTCTTGGGGGAGGAGAGCGACAGACCCTTGTACCACGCGGCGCCCTGCTTGAGGATGGGGGGGATGGCGGCCAACGTCTCGACGTTGTTGATCGTGGTCGGCATGCCGAAGACGCCCGCCGCGGCCGGAAATGGCGGCTTGATCCGTGGGTTGCCTCGCTTCCCCTCGATCGAATTCATGAGGGCCGTCTCTTCGCCACAGATGTAGGCGCCGGCTCCGCGGTGCAGATAGATCTTGATCGCGCCGAACACCTTGGCGGCGCTCGCCTCGGCGAGGGCCCGCTCCATATAGGTCCAGGGCTCCGTGAACTCGCCGCGAATATAGATGTAGACGACCTCGGCCTGGATCGCGTGGGCCGCGATCGCCGACCCCTCGAGGAGCGCGTGCGGCGTCCACCGCATGATCTCGCGATCCTTGAACGTCCCGGGCTCCGACTCGTCCGCGTTCACGCACAGGTAGTGGGGCTTCTTTTTTTCCTTGGGCATGAACGACCACTTGAGGCCCGTCGGGAACCCGGCGCCCCCGCGGCCCCGTAGGCCGGATTCCTTCACGATGTCGATGACCTTCGCGGGCTCCATCGTGAGCGCCTGGGCGAGCATCTCGTACCCGCCGCGCTTCACCCAGCCCTTGTAGGTGCGGGCGTCCGCGTCGCCGAAATACTTGGAGAGGACGACCGTCTCACGGGGGTGCGGCTTGTGCGGGTAGCCCATTAGAAATGTCCAATGTCGAATGTCCAACTCTCAATGTCCAATTGAACATTCAGCATTGGACATTCTACATTCGGCATTGCTCTCACTTGTATTTCCTCACCAATTCCGGAACCTTGTCCGGCGTCACCGACTCGATGAAGTCGTCGTCGACGAGCACCGGTGTCGCGAAGCCGCAGGCGCCGAGACATTCCACCTCGATCACGGTCCACTTCCCGTCGGGACTCGTCGCGCCCAGCTCCTTGGCGCCGGTGGTCTCGAGAAAGGCCTTCGCGACCGCTTCCGCTCCACAGATGTTGCATGGGGATGTCGTGCAGACCTGGACGAAGTGCTTCCCGACCGGATGCTGATGGTACATGGTGTAGAACGTCACGACGCCCTTCACGTAGGCGGGCGTGAGACCGAGGACCTCCGCTACCTCCGCCATGTTGCGGTCGGAGATCCAGCCGCGGGCCCGTTGCACGATCCACAGCGCCGGGAGCAACCCCGCCTGCTTCGTGGGATAGCGCGCGAGGATTTCGCCCAGCTGCTCCAGAACGGCTCCCGAGAAGACCGGGTCATAGGCGTCGGTGCCCGCGGGCGTGGACGAAGGGTGCGCCGTCACGCTCATCGATCCACCTCGCCCATGACGATGTCCACGGAAGCGTTGATCGCGATCAGGTCGCTCAAGAGATGCCCTTCCGCCATCTTCGGCAAGGCCGACAGGTTGATGAACGAGGGCGGCCGGATGCGCCACCGCACCGGTTTCGCGGTTCCGTCCGACACCAGATAGTTGCCCAGCTCCCCTTTGGGATTCTCGATCCCCACATAGGCCTCACCCACGGGTGCCTTCACGCCCTCCATCACCTGCTTGAAGTGATAGATCATCGCCTCCATGTCGTTCATCGCGCGGGACTTGGGCGGCAGGATCAGACGCGGGTTGTCGATGTTGACGGGCCCGTCGGGCAGGCGCTCGATCGCTTGCTCGAGGATCCGGTTCGCCTGCCGGCATTCCTCGAAGCGCACGAGGTACCGATCGTACACGTCGCCGTGCTCGCCGACGACCACGTCGAAGTCGTACGTCTCGTAGCCGAGGTACGGCATGTCCTTTCGGACGTCGTAGGGGACGCCGCTCGCGCGCAGCATCGGGCCGGACAGCGAGTGGTTGATCGCTTCAGCGGCGGTGAGCGGGCCCACACCCTGCGTGCGCCCGACCCAGACGGAATTGCGCGTGAGGACGCGGTCGACCTCGTCGAGCGTCTTCGGGAATGTCCGGGTGAAGTGTCGCAACCCCTCGATGAATCGGTCGGGAATGTCCGCCATCATCCCGCCCACCCGCGTCACGCTCGTGGTGAGTCGCGCGCCGGTCCACAGCTCCTGAAGATTGTAGATCCGCTCGCGCTCCTGAAACGTCCAGAGGAACGGCGTGAACGCGCCGATGTCGATGGACGTGGTGCCGAGCCAGACCATGTGCGAGATGATCCGGCTCATCTCGCACGCGATCACCCGCAGCACGGTGCAGCGTGGGGTGATCTCGATGCCCATGAGCTTCTCCGCTGCGAGCGCGAACCCGACGTTGTTCGCCATGGGCGACAGGTAGTCGGTGCGGTCGGTGAGCGGGATGATCTGATTGTAGTGACGGTACTCGCCCAGCTTCTCGAAGCCCGAATGGAGGTACCCGACGTGGGGGATCACTCGGACGACGGTCTCCCCGTCGAGCTCCACTACGAGCCGCAGCACGCCGTGGGTCGCCGGATGCTGGGGCCCGAGGTTGAGCAGCATGTGCTCGCTCGCGAGCCCCGGCTCCTCCGCAGCGGACTCCGGCGTAGCCCGTCCCTCCGCGACCCCGAGCGGCACGCGGGTGGGGTGCCCCTGGGCGTCGACACCCGGTGTGGCGAGATCGAGCTCGATCGTGCGTTTCGTCATTCCGACCCGGCGAGCTTGCCGCGTTCACCGCGGCGCAGCCGCTCCTTCATTTCTGGGGACAGCTCGCCGTACGCCTCCGCGATGGACAGCTCTTCCATGGAATAGTGGGCTTCCGGGTTCGCGGCCAGCGCCTGGCGCACCTGCTCCGCGCGACTGAACCGGCCACGCAGCGGAAAGTCCTTTCGCAGCGGATAGCCCTCGGCGTACGTCTCCCACATGAGAATGCGGCGCAAGTCGGGGTGCCCACGGAAGCTGATGCCGAACATGTCGAAGGTCTCACGCTCGAGCCAATCGGCTCCGCGCCACAGCGGGACCACGGAGTCGACCACGAGGTCGGCTTCGGCGTCGAGCTCGACCTTGACCCGGAGGTCGACCCGGCGCTCGAGCGAGCGAACGCTATAGACGACTTCGAGCGGGCGCTCCCGGTCGCGATACTCGACCGCGGTAATGTCCACGAGGTAGTCGTATCGCTGATCCGGCGTATCGCGCAGCCATGCGAGTACCTGGAGCAGGGCGTCGCGGCGCACATACACGATGGTGTCGCCGCACGACTCGAGCGCGCGGCCGATCGCGCTGCCGAAGGTCGCTCGGAGGGCGTCGACGGACGGATTCACGCCGAGCGGAATTGGTGGACGGAGTTGCCGAACGGCTCCGAGATCTCGTCGATCGTCTCGGGCGGGAGGCGCAAGCCGCGCTCGTCGAGCGGCTGCTCGTCCCGGCGTCGCACCTGGTCGAACAGCGACTCGCCTTTGATCTTCTTGTGGAGCAGCAAGATCCCGTAGAGCAAGCCCTCGGGGCGCGGCGGACACCCGGGCACGTACACGTCGACCGGGACGATCGTATCGATCCCCTGCACCATCGCGTAATTGTCGAAGATCCCGCCGGTCGAGGCGCAGGCACCCATGGAGATGACCCACTTCGGCTGCGGCATCTGATCGTAGATCCGACGGATCACCGGGGCGAGCTTGAACGGGAGGCGGCCCGCACAGATGAGCACGTCCGCCTGCCGAGGCGAATAGGCCTGGCGCTCCATGCCGAAGCGCGCGAAGTCGAAGCGGCTGGCCGCCGTCGCCATGAACTCGATAGCGCAGCAAGCGGTGCCGAACGGCATCGGCCACAGCGAATTCGCGCGCGACGAGTTCACCGCCCAGTCGACCAGATTCTGGACCTTGGCGAGCAGATAGTTGGGATTCTGGCCCGCGACTTCCTTCGTTTCCATCACGTGCTTCATATGCTCAGTCCCATTCCAGTGCACCCCGCTTCCAGATGTACACGTATCCAACCGCGAGAATGAACATGAACACGAGCATCTCCAACAGGAGGAAGCCCGTGCTCGGCGCCCCCGCTCCTCCCCCTCCCCCTCCCCCTCCCCCTCCCCCTCCCGTCGCGCCGCCGAAGAAGATCGCGCCCCACGGAATCAGGAACACGGTCTCGATATCGAACACGATGAACAGCATCGCGACCAGATAGAACTTGACCGAAAACCGCTCGTGCGCATCCCCGAGGGGTGGCATGCCGCTTTCGTACGGCATGTCCTTCAGAGCCGTCGGCCGGCGCGGCGCGAGCAGATGGGACAGTCCGATCAACAGGAACGCGTTGAACGCGACGAAGCCGAGCAGGAGGAGGAAGGAGAGATAGGGTTGGTTCATGAGTTCGTGAAAAAATTCACTTGACTTTCGGAAACGTATTCGCGCGCGCGAGGGTTGTCAACCGAATCGAGTGGCGTAAGTGTAGGCGCCGTCGATATATTGGCGCCCCATGTCCATCAAATCCGATCGCTGGATTCGACGCATGGCGACCGAGCATGCGATGATCGAGCCGTTCGCTGAAAAGCAGGTCCGGGCCGGCGTCATCTCCTACGGCCTGTCCTCCTACGGCTACGATATGCGCGTCGCGCCGGAATTCCGGATCTTCACCAACGCGTTGTCCGCCATCGTGGACCCCAAGCGATTCGACCCGAAGTCGTTCGTCGAATTCACGGGCGAGGTCTGCATCGTGCCGCCCAATTCGTTCGCGCTCGCCCGCTCCGTCGAGTACTTCCGCATCCCCCGCAACGTCCTGACCCTGTGCGTCGGGAAGAGCACCTACGCGCGGTGTGGCATCATCACCAACGTGACCCCCTTCGAGCCCGAATGGGAGGGCTTCGTCACCCTCGAGATCTCGAACACCACGCCCCTGCCCGCGCGCATCTACGCCGAGGAAGGGATCGCCCAGGTCCTGTTCTTCACGGCGGACGAGGGAGACGAATGCGAAGTCAGTTACAAAGACAAGAAAGGCAAGTATCAGGCGCAGCAGGGAATCACGCTACCGAAACTCTGACCGCGTCATGCTTTCTTGTTGTATACGTACGCCACGCCGAGCGCGATGAGCGCGAGCGCGAAAAACGACGCGATCCGATACAGGGCCTCGAGGTTGGACAAATCGTAGAGCACGATCTTGAGACCCGCGCCCGCCGCGACCACCAGCCCCGCCGATCGCACGTCCTTGCGCTGGCGCGAGAAACCGAGCTGGACCAGCGTACCGGCATACGCGAGCCAGAACACGCTCAGCGCCAGGTCGGCGGCGAGCGGAGACCGCGGGGCGAAATACCGTTGCAGCTCGATCGAGCCGCCCGCGAACACCGCCGCTCCGCATAACACCCACAACAGCTCCGCCCCTCGACCGGCCTTGCGCCACTCGCGCGCGGCCAGGGCAACGCCCGCGACATAGATGTAGAGGGCGACCGCCCACGAATCCGTGAACGCGGGAGCCGCAAACGCCCGATCCTGAAGCGCCACGCCAAAGAGCCAGGGGAACGTCACGACCGCCAGGCCGAGCGCCGCCGGGCGCGCGCCCGGCCGTCCGCCCACCCGCTCGACGGCGAGTGCTGCGAGTGCGAGCGCGGTCCACCCCACCACGACCGCCCACGGGTGCGCCTGTACCGCGAACGCCAGCGCGGCGAGCCCGAATCCCATCATCATGTGGGGCGCCGTGCGGCGGACCCACCCGACTCCCAGGTACAGCGCGGCGAGCAGCGCGGGCAGCAGCGCGGGCGTGTCCACGAACACGCGCAGTCCACCGAGCGCGGCGAGCGCGATCAACACGAGCGGATTGGCGACGAACAGCACGGCTTCCTCGCCGGCGCCGAGCCGGCCGTCGATCTGCTGCCACCAGAGCAGCCCGGCGACGGCCACGGCCGCGGCGAGGGCAAACCACAAGCGCGGCTCCTGGCCGTGCAGGTCCGCGAGCGCCACGCCGAGCAGGAGCCAGGTGATCGCGGGCATGGCCAGGCGCGCCTCCGGCCACGCGCGGCGCCGCGTCACATGCAGGGTGAGGAGCGCCCCGGCCGCCAGAAACCAGCAGCCGAGGGGGCTGGCGAGCGCGTCTCGGGCGCCCGCCGCGGCCAACAAGAAGTATCCGATCAGCGCGAGGTCGAACGTGCGGCGCCAGCTCATCGTGTATGCCAGAAGGCCCGTCCCCAGTCCGACGATCTCGAGGTATCCGAGGAACGGTTCCGGGTGACGCACGGAGGGCTGGAGGAGAATCGGCGCCAGATACGCGCCCGCCAGCGCCCAGATGGCCAGTCCCTCGACCTCGTGCCGGAGCGCCAGCAGGATGACGACCACGGTGCACGCGGCGAGGAGCAGAATGCCCACGCGCCGCTCGATCAGGCCGTAGGGCCCGGCGGCCGCCCAAAGCCCCAAGTAGGCCAGCCCGCCGCCGGCGCCGATCATGGCCGCGCCGTACCGTCGCAGGCCCCGGCGGATCCGCGCCTCTCCCCACGCACCGACGGCCACTCCTGCGACAATCGCGAGCAGCGAGCGAACGATCGGCGCGATCCACCCCCGGTCGATCGCGTACTTGAGGAAGAGGCCTGCCGCGGTCAGCAGGGCGAGGACGCCCACTACCAGCAGGCCCCGCTGTCCGAACCATTGCTCGAGATCCGGACCCTCGGCCTTCGGGCGCGGCAGCGGCGATGCCGGCTCGACGATGACCGGGGTGGTCCGCGAGGCCGGCGGGCGCGGCTCCGGAAGCGTGGTAAAGTCCTTGGGCGCGGCTCCCCCTGGCACTCCCGCCCCCGGGGCGAGCAGGCGCCGCATCATCTGCTCCAGGACTTCTACCCGCCGTTCGAGGCGTTCGAGCTCTGCGCGCCGCTCGTCGCTCACGGAGGGGATGTGACGGCCGCGGGGCGCGACCCCAAGATGGTGATCGCGAGCGTGACGACGGCCAGGATCACGAGATCGGGCACCCACCCCAGCTCGGTTCGGGGAAAGGCCATCTGAATGAAGAGCATGACGAAGTCGAACAGGCCCACCAACAGACCCAGCAAGACGGTGGCGTGTAGCGCGCGGTTCAAATGAGCAAGGATGCTGCCGCTCACGAGCGCCACCGCCCCCTGCCCCGCGGCGATGGCCAGCGCGATCGCGACGTCGTCGAACAGGACCCGCCAGAAGTCGTGCGGTCCGGCGTGATAGCTGAAAAAGGCGGTGTGAAGGAGGGAGACCGCCACCCCGGCTGCTCCGGCGCATAGGGTGGCCCATACGGCGTACCCAATCACGACCTTCATTCTGTCGCCCGTATCGCCAGCCATGCCGACCTCGCTTCCTGCGCGGGACCTAATGTGGCCGGTGGCGCCCGCCCTCGCCAGTCAGCGGAGCGCGGCCGTGGCTTGCTCGAGGGCGCCGCGAGCGTCATCCACACGGCCGACGAGATCGGCGAGCTCCCGCTCAGTGGCCGCGGCGTCGGCGTAGCGGATCGCCTCGTTCACCGAGGGGAACGCCATCGTCGCGTACCCGTTGTCGACGTCCGAGGCGAACTGCAGACTCCGGTACCAGGGCCGGCTCACGAGGCCTTGCGAGCGGGTGAGCCGGCGCTCCACCTGCATGAGCGCCGCGTTCACGGCGCGGAGGCGCGAGGCATCCGCCGTCCGCACGCTGTCCCGCGCCGCCGCGAACGCCCGCGCCGACGCCGTGAATCGGGCGAGCGCGTCCCGCAGGCCCGCGGTCGACACGGTCCACCCGTGCTTCGTGATGCCCGAGTCGAGCTGCGCCACGAGCCGCGTCAGCTCCGTGCCGAAGGCCTCATAATCGAACGGCAACACATCGCTGTTCGCGAGTCGCGCGACGAGCAGCGCGACGAGGCGAGCAGTGGCCTGGTGCTCCCGGTACCCGGGATCCCCGAACCTCGTCATCCAGCGGTAGGAATCGTACATGGAGTGATACACGCCGCCCGGACCCTCGAAGCCCACTGCCACCGCCGGAATGCCGAGGTGGTGGTAGAATCCGGCGAAGTCCGACCCCCCGCCGAGATTGGCGAGCGTCAACGACGCCGTATCGCCGTGGACGCGGTCGAGCCAGACCGCGCGCACGCTGCCTCGTCCCGACGGATCCGGCACGAGGCCCGTGACGTCGCGGATTAGCGGCTTGAGCGATGGCGAGCCGCTTCCGGCAAAACGCGGGCCCTGCGTGACGTCATCCGCATTGAGGTACGCGACGGCGTGCCCGGCGAGCGAGTCCGCCATTTCCTCGACCCATTCCGTGGACCCGATCAATCCCCACTCCTCGGCGTCCCAGGTGGCGAAGATCACGGTGCGCGCGGGGCGCATCCCCGCCCGGGCCAGCTCCGCAAACGCGCGAGCGGCCTCGAGCACCGTCACGGTCCCGCTGATGTTGTCCGCCGCTCCCGGACTCCAGGCGTCGCGATGCGCACCGATCACCACCCACTCGTCCGGAAAGCGCGCGCCCCGCACCATCGCAAACGTGTCCCAGATCGGGTGCATTGCGCGCGTGCCGCGCTCGGTCTTGACGTGCAGGCGGGCGCGCATGGGGCCTGGACCGGTGTGGTAGCGAAACGGGAGCCCACCCTGCCACGGCTGTGGGACCGATGCCCCGGCCAGGCGCTCGAGCACGCGGCGGGCATTGCCGTAGCTCATGGGAATGACGGGAATCCGCGGAATGGGGAGAGAGTCCTCCGGGACTCGGCGGGCGCCCGGGAGCGACGCGTATCCGGGCGTCGTGGGATCGCCGTTCGTGTTCAGGATGCTGCCCCGCTGGATCCCGCCCCACGGCCGCATCGCACCGCGCGGGTACACGTCACCGCGGGTGTAGCCGTCGTCCTGCGGGTCCGAATAGATGATGAGCCCCACCGCGCCGTGCTTCTCGGCCTCGCGGGCCTTGATGCCGCGGAAGGAGCGTCCGTACCGCGCGATCGCGATCTTCCCCCTGACGCTCGTTCCCAGCGAATCGAGGGTTTGGTAGTCCTCGATCAGGCCGTAATTGACGTACACGACATCCGCGGTCACGTCTCCATCCCCGGTATAGCCGTTGAAGGGCGGCACCTGGCGCCCGCCACTGGTGGGGTCCTCGGGTACGACCGGCTCTCGCAGGCTGAGCACGGCCGCGCGGCCACCGGGAGGCATGAGCCAGGCTGAGACGCTGTCCGGATGCGGGATGTAGACCGTATACTCCTTGGTCCAGGCTTCGAGGCCCCAGGCCCGGAGCTTGTCGATCACGTAATCCCGTGTCACCGCTTGCGCGGGCGTGCCGGCGACGTGCGGCACCCGCGTCAAATCGAAGGTCATGGTGCGCGCGCTCGCCGTGTCGGGAACGGCGAGGAGACGTTGCTCGAAGGGGTCCTGAGCCGCTGCCACGAGGGCGTACCCGCAGGCCAGCACTGCGAGGGCGACGTGAATTCGCACGATGGCTGATCCAGGCGAGAGAGAAGAAGGAAGAAACGCAAAACTGAGCCTCCGCGCCACTTTACTCGCCGTCGCGCTGGCCGCGGGCGTCTACACCGCGGCTCTTCCGCTCTACCTCTACTTCCGCGTCAGCCGGCCCGCACTCGCGCTCGGCGCTGCCACCGAGACGATCTCGATGGCGGGCGAGAACCTGGCGCGCCGTGACAGCGCGCTCGACCAGGTCCTGGTCATCGTCCGGACTCTCGGTCGCCGGGCGTCGCCCGGCGCCAACTCTCTCGCGCTCGCGCATCGGTTGCTCGAGATCGGCCGGACTCCCTTGGTGCTGGCGGCGCACGCCCCGATCCCGGACACCCTGCGGGCGCAAATCGTGAGCGCGGACGGGGCCCTGTCGAGGAACGGGAGCGCGTTGGCCGAGGCCGTCAGCGAGATCGAGCAAGGACGCGTGACGAGCGTGGTCGCGAGGCTCCCCGCGCTCGAGGATCTGGGTCAGGTCGTCAACGATCGCATGGCCGGCGGCGGGAGGATCGCGCGCGCCTACCTGTTACAACGCCAGCGGGCCTTGCAAGCCGCCGCGGGTGAAGTCCGGCGCGATACGGCGCTCTGGATCGTGGTGGGTATTCTCTGGATTCCCCTTCTGGTGCTGGTGTTGCGACGCCGCGTCTCGCAACCGCTGCACGCGCTCGAGGCCGGTCTCGGGCGAGTGGCCGACGGCGATCTGACGGTCGCCGTTCCGACGGTCGCGGCCGACGAAATCGGCCGCCTCGCCGAGCATTTCAATACGATGACCCGGGTACTGCGGGACCGGGCCGAGGAGCAAGGTCGCTTCGCCGCCGCGGGCGAGCTGCTCGCGGGCGTCGCGCACGAGGTGAACAACCCGCTAATGGCGATCGCCGCGCACGCGGAGAATCGACTTGCCGACGCCGCCGTGCAGGGCGAGCAGCGAAACGAAATGGGGCAGATCCTGCGGCAGGCCCGCCGGGCCACGAAGCTGCTGCGCGGGCTGCTGCGGTTTGTGCGCGCGACGGAACGCGAGGTCACGCGCGTCAACCTGAACGACGTCGTCCGCGGCGGGCTCGATCTGGTGTCATTCCGTTTCGGTGTGGACGAGATCGCGGTGGGAGGTCACCTCGATCCGAACCTGCCGGCCGTGGAGGGCGACGCGATCAAGCTCGAGCAGGTCGTGGTCAATCTGCTCTCGAATGCGATCGACGCGCTGCGCGGCGTGAAGCCGCCGCGGCAGCTCACGGTCGACACCTGGGTGGAAGACGCGCGCGTGTCGGTCTCGGTCACCGACAACGGAAAGGGCGTGTCGCCCGAGATCTCGTCGCGGCTGTTCCGCCCGTTCGCTACCACCAAGGGCCGTCGCGGGACGGGCCTGGGCCTCTATATCTCGCGTCAGATCGCGCGGGAGGCGGGAGGCGATCTCGTGCTGGCGCAGTCGCCCGGCGGTGCGCGCTTCGTGCTGTCGCTTCCGGTCGCGACTGGAGTCGTGAACGCTGCCCCCCTCCCCCTCCCCGCCCCCGCCCCCGCCCCCGCCCCCGTCCCTGCCTCCGCCGATGTCGCGCAACCGCCTCCCCCCCAGGCGGCGCCGTCGCTCGCCGGAGTGCGCGTGCTCATCGTGGAGGACGAAGAACCCGTGCGCCGCCCGATGCTCCGCTACCTGGCGCGGAAGGGCGCCCAGGTAGAGGAAGCGAGCGACGGGGCGGAGGCGCTGACTCGCCTCCGCGAGCGGCCGGTCGACGTGATCCTGGCCGACCTTCGGATGCCGCGCATGGGAGGGATGGAGCTGTACGCACAGCTCGAAGAGGAGCGGCCCGAGCTGGCAGCGCGCGTGCTCTTTCTCTCGGGGGACGTCTCGCAGCTCGCCGAGCCGGGGAACGCCCCGGTGCCCCGCGAGCGCGTGCTCGTGAAACCGCTCGAGCTCGCCGAGCTGGAGCGACGGATCCTCGAATTCGTGGGGGCGGCGCGGGGGGCTGGGGGGAAGCCGGGAGGGGGACCTGATGCTGGCCCGGCGCCCAGCCGGACGCTATGATGAGGCATGCTGGTCGTGGTGGTCCTGCTCGTCACGGTGGCGATGCGGGTCGCGATCGTCGCCGCGGTCACCTACCTGCTGTTGCCGCGGGGCCCGCTGTGCCCGCATTGCGGTATCGAGATGGCGGCGCTCGAGAACCGCTTCCTCGACCATTGGCTCCCCGCTTTGCAACGTCGCTGGTGTCTGGAGTGCGGCTGGGACGGCGTGGTGCGCCGGGTGCGGCGGGCGCCGATGCGGACCCCGACTCGCTCGCAGGAGCCACGACCCACGGTGTCCTGATCAGTCCATCGTTGTGATGAGGCGCGCCGCCCGCTCGTAGAAGAAGTAATCCCACGCCCAATTCAGCAATACGAAGAGCTTGTTCCGGAACCCGATGAGCTGGATGATGTGCACCACCAGCCACACCACCCACGCGGGAAAGCCCGTAAAGCCGATCCCCCGGATGTAGGCGACGGCGGCGTTCCGGCCGATGGTCGCAAGCGACCCTGGATCGTGATAGCGGAACGAGATGGGCGCCGCGCCGTCCAGCTGCCGGCGGATGTTCCGCGCCACCGTCTCCGCCATTTGGATAGCCACGGGCGCCATCATCGGGAGCGGCTCCCCGTCGGCCTCGAGGTAAGCGGCATCCCCGATGACGTAGACGCCGTCGTGTCCGGAGACCTGGAGGGTCTCGCTCACTGGGATCCGACCCTGTCGAGCGGTGGGCAAGCCCAGGTGCGACGTGAGCTGTACTGCCTTGGCCCCGGCAGCCCAAATGAGGGTGCCCGCGGGGATAACCTCCCCGCTCTTCAAGACCACGCGTTTCCCGTCGTAGGCCGCGACGGTGGCGCCGAAACGGACCTCGACGTGCTTGCGCCAGAGCGTCTCGGCGGCGGCCTCGCGCAACCGGGCGGGCATCGGGCCGAGCAGCCGATCCGTGGCCTCGAGGAGCAGGACGCGGACGTCCTTGATGTTGAGCCGCGGGTAATCCTTCACCAACACGAGCCGGATGAGCTCGGACAGGGCGCCGGCCATCTCAACGCCGGTGGGGCCCCCGCCCACGACCACGAACGTGAGCTCGGCCCGACGGCGTTCGGGGTCGGGCTCGAGCATCGCGCGCTCGAAGGCATGCAGCACGTGGTTCCGGATACGAATCGCTTCGGGAACGTCTTTCAAGCCAAAGCCGTGCTCCGGAACTCCCGGGAGACCGAAATAGTTCGTCTCTCCGCCGACCGCGAGGATCAAGTAGTCATACGCGATCGGGCCGTCCGCGGTGAGCAGGCGTTTGGCGCCGGATTCGAGGCCCGTCACCTCGGTCATCCGGAACTCGAAATTCTTCTGACGCCGGAGGACCGCGCGGACCGGCCGGGCGATCTGCTCGGGCTCTAGCCCGGCGGTGGCGACCTGATAGAGGAGCGGCTGGAAGAGGTGATAGTTGCGCCGGTCGACGAGCACCACGTCCACCGGGGCCTTTCGTAACGCGCGCGCCGCCCGCAGGCCCCCGAATCCCGCCCCGACGATAACGACGGTCGGCCGCCCGATCGGCGCGCGCGTGGCGAGGCGCGCGTCGTCGCGGAGTTCGGCGTCGGGCCGTGGAGCGGTGCGGACGTCGGTCATTGGCATCAACTTAAAGATAGCGCGACCGCGCCTCGGCTTGCCTGAGCCGCCGGCGTACAGGTATCATCCCACCGTTCCATGACCAGTTCGCCCAGCATCGCCGTCCCTGCGCGTCCGGGCCTCGTGCGCTCGCTCGTCGGGAAGAAGGCCATCATGGCCGTCACCGGCGTGATTCTCTTCCTGTTCGTGGTGGGTCACCTCGCGGGCAACCTCAAGGTGTTCCAGGGCCCCGAGCACTTCAATGCGTATGCGGAAGGCCTACGCACGGTCGGGGCCCCGTTCTTCGCTCGCGGCCAGGTCCTCTGGGCGGTCCGCCTCATCCTCCTGGCCTCCCTGTTCCTGCACATCTGGGCGGCGATCGTCGTGACCCGGGCGAGCTGGGCGGCCCGACCGGTCGGGTATCACGGGCTCACCCCGACGGAGACCACCTACGCGGCCCGGACGATGCGCTGGGGCGGCGTCATCATCTTCCTGTACGTCATCTATCACCTGCTCGACCTCACGTTCGGCGCCGCGAATCCGAGTTTCGTGCCCGGAGACGTGTACCACAACCTGGTCGCAAGCTTTCAGCGCTGGCCCGTATCCACGATGTACGTCGTCGCCGTGGTCGTCGTCGGCCTCCACATCGATCACGGGCTGTGGAGTGCGTTCCAGACCCTCGGACTGAATCGGCCCCCCACGTTCCGCTGGCGTCGCGGCGTCGCGGGCGCCATCGCCGCGCTCATCACGGTGGGGTACATCGCGATTCCCGTCGCGGTGCTCGTCGGGAAGCTCCGCTGATGGAGCTGCGTTCGAGAGCGCCCGAAGGGCCGCTGGCCGAGAAATGGGAGCATCACCGCTCCGCGATCAAGCTCGTGAGCCCGACGAACAAGTTGAAGCATCATATCATCGTCGTCGGGTCCGGGCTCGCCGGCGCCTCCGCCGCCGCGTCTCTCGCCGAGCTGGGCTACACCGTCTCGTGCTTCTGCTTCCAGGACTCGGCGCGCCGGGCGCACTCCATCGCCGCCCAGGGAGGCATCAACGCGGCGAAGAACTATCAGAACGACGGTGACTCGGTCCACCGCCTGTTCTACGACACCATCAAGGGCGGGGACTTCCGATCGCGCGAGGCCAACGTGTATCGCCTGGCGGAGACGAGCGCGCAGATCATCGATCAGTGTACGGCGCAGGGTGTGCCGTTCGCGCGGGAGTACGGCGGCCTGCTCGCGAACCGCTCGTTCGGGGGTGTACAGGTGGCCCGCACGTTCTACGCGCGTGGGCAGACGGGGCAGCAGTTGTTGCTGGGCGCCTATCAGGCGCTGGAACGCCAGGTGGGCGCCGGCAAGGTCACAATGCATCCACGGGCCGAAATGCTCGACCTCGTCGTCGTGGACGGCCGTGCCCGCGGGATCGTGGTCCGCGACTTGGTCACCGGAGCCGTCGCGTCGCATGTAGGGGACGCGGTCGTGCTCGCGACCGGCGGGTACTCGAACGTTTATTATCTCTCGACCAACGCGAAAGGGTGTAACGTCACCGCGATCTGGCGCGCGCACCGCCGGGGCGCGGCGTTCGCCAATCCGTGCTTCACCCAGATCCACCCCACCTGCATCCCCCAGACCGGCCCGCATCAATCGAAGCTGACCCTGATGAGCGAGTCGCTCCGCAATGACGGGCGTATTTGGGTGCCCAAGAAGAAGGGCGACGCTCGACCGCCGCAACAAATCCCGGAAGCGGAGCGGGACTACTACCTCGAGCGGCTGTACCCGAGCTACGGCAACCTGGTGCCCCGGGATGTGGCGTCGCGGCGCGCCAAAGATGTGTGCGACGAAGGGCGCGGCGTGGGCCCGGGAGGGTACGGCGTGTACCTGGACTTCGCGGACGCCATCGCCCGCCTGGGTCGGCACGTAATCGCGGAACGATACGGCAATCTGTTCGAGATGTACGAGCGCATCACCGCCGAGAATCCCTTCGACGTGCCGATGCGGATCTACCCCGCCCCGCACTACACGATGGGCGGGTTGTGGGTGGACTACAACCTCATGACGACCGTGGACGGGTTGTACGCGATCGGTGAGGCGAACTTCTCGGACCATGGCGCCAACCGGCTGGGGGCGAGCGCGCTCATGCAGGGGCTGGCGGACGGCTACTTCATTCTCCCCTACACGATCGGCGACTACCTGGCGCAGGCCAAGCTCGGCAAGCTCGGCACCGACCACACGGCCTTCAAACAGGTCGAGCGCGAGGTGAGCGAGCGGGTGGACCGTCTGCTCACCGCCCGGGGCCGCAGGACTCCGGACGTGTTCCACCGCGAGCTCGGCCGTCTGATGTGGGACAAATGCGGGATGTCCCGCACCGCGAAGGGTCTCGAGGAGGCGCGCAAGAAAATCGTCGAGCTGCGCGACGAGTTCGCGCGAGACGTGTATGTCGGCGGCCGGGGGGAGGACTTCAATCAGACCCTCGAGCACGCGGGGCGCGTCGCCGACTTCTTCGAGCTGGCCGAGCTGATGTGCCGGGACGCCCTAGACCGGGAAGAGTCGTGTGGCTGCCACTTCCGGGAGGAGTTCCAGACTCCCGAGGGTGAGGCGAAGCGCGACGACGCGCGATTCAGCTACGTGGCGGCGTGGGAGTACGCGGGTGCGGGCAAGGCGCCGGTGTTGCACAAGGAGGCCCTCGCGTTCGAGGCGGTCCACCTGACCCAGCGGAGCTACGCCTGATGCGGCTCACCCTCCATGTGTGGCGCCAATCCGGGCCCAGCGACCCCGGGCGCTTCATGCGCTACGACGTGACCGACGTGAGCCCCGACATGTCGTTCCTCGAAATGCTGGACGTGCTGAACCAGCAGCTCCTGTCGCGTCAGGAGTCGCCGATCGCGTTCGATCACGATTGCCGCGAAGGCATTTGCGGGGCGTGCGGGATGGTCATCAACGGGCGGCCGCACGGCCCCCGGCACGCGACCACCACGTGCCAGCTGCACATGCGCATGTTCCCCGATGGCGCGGAGCTGTGGCTCGAGCCCTGGCGGGCGCGGGCGTTTCCCGTGGTGAAGGACCTGGTGGTGGATCGGAGCGCGTTCGATCGCCTCATCGCCGCCGGCGGGTTCATTACCGCCCGGACGGGGAGCGCCCCCGAGGCGAACAACACCCTCGTGCCCAAGCGTGACGCGGACCTGGCCATGGACGCCGCCGCCTGCATCGGCTGCGGTGCCTGCGTGGCGGCGTGCCCCAACGCCTCGGCGATGCTCTTCGTCGCCGCCAAGGTGTCCCACCTCGGCCTCCTGCCCCAGGGCCAGCCGGAGCGCGGCGCGCGCGTAGTCACCATGGTGGACCGGATGGACGCGGAAGGGTTCGGCGCCTGCACTAATCACGGCGAGTGCATGGCCGCGTGTCCGAAGGAGATCTCGATCGATTTCATCGCCCGGCTGAACCGGGATTACCTCAAGGCGACGCTCGCGCCCAAGCCGCCGGTGAAGGAGTTCACCGGCGCGGCCTAGAGCTGCACCGCCTTCATCGTTTCCTGTACGGCTTCGGCCGACTTCTTGAGCGCCGCCTGCTCGTCGGCCGAGAGCTTCACCTCCAGAATCTTTTCCAGTCCGCCCCGCCCCAGCTTGCACGGGACCCCCAGATACACCCCCGAAACGCCGTACTCCCCTTGCACCCACGCGGCACACGGCAGGATGCGCTTCTTGTCGTGCACGATGGCCTCGGCCATTTGCGTCACGGCCGCCGACGGGGCGTAATAGGCTGACCCGGTCTTCAGAAACGCGACGATCTCGGCGCCGCCGTTTCGGGTCCGTTCCACGATCTTATCGAGCGTCGGTTTGTCGAGCAGCTGGGTCACTGGGATGCCCGAGACGGTCGTGTAGGAGATCAAGGGCACCATCGTGTCGCCGTGGCCGCCCAGGACCATCGCCTGAATGTCGTCGACCGACACGTCGAGCGCCTCGGCGAGGAAGGCGCGATAGCGCGCCGTGTCCAGTACGCCGGCCATCCCGATCACGCGCTCCCGCGGGAACCCGGTGATCTGTTTCGTCACCCAACACATCACGTCGAGCGGGTTGGAGACGACGAGGACGATGGCGTTCGGGCAGTGCTGCTTGATCTGCTGGGCGACCTGCCTCACGATCTCGGCGTTCGTGCGAACCAGGTCGTCGCGGCTCATCCCGGGCTTGCGGGCGATCCCGGCCGTCACCACGACGATCTCGCTGCCCGCGGCGGCCTTGTAATCATTCGCGCCGACGACGCGGGTGTCGAACCCCTCGATCGGGGCGGACTCCCACTGATCGAGTGCTTTGCCTTGCGAGATCGGA
>Ga0207663_10000061_pt1 | contig 53664 bp, 61 predicted proteins | sample LARL53metaG_FD_184346 | JGI IMG/M metagenome (GOLD analysis project Ga0207663, IMG submission 184346) | Corn, switchgrass and miscanthus rhizosphere microbial communities from Kellogg Biological Station, Michigan, USA - LAR L5-3 metaG... | ecosystem: Host-associated > Plants > Roots >...
TGGAAGGCGGTTTGTACTAGAAGACTCTCATCACACGAAGCCTGTTAGGAGCAGTCCTATGACGTACATCATCAAGAACCGAATGCTAACCCTCCTCGCCACGGTCACGGTCGTCGGGTTACTTGCCGCGGCGTGCGCGGGTTACAACGCCCAATTGGCGACCATCACCGTCAGGCCCGACACCAACCTGAGCGTCAATTCCAGTCAGCAGTTCTTCGCCGAAGGCCGGGATACCCGAGGAGCCCTCTTCCCGATCACGCCCGCCTGGTCCGTCGTCGCGAACGGCGGCACGATCGACGACCGCGGTCTGTTCACCGCGGGCTCGATGACCGGCAGCTTCCCCAACACGGTCATGGCCACCGATGGCTCCATTTCGGGCAACGCGTCGGTGATCGTGACCGCTCCGCCCTCACCCCTCCTGGCGACTATCACTGTTACGCCGGCGGGCTCGGACAGCATTCCGGCCACGACCACTCGGCAGTTCCTGGCCGAGGGCAGGGACCCGTACGGCAATCTCATCGCCCCGTTTTCGCCCAGCTGGTCCGTTGTAGCAGGTGGCGGGACCATCAACAACACGGGGCTGTTCACCGCGGGCACGCTGCCCGGGGTGTATGCCGGTACGATCAAGGCAAGCAGCGGTAATATTGCAGGGTACACGAGTGTGACCGTGGCGTCGTCCGCCGCGTCGCTCGCGACGATGCAGGAGCTGGTTCACTTCGCGTATGACAAGTCGGATCTCACCGAGGATTCCCGCGAAGCGCTTGACAGCAAGGTAGGCGTGTTCAAGGCCAATCCGGCCATGCGCATTCTCATCGTGGGGCATACGGACAGCCGCGGTACCGGCGCGTACAACCTCGCCCTCGGCACCCGGCGCGCCGAAGCGGTGAGGGACTATCTAGTCGCGCAGGGCGTGGCCTCGAGCCGAATCGAGCTCGAAACTCGTGGCAAGACGCAGCCGATCGCGTCGGGGAATTCAGAAGGTGCCATGGCGCAGAATCGGCGTGACGCGTTCGTGATTCTGGTGGCAGACAGCAATTAGATACGGGCCAGAAAAAGAGCGCCGGGCGCGGAGGATCGCGCCCGGCGTTGTTGCGCACCAGCTTCCACATCACTCCTACGTCAGAAGCAGTACTTCCATTTCCATCCTTCCGAACGATACCGGCCGCCCAGGCACGCGACCATTTTTCCATGCAGCAGATCGGGTTTCGAGGTAGAACTGCATCTTAAAGAAAGGAAATTTCACAATGGCAAAGAAAAGCAGAGGCGGTCGAATGACCGCAGCGAAGCGGCGTGCCGCTAAGTCCGCTGGTGGACGGGGTCCGGTGAGAAAACGTAAAGCGGGTCTGAAGATCATGAAGACCTGAGGAGCCAACGGGGCCGTTTCGCGGCGGCCCTTCTGGACCATTCTCTATGTAGCTGAAAACGGGCTTGAGACAGAACTGCACCTCAAGGCGAGGACGCTCCTATGAAACGCTCCCTGGCAGGCACGCTGACCTTAGCCGCCCTGATGTCGCTGGGGGCGAGCTGCGCCATGAACAAGGCGGAAAAAGGCGCGATCATCGGCGCCGGGGCCGGGGGGGCCGCGGGCGCTGTCATCGGCAACGCTACCGGCTCGACCGTGCGCGGGGCGATCATCGGCGCGGCGGTCGGCGGCGTCGCGGGCGCGGTGATCGGGCATCAGATGGACAAGCAGGCCCAGGAGCTGGCGTACGAGCTTCCCGGGGCCACGGTGCAGCGCGTCGGCGAGGGCATTGCGGTGACGTTCCCCGAGGGGCTGCTGTTTGGGTTCGACTCCGATCAGCTCAGGCCGGCGGCGCAGGATGACCTGCGCAAGTTTGCCGCAAGTCTGCAAAAGTATCCGAACACGAGAACCCTCATCGTGGGGCACACCGACTCGCAGGGCAGCGCTGAGTACAACATGGAGCTGTCAAACCGGCGCGCGCTGTCCGCCGCCAACTTTGTCACCGCGGAGGGTGTCGATCGCGCCCGCATCAGCACGGCGGGCCGGGGCGAAGGCGAGCCGATCGCCACGAACGAGACAGAGGCCGGCCGGCAGCAGAACCGGCGCGTGGAGATCGCGATCTACGCGCATACGGCTAACGACAGCGGATCAGGAAATTGAAGGTTCGAGCGCCATGCCCTGCCTCCTCCTTGCCCTCGCGCTTCTCACACCGCGACTCGCGGTCGCCATCCTCTGGTTGTACGGCCACTGGTTTGACGGCCTCTTCGCGTCGCTGCTGTGGCCCATCGTCGGCTTCGTCTTCCTGCCCACGACGCTGCTCTGGTACTCGGCGGTCCACCACTGGTTCGGCGGCGCATGGACGCTCTGGCCCGTCGCGGGGCTCGTGGTGGCGCTCGCGGTCGACCTGTCTGCGGTCCGCGCCCACCGCAGGTTCAGGAGCCGGCGGTCGGAGGACTCCTAGGAGCTTACCACCGCGCCTTGGAGTCCCGAACGTCGACATGGACAAAGGGGCCGTGCGCGGCCGTCGAGGGGTACTTGCCTAGCCCGCCGATAAGCCCCTGCGCATCGGGTCGGGCTGCGGCGCGATCGATCAACCGATAGAGCACCTCCGCGTCGCGGATATCGCTGCGGCCGTCGCCATTGAGGTCGTCCATCACGCCGTCCCCGTTCTCGTCGATGAAGATGTCCGCGGCCGCCCCCCACTGGTGCTGGCTGTAGCGCACATTCCCGAGCGACCGGTTGTAGGCCGGGGTGCGGTACCCGCTCATCACGTGGAACGTCGTCGCCCGGTAGCCGGCCTCGTTCACCCGCTCGAGTACATATTCGAGGGCGAGCAGAAGCCGCTCGTTCAGCACGACGTATTTCCGGGAGCCGGCCGGCTGCTTGCACACGAACTGCTTGAGTCGAAAGTGCGGGGAGACCAGGACGTCTGCGTTATCCGGCGTGACCTCGACGAAGCCGGCTGGCGGCCCGTAGCCGGCAAGCCCGTGGTGGGGCTTCTCGGGATAGCGGCCGATCCGGTAGCCGTTCAGGAATTCGCCCTGGAGCCGGTCGTACGGGACGACGACGAACGCCTGCACCGTGACAGAGTCGCGGCCGTCAGGGGCAACCACCTGGATGGGGTAGAGCCCTGGCGTGGGCGGCGCTGTCCATACCCAGCGCCCCCCCCGCTCCCCCTCCCCCCCCGTGCCTAGCGGCACGAGCCGGCCGGCCGCTGGCCGCGCCACGTAGCCCGATCCCGGGTCTCGGACCACCACCTCAAGAGTCACGGTCTCGCCTGGGAGCACCGTCAACGCCCTCACCCGGGCGGGCGAGACCACGTTCCGGTACTTGACCGCGAACCCGGCCGCCACCGCGGCAGGGGGTTCGGCGGGTCCAGCGGCAGCGACGACGGTGAACACACCGAGCACCAGAGCGGGCTGGAGGCGAACTCGTCCTTTTGGCATAGGCGTCCTCATCCCTTGGAGGTAAGCCCTCCAAGGTACCTATGCGGCCTACTCTTTGCTCGGCGGGGGTGCTCGCAGGGCTGTCAGGAGGGGTGCGTCCCGACCGTGAATATCCCGCCGGAACTGGATCGTACCGTCCTCGTCGGCCCAGGCAGTCCAGTACAGGAGGTGGATCGGCATCGGTTCCGGCAGCGGCACCGTGCGGTCCACCGCCGTGTCCAGCGCGCGCAGGAGCGCGTCGCGATTCCAACGCGGATCCTGCCGGAGAAGGTACACGGCGAGCTCGATCGGCTGCTGGATTCGGATGCAGCCGTGGCTGAAGTCCCGTTGCGACTCCTCGAACAGGGGGCGAGCCGGCGTGTCGTGAAGGTAGACGTTGAACTTGTTCAGGAACATGAACTTGAGGTGCCCGAGGGCATTGAGCGGCCCCGGATCCTGGCGTAGCCGGAAGGGGAAGTCGGCCGAGGTGATGACCGCCCAATCAACCGTCGCCGGATCGACCTCTCGAGCGTCGGGGCCCGAGATCGGGAAGACCCGCAGCTTGGAACGTGCAAGGTAGGACGGGTCCTGCCTGACTTTCGCGAGGATCTCCCCCGCCGCGATGCTGCGAGGCACGTGCCAGTAGGGATTTAGGACGATGTAGCGCACCGTGTCGCTGAGCACCGGCGTGCGGTTATAGAGGCGTCCCACCACGACCCGCATGGCCAGCACCACCGTTTCCTCATTCACCACTTCCAGCTCGAACGCCGCGATGTTCACGATGATGTGCCGTCGTCCCAGATCCTTCGGCAGCCAGCGCCAGCGCTCGAGGTTCAGCTCCAACTGTTCCACCCGACGTTCCGCGCGCACGTTGAGCTCGGCTCGGGTCGCGGCGCTCACCGCGCCATCGGCGGCAAGGCCGTGGCGTCGCTGGAACGTCTTCAGGGCCTGCTCGAGCGTCTCGTCGAACAGGTCGGCGTCGTGTTCGATCCCGACGCCGTCCTCGAGGCGTAGCCGCTCGCGCAGCGCCGCCACTGCAGGTCCGCGGTCGCCTCGCCGCAGCCTCGACCTGACTGGGATCGCAGGCCAGCCGCCGCTTGCCGCGACGACGCGATAGTGCGCGAGCGCCTCGCGCAACCGCCGGTAGCCAGGCTGGGGTGGTACCAGGGTCTCGAGCGCGCCCGAGACGTTCTCCGACGCCAGGGCTGCCTCCAGCACCGCGGCGATATCGGCGCTGCGTCGGTGCGACAGCCACTCCGGACGGAGGGTTGCGGGATTCACCCGCCCCGCCAGGAGATGGGCCCCGTAGACCAGGAATGCGTCGGTGAGCAGGAGGTCGAGCTCCGCCCATCGGTCGGCACCTATCGCCAGGCCGTTCTTGGCGTCGGCACGCACCGCCGCGAGCAGGGCCTCGATGCCGGCGAGGTGGTAGTCTTGCGACCGCAGCCCCTCGAGATCCGCTCGGCGAAGCGCGCCCACCAGGTCGTCGGCTAGCGGGGTAGGGCCGCCCTCGTCCCTCCACGCCGGTCGGTAGAGCCGTCGCTCGTAGAAACTGGGGAGCACCACGCTTTCGTAGATCGGCTCGCCGCCTGCCCGGAGCCCCGCCGCGGCGTCGGTGCCCTCGATGCGAGTCCGGATGCCCTCCGCGACGAGCTCGTCGCGGGAGCGGATGTCGGTCTGTCCGGCCTGCGCCCTTGACGGCGACCCGCATCCCGCGAGCGCGGCGCCGACGAGCAACACACCATAAATCGTATCCAACCCGCCATGCTTCATCGTGCGCTCCCGAGCTAGCGCCCGCGAGCTTTCGGCAATGGCCGGCCACTACGTTCGGCACGCGCTGCCGCGATCCCCGCCGCTACCGCGGCGACGAGCGCCGCCCGTCCCGCGGCTCTCAGCACTCGCCCGGTCTTCAGGAGTGTCTGCTTGAGCCGGCGCCGCCGGTCCTCGGATTCGGCCCGCTTCCGGGCCTCTTGAACCAGGCGGTCGGCCTCGCGGGCCGCCACCATTGCCCATTGTTTGGCTCGTCGTGCGGCGCGTACCGCCGCACTCATGAAGCGGTCTGTTCGTGTCGCCATGACTGCTGCCCTCCTTGCGTGTTATTCCCTCGGCCCACGAACCACGTCTTTACCTCGCCCTCGCCCTCGACCTCGAGAGTACCGCGCTCCTCGAGTAGGAACGGCTCGCCCAGGAGCTGCCGAGTGCTCTCAGACACCTGCACGCGTCCGGCCACCCCGTGCGATTCCATCCGGCTGGCGATGTTCACGGCGTCACCCCACACATCGTAGAGATACATGCGCCGGCCGATGACGCCGGCCACCACCGCTCCGGTGGCGATGCCGATGCGCACCTGCAGCGTGGAGCCGCTGCGCTCATTGAAGCGGTCCAGCGCGTCTACCATGTCGAGCGACGCGTGCGCGGCCCGCGCCGCGTGATCGCCCCATGGGATGGGCACGCCGGCGGCGGCCATGTACGAATTGCCGAGCGTCTTGATCTTCTTGAGGCCGCGCTCCTTCGCGACGCCGTCGAAGCTGGTGAAGATCTCCTCGAGGAGAAGCGCCAATCGCTCAGGGCTCACCGCGGGTATCATCTCGGTGAACCCCACGATGTCCGCGATCAACACGGTCACGTCCGCAAAGTTGTCCGCGGTGACGTCGGGGCGCGCCTGCAACCGCGCGGCAATGGAATCAGGCGGCACGTGGAGGGCCAGCCGCTCGGACACTTTCCGCTCCGCCACGACTTGATCGAACAGCTTCTTCAACTCGTCGCTCTTGCGGCTGATCTCGACATGCAGCACGCGGACTTCGAGCATGTTGTGGACGCGCATCAACACCTCGGCGACATCGAATGGCTTGCTGATGAAGTCCTTCGCCCCAGCCCGGAGCGCGCGTAGCTTGTGATCCGGTTGGGCCGTGATCACCAGGACGGGGAGGTACCCGTCCTTTTCGATGTCCTTCAGCCCTTCCATCACCTGGAATCCATCCATGCCGGGCATCTGGAGGTCGAGCACGATCAGGTCGTAACGATTCTTTTCGTGCAGATCATGCACCGCGCGCGGATCGAGCGTGGACGTGACGGATTCATACCCGGCGCTGCCCAGCATGCGCTCGAGCAGAAGCACATTGGCTTGCTGGTCGTCGACGACCAGGATCTTGGCCTTGAGGATCTCGGAGGGATCAAGCATGTGCGTGCACGGACTCCAACGCGGCGTCCAGAGCCTCCATGAACTCTTTGACCTTGATCGGCTTCGTGAGATACGAGATGAATCCGGCTTCGAGGCCCTGCTCGATATCGCGTGGCATCGCATTGGCGCTGAGGGCGACGACAGGGATGTGTGCGGTCGCCGGGTCGCGGCGCAGGATTTGCAAGGCTTCGATACCGCTGATGCCGGGCAGGTTGATATCCATCAGGATCACGTCCGGCTGATTGGCGCGCGCCAATTGGATACCCATGTTGCCGTCCACCGCGGTCAGCAGGCGCATGGTGGGGCGGCGCGCGATCAGCTGCTCGACCAGCTTCATGTTTGCCGGGTTATCCTCGACATAGAGCAACGTGCGCAGCGGCCCGCCGGGTTGAACCGGCGCGTGGACAACTGTCACGGGTTGGGCCGTCTCCGTTTCGAGCTCTGGCGCGGCGGCGGCGCCCAACTCGCACCAGAATACGCTTCCCGCCCCGACGCTGCTCTCCACGCCGAGGACGCCACCCATCAGCTCGACCAGTCGCTTGCTCATCACCAGGCCGATGCCCGTGCCCTGCTCGACGCCGTGCTCCTGTCCCAGGCGATTGAAGGGCTGGAACAGCTGCGCCAGCTTCTCCGGAGGCAATCCTGGCCCGGTGTCCCTCACGTTGAGGCGAATCCGTTCTGCGGTGCTGCCGACGCAGTCCACCACGACCGTTCCCCCTGCCTTGTTGTACTTGATCGCGTTGGACAGCAGGTTGATGAGCACCTGCTTCAGCCGGGTACGATCTGCCGCGACGAAGCAAGGGACCTCGAACTGCGGGAAGGTCATGCGGATGCCGCGCTGTTCCGCCTGCGGTTCGATCATGGCTTGGCATTCGAGGATCACGTCGGCCAACGACGTCGGCTCTGGCGACAGCGACAGCTTCCCGGACTCGATCTGTGCCAGATCGAGAATCTCGTTGATCAGCTCAAGGAGATACCATCCCGCGCGGAGAATCTCATCGATGCTCGCCCTCTGGGAGGGCGTCGCCGGCGTGGCGTCGGACTCCATCAACTGGGCAAAACCGAGAATCGCGTTGAGCGGTGAGCGCAGCTCATGGCTCATGCTGGACAGGAATTCCGATTTCGCGAGGTTGGCCTTTTCCGCAGCGCCCTTGGCCTTTGTCAGTGTCTCCTCGACCTGCCGGCGCTCGGTCAAGTCGCGGGTCAATTTGGCGAACCCTCGGGGCTGGCCCGCCTGATCGCGAATAGCCGTGAAGACCACGTTCGCCCAAAACATCGATCCATCCTTGCGCACCCGCCAACCCTCGACCTCGCATCGTCCCTGGGCCGCCGCCGCGTCCAGATCGTGCTGCGGAACGCCGCGCGCGATGTCTGTCGGGGGGTAAAACCGGGAGAAGTGCTGGCCCACGATCTCCTCGGCGGAGTACCCTTTGATCCGCTGCGCTCCCGTATTCCAGCTCACCACTCGACCCTCGGAATCCAGCATGACGATGGCGCAGTCGGTCACGCTCTCCACCATCAAGCGAAAACCTTCTTCGGTCCACCGCAGCTTCTCTTCGACCTGCTTGCGGGCCGAATTGTCGGTCCCGATCAGCAGATAGCCGATGATGCTGCTGTCCGCATTGCGCAGCGCCGTGACCGACACGATCGCGGGAAAGCGGCTCCCGTCCTTGCGGATGTAGGTCAGCTCGTACTTGTCCTCGATCCCGCGCGAGGCCTTGAAAGCCAGGGCCTCGAAGCCGGGCGCAATCGTGGTCGCGAGCTCCCGGCTCAAGGCGTGGGCGCGCTCGACCACTTCCTGCGGATCATGAATGTCGGCGGGCGTGATCTTGTTGACCACTTCGATGGCCGCATACCCCAACATGGTCTCGGCCCCGATATTGAATAGCTGAATGACGCCCTTTTCGTCCGTGGCGATGATCGAGAAGTTGGCGCTGTTGAGAATCGCGTTCTGTAGCGCTCCCGTCTTGAGGTCGGTAATGGCCTTCACTGTGGTGCCGGTCTCGGCACCCGAGGCGATTGGTGTGGTGGTCATGGGGCGACTCCCGCCGGTTCCTTCGCGGCATCTACGGCGTCCGCGTCGCGGATGTCGTGCGCCAGGTTCCTCGCGATCTGTCCCGCTTCCGGAGCCGTCGCGCCGGCACTCATCCGCTCGTACGTGGCCTCGGTTCTGGCGTTTCGGGCGATCGCCGACCGATCGTCGCTGTCGTCACCCGGCAGCTCCACCCGCAGCTCCGCCACCATCATCTGCAGGCCCGCCGCGATCGGGAGGGCCAGCAGCGCACCGATCACGCCGAGCAGGATCCCGCCGGCGAGCAGCGCAAGGACGACGGTGATCGGGGCGAGCCGGAGCGCGCGCCCGTAGACCCTGGGAACCAGGACCCGATTCTCGATCTCCTGATAGACGAACAGGGCGACCAGTACCACGGTGGCCACGGGCAGTCCCCGGGAAAGCGCGGCGAGAACCGCGGGGGCGGTGGCCAGCAACCCTCCGATGAACGGGATCACGTCCACCAGCGCCGCAAACAACGCCAGCGACAGCGCATTGGGGACTTTGCAAACGACCAGGAGGAGAAAGGTGAACACGCCGATCGCGGCCGACGTGATGAGCTGGCCGCGCATGTAGCCGCCCACGATCACCTCCAGGTTCTGGAGGATGCGCGCCAGCCGCATGTGGTAGTCGCGCGGCACGATGGCGTAGAGCGCGCCCTGCGTGCGCTTGCCGTCGGCGAGGAAGTAGAACGACATGAACAATGTGGTCACGGCCCACCCGAGCCCCACCACGATCTTGGACGAGTAGCCCACCAAATCACTCTCGATGCGGGCAAGCGTCTCCTCCAGACCCGCGTTCTGCACCGCACGAGCGAGGGGGGCCGTGAAGTCGCGCTGTTGGAGCAGGGCGATCAATTGCTCGCGATGGTGCGGAGCGTCGCGCACGATCTGGGCGAGTTGCTCAATGAGCGGGGGGCCGCTCAGGAAGATCAGGAGTGACGTGAGGAGGAGCAATGCGACAGACAGCAGCGTGAGCGCGTAGGGGCGCTTCAGGCCGCGCCGTTCCATCCACTCGATCAGTGGATTGAAGGTGCCCGCGAACACGAGGGCCACGACCAGCAGCAGCGCGATCGCCCGGAGCTGGAGGAACAACCATACGCCCACGATCGTCGCCAGGATCCACGCGATCGAGCGCGGGGCGATCTCGAAGCGGACGACGGTTCTATCCTGCGCGGGCAGCTTCATGGGATCTCCCAGGGCCGAGAGCACCGAACCGGATCCCGATGGCGAACACCGCGGCGTCGAAGTGGTCGGCGAGGCGAGGCGAGGGCCGAGGGGCTCCGCACAGGATCCCGGAGCACACACGCAACCTACCGGGCGCTCGAGGCGGGCGATATCGGTCGGACGAGCGATTGTGGGCTAGCTCCGAAGGACGGCTGTCGCCGCGTCGAGACCGAGCGCGCCGGTCCCACCTAAGTAGTACGTCGTCTTCCGTCTGTTTGAGCGATACCTGGTGGAAGCGATCTGCCGTAGGCTCCGCGGAGCCCGCCCTCGTCGAGGGTGATGGCGCACGAGGAGCATACGGTGACCAGACAGCGGAGCCACCACCCAAACACGTGGCACAGAGTGAGTACGTGGGCGGGGAGACACCGGATCGCCGCCGTGGCGCTCCTGCTGGTGGCGCTGGTCGGCCTCGCCGCCCGCTTCGAGGCGCGGGCGTCGTGGCTCCAAGCGCGCTACTTCGCCCGGCAGGCGTCGCGGCTGACCAACGAGATCGGCGAAGGACCGAGCGACCGGATCCGCTTTCCGGGCGACGGCCCGTACGATCGTCGCTTGGGTTACGCACGGTTGCCGGCCGCGCTGCAGACGGCGACAGCGCGGGGCTATCGCATCGCCGCGCAGATCCGCGTCTCGGACCGGTTTGCGGAAGTGGTAGACGGGGGCGTGTCGCCGATCTTCCGTGAGAAGACGCAGGCGGGGCTCCATATCCTGGACCGACGCGGCGCCACCGTCTTCGAGTCCCGCTACCCCGAGCGGATCTACCCGTCCATCGACTCCGTCCCTCCGTCCGTATGGCGGACGCTGCTGTTCCTCGAGGACCGAACGCTGCTGGACCCCCACTTCGGGAACCACAACCCGGCGGTCGACTGGTCGCGCATGACAAAAGCGGCGGCCGACTTCGCGCTGAGCTGGCTGGGCAGCGGTCGCTCGGTGCCCGGCGCGAGCACGCTGGCCACACAGCTCGAGAAGTTCCGGCACTCGACGGAGGGCCGGACGCGCTCAACGCGGGAGAAGCTGCTCCAGATGGAGGCCGCGGCGTTGCGCAGCTACCTCGACGGCGAGAACACGGAGGCGGCGCGTCGCCAGATTGTCGCAGACTACCTCAACTCCGTGCCGCTGGCGGCCATCGCGGGGCACGGTGAGGTCACCGGCTTGGGCGACGGTCTGTGGGCGTGGTACGGGGCCGACCCGGGCGACGTGAACCGACTGCTGTGGGAGGAGGCGCGCGCGGGGGCGGCCTCCGACTCCGCATCCGTGGCGCGGCGCGCCGTCGCCTACCGCCAGGTGCTCAGCCTTATGCTCGCGCAACGCCGGCCGTCCTTCCTGCTCCTGGAGGCGAAGGGGCGGGAGGAGCTGAGGAAACGGACGGATCAACACCTTCACCTCATGGCCCGCGAGGGCATCATCTCGACGCAGTTGCGCGACGCCGCGTTGGCCGTGGCGCTCACGCCGCGCAGCCGCGCGCCGGACGCGCCCCACGTCTCGTTCATCGAGCGGAAGGGCGCGAACGCGGTGCGCGCCGAGCTGCTCGGGCTGACGGGCGTGGGCTCGCTCTATGAGCTGGACCGGTTCGACCTGACGGCGCGCACCACGCTTGACCTCCGGGTGCAGGAGCAGGTCACCAACCTCCTCGTGCGGCTGGCCGATCCGGCCTTCGTGCGAAAGCAAGGCCTCGCTTCCTTCGGCCTGCTGGACCGCAGCGACCCGGCGCGCGTCACCTATGCTGTCGTGCTGCACGAGCGTACGGCGGAGGGCAACCTGGTCCGCGTCCAGGTGGACAACTTCGACTCGCCCTTCAACGTGATCGAGGGCAGCAAGCTGGAGCTCGGCTCCACGGCCAAGCTGCGCACCCTGATCAGCTACCTGGAAATCGTGGAGCGGCTCTACTTCCAGCACGCAGGCCAACCTGCTGTGAATCTGCGTGCGGAGCCGGTAGGTGCCGGCGACGGGATCACGGGCTGGACGCTGGCGTACTTGGCCGCCAACCCGGGCGCCTCCCTCGAGCGGGTACTGGACGCCGCGATGTCGCGCCCGTACTCGGCCAGCCCGGGCGAGGGCTTGACGGGCGGCGAGAGCCACGAGTTGTGGAACGTCAACGACCAGATCACGACTCCGGTGCTGGCGTACCAAGCCGGCCCGCCCGAGAGCTTCTTCACAGGCGGCGCCATTCACTCGTTTCGGAATGTCGACACCGCCGACGACCAGCAGGCTATCTCCGTGCGCGACGCGTTCATCCGGTCGGTCAACTTGCCGTTCATTCGCATCATGCGTGACATCCTGCACTACTATGTGTACCGGCTGCCGGGCAATATGCGCTTGCTCTTGGGGCATCCGGCGGAGGCGCCCTGGGACCGCGACGAGTCGCGCCGCCAGGAAAACCTGGCCCGCTTGGCCGACGGCGACGGCCGTGCGTTGATCGACCATTTTTACCAGAAATACCGGGGCGCCGACGCCGGTTGGGTGCTGGAAGCCCTCGGGCACGGGCGGTCGGTGACCCAGCTTGCGTGGGCGTACCGCTCCATCACACCGGAGGCTGGACTCGAGGCGTTCGGCGATTTCTTCCGGCGCCACAGCGCGCAGCCGGCCCCGTCCGACGCCCGCACCACGGAGCTGTACGACGAGTCCGACCCCACCGGATTCTCGATTTCCGACCGCGGGCACCTCGCCGGGATGCACCCGCTGGAGCTCTGGCTGGCGGCCTATCTGTGTCAGCACCCGGGCGCAGCCGAACCGGAGGTGGTCGACGCCAGCACGTCCGTCCGCCGGGAGATCTACGGCGGGCTCTTCCCGCCTCCGCGCCGGGCGGCGCCGGACCAGTGGATCGGCCCGATCGCGGAGTCGGAGGCGTTTCGAGAGATCCACCGCTCGTGGCTCCGCCTGGGCTATCCGTTCGAGTCCCTGGTGCCCTCGTATGCGACGGCGATTGGCAGCTCCGCCGACCGGCCGGATCAGCTCGCTGAGCTCGTGGGCATCCTGCTCAGCGACGGGATCCGCTACCCGGTCCGCCGCGTGGAGGAGCTCCGCTTCGCGACGGGCACGCCCTACGAGACCGTGGTGCGTCTGGCGCCAGGCAGGGGTGAGCGCGTGCTCTCGCCCGAGATCGCGAGGGTGGTGCGGGCCGCCATGATCGCCGTCGTCACTCGGGGCACCGCCCGACGCGGCGCCGGCGCCGTGCGCGCTGTCGACGGCTCGCCCCTTCCGATCGGCGCCAAGACCGGTACCGGCAACAACCGGTTCCGTGTGGTCGCGCGGGATGGGCGAGTCATCGAGGACCGCGCGGTCGACAGAACTTCGACGGTCGTCTTCTTCATCGGCGATCGGTTCTACGGCACCATCACCGCGTTTGTCTCCGGGGCGGCCGCCGACCGCTACCACTTCACGAGCTCGCTGCCGGTCCAGATCCTGAAGATGCTCGGCCCGACGCTCGAACGGTTGATCGCGGCCCGCCAGGATTGACGCCGTCGTCCCCAGCGGTGCCTAGGGCGTGTAACGGCGCTGCTCCACCAGTACGGCCGCGCTTTGCGTTCCGAGCGTGTACGCAGCTCGGAACGTCCCCTCCACCCCCACTTTGGCCCCCTGCCGTGGCGCGCCCCCTGCCTGGCTCACCACGGGCAGCGTACCGGTCCCGTCATTCACCTCGTAGGCCCCGAAGCCCAGGGCGCCCACCGAACCTTGAACCTCACCCACGATCCGGATGGTCTTACCGTCGAAGCGACCAGGATCATCTAGCAGCGTCTTTATGGAGGTGGCTCCTTGACAACTGAGGAAAAGGAACGCGGCCGTCGCAAGGACGCACAGGCGGACAGGAGACCCGCTACGGCGTTGCAGCAGGCTTGGCATGATCGAAGCTCCTTGGATTGTTGGGTGCGCCCGATCAGGCCGGGGAATTCTTGGGGCGGTCCTTGGAGCGCGTGTAGGTCACCCCGGTCAAGATCCCGAGGCCGAGCAATATGACGCTCGTGATCATCACGTAGAGGCTGGGCACCCCAGCAGTCACGAGAGCCCACGCCACGCCACCGATGACGATCACAAACCCGATGATATAGAGCACGAAGGACATGGGAGTACCTCCTGGTTCCCTTGTTCAGTTTCCCGATCCGCTGCCGCTTGCGGTATTCGCGTAGATCGCTATCTCCATGCGCCGGTTCTGCCGCCGACCCTGGTCGGAGCTGTTCGTGGCGATCGGCTCCGTCTCGCCGCGGCCCGCCGTACAGATGCGGGTGCCATCGATCCCCTCTGCCGTGATGAAACTCGCCGCCGTCAGCGCGCGCCGGTCCGACAGATCCAGGTTGTACGCGGTGCTGCCGTCCGAGTCGGTGTGCCCCACGATCAGGGTTCGAGTGTTGGGATACTTTCGTAGACTCGCCGCAAACGTGCGCAGATTGTCGCGCGCCGTGGGTGTGAGCTGATCGGAGTCGAACCCAAAGAGCAACCCGTCGGGGAAGGTCACCGCGATGCCCTGTCCGACGCGCTGCACCGTGGCCCCGGGGAGCTCGTACGCCAGCTCCTGGGCCTGCTTGTCCATCTGATGTCCGATCACCGCGCCCGCGACGCCGCCGACCGCCGCACCGATGATCGCCCCGCGCACCGTCGAGCCGGTGGCGTTCCCGATGACCGCGCCTTTTTCCGCCTTGTTCATGGCGCAACTCGCTCCCAGCCACATCAGGGCGGCGAACGTGAGGAGGCCTGTCAACGAACGTTTCAAAGCGCGTGTCCTGTCCTTCCAAAGAGAGGCAGCCTGTCGCCTCGAGGTTAGTTCAGACCGCCCCCGGCCGGTATCGTTCGAAGGGTGCAGCGATGCGTAGAGCCTATGACGTACCGTCGCCGCTCAAGGGGGCCAGCTCGGGCTCGTCAGATTCAGGCGCCATACAGGTCCGGAGTACAGCGGCCCCTCGAATCGCACGAATGCGGGCACGTCGTCAGTGACGATCCAGACGTCGCTGTCCGGCGGCGCCTTGCCTACCAGCGTCGCGAAGACCCTGAGCCAAATGCCCAGCTTGGGTTTGAGCTTGAAGCGGATCGCCGTCTCCGCGTGCTGGCCAAGCATTACTCGCTGCGAGGTCGAGGGCGCGATCTCAAGCCCGATCAGACGCGGCTCGGGTGTGAAAGCCACGATGTGGACGGTCTGAGTGTCGCGCGTGGCGAGGTTCTTCGCGATAGTAATGACCATGCCGTTGTAGATGTCGGGCGGCAGGTCGAGCGTCCCAGTGTACTGTTTCTCGCGACCGTCCGCGTGCGATTTCGTCTTGACGACGTACTGACCCGAGCGCGACAGGGTCACCGCGAGATCGTCGGCGAACGCGGGCCCGCTTTGGACGAGGTGGTAGTTCTGCATCGTGAAGACGTCATGCTGGGTGAACGCGACCACCTCTTCGAAGACCGAGGCGTCCGAGAAATGAAACACCAACCGACTTTCGATCTCGCGATCCCGGGCGACCTGGAGCAGATCTCCGTGCGCGAGCAGGGCGCCGGCTGCGGTCCGCAGCTCGAGGAAGCCGTGTACCGTACCCTCGGCGTAGCGCACCTGCACCGCAGCCGGCTCGACCCGGCGCTCGCGCGGCCGGGCCTGGGCCACCGCGGTCGAGAAGACAGCCAGGGCCGCGAGCGCCACGTCTGTACGTTCCGCTAGTATTTCTTGCTGCTCTCAGTCGGCTGTACCAAGTACCCGGACCCGATCAACAGCTGAAACTCATCGCGCCGGTTCTGCGCCGCAGCTACCTCTCCCGGACCTTCCACCACCAATTCACCTTTGCCGCGGGTCACCACTTCGATCCTGCTCTCCTTGATGCCCCGCCCGATCAGGTAAGCCTGGGCGGCCATGGCCCGCCGACCACCGAGCGCAAAGTTGTAGTGCTCGGTGCCAGGCTCGCTCGCGTACCCCAAGATCTCGATGCGCAGGTCCGGGTTGGCCCGGAAAATCGGGACCTTCTGTTCGAGGATCGCCTTCGCCGAGTCGCTGAGGGTCGACTGGTCGTTCTCGAAGTAGATCAGCGCATTCATCGTCGCAAGCGCCGAGGCGGACGACGCCACTGCCGGCTTGGGGGACGAGTTGCACGCCGCGAGCAGCAGCGCCGTGAACGGGACGGCAACCACCACGCGTGTGGTACGTTGGAAGAGAGCGAACATGATGCCTCCTTCGACTAAGACCTTGTGAGCGTACAAGCGGTTCGGGAGCTATTCCTCGACGTCACTCCCTCGGCCCGCAGAACTGAACTTGCCGCCCAGGGCAACGAGCGAACATCCGTCGGTGGGATGGAAGACGACTTAACAATTGCGGACTGGCGCGCGGACTCGCTGTGAGTCGAAAGAGTTAGCTCGTTGAGTACAGACGTGCGCCGGAGGCGTGGAAGGGGAAAGGAAGAGGCCGTCTCGCGACGGCCTCGTGCTGCTGCACATGTCGTGCACTGCCTGCCCTACGGAGCAGGCTCTACGATCGTGCTGCTGTTACTGTACAACCGTGTTACCAGCCAGAGTGACCGCGGTCTGCGCCAACAGCCTCCCGTTCGCCGTTGCACCAGTCTTCAGGGTGATCGCTGTCTGCGACATCACGACACCCTCCAGGTGCGCGGTCGTTCCAATGCTCACAACACCCGCGACCTGCCATACCACGTTCTGCGCCAGCGCGCCACCGGTCAGGATCACCCTCGTGGCGGACGCCTGGGTAAGACCTCCCGCGATCTGGAAGATCCAGGTGTCGTTCGCGCCACCCTTGAGCGTGACATTCTTCGGAATGCTGACGGTGTTCGTCCACTTGTAGAGGCCGGCGGGGAGCGTGAGCCCGCCAATATTCCCAGCCGCCAGTTCAGTGTGATCAGGCGTCGGTCGTCCCGCGGCATCGGTATACGCCGTTTGCATGTCGCCGATAGCCGTGGTCAGGTTTGACGGGGTTGGAACCGCATAATCGGATGCGTATACGTTCCCGGTCACCTGAGCCGATGTCGAGAACGCCCCGCCTGCGGGAAGATTCAATGTAAATCCAGTGATGAAACTCGCGGCCGCCGGGCTCAATCCAAGATTCCCGGTAATCGCCGACGTCGGCACGTTGGAGATGCCTGTTTTTCCCAGGATCACATAAGTGCCAGCTGCGCCAAGACCCACTGGCGCCGGACCAAAGCCTGCGCCCGTGCCGGTGCCTGCGCCTGGGCTGGTTGGGGAGAGGTCGTTGGGGGCTGTGCTGGTGCTGCATCCGGCCACAAAAGCGACCAGGAGTAGCGCCCTCAACCAGATTCCCCGCTGTGTAAAGTTCTGTAGTCTCTTCATTTGGGGCTCCTTCACTTCTACCTACGCCTGCGTGAGCGTACAACGGATCGGGAACCCTTCTGGAGTTCCCTCCTGACTACAACCTGCTCGCGAGGACTGCCAGCGGACATCCCTCGGCAGGATGAAAGGCGACTTAACGATTAATGGGGGCTGGCGGTGAGCAGGGCGTGCCGAACTAGCTAGCTACTTGGTACCCGCCTAGGCCCACGCAGAAGGGCGGGCAGCTCGACTGACCCGCCCGCCCACGCGCTCCGCTTCGCTTCAGAAGCTTACCGACTGTCCGGCATCTTTTCGTTCGCGAGGCGCTTGGACTTCTCGGCCTTCGCACGCTTGTCCGCGTTCTTGACGCGCGTCTCGCCATCCTTCGCCTGGCGGTCGGCTGTCCGCCTCGCTTGTTTCGCCTCGGACGCAGAGAGCCCAAGGCTCTGGAGCGTCTGCCCGATGCTCTTGCCGCTCTCGAGCCCCGACAGAATCGCCGGGGTCGTGATGTTGGGGTGTTTCGCGCCGAGGTTATTCGCCAGCACGTTGGCCGCGATGAAGTTCCCGCGGCTGAGCTTGGGGTTCGCCGCGCGGGCGCGCTCGAAGGCATTCTCGAGGGCTTCCGGCGTGGTGTTCAACTGTGCCGCGATCCCCCGGAACTTCTTGAGACTCGCCGCTCTTTGCCGCTCTGCGGTTGAGCTATCCGCCGCACCTCGACCGGTGCGCGCGTGCAACGTGCGGGCCTGCTGCTGCGCTGCGGCGGTCACGGACGCCGCGAGCATGGCCATCGTCGCGAGCACCGTGCCCGCGTACCACATCATCCGTGTGACTCTCATGATTCCCCCTAACGCGACGCAACGGTGAGCGCTTGCGCCAGCGAGAACACGATCTGGGTCCCCGGCGTGACCACCACGTCGCGGCTCGCCCAATGGACCGCCGCCGCTGTCCCCGCGGCCGCGCCCACCGCGCCGCCGATGATCGCGCCCTTGGTGTCTCCGCCGATCACACGGCCCGCGACTGCTCCGATCACGGCGCCGCCGCCTGCCTTCTCCACCTCGCCGGCCGTCACGCCCCGCCCCACGAGCTGGTGCGGGACCGAGTTGACCGTCGAGCTGATCTGATACGTCTGGCCCCGGACCGTCATCGAGGTCGCGACGAGCGCGATCTTCCCGTCCGCCTGGCTCTTGTTGGTCGCCGCCTCCAGCTGCGCCACCCTGAGCTGCACCGGAGATCCTGCCGGGATAGCGACCTGCCCATACTTATCCTTGACGTCGGCGCTCACCGTCGCCCGCAGAGTCTCGCCCGCCTTGTTGTTGCGCGAGGAAAGTGCATCCTGGATTGTTGCTTCGACTGAGGTACCCGAGCTGAGGGTGCGCTGCGCCGGCGCAGTGCTGACCGCCTTGGTCGTACTCGCAGCCTCATCTTTCGCCGAGGCGGGTGAACACGCCACGAGCCCGAGCATCAGCGTCGTCGCGAGCAAAGTCTTCGACATACGTCCTCCGTCCCGGAGCCGTAAAGGTGTCCGTGGCTCCAAATCGACTCATGATGAACGCGCAGGCGACATGAGCTCCATCGCCCGCACGGTTCAACGTGCTACCGAGGGCGACGGCCGAACATCCCTCGCCGGGATGGAAGACTAGTTAACAACTGTGGGCTGGTGCGCGGATCGGCTGTGCGTCGGACGAACTAGCTACTCGGAGGCGGGCGATAAGAGCCCCGGACCCTTCGTGTACGTCTCCTGGTGGCCTCTCCACTGTGAGCCCCTCGGGCAGAACAAACAGGATCCGCGTCCCAGGCGCCACCAGCGCTACCTCGTGAATCAATCCGCGGACCGCCACAGGCGTCACTTCGACCGTCGTGGTTACCGGATACACCTGCCCCCAGACGGTCACCGAGGTGACATCGAGCAGCATCTTCGCGTCCGCCTGGCTCTTCTTGGCCGCGGGCCCCAGGAGCGGGATGCTGACGCCTACGGGGCATCCGGCGGGAATCACGACCCAGCGGTGGGCATTCTTCACGTCGGCGCTCACGGTCGCCGTGAGCGGTTCGCCCGGCTGAATCGTCGCCTCGATCAAGGTTCCCACGACGAGGGTCCGGTCCAACGCCCGATGGCCGAGCTGCCATCGGTCGGCATGCTCAGGCTCTCCCGCGATGACACCGGGGCACGCCGTGAGGCCAAAGGCGATCATCCCCGCAGGCACCGTTCTCCACATGGACGTCATCGCCTACTGCGAGTGCCAACGGCCGCCGGAACCGGACCAGCGACGCTCGCGGCCCCGGTAGCTGGGGCCTCGCAGCACATAGAGGAAGGCGCGAAGACCCGCTACTACCAGTCCGGCAATGATCAGCAGCCTCATACCCTGCCTCGCTACAATATTTTGCGACCTTGAATGACACGAATCAGGATCACGACGATCGCCACGACAAGGAGCAGGTGAATGAGTCCCCCCATTGTGTACGAGGAGACCATGCCAAGCACCCAGAGCACGATCAAAATGAGCGCTATAGTCCAGACCATTCTCTCTCCTTTAGGCGTCACGCCGCCCTCGCACACCGCCGCCTACCAGAAGAAGCAGGCCGCCCACGATGGCGACGCCGCCGACCCAGGCGGGAATCGCACGGTCTGCTTCGGCGGAGACTTGCAGGTCCCCGACTCTCATGACGCTCCGCTGCGAACCGTAGCTAAGGCCTCTGAACACGACGATGGCGCCAAGCACGGCCAGTATCAGTCCAGCAATAGATAGAGGCTTCATACCCTGTCTCCCCTTAGGGAATAGGTTGCACCACTCCGATGACCCACTTCACGAGCCGGCCGGACGCGAAGGACGTCTGGACGTCAACCTGATTGATGAGGGCGAGCCGCGCGGCGGACACCGGCGAAGCCCGCTGCAGCGCCAGCGCTGCGATCGTGGTGCGCCCGGCGACCGTGACGATGTCCACGTGCTGCGGCTGGATGTTCAGCGCCGCGGGATCGGTCAGCCGCTGGAAGCTGCGCTGCGCGCGCTCGGCCGCGGCCTGGTAGGTAGACCAGCGCGCCTCGGGGGCAAAACCGACGATGCCGTACACCGCGCCGCCGTACTCGACGAACAACACCGTACCGCGAAGCGTGCCGTTATCGCTCGCCGCCGCAAACGGTGCGCTTACTCCCGACAACCCGCCGGTCAGGCTCACCCGACCGGACGAGCCGCTCGTGATCCCCTGCTGCGACAGGAACGCACGGGCCGCCGCGTCGGCGGTCGGCTGCGTCGCCTGCGACAACTCGATCACCGCGTCCTGCGCAGGGCTCACCGCGACCACCGCCTGCGGCCCGTTGTTCAGGGTCCAGCCGTCGGGGAAGGTGAGCCGGAAGCGCAGGTCGGGATGGGAGAACTGGCTGCCCGTGAAGTAGCCCTGGCGCGGGTTGATCCCGAACACCAGGCCGTCCAGCAGCCGTTCGTACGAGTCGCGGTTCACGATGGTGCTCGAGAAATTCTGCGGCAGGGTCGCGATCTGCGTCTCGATCGCCTGGAGTCGGTTCGCGGGGCTCGGGTGCGTGGCCTGCCATTCGGGAAGCTGGCCGCCTCCCTCCGCCGCACTCAGCGACCCGAGCATCCGCATGACCTCCGACATCTGACGCGGATCGTAGTTGCTGCGGCCCATGTAGCGCAGGCCGAGCTGGTCCGCCTGGCTCTCGTCGTCGCGCGAGAACTTGAGATACAGGACGCCGAGCGCCTGGCTCGCGGCGCCCGCGTATTTCGCGACCTGGGAGCTCGCCATGCTGCCGACCGCGAGACCCAGCCCGATGACCTGCTGCTTGCTCATCTCGGCGGCGGTGTGCCGGGCCGTGACGTGGCCGATCTCGTGGCCCACGACGGCGGCGAGCTCGCCCTCGGACGTGAGATGGGCGAGCAGGCCCCGCGTCACATAGACGAAGCCGCCCGGGAGGGCGAAGGCGTTCACCGCCGGGTCGTCCACCACCCGGAATGTCCAGGGGAGGTTGGGGCGCTCCGTGGTGGCGGCGAGTCGGGCCCCGAACTGCTGGATATAGCTCTGCCAGACGGGATCCGGATACAGACCGATGGTGGCGACGACCTGACTGTCATATTGCTGCCCCATCTGGATTTCCTGGGCCTCGCTGACCAGCATGAGCTGATTCCCGCCGGTCGCGGGGTTGATGGCGCAGCCGCTCGCGGCGATGCCGGCGAAGAGACATAAGAGGAAACGCGCTCGGAACATGTGAGTATCACTCCTCCAGGAGTTTCTCGACCTGGCCGATTTTCTGTTGAAGTTGGCCGACGTGCTTTTCGTCTTTGCCTTCGGCTTCCAACTTGGGATCCACAATGAGTTTTCCGACTTGCTCCTTGAGTTTGCCCTTCACCTCGTGGAGCGCGCCTTCCGCCTGGTCCTTGGTGCTGGGTTTCATGATCTCCCGCCTGTCGGATTTCTGCGGTTAAGTGCCAGCCTTCCTCAGATCATCTTGCGCGTACGGACTCGTGGGGAACATCGCTCGGCGGGATGAAAAGCGGGTTAACAATTCGTGGGCGAGCGCGAAGCTGCTGCGAATCGAACGAGCTAGCCCTTTGGGGCAGCTATTCCAGCAACTTCCTGCTGACCGAGCTCGTTGGGTTCCGGTGCGTGGCAACTCGTGACGAACGGGCCCCGAAGCCCCATTGCGCGCATGAGCCGATCCCACCGAATCGCGGCCAGTTCCTGCTCATCGTCGTTAGGCGGCATGCACAAAAGTGCAAGCGCTTGCTCCAGGCGAACATCCGTCAGGGGAATGAAAAACGATTTAACAACGATGAATCGGACGAACTAGCTCTTCGGGGTCGGGTCAAGCCGAGCGTCCGCGGGCGCGCAGCTCGTTGTTGGCCAAGGTCGACGCGATCGTGTAAATCCAGCTCGAGAACCTCTGGGTCCGGTCGAACCGGCGCAGACGGCGGAAAACCCTAATGAAGACCTCCTGCACGAGGTCCTCCGCCCGCTCCCGGTTCCCGATGGTACGGTCGATGAAGTTGAGCAGGCGGGTCTGGTAGCGGTCGACCAGGGCGCCGAACGCCTGCGGATCGCCTGCCAAATGCCGCTGCGCGAGATGGCCGTCGTCGAGCTCCTCCGGTGTCCGCTCCACTGCTAGCGCGGTCATCGTCCGTTCCCCTCGTAGGTGGCCAGCCACTCGACCCCCGCGGCGTGCCCCGCCACCGCCAGCGGCTCGGTCACAGTGAACGCCGCCTCGAGGCGCTCCAGCTCGGCCTCCAGTAGTCGATTGATCGAGTGATTCCGCCCGGAGCTGTCACTCACGATCAGGATGTGCGTGGCGCGCCGCTCCAGCACGAGCCTCCCCGACCAAGTGCGGACGCTGCCGCGCGCCGCCGCCGTCTCGTCCTTCAGGAGCGAGCGGATCGGGCCCAGCCGGCTCGACGGCTGTGGCGGCACGATCCGATACGCGTACGCCCAAAGACTCCTCAAAGCGAGCTCCTCACCCGGACAACACAAGCTGCCCGCGCGTGCGGCAGGCAAACATCCTCCGACCGGATGAAAAGCGACTTAACAACGAGTGGGCAGGCGCGCGACGCTGCCGCGCACCCGAACGAGCTAGCTATTCAGGGGCAGGCGAACCGATCAGCGTGCTGGGGAAGGCGGGGGGCTCTGCGGCACACTGGTTCGGTGCGCGTGAGCGGCGATCTGGAGACGGCTGTGCAAGGCAAGCTTCTCCAGAATGTTGTGCACGTGGCTCTTGACGGTGTAGGTGGCGATGTTGAGGCGCTGGGCGATCTCCTTGTTGCTCAGGCCCTCGGCAATATGGCTGGTAATCTCCCGCTCGCGCTTGGTCATCTGGACGGATTCCAGCACGGCAGCGGTGCTGCGCGTAACCGCTTGATCCACAATGTGGGACAGGAGGGTACCGGTCAGGGCGGGAGGAACCACATCCGCCCCGTCGGCGACCGATCGAATGGTTCGGACGAAATCTTCGATGGTCGCATCTTTCACGATAAACCCGTTCGCCCCGGCTTTGATGAACTCAATGACGTCTTCCTGCGCCGGGAGCAGATCCATCACAATGACCTTGCTCTCGGGAACTTCTTTCCTGACGCTCTCCACCAGTCGGTGGCTGTCGTGGCTCCCGAGAGCCGCGTCCACGAGCACGACGTGGGGTTTGGTCTCCCGGACCTGGAGCAGGCCGGCGTTACCCCCTTCGGCGGCCGCGACGACCGTAAAGTCCGGCTGTGCTTTCAGCAGGGCGGCAAGGCCCTCCCGCACCAGCCGATTGTCCTCGATCACTAACACCAGGATTCTCTTCGCCACTCGAACCCACCTCCAACGCTTGGGCACCACTCCCCGGATGATAGGATACGGTGCAAGCGGGACGGCGAACATCGGGAAAACCACGCTAGGGGGTCGGGGAAATCCCTGACACGTGCCCTCAAGGCCGCTGCTACTCGTCCGCCGGCCGGGCGGCGTCGCCCTCGAGCAGGCCGGCGTCGACGGCGAAACGGAACAACTGGGCGCGGCTCTTCAGGCCGAGCTTGTCACTCAGGCGCTTGCGGTGCGTCTCGATGGTCTTCACGCTTACGGCCAGCCGGTCGGCGGCTTCCTGGTAGGTGTGCCCCTGCGCCAGCAACCGGAGCACCTCGGCTTCACGCCGGCTCAGCGGCGTGGGCTGCCCGGCGGCCGTCGGGCGGGAGCCGCGCCGGACAACGGGCCGTTCGCCGGGGCGCATGAGATGTACGAAAGTGTGGCCGTCGTGAACCGCCCGGATCGCGGTCAGCAGCTCGACGGCCTCCGCCCGCTTGACGATATAGCCTGAGGCGCCGGCCTGGAGCGCGGACCGCAGATGCGTCGGATCGTCGTGCGCGGTGAGCACGAGGATACGTCGACTCGGGTCCAGTCGGACCACCTGCTCGATAATCGCGGTACCGCGCGCTCCGGGCATGGAGAGGTCCAGGAGCACGACGTCGGCATTGAGGTCCCGGGCCTGGCTCACCGTCTCGGGCCCATCCGCGGCCTCGCCCACCACTTCCATGTCGGACTCGGCGTTGATGAGCAACTTCAGGCCCGCTCGGAAGATCGCGTGTTCGTCGGCGATGAGCACACGGATGCGTTTCGCCAGGGCAGAGCTCGCGTTCAGGTTCGAGGGACCAGCCTGAGCGGCACGGAGGACTGTGACGCACGTCAAGACAATTCGGAGGTCACAATGCAGAGCGAGACCGGCTGTGGATATCGGGAAAAACACTGGATGGTCAGGAGAATCCCTGACACTCGACCTCGAGGCGGCCGCTTACTCGTCTCCTGGCCCGGCGGCGTCGCCCTCGAGGAGACCGACTTCGACGGCGAAGCGGAACAATTGGGCGCGGCTCCTGAGGCCGAGCTTGTCACTCAAGCGCTTGCGGTGGGTCTCGACGGTCTTCACGCTCACCGCCAGGTGGTCGGCGGCCTCCTGGTTCGTGTGCCCCTGCGCCAGCAAGCGGAGCACCTCTGCCTCCCGCCGGCTCAGCACGCCGGGGTGTCCGGCAGCGGGCGATTCGCGGGAGACGCGCCGGACCTCATGGCCCCGCGCCTCTTCCCCGGGACGCGTGAGATCGACGAACGTGCGGCCGTGGTGGACAGCGCGGATCGCGGTTAACAACTCGACGTCGGCCGCCTTCTTGACGATGTAGCCCGACGCGCCGGCCTGGAGCGCGGCCTGCAGGTACGCCGGATCGTCGTGCATCGTGAGCACGAGCACGCGGGAGCTCGGCGCGACCCGCACTAGCTGCTCGATCGTCTGCGTGAAGCGGGATCCGGGCATGGACAGATCGAGCAGCACGACGTGCGGCGCAGTCGCCTGAGCACTGCCAATCGTCGCGGGACCGTCCCCGACCTCGCCCACCACTTTCATGTCGGCCTGCGCGTTGATGAGCAGCTTGAGGCCGGCCCGGAGGACCGCGTGGTCGTCGGCGATGAGCACCCGGATGGTCGGCACGCGCGCTACGCGCGACGCGTGGGAAAGTGGGCCGTGATCGTGGTCCCCCCGCCGGCCCGCGACTCGACCTCGAGCGAGCCCCCGAGCAGGGCCGCGCGCTCCCGCATGACTTGCAGGCCCAGATGCCGATCTCCCCGATCTCCCGCCGCGGCCTCGCCACCCGCCGCGGGGTCGAAACCGGCTCCATCGTCCTGCACGCGCAACTCGACCGCGGCGTTGCCGCGCACGAGCCGAACGCTCACGCTCCGGGCGCCGGCATGTTTCGCCACGTTGGTCAGCGCTTCCTGCAGAACGCGGTACACGGTGGTCTGCACGAGCGGCGGCAGGATCTCCGACTCGAGCCCCTCGATCCGCACGTCCACGGCGACTCCGTGCAGATGCGCGAACTCTTGCGCGTGGCGAGTCACCGCGGCCGGGAGCCCCACTTCGTCGAGGATGCTCGGGTGGAGTCCGCGCGAGAGGCGTCCCACCTCATCGAGGGTTTGGGCCGCTATCCCGCGGAGCCGCTGCGCCAGCTCGGCGGCCTCTGCGATGGTGCGGGACTCCTCGATCGTCCGCAACCCCACGAGCAGCGCCGTGAGCGACTGCCCGGCCTCGTCGTGGAGCTCACGGGCGATCCGCCGTCGTTCCTCTTCCTGGGCGGTCACCGCCTGCTGGATCAGCCGATTGCGGAGCTCCTCCGCCCGCTCGCGCTCGCTGATGTCCGTGACCACGCCGATCACGCCGATGACGTCCGCGCTCCCCTCAAGCTGCAACGGAGCGAACGAGACCGACACCGGCACCAGCGCGCCACCGTCCGCCCGGAAGGCAGTGTCGCCCCTCCGGTTCGCCCGATGCCCGGCTGCGACCAGGGCGTCGAACGCCGGCTGCTCGGCGGGCGGCACGAACCGGCGCAGTGGCGCGCCGATGACGCGCGCGAGCGGCATCCGCACGATGTCGGCGAACCGCCGGTTGCAATACGCGATCACGCCGTCGCGAGTCATGGTCACGGCGCCCTCGTTCATCTGATCGAACAGGATGCGGTAGGCCAGCTCCGCGCCCGCGAGGGTGATGACGTGCTCCCCCTTCGCCCTCGCAACCACGATGGCATCCACTTCTCCAGCCCGGATCGCGCGCAGCGTTTCCTCGGCCGCTTGGAGCCGGGTCCGCAGCTCCCGGACTCCCGCCTGAGGGCGGCGCGGCACCTTGCGTTTCTTGATCACGGCGAGCGCCGACTATTCATCGCGCGGAACCACATCCAACCCGACCAGGACGCGTTCCACGTTCGAGAGGTCGCCGATGATCTTACGGATCGGCGGCGGCAGCTGTCGCACCAGCGTGGGGATCACGACGATGTCGTCCCGGCGCGCCAGCTGCGGCTTCTCGAGGAGGTCGACGACCTCGATGCTGTAGCGGCCGGCGAGGTGATTGTCACACAGCCGCTTCAGATTGGCGAGAGCCGTGATCGATTTCGGCGTCTGTCCGGCCACGTACAGCCGCAGCCGCCAGGTCCACCGCGGTCCGTTTTTTTTTTGTTCATTTGGTCCTACGCCTGACGCTCGGCTTCACCTCGGCGAGAGGCGCCTGCTGTTGGGCGCCCCGTGCGGACCCGATTGCCACACTCCCATCGGCCCTGCGGCTGACGTCCACCAGCACGACGCCGTGGTCGGTCATCACAAACTCGCGCACCTGGTTCGAGTGCGCCATGCCCCGGGCCTTGACGATCTGGATCGTGCGGTTGCGCTCGCCGTTCGCCTCCGGGTTGCCGAGCAGCATCCAGACGTCCATCAAGGACGACACGCCGAGGTCGGTTCGCTCGGACGCGGCGCCCCCCTCGGTCAGGGAGGTGAAGAGCGCGGTGATCTGCCGGAGCTTCATGAAATCGATGAGCCGCGCGAGCATGGCCTTCACTTCGATCTCGCTGCCGACCGCGGTCATGTTGGTGACCGGGTCCACGACCACCACCCGAGGCTTCCAGTCGTCGATGAGGCGGTGCATCGCGACCAGGTGCGCTTCCAGGCCCAGGGCCGTCGGCCGCTGAGCGTGCACGCTCAGCAGGTCCCGGCGCGTCCAGGGTTCGAGGTCGATGCCAATCGACCGCATGTTGCGCGTGATCTGGGCGGGCGACTCCTCGAAGGCGAAGTAGAGACAGCGCTCGCCGCGCCGGCACGCGGCCTCCACAAAGTGCGACGCCACGCTGGATTTGCCGGTGCCCGCCGTTCCGGAGACGAGCACGCTGTTGCCGCGAAAGTATCCCTTCTTCCCAAACATCGCGTCCAACCCGATCACCCCGGTCGACAGATGCGCCGTGGACGCCTGGTGCGTGAGTCCCAGCGACGTGATCGGCAGGACGGAGAGCCCGTGGTCGTCGATGAGGAACGGCATTTCATTCCCGCCGTGCGCCGAGCCGCGGTACTTGAGGATACGCAACCGCCGGGTGGCGCTCTGCTCCATCACCCGCTGATCGAGCAGGATCACGCAGTCGGACACGAACTCCTCGAGGCCGTGGCGCGTCAGGTGCTCGCCCTCCCGTTCGCCCGTCACGATGGCCGTGACTCGCTTCGTCTTCAGCCACCGAAACAGCCGGACCAACTCGGCGCGCACCACGAACTTGTCCGACAGGCCGGAGAAGAGCAACTCGATGGTGTCCAGGACGACGCGCTTCGCGTGGATCGCTTCAATGGCGTGGCCCAGCCGGATGAACAACCCCTCGAGATCGTAGTCGCCGCTCTCCGTGAGTTTGTCGCGCTCGAGTTGCACGTAGTCGAGCAGCAGCCGCCCGCGGGCGCTCAGCCGTTGCAGGTCGAAACCGAGCGACTGCGCGTTTTCCACGAGATCGTCGGGGGTCTCCTCGAACGACATGAAGACACCGGGCTCGTCGAAGTCGAGCGCGCCGCGCACCAGGAATTCCATGGCGAGCAGCGTCTTGCCGCAGCCCGCGCCGCCGCATACCAGCGTGGGCCGACCGCGGGGCAGTCCACCGTTGGTGATCTCATCGAGTCCCGGGATTCCGGTCGGGGCCTTGGCCAGCGGGCGTCTGGCAGGCCGACTCCCGTTCCCCGCGCGCTTGGTCGGCGCAGACTTGCGGCGGCGAGCGGTTGCGGTCATCGCGTAAGGGTAACCCTCTCCACCGGGTGAAGAAAGAACCCCACAACGCCACGCGTTGTGGGGTTCCTTGTCAGCCGCGGTTTACTTGGCGATCAGCAGGACCGCGATAATGACCACCAGCACGAGCACGAGGGTGGTGACGGTGACGGTGTGGCTGCCGCCGGAGGCGGCCATGGGCGTCGACGTGCTGCTGCCCACGAAGCTCGGCTCGACGCGCTGCCACTCGGGGCGGAGGCGCGGTCCGGACAGGGCGGTGCTGGCCGAGCTCGCCTGCACCGCGCTGGCGCCGGGCTGTGGCGCGGGAACGGAGTCCTGCTGAGCCGCCAGCGGCGACGCGGCCGCGACGCACAGCACGGCGACCAGGATCATTGCACCGCGATCCGCGCTACTCGGCCAACGTATCATAAAAAGACCTCCAAGAGGGGGTGGCATCGAGCCTCGTTCCGATGGTCTGAAACGAGGCTCGAGGTGGATCAGAGCCGCTCAGCTCCGCGCGCTACGGCTTCTTGACGCGGATCTCGATCCCGCGACGGTTCAGAGCGCGTCCCTCAACCGTGGCATTGGGCGCGATGGGGTAGCCTTCGCCCCAGCCGACCGCCGTCATCCGGGACGCCGGCACTCCCTCCTTGATCAGGAAATCCCGGACCGCCCGAGCCCGCCGCGCCGAGAGCAGGTAGTTGTAGGCGAACGTGCCGACGCTATCGGTATGACCGGCGATCTCGAAGTAAAGCTCGGGATACGCCCGCATCGACTCTCCCAACCGGACCAAGATCGCGGTGGCAGTGGGCGTGATCTCGCTCTTGTCGAAGTCGAAGTGGACGTCTTCCAGAAGCAGTGTATCGCGCAGCACCAGGCAGCCGAATTGATCGGTCTTGGCTCCCGTCGGCGCGACACCGTGCTCGCACTTGTGCGGAGCGGGCGGCCGCGGCGCTTGGACGTACACCGTGTCCACTCGCCCTCGGCACGCCGCACACGGCGCCGCCACGGCCGCCGGAGGCGGGCGGCGGCCGGCGGTGAAGTACGAGATGCCCAGCGTCGCGATGGTGTTGTACGCCGTCTTCTTCCCGGGCTGGTCCTCATAGTGCTCGAACGCCATCCGGCCCTCGAGCCGGAGCGCGAGGTTCTCGCTGACCATGTGCCGGACACCGACCCCGGCGTGAGCGCCCCACGTCGGGTGCGTGACTAGGCCGTTGCCGGTGATGCGGGTGAACTGCGTCCCGCCGGTAATGAAGGGACTCGTCGTCGCGTTCAGGTCGACCGTATACGTTAACGCGGCGAACGGCGACAGATACTTCACGCCGGACCCGATGGCACCGGCGGTCCCGATGCTGAACCCCCAGTTGTTGTTGAAGTTGTAACCCAGGCGTGCAGCCGCGGCGGGCAGGACTCGACTCGGCGCAGTGCCGTTGTCGGCGAACCCCCTGTTCCCGAGAAAGGTCGCGAGGTGACCGTCGAGATACATGGCGCCGGCACCCGCGCTCACCTCCCAGCTACCCTCGCGCTGGGCCGGCTCGGCCTGCGCCAGCGCCAGCGTCGGGAGGACCGGCGCCAGCGTCAGGGCGGCCAACAAGAATCGGTTACGCATAGTAACTCTCCTCGGAGAGGTGTGTTCGTCTCGTGCTGCCCTGGCCTTGCGCGGCACGGCACGTCGCATGCTAGCCCTACGTCTAACGCCTAGGGCAGAGTAATAAAGTTGTTGGTACCCAGCGTGATGCCACCGTTTCGCGCCAATGCCCTACCGATCATATGCGCGTCGTCATTCAGCGTGATGCTCGTGAGCGCGACAATATTTCCCTGCCAAAAACTTCCAGTACCAAGCGTGGCGGAGCTACCGACCTGCCACCACACGTTCTTCGCCTGCGTGCCATTGGTCAGGGCGACGGACCCCGCAGTCGTGAGCGAGGACCCAGCCTGGATCACGAACCGTGCGTTGGCGTCGCCCCCGCCGTTCAGCGTGACGGTGCCCGTCACTCCCACCGACGACGCGGAGCAGTAGACACCCGGCGCGAGGGTCGTTCCGCCCAAATCAGCCACGATGGTGGTACCGCACGGCAAGGCGACCAGCGCATTGTAAGCGGCGGTAAGATCGACTTGCGCCGCAGCCGCAGCCGCATCGGCCGCGTGCCGCGTGCCTGTGAGCGTGCACGGGGGGAAGCCCGTGATCGCGGCACCTGGGCTGACGCCCACATCGGCCGAGATGGTGCCCCCGGTGACACAAGAGACCGCCGTGCCGGCCAGGATCCCGTAGGTCGAAGCCGTGCCTAGCGATGGCCCGGGCCCGCCGCCGCCGCCGGATGTCCCCGGGCCGAGATTATGCTCGCAGGCCGCGGCAAACAGCGCGACCAGCGGAATGACCAGGAGCCGGACGCTACGTCGGGAGAGAGTGAGCATTGGTGTTCCTCCGAATATTTCGTGTCGATACAGGCACGCCGGAATCGATGTCGGAGCGAAGCGGTCACTAGACCCAACCAAGGCTCCGACCTTCTCCTTGAACCGCGCGTGAATCACCCGCGAAAAAGATGGCGCGCGTGTACATGGGGTGACATCCGTCAGCGGAACGAAAAACGACTTAACAATGGTGGGCGAGCCAGCGGAGTAGCCGCGAATCGAACGAACTAATTCTTTGGGTGCAGGCGAGGCAGCAGCGTGAGGCCGGAAGAAGAAGGAGGGCGGACGTCGCCGCCCCCCTCCTCCCCACTTGCCGGGCAGCCTCAGCTGCGCGCGGCGATTCTCGCGAACTTGTGCTGGACGTCTACTGTGGCACCTGCATGACGTTCCGATCCATCGTCACTCCCGCTCGCGCCCAGGCTCTCCCCGACAGGCTGGCGCCGGTATTCATCGTGATGCTCGAGTAGGCGAGAATATTCCCCGTGAACGCCGTGCCGGTCCCGAGTGTCGCCGCGCTGCCGACCTGCCAGAACACGTTGCCCCCTCGACCGCCCTTACCCATGACCACCGATGCGTTGGGCGCGGTCGTGAGCGTGCTCGCGATCTGGAACACCCAGATCCCATTGCGATCACCTCGGGTGTCGAGGACGAGCTGTCCCGTCACCTGCGCCGACGAAGTGAAGCAGTAAACGCCCGGCGAGAGGCTCTTTCCACCGAGATCCTGACCGGTCAAGGGGGTGTTGCATGCCTTGCCGGCGAGAGCGGCGTACGCGGTCTGGGCATCGCGCTGCGCCTCATTCGCGGCCGGATCACCCACATGTTGCGCTCCTCGGGCGATCGTGCCGGGTGGAAACCCTGTGACCGAGACCCCCGGGCTGCTGAGCCCCACATCCCCGGTGATCTTCGTTGGCCCAATATTCGTCACGGTCGAGCCGCCCAGGACCGCGAAGCTCCTTGCCCGACCCAGTGATGGCGCGGCCGGTGCGGGGCTGCCGATCGAGACGGACGCCGAAGGCATGGCGGCGACTGAGACAATGACGAGAGTGAGTCCATAGAACATGAGATTCTTCTTGGGATCGTTCATGGAATGCTCCGAAGGTGAGCTTCGCTGAGGGCGGAGGGGTGGAACGGCGCCCCTCCGCCTCGGTTTTCGCGACCGCGCTCGTCAAGTCTCGTGGTCGTCGCCGTGGTTCTGGTGCTTGTCCTTGTCGTGATGCTTGTCCTTGTCGTGGTGGTCCTTGTCACCATGGCCACGATCGCCGTCATGGTCGTCGTCATCGCCGTCGCCGTTACCCGTGCTGCTGGTGGCACAGCCGGTGAGGGCGGTGCCGGTGGTCGTCACGTCGGCTTTCGACCACGCGTTGCCGTTCAAGCTTCCACCGAGGGTGATGGCGGCCCCGGCCAGGATGTTCCCTTGGAAGGCGGAGGTCGTCGTGGTCACGGCTTGGGCGACCCACCAGGTCACGTTGCACGCCTGCCCGCCGCCCGCCATGACCACCGAGAAGTTGGTGCCCGTGAGGGCGCCGGTGAGGTTCCCGATCTTGAACGTCCAGACCGCGTTGGCGTTGCCACCCGCGTCGAGGGTCAACGTGACGTCCGTCGCCGTCAATGCCGCACCGGTGCAGTAGACACCGGGGGCCAGCGTCACGGAGGCCGGGATGGTACTCAGCAACGTGTGGGCGGCGTCGCAATCCCCCGGCTGGGGCGCGAGCGCAGTGTATGCGGTGAGGAAGGCATTGAACGCTTGAATCGCAGCCGCGTCCCCGACGTGCACCGTTCCGGTGATCGGGCAAGTGGTCTGGGTGACCGATCCGGCGGGGGTGGCCTGGAAGGTGCCCACGTCACCGGTGATGGTCCCGTTGGTGCAGGTCACCGCCGCGTTGGCGAGGACCGCGAAGCTCGACGTCGCCGCGCCACCGCCCCCCCGGCGGTCCGCGAGCAGGGCTGACTTGGATGGTCCGTTGGAATCGGTGTTACACGCCGCGGCCAGCAGCGCGGCGAACGGGATGACGACGGCCAGTCGCGCCGTCAGGCGGGACAGTGTAGACATGGTTCCTCCCAGCGGTTGGTGTGAACCCAGGCGCGTTCGGGGATCCATGTCGCTGTCGGACCTCGCTCGCCCACACGGGAAAACTTGCGGGCGTCTGGCGGACGCGAACATCCGTCGGCGGGATGAAAATCGACTTAACAATTGTGGGCGGCCGCGATGCATCTACTGGAAGGCGGACGAGCTAGTTCTTTGGGTGCATGCGTCAGACGGGAGGGGTCAGCTGGATCGGTCACGCCTCGGACGCACTGGACGGATAAGGAGGAAGATGCGTCTCACCCCGAGTGCCCCCGAGCACGCTGAGCAATGAGGTGCTCCAGATGTTCCCAGATCTCGGGCCGGATGCTGTCCACCAGCTCCTTATTCATCTTGCCGAGCATTACGGCGATGGCGGTCGTGTCCAGGCCGGCGATGCGGCACTCTTCGATAACGGCGGTGAAATGGATCCGGGCTTCCCGAATCATGCGGCCGAACAGGGTCGCCCCGTCCCCGCGCGTGCCCAGCGCCAGGGCCAGCAGATAGAGGTCCCGAGCGCCGTCGAGCCGGTGAGCCAGGTATTCCCGGGCGGCGTGAGGCAGACGCTCGGCATCCGGATGGTGAGTCATAGCATTGCTCCTGTTTCCTGACGGCTCATTTTTCGCCGCGTGTTTGTTCACATCGTGCATCTCGGCTTACTCAAATGACGGCGGCCGCGCTGGAGTGTCAAACGGCTCGGCAGGGCGACGGCCGCTCCGCCTTCTTGCGCCTGCGGGCATTCGGCTCGCAGGTTAGGCACGATCCATTCGGGACGTTCGCTCACGATCCGTTCGGGACGTTCACTATGGTAAGAGGGGGAGTCTTGGCGCCACGACACAATCCGCTTGCGCAACGTCATCCTTGGCACCTCGCTCGGCGTATGGTGCGGACAGGTCTTGCCCTCCTTCCGCTGGCGGCAGCTACCCTACTGCTTGGGATGGCCATGTATCATTGGGTTGAGGGGCTTTCGTGGTCGAGCGCTTTCTTGAACGCAGCCATGCTTCTCGGCGGCATGGGACCCGTGGATCCGCTGCATACTGAAGCCGGAAAGTGGCTTGCTGGGGTGTATGCGCTGTTCGCAGGTGGCGTGTTCCTTGTCGTTGCGGGCGTGATGCTGTCGCCAGTGATCCACCATGTCCTGGAGCACTGGGGAGCCGCCTCCGCGCCCGTGCCGTCGCCTGGCCCAGATAAGTGAGCCGCCCGACGAACGCTGCGGATGAGCTAGTCGGCCCCCGGCGCTTCGAAACCACCTCCCGAGAAGTGAGCGGGGCACAGACTGGGGCACAACTAGTGTCAGCGGAACACAGTGAGACGAAGTCCTACCGAGAAACGGTGGGCCTTGTGAAGCGGAATGGAGCGGGATAGAGTCCAACGCAGGAGTTCTCGGTCTACTCCAAAACCTCTATTCGTCGGTTCGATTCCGACCGGCGCCTCTTTCCCACCTCAAACCCCAAACCGAGCCACTGCTCCTACGCCTTGCGTACGGGGTAGCGCAGGTGTGTAACGCCGATGCCCGGGATCACCGTCGGGTTGCCAAGGACGACCGGCGTGCCGACGAGGCGGTCGAAGAGTCGAACTCCGGAGCCAAGAAAGACCGCAGCGACGTCGACGCTGATTTCGTCGAGGAGCCCAGCATGCAGGCATTGCTGGATGGTGTCGGCGCCGTGGACGCCAACGGACTTTCCGGCGGCGGCGGCTTTGGCTTGGTTCACGGCGCTTTCGATGCCGTCGGTCACGAAGTGTACAGTCGAGTTGGGTCGCGGCCATCCGGCGGGGACGTGGTGAGTAAGTACGAAGGCGGGTCCCCAAGCGTGGTTTCCGCCCCAGCCATGGGCAACGTCGAAGGTGCGACGGCCGGTGAGCACGGCACCAAGTCCGGACCAGAGACCGCGTAGGTGCTCGGCGCTCGACTCGGACACCTTGAACGTCATGGGGTCCGACCCTCCCGTGTGGAATTCGACGACGCCCGAGGTGAAGTACCAGTCGAACACTTCGGCCACGCCATCGTTGAGGTCGGCGACGTAGCCGTCGAGCGACATGGACATGATTGCGACAACCTTCGACATGGCGTGCTCCTTTCGACGGATTCCCACGATGGTGTGCTACTACCGCTAGGAGTTTCGATCAGGGGCGTGGAAGTGTGCGGCGCCGTAGCACGTGCCGCTAGGTTTCCCCGTACATTCCCCCCGTATGAATGACGTCCGTCCTTGGTACCTCGAGCCTGAGACGTTCATCGCCGTGGCCGCCCTGGTCGTGAGCTGTTCCGCCGTCGCCGTCGGGCTGTACGAGGCCCACCTCCAACGCGCCCACGACCGCGCCGAGGTCTGGCCGCATGTCGAGATCTCGACGTTTGTGACGCCGACGGGTGCCTCATTATCCGTCGACAATACGGGGCTCGGCCCGGCGATCATCAAATCGGTCGTCGTCACCGTGGACGGGAAAGCGCGGAGCAGCTGGGACGATGTCCTCCGCGCGCTCGGCGACTCCGCGCGCGGGCCGATGAGTACGACCACCGTGGTCGATCACGCCCTGCGGGGTGGCGAGCGGACGACGCTCGTCGGGCTCGATCGAAAGACCCTGCCGCCCCACTTTTGGGAGTGGGTCGGGCGCATTGCGATCACCGTTTGCTATTCGTCCGTGTTCAACGATAGTTGGGTGGTGAACGATGACCACCTCGGCGGCACGACTACGTGGCGGTCGGTGGCAGCGTGCCCGAGCCAGGTACAGGGCGCGGATTTTTAGCGGATTTCTGGGGGAGCGTCAATGGCCCGAGTCCTCATCATCGACGACGACGTCCCGTTCCGCCAGGCCCTCGTGAAGCACTTCGAGATCGCGGGATTCGACGTCAAGCAAGCCGCCGACGGCGACGCGGGCATTAGGGCCTGCGCCACGTCGCCGGCCGACGTCGTCCTCGTCGACATCTTCATGCCCGGTCAGGGCGGCCTGAAGACCATCGACCGCCTGCGCCTCGAGTGGCCAGGTGTGAAAATCATCGCGATCTCTGGGGTCACGAGCGCGGGGTCGCTCGACGTGGAAGGTCACGCGCTCGCCCTCGGCGCGCATCGGTTCGTGAGCAAGCCGTTCGAGGGTGCGGCCATGATCTCCATGGTCAAACAGCTGCTCGCCGGCGCACCCCAGGCCGAGTCGCCCTCCGACTAACCCGCGGCACCCACCCGGCGAGGATTCACGGACGCCTGCTTGGATTCCACGAACGCGGCGATCCGCCGCACCGTGCGGAAGGTGTCCATCTCGAGCTCCTCGACGGTCACCCGGACGCCGAATCGCTCCTCGAGCGCCGTTAAGAGTCGGACGAGCATCAGGGAGTCGATCACCCCGGTCGCGAACAGGTCCAGGTCCACCGAGGGCGCGTCGACCTGCAGCCGCTCGACCATCAGCTCGAGAATGGCTGATTCCAATGACTCTCTACCTTTCGGGTGATTAATCATCGCCAACCTCGCGGAGCTCATCCGCGAGCAAGTCGTACAGCAAGCGGTCGTAGGGCTGGCCGTCGATCCAGTGGCAGCGCCGCTGTCGCCCAATAAAGCGAAACCCGAGCCGCTCGAGCTGCGTGCGGGCCGCCACGTTGATCTCGACGGTCCAGGCTCCAACCGATTCGAGGCCCATCTCCTTAAAGCCGAGCATCAAGATCATCCACGCGGCGCGGCCCGCGTACCCGCCGTATCGCTTGCGACCCAACACCGCCCACAACGACCCCGCCGTGCGGAACCGGCGATCCACGTTCGAGAGCCCCACGACGCCGATCGGCAGGTCGCTCCCCGGCGGCGTGTACAGTCGCAGCACGTGGAGGTCGCGCTGCGTCATCACCTTCAGCATCACCGGCGTCAAGCTCTGCACGCCGTTGCCGAAGTCGAGCCACTTGTAATTCTCTTCCCGGTTCAGCCAGCCTGCCGCGAGCTCGATACGCTCAGGGGAGTCCAATGGCAAGAGCTTCATGATACGACTTTGTGCCTGCAGAGTTCGGGCCACGCGAGCCCCTCCATCGACTACGACGGGGTCGACCCGGGTTCCCCGAGCACCGCCTGTTGCCCGCTCGCAACAGAAGGCATCGGGGAATCCCCGTTCCGCCGGCGCGCGGTGACGAACGCCGCGATGGCCGCCAGCGAGCGGAAGTACTCGACCTCGAGGTCGTCGGTGTCGATGCGAATGCCAAAGCGTTGCTCCAGCTGAAAAAGCAGCTCCACCACGCCGAGCGAGTCGAGCCGACCGGTCTGCAGGAGATCCGTCTCGGGAGATGGTACCTCCACCCGGAGATGCTCGATGAAGAGGGCCTCGAGCTCGGGATAGAGGTCGGCGGGTGCCGAGGCGCTCACCGCGCGCTCACGGTCTCGGGCGCCCGAAGCTCCTTCACTTTGCGGCGGTCGATCTTCCCATTGCCGGTCTTCGGCAGCTCTTCGAACGGCCACCACCGGGTCGGCAGCATGTACGGCGGCAAGACGCCCGCCAGCGCTTCCCGTAATGTCACCGGCGTCACCTGACTTCCTTCCACGGGGACGTACGCGCAGCAGATCGCGACGCCGTCGAAGTCCTGGCTCGGGACGCTGACCACCGCGCACTCGCGCACCATCCCGAGCGCGTGCAGTGCCGCCTCGACCTCGCCCAGCTCTACGCGATACCCTCGCGTCTTGATTTGCGTGTCCGCACGGCCCAGGAATCGAATCAGACCATCCGCGCCGACGGTCGCGAGGTCTCCGGTGCGATAGATGCGTTCACCGGGACTCCCGCCCGGCCGTGGAAGAAACGCTCCACGGGTCTTTTCCGCGTCACGCCAATAGCCCGGGCTCAAGCCCGCGCCGCCGATGTAGAGGTCCCCCACTTCCCCCGGCGGCACGGGCTTCAGCGCTTCGTCCAGCACCAGGAGCTCCTCCCCGCCGCAAGCCTGACCGATGGGGATCGCCTCATCCTCGCTCGTCGGGCAGGCCGGCACCGTGTAGTAGCTGCTCGCGATCGTCGCTTCCGTCGGTCCATAGAGATTCGTGAACGTCACATGGGGCAGGCGTCGCATCCAGTGGATCAGCGCCGGGGTGGGGAACACTTCGCCGCACCACAGCACCCGGCGCAGGCTGGGGAAGTCGTTCCGCTTCACCACGTCGAACTTCGCCATGTAGTTGAGCACCGAAGGCACCGAGAACCACTGGGTCAGCTCGGCGCGACGAATCAGGTCGGCGAGGTGCTGGGGCAGCAGGTTGGCCTCGGGCGGCACGAGGTGCAGCTCCGCGCCGGCCGCGAACGTGCCGAACATGTCGAACGTCGACAGATCGAAGTGGAGTGGCGGATGCCCGGAAATCCGGTCCGTGGGCGCGGTGCCGAAGTACCGCACGGCCCAATCGACGAAGTGACCCACGTTCGAGTGCGTGATCACGACGCCCTTGGGCATGCCGGTCGAGCCCGAGGTGAACAGGATGTGGGCCGGGTCTTGCGGTGTGCTGGCACTCAAGGGAGGCGTACCCGGATAAGTGCTCGCGTCGCCGATCGAGAAGTCGGCGTGGATGCCGCGCGGCGGCGCGCCGGCGCCGAGCCAGCCCAGCGAATGGGTCTCGGCGAATCCGGAGTCGGCGAAGAGCGCCTGGAGCGTGGGGCCCACCGATCCGCTCGCGAGAATCCAGCGGTTGTCACACGACGCGATCATTTTCGCGAGCCGCGGCGCCGGACTCCCGGGGTCGAGCGGCACGTACACGGCGTCCGCCTTGAGAACGCCCAGGAGCGCGACGATCGCCGGCGGCGATTTGGGCATCAAGAGACACACGCGGTCGCCCCGCGCGCACCCCGCCTCCTTGAGCAAGTGCGCGAGCCGGTTACTCGCCTCTTCGAGGGCGGCGTACGTCACGCGCTCGTCCTTGAAGACGAGGGCTCCCGCGTCCGGACGGCGATGGGCCTGCTCGGTGACCCAGTGCTGCAGGAGGCGAGGGGGGGTCACGGCGCCACGCGCGCCGCGGCCCGCTCGCACACGATGCCGATGTGGTCGAGCTCTTCGGGGCTCGCCGGCACGTCCAGAATGATCGTCCGGTAGCCGACGCCCACGTAGCGGGCGACCTCATCGGCCACGCGGTCGTAGCTCCCCACGAGATAGGGGCAGAACGTCTTGTAGTTCTCGAATGGCACCATCCAGTACGGCTGCTCGTTCGACGCGGGCGTCTCGCCCAGCCGCGACAACTGCTTGTGCCACTTGGAGTCGGAGACCTTCATGGCCAGCTGGTGGGTGAGTTGTCCGGTCCGATCCTCCGGGAAGCGCTTCCGCGCGACCGTCCACGCCTCGTCCGCATCTTCGCGCGCAATGATCCCGATGCGAATGCCCAGGGCCGCGGCCTCGGGTGCCGTCCCGCCAGCTTCGTACTCGGCGACGGGCTTGGGATAACTCACGGCGAGCGCGCCCAGCTGGCGAGCGGCGGCGAGTCCGGCGTCGGAGGAGCCGGAGACGAACACGCCTGGCAGGAGTGCGGGCGGGAGCGCGGGCGTCATCTTCACGTTCGTGATCCGGTAGTAACGGCCATCGACGGTGACGGGCCCCCCCCCCCCGCGCAGCAGATTCATGATGACTGTCGTGTACTCCACCAAGCGCGTGTACCGCTCGTCGTGCGGCGTGTGATCGTTCAGGGCCTCCAGGTCGTTCTTGAATCCCCCCGCCACCATGTTGAGATAGATGCGCCGCCCGTGCAGAAACGCGAGCGACGCCACGATTTTGGCGACCGCGTACGGATGCATGTACGCGGGCTGCACGGCGACGAGCGGGCAAAGACGCTGCGTGTGGGTGATCATCTCCTGCGCGATCAGCCACGGGTCCACGAGCCCGTTGTCGGTATAAATGAGGATCCCTTCGCACCCGGCGGCCTCGCTCCACGATGCAACGTCCAACACGTCCCGCAGGTACGCGCGCGGCGTCGCGTTGTAGGAAGGCGGGCAGGTAGCGAACACCTTCAGATCCGTCTCGCGTAGTCGACCAGTCATGCTGCCTCGTTCATCGTACGGTGAGAACTGCAACGGACGGGGGGCGGTAGCTGCAAGAAGCGGGCTGCCTCAGTTCCGCCCGATGCCCGCTTGCGTGTCGCGCGCGCGCTACGCAGGCGCGACGGATTCCCTGACTGGTGTTGCGTACGCTTCTTGCGACCCCGCCCCAAGATGAGAATTCTCGGCATCAGCGGGTTCGAGGGAGCCATCCCCTTCAAGCGGGCCCGTTGGCCCTATCTGGATGAGCGCGAGTACCGGATCTCGCAGGGACACGATTCCGCCGCGGCCTTGATCGTCGACGGAGCCATCGTCGCGGCGGTCGCCGAGGAGCGGATCAGCCGGCGCAAGCACACCGGGGATTTCCCGCGCGGCGCCATCGCCTACTGTCTCGCGGAAGCGGGCCTCAAGATCACCGACGTCGACGAGCTGGCGCACGGCTTCGACTACGCGCCGTACCGCGCGATCTATGGCGTCGACCCGATTTCGCGCGACCTGTATTGCCGGGTACTCTCCCGCGATGCGCTGCTCGCGCTCGTGGCGCGCGACCTTCCCGAGCTTTCGCCCGAGCGCGTGCATCACGTGAGCCATCATCTGGCTCACGCCGCGAGCGCGTACTACACGTCCGGCTGGGACGAATGTCTGGTGGTGGTGATCGACGGTATGGGGGAGGCGCACAGTGCCACGGTCTACCACGCGCACGATGGGGGTTTGGACCCGCTCGCCCGCGTTTCAGCCCATGACTCGATCGGCGCGCTCTACTCGCTGGTGACCCTGCACCTGGGGTTCGACTTCAACGCCGACGAGTACAAGATCATGGGCCTCGCGCCCTACGGTGATGCCCGGCGGTTTCGATCGTTTTTTGCGGAGGCCATCACGCTCGGGCCGGACGGCGGCATCCGCATCCCGTTGCTACGGACGAGCCGTACGCGGGAGGAGCGCGAGCACTACCGCGCCAGTCGCGCGCTCCTTACCGAACACCTCGGCCCGCCCCGGGATCCCCGCGAGGAGATCACCGACCTGCACCGCGACATCGCTGCGGCCCTGCAAGAAGGTCTCGATCGGACCCTGCTGCACCTGTGCGGGCACTTCGCGGCGCGAACGGGGCTCCGGCGCTTGGCCCTGGCCGGCGGTGTGGCCCTGAACTGCACGGCGAACGGGCGGCTGCTATGCTCGGGCATGTTCGACGAGATCTGCGTGCAGCCCGCCGCCGGCGACGACGGCAGCGCGCTGGGCGCCGCCCTCTACCGTGCCGCCTGCGCTGGCGAGGTCCGGAACGAGCGCCTGCCGGTGCCCTTTCTTGGTCCAGGCTACTCTGAACGGGCGATCGACGACGCGCTCGCCGAGTATCGCGATCGCGTCGCGGTGGCGGGGTTCGATACGCTGAGCGAGACGTGTGCCGTGGCGGCGCGCCTCATCGCGGACGGGCATGTGGTGGCGTGGTACCGGGGCCGGATGGAGTTCGGCCCGCGCGCGCTGGGTCACCGGAGCATCCTCGCGGACCCTGGTCACCCCGACATGCGCGATCGGATCAACGCCATGGTGAAGATGCGGGAGGCGTTCCGCCCGTTCGCTCCGGCGGTGTCGCTAGAGGAGGTCCACCGCTGGTTCGAGGTGTCGCCGGCTACCGAGCTGCCATTCATGATCATGACGGTGGACGTGCGGCAAGAATTCCGGCATGCGCTACCCGCCATCACGCATGTGAACGGATCGGCGCGAGTCCAGACCGTTTCGCAGCGGGACAACCCGGAGTTCCACGAGCTGCTGCGTGCCGTGGGCAGGACCACCGGGCGCGAGATGGTCCTGAACACGAGCTTCAACGTGAAGGGTCAACCCATCGTCAACACGCCCCGCGAAGCGCTCGACACGTTTCTCGGGACCGGAATCGAGTTCCTGTTCCTCGAGAACCGACTGGTGCGTCGCCGCTAACCCGCCGCCACGACGTTTGAAGCTGGGGCGGGGACTGCGTGTGACACGATAACGCCGCCGCCCAGCGCCACACCCGGCACCGACGTCGCGCCCTGCTCGCCGAAGTACGCCTCCTCGCCGTGCTCGCTCAAATCGAGTCCGGTCAGCTGCTCGCGCACGCCGGCCTTGGCGCCGAGCGTTGCGTTCACCACGGTCATGATGATGGCCGTTGCGCTTGCGGCGAGCGCTACCGTCGCGACCACCGCCAATAGCTGCACCCCCATCTGCGCGAAGTTGCCGGCCAGCCAGCCGTCTCCGCCGGCCGGGTTGGCCAACTTCGTCGCGAACACCCCGGTCAGCAACGCCCCAGCCACTCCTGCGAGTCCGTGGCAGGAGAACACGTCGAGCGAATCATCGAGTCGCGTCCGCGCGCGGATCTGAATAGCGGTGTAGCTCACGAGTACCGCCAGCGCGCCGATCGCCAGCGACGCAGGCGCGGTGACGTAGCCCGCCGCCGGCGTGATGCCGACCAGCCCCACCACGAGGCCCGTTGCCGCGCCCACGGCCGTCGCCTTCCCCGTGCGGAACAGGTCGAGGCCAACCCACGTGAGCATCGCGGTCGCCGCCGCGGTGTTGGTGTTGGTGAACGCCAGCGCGGCCAGACCGTTGGCGGCCAACGCGGAGCCAGCGTTGAAGCCGAACCACCCGAACCAGAGTAGGCCCGCACCGAGCAGCACGAGCGGGACGTTGTGCGGCACGATTGGAACCCGCTTGAAGTCCTTCCGGGGTCCGAGCATGCGGGCGGCCACGAGCGCGGAAACGCCCGCGCTGATGTGGACGACGGTGCCCCCGGCGAAATCGAGGGCGCCCAGCTTCTGCAGCCAGCCACCGGCGCCCCACACCCAGTGTGCGAGCGGGTCATACACGAAGGTGGCCCAGAGCAGCAGGAATACGATGTAGGCCCGGAACCGCATCCGCTCCACGATCGCGCCGGAGATCAAGGCCGGCGTGATGATCGCGAACATCGCCTGGAACATGGCGTGAGCCTGGAGCGGAATGGTGGCCGCGTACGCCGGATCCGGATCGAGGCCCACTCCTTTGAACGCTACCCATGAGAGGCCCCCCCACCACGGCGTGCCGTGCGCGAAGGCAATCGAGTACCCCACCAGCACCCACTGGACGCTTACCACGCCGAGGGCGACGACGCTCATCATCATCGTGTTGAGGGAGTTCTTCGGCCGCACCAGGCCCCCGTAGAAGAAGGCCAGGCCGACCGTCATCACCATGACGAGCGCCGTGGAAGTGAGAACCCACGCGGTATCGCCCGCCGAGATCGCCGTGTTCATGCGTCCTCCTTCTCGGCTGCGACGCCGGCGTGGGCGCTCTCGAGCGCCGCGCGTTGAACTTCATCGGCGTTGACGGCGGTCAGGGCGGCATTGTCCGACTCTCCCGTGCGGATGCGAATCACCCGCTCGATCGGCTGGACGAAGATCTTGCCGTCCCCCACTTCACCCGTACGTGCGGAGGCGAGGATCGCCTTGATGCACGGCTCGACGAAGGGCTCGGAGCAGACCATCTCGATTTTGACCTTCTCGTGGAACTCCATCACGACCGTGGTCCCGCGGTACTGACTGACGATTTCCTGCTCTCCCCCGTGGCCGCTCACGCGGCTGAGGGTGATGCCCGTGACGCCGGCCTGGAACAGCGCGGCCTTGACCTCCGGCAGGCGTTCCGGGCGGACGATTGTGGTGATGAGTTTCATAACGGACAAAGCTATCCCCGGGTCGGCGTGATGTCAAAGAAAGTGTGCACCAATTGCACATTCCAACGGGCAGCGATTCTCATGCCACGGAGCGCAGCCTGCAGTTCGCGCATGGAATGTTGCATGGAGTGCACAAATTCGTCGTCGTGAAGCCATAGACATCACAGACCCATTTTGCCCGATCGATTGACCGCGCCTGGGGACACTCCGACCGCGAGCCGTGCTCGTTGATTCCGGCACGGATTTGGCCCGAGGCGGCGACAGGTTGAACCGGATCAATGGGTTGCTCACGGGAGGGAGGATGGCGCTATGGTCACGGCATCACGAGTCCTCGTACTGCTCGGCGCGCTCACCTGCGCCGCGTCGGCGGCGCGGGCGCAGTACCCGCAGCGCCGGGAGGGCTTCTGGCTCGGGCTCGGTCTGGGCTACGGTTCGGCGAACATCACGTGCGACAATTGCGGGTCCGGGTCCCGTATGGGCGGCACCACGGTATTCCTGAAGCTCGGGGGCACGCCGAGTCGCAATGTCCGGATCGGCGCGTCGTTCAACGCCTGGACCCACGAAGTGGGCGGGACGACGGAAGCGATCGGCAATGTCACCGCCTCGCTCTTCTATTACCCTGTCACGAGAAGCGGATTTTTCGTTACCGGCGGTCTTGGCTTTGCCGGTTACAACCTCAATTCCAGCCCAGAGGTGAACGGCTCGGGGTGGGGATTCACCACGGGTGCGGGCTATGACATTCGAGTGGGCCGCAATCTTTCGCTCACGCCGGTCGTGAACTACGTGTACGGGGCGCTCGAGGACTTTGGCGTGCCCGGCATTGGCACCGCGCACGGCTGGAAGCAGAACCTGGAAGCAGAACTACGTAGATGTCGGCCTGGGCGTGACGTTCCACTGAGCTCGCAGTTTGTGCAGTTTGTCCCGCGCCTTGCGCTCGCGTCGGGGGGCGACACCTTGAGGAACCCCTCCGAATGGAGCGACACACATGCGAAGCGTGGCGCGTGCGCTCGTTGGGACCTGCCTCGTGATGCTCAGCCTCGCGGGCACCGCGATCGCGCAGGACTCAGTCGCCAGCAAGCCGGCACGGCGTCTCCTCTGGTTCGGCGGCGGTCTCGGATTCGGGTCGTTGTCTCGAACGTGTGACGTCTGCCCGAACGTCCCGAGCGAGGGGGCGGTGACGGGATATGTGAAGGTTGGCGTCGCTGCAGACGAGCAGTTGCAGGTGGGTGTGGAAGTGGGCTGGTGGCGGAAGAATGTGCAGGGCACGACGATCACGAGTGGCAGCGGGCTGTTGGTCGTCTACGTCTATCCCGTAAAGACGAGCGGATTGTTTGTGAAGGGGGGCCTGGGGGGTTCGTTGTACCGTGAGGAGGTCTCCGGCCCTAAGCCCGCGTCGGACACGGCCCAGACGACCGGGTTCGGGCTCACCGTCGGTATCGGGTACGACCGACCCTTGGGTCCCGTCCTCGACGTGACGCCCGTGGCGAACTTTCTGTTCGGCAGCCTGGGCAACATCCGGCCCGGCGGCATCTTCAAACCTCAGGTCCAGCAGACCCTCTTGCAGCTTACTCTGGGGATCAAGTTGCACTACTAGTATCTTGTGCCACCGCGATGCTTCCCTTGCTGGTGGCACTCGTGTTTCAAGTCTCTGCTCCCTGCCCGCGCGCAGAGCTGGCTGCAGGCCAATCCGACGCCGGGTGGAACGCGTATCGACGCGGGTCGGTGGCCGAAGCGGCCGCCCATTTCGCAGCCGCGGATTCGCTCTGTCCGGGCGACCATGAAACCCAGGTGGGCCTCGGGTTCGTGCGGCTGCGCCAGGGCCAGTCCACGAGCGCCGCTGAGCGATTCCAGGAAGCGTTACGGAGTGACGCGCGTGATGCCGACGCGTGGTATGGACTCGGTCTCGCCCGCGCCCGTCTGAAACTGCGTGTGGCTGCCGTGGATGCCTGGCGTCATGCGCTGCAACTCGCGCCTGCCTATGCCGACGCCGAGCTCCAGCTGCTCGCCCTGGGAATCGACAGCGGGCTCACGCTGCCCGCGCCCCAGCTCCCGGCCAATCCCGCCGTCCCGGCACGCACGGCCGGGGATGGGTTTGAGATCCTCGCCGGTGGAGCATGGCAGCCGTTCTACGTGAAGGGGGTGAATCTGGGTGCGGCCCTCCCGGGACAGTTTCCCACCGAGTTTCCGACCGACGACTCGACCTACGCGCGATGGCTCGAGCTGATCGCCGAGGCGCATGCCAACACGGTTCGGGTGTACACGATTCTGCCGCCCGCCTTCTACCGGGCGCTCAAGGCGTGGAATACGGCGCATCCCGACAGCGCCCTGTGGCTGCTGCAGGGCGTGTGGACGGAGCTCCCTCCGGCGGGCGACTACGATGCGGCCCCTTGGAAGGCCGCGTTCCGCGCCGAGATGCGGCGGGTCGTAGACGTGGTGCATGGACACGCGCTGATCGCGGCGCGGCCTGGTCACGCGTTCGGCCGCTACGACACTGACGTCTCGGACCACGCGCTCGGCTTCATTGTCGGACGGGAATGGGAGCCTTCCTCTATTACTTTGTTCAACCGCCGGCGGCGGGACCGGACGACGTTCGGCGGTCGCTTCCTCGCCGTGGACCGGGGCACGCCGGCGGACGTTTGGATGGCGGAGCAGTGCGACTACCTGCTGACGTACGAATGGGACACCTACCGCGCTCAACGGCCGATCGCGTACACCAACTGGCCCACCCTCGACCCCCTGTCGCATCCGACCGAGCCGACGCTCGCGGAAGAAGCCCGCCTGCGGCGCCAGCACGGCTTCCCGCCCAACCCGCGCCTCAAGGAGTACGACAACGATCGCGAGTCCCTCGACGCGATGTTGGTGCGCACGACCACCGCGGATCTCGGGGGCTACTTCGCATCCTACCACGCCTACCCCTACTATCCGGACTTCATCGGTCTCGACTCCGCGTACGGAGCGGTTCCCGGTCAATCGCATTACCTGGCCTATCTCCGGGACTTGAAGCGTCATTATGCTGGTCGGCCGCTGCTCATCGCCGAGTACGGCGTGCCGTCGTCGCGCGGGGTGTCGCACCTGGACGCGGACGGGAGGGACCATGGCGGGCACGATGAGCGGGCGATGGCGGAGATCGACGCACGTCTCACGATGGAAATCCGCGACGCTGGCGCCGCCGGGGGCGTCCTGTTTTCGTGGCTCGACGAATGGTTCAAGCACACCTGGGTGACCATCGATCTCGAGGTGCCGGCCCAGCGCACCAGGCTGTGGCACAACGTGGAAGACGCGGAGCAGCACTACGGGCTCCTGGGCGAGTACGCCGGGCCTTGGCCGGGCACCCCCGAGCCCGGCGGCGACTCGAGCGCGTGGCAAGCGTTGCCCCTGCTGGGCTCGGGAGACGGGGACACACCCGCGATGCGCGTGGGTGCCGATCCTTCATATCTGTACCTGGCGCTCAGCGGTGGACCGCCGTTCCACGGGGCGCGCTACGTCGTCGGGATCGACACGTATCGACGGGATCTGGGACTGTCCCGGCTGCCCGGCGTCGATAGCGCCGGGGGGGGGGCGGGATTCGAGTTCGCCTTCGTGCTCAACGACACGAGCGATGCGCGGCTCTTGGTAGCGCCGTGGTACAACCCTTACCTTGGGCCGCGGAAGGGTATGGGACCCACGGGCCTCGATCTCTTCTATAATCGAGCGGCCACGGTGATTTCGAAGTCGCACGACGGGGGGACCTTCGACTCGCTCTTCGTGACGACCAACCGGTGGCGGATCGGCCGGGACGGTCGAACGTACGCCGCCAGGGGCGTGAATCGCGGGCGGCTCCGGTACGGCCGGACCGCGGAATCGACGCTTGTGGACTGGTACGTCGACGCCGCATCCGGGCTCGTGGAAGTTCGGATCGCTTGGGGACTCTTGAATGTCACCGATCCATCGTCGCGGCAGGTCATGGTCCGGTATCGCGGGAACGGAGTGTTCGAGACGGCGCGGACCGACGGGTTCCGGTTCGCGGTCGCCGTGCTTGATCGATCGAGCGGCGCCGTGGTGGCACGGATCGCGCCCGAGCGCACGTACACCTGGCCCACCTGGGAGGTACCCGCGTGGCACGAGCGGCTGAAGCCCGCCTATTTCGCGATGCGCGACGTCTGGGGGTCGTGGTGAAAACGGTGGCAGCGGCAACGGCGGCAGGCATGATCGCCCTGCTCAGCGCACCGGTGCGCCTGCAGGCTCAGCTCCCTGCAGCGGATTCCGCGTTCGGAAAGGGCGACTACGCCGCCGCCCGCGGAGCCTATGAACACGTGCTCGCACGGGACTCCACGAATGAGCGGGCGCTCTACCGGCTGGCCATTCTCGACAGCTGGGACGGCAAGCTCGACCGCTCGCTCGCGCGGTTCGCCAAGTTGCGGCGGCTCGCCCCACGGGACCCGGACATCATGCTGAGCCATGCGCAGGTGCTCGCGTGGGCCGGACGCACCGGAAAATCCGCCGCCTTGTACGATTCGGTGCTAGTGCGATTCCCGGACCGGACGGACGCGCTTGCGGGGCGCGCCCGCGCGACCGCGTGGAGCGGCGATCTGGACAGCGCCGAGCAGCTCTGGCGCGCCGCGCTCGACCGGCACCCCGACGCCGCCGAGCTGCTCATCGGACTCGCGCAGACGCTCTATTGGAAGGGCCAGCCCGAGCTCGCCGAATCGTACGCGGTGCGCGCTCGTACGCTGGCGCCCGAAGACCGGACCGCGCGCGACCTCGAGCGGGACCTGCGCGCAGCTCTGCGCCCCGAGGTCGCGACCTCCGTGGACGGAGCAACCGATTCAGATCACGACCAGTTCGTTGCTCAAGACGCGACCATCTCGACATCGATCACTTCGAGTTTGCGTGGCACTCTACATGCTGGGTGGCGCAATGCGACGCTTAATGACTCGGCGGGGAAGGCGATCAGCTGGGGCACGAGTTTCGGAGCAGACGCATATGGTCTCGCGGCGCTGGGAAAAGGCGCCGTGCTGCGGGCAGGGCTGGGTGTCCGGCGCGTCGAGCCGAATGGCCAGACCTCTCGGATGCCGCTCACGGCGCAGCTCGGTCTCGGGCTTCGTCCCGGACGGTACACAGCCGCGAGCCTGGGCTACAGTCGCACTCCATTCGACGAGACCGCGGGACTGATGCATCAGGATCTGACAATTGACGCGCTCGACTGGAGTCTCGACGCGTCGCCGGGCGCAGGCTGGTCCGTTTCCGGTGGAGGAGGGGGTGCGTGGTTCTCAGACGGGAACAGCCGCTACTCCGTGGTGGGCGCGGTGCTCGGTCGCGTCGCGCCCGGCCTGCAGATCGGTCCGTTTGGGCGCCTGATGGGATATCGCCAGCTCGCGGGCACGTATTTCACGCCGGCCCACTTCGGCGTGATCGAAGGTCGCGTCGTCTATCAGTGGCAGCGGAGTCGTTGGGGGCTGAGGGCTGATGGCGGCCTCGGCGCACAGCAGGTGCAACCGTTTCACTCAAGGCCGGCACCCTTCCAGCCCGAATGGCACATCGGTATTTCCCTGTCGCGCGGCTGGGGAGCGAACAACGAAGTTGCGTTCGTCGGGTCAATCACTAATAGCGGGGCGGCGACCAACGCAGCGCACGTAACAAGCGAAGCCTTCCGCTACCGGACCCTCGGATTACGCTTCCGACAGGGGCTCTAGCTCTCCGATCGCTTTGTGCCGCTCCGCCGCGCCCAAGCCGAGGGCGCGGAGCAGCTCGATGGCGCGATCCTGGTCGGCAGGCGAGAGCGCACCGACCGCGTGCCGCATCACCTCCGCGTGCTGTGGGAAGACCCGCTCGATGATCCGGCGGCCTGCGGACGTCAAGGATAGCAGGGTGACGCGTCGGTCCGAGGGACCGGGCCGGCGCCGTACCAGGCCCCGGTCGCACAACTTGTCGACCACGTAGGTGGTGCTGGACGACTCGACCAGGATGCGTTGCTGTACCTGGCACACCGGCAGTTCCCCCTTGTGATACAGCACTTCCAGGACGCCGAATTCGGTGACGCCGAGGCCGAACCGCGCGATGCTGGCGCGGGCATGGCGACTCACCGCGTCGAAGGCCCGGGCGAGCACCACCCAGAGCCGTAATGGGACATCGCGGGGTCGTACCGTGGACCGTTTCATTTCGCCCCGTGGAACCTTCCGGTGAAGTCGTGTGTTCTTCATGCTGTTAGAAATCTAATATCTCGAATTCTAGATATCTAGCGGAGGAACGACGATGCTGACGAATGTGGGGTTGCTGGCCCTGCGGGTGGCGCTGGGCCTGGTGTTTTTGGGCCATGGAGCCCAGAAGGCGTTCGGCGCCTTCGGCGGGCCGGGGTTCGCCGGGGCGACAGGCTTCATCGGGAGCCTGGGTTTCCGGCCGGCGCGGTTCTGGGCCGGTCTGGCGGTCGGTGGAGAGCTGCTGGCGGGCGCGCTGTTCGTTCTCGGGCTGTTCACGCCGCTCGCGGCGTTGCTCGTGCTCGGCACGATGGCCGTCGCCATCGCAAAGGTGCACGGCCCGAAGGGATTTTTCGCGCAGAACGGTGGCTACGAGTACAACCTGGTGTTGATCTTCGCGGCGCTCGCGCTGCTGCTCGCGGGCCCCGGAACCTACTCGCTCGATCACCTGCTCGGATTGGGCCGGTAAGCACACGCGGTCGCGTTAGATTCCCTCGTCCAGCTCGGGCGAGGGAATCTGTCGACCGTTCAGTTTCTCGGCGCGGCGGGCACGGTGACGGGCTCCATGCACCTCGTCGTCGCCGGTGACCACCGCCTGCTCCTCGACTGCGGCCTCTTCCAGGGGCTCAAGCCACTCCGTCAACGCAATTGGGATACGCGCGTCGCCGACCCTCGGACCATCGACGCGGTCGTCCTGAGTCACGCCCACATCGACCACTCCGGGTACCTGCCGCTGCTGGCGCGCCAGGGGTTCCGTGGCTCCATCTATTGCACGCCCGGCACCGCGGACTTGCTCGAAGTGGTGCTGCCGGACGCCGCTCGCCTCCAGGAAGAGGAGGCCGAGCGCGCGAACCGGAAGGGCTACTCGAAGCACTCGCCGGCGTTGCCGCTCTACACTGTGGACGACGCGCAGGCGGCTCTGCGACTCGTGCAGCGGTGCGACTACGATCGGCCGTTCACCATCGGTCCCTTCGGGACGCTGTTGCGCCCCGCGGGTCACATCCTGGGCTCGGCGACCGTCGAGCTCGACCTCGAGGGCTCGCGACTGGTGTACTCCGGGGACCTGGGGCGCTACGACCGACCCATCCTATGTGACCCTGCGCCGGTACCTGTCGCCGACGTCCTCCTGCTCGAATCGACGTACGGCGACCGCCCCCATCCGGCCGGGGCCGAAGCCGACCTCACGCGGATCGTGCGCGACGCCGCGAGCCGCGGCGGCCCGATCCTCGTGCCGGCGTTCGCGGTGGATCGCACGCAGGAGCTCCTCTGGATGCTGCGTCGTCTCGAGCAGGCGGGCAGCGTACCCACCCTTCCCGTATACATCGACAGTCCGATGGCCATCGCGGTCACCGACATCTATCGCCACCACCCGGAGGAGTGCGATACGCAGATGACCCGCGCGCTCGCCGCCGGTGAGCGTCCCCTTGACCCCGATAAGCTTCACGTCGCGCGTACGGAAGAGGAATCGAAGGCGATCAACGCGGTTCGCGGTCCGGTGATCATCATTTCGTCGAGCGGGATGGCCACCGGCGGGCGGATCCTGCACCACCTCGCGCAACGACTGCCGGATCCGCTCGCGACCGTTCTCCTCGTCGGGTTTCAAGCAGTGGGGACGCGGGGTCGGGCGCTCGAGGATGGCGCCAAGGAGGTTTCGATCTTCGGTGAGGAGGTGCCGGTTCGCGCCCGCGTGGAGCGGATCGACGCGCTATCGGCGCACGCCGACTCAGATGAGATCCTGCGATGGCTGCGCGGCTTCACGCGGCCGCCGCGCGCGACGTATCTCGTCCACGGCGAGCCGGAGGGGGCGACGGCGCTCGCCGCCGCGATCCGCGCGCGATATGGATGGAACGTAGAGGTGGCGAAGGACGGAGAGACGGTCGCGCTGTAGGCGCGCTATGGCTTCCGGCGCGTCACCTTCCACTCGCCGGTGATGGAGTCGGCGGCGCCAGCGCTACGAGTCGTAAAGGTGCCCGCGATCACGTCCCCGTCGAGCCGTCCATCGAATGTCGTAAACAACTGCACCCCCGTCTCCGGGTCGGCGTACGGCTTGAGCGTGCCGCTCACGCGACCCTCGGTGACCCGCACGAAACTGATGGTCAGGACGGTTGCGCGCGCCGGCTCCACGCCGGGCGCGGTGGGCGTGGCGCCGGTCCATGCCTGCAGCGGGCGCCCGAAGCCCCGGGGAATCATCACGACGTCGCCGAACGCGGAGTCCGGTTCCGAGACCAGCGTAAACGAGATGCTCCCGCTGCGACCGGTCTGCGCGCTCGAGTACGCCCCGTCCCAGTGACCCGCGAGCGCCGCCACGTCGCGCGTCGGTCCGACCAGCGGCACCGTGGCTTGCGGGGGAGCCGTGCAGGCCGCGAGCGCCCCCAAGAACGCGCCGCGCAGCAAGCGGTTGCGAGTCACGAGACTTACGGCCGTCCCCTCCGGTCCTCGAGCGGCAGGATCGCGGCCCGGATGGCGGCTGTTGCGTCCACCGCGATGAGCAACCCGTCCTGCGGCAGCGACTCGACGCCGATCACCGTGCCCGCCGGCGGGTTGCGCTGCGGGAAGAACTCTGGGGCCGCCGCCCGGATCGTCTCGAGATCCTTGGGCGAATAGTTGACCACGTAAATGGTCAGCTTGGCGACATCGGCGGGCGTCGTGCCGCCGATCCGGAGGACTGTCGCGAGGTTGGCGAACGCCTGCGCCGCCTGCGCCCGCAGGTCCCCCACGCCGACCAGGCGCCCGGTGCTGTCGAGCGCCACTTCGCCCGACACGTAGAGCGTCGCGCCGATACGTACCGCGTGCGTGAATCCCGGCAGCGCCGCGAGAGTCCCCGGATTGATGTAGCGGGTGCTCGCCGGCTCGGGCCCGGTTCGCATGCTGGGGGGTGGGCCCACGGGACAGGCCGCCAACAAGACGACGGCCACGACACTCGGCACGGCGCTCCGCATAGGACTCTCCTGATCGTTTCGGTTTGGGTACCTCGGGCCTCTCTGTATACGCTCAGCACGGGCCGGAGTTCAAGGGGTGAACGTCGCACCGTTCACGTTCAGCATCCGGCCGTCGGCGGCCGTAACACCCAGCATGAGCGCGGTGCCCGACCGGGAAGCGGCTGCCTCTCGGGACGACGACGAGCCAGCGCTGGTCACGCGGGCCCTCGCGGGCGATCGCACCGCGCTCGGTGTGCTCGTCACACGCTTTGCCGCCCCGGTGCGCCGGTTGGCCTACGCCATCCTGCGGGACGCCGATGAGGCGGAGGACGCGGCCCAGGACGGTGTGCTCCAGGCGCTGGTCAAACTCGACCGGTACGATCCGACACGCCCTTTTGGACCCTGGCTGATGCGGATCGTCACAAACGCTGCCATCGACCGCCGGCGGCGGCGAGCGGTGCGCGATACGAACGAGCTGGACGAGGAACTGGCGGGTGGCGGGCCCTTGCCCGACGTCGAAGTCGATCGGCTCGCACTGCGGCAGCGCCTGGCGATGGCGCTCGACAAGCTCCCCGAGCGGTACCGCGTGGCGGTCGTGCTGTTCGACGTCGAAGGGTACTCGCAGGCGGAGATCGCCGAGATCCTTGGTGTGGCGCCGGGCACCGTGCGCTCCGCCGTGTTTCACGCACGGCGCCGCCTGCGGCGATGGCTCGAGGACTGGAAGGAGGATGGGACGGGTGAATCCTGAATCACAAGCGTTTTCGGCTGAGCAGGACCGAGAGCTCGGCACCGCGCTGCGCGGGTTGCTCGATCGCGGCGGCGAGGCGGAGTTCGTCGCCGCCGTCATGGCGGGCGCGCGGGCGGCGGGCGTCGGCTCGCCGCGTGCCGTCTTGGGCCGGTGGTCTCGTGTCGCGATCGCCGCGATGATCGTCGCGGCCGTAGGCACCGCTCTGACGGTGCGCGCGACCCCCGAGCAGGCGCAGGCGCTCGACACCGAGTGGGTCGCCGCGACGACGGGGAGCGCGGCCGCGGCGGCGCTGTTCACGTCAGAAGACGCGCCGGATGCGGCCCTGTTGTACGCGTCGGTGGAGTCCAATTGACAGCCGGGGTGCTGAAGCAATCGACGGGCTGGGCGGTCGCCGCGCTCGTCGCGGCGTTCCTGGCCGGCGGCCTCGTGAGCTGGGGTGTCGCAAGCCGCGCGGGTCACGGCCGCGGGAGCGGTGGCCCCGGCTGGGGTCGGGGTGGGGGTGGGGGTGGGGGTGGGGGGGGCCGCGGTGGTCCGGGCGGGTTCTTGAAACGCGAGCTCGAGCTCACGCCCGCGCAGGAGGACTCCGTGCAGGCCATCTTCGCGCGCCACCGGCCGCAGATGGAAGCCTTGTGGCGCGAG
>Ga0207663_10000062_pt1 | contig 53663 bp, 43 predicted proteins | sample LARL53metaG_FD_184346 | JGI IMG/M metagenome (GOLD analysis project Ga0207663, IMG submission 184346) | Corn, switchgrass and miscanthus rhizosphere microbial communities from Kellogg Biological Station, Michigan, USA - LAR L5-3 metaG... | ecosystem: Host-associated > Plants > Roots >...
GACCCGACGAGCTCACTTCGGCCGAGCGATGGTTCGCCGAGACCGGGACGGTCGTGTTGGCCTCGCAGGAAGGGACCGTCGTCCCCGACGACGAGGCGCTCGCCACCGCCTTTCTCGACCTCGCGCGCGATTCCGGATGGCGGTTCGGCCAGGTGCTCACCGTTGGACCGACCCTGCTGGTCTGGCGCACGCTCGCGGACTCACTGCGAGCCCCGTTGGTGTCGGGCACGAGCTTCGATCCGGCCGCGTGCCCCTTGGTGGTAGCGCAGCGCCCGCAGCCGGCGGACGCCCGGTGGTCCATGCTCACCGGCGCGGTCGCCGAGCAGGCGTCGGGTCTGGTATTCGTGCTCGAGCAGGCGCCCGTTTCCCTGTCCCCCGCTGCGCTTTCTCTCACTGAGCCCACGAGCGCCGCCGCCGACGTGATCGGCGTCCTCGCGGATTCGAGCGGCCGCCGGCCCCAGCGGCTGAACGTCGCCCACGCGCTGTCCGAAGCGCAGCACCCGGCGGGCCGGTTGGCCGGGCGCCGCCTCAAGACCGAACGATCCTGACGGAGGCTCGGTGACCGCTACCGCACGATCCCCGCGCACCATGACGGGGAAGTCCATCGTCGACAGCCAGTTCGAGCGCGCCGCCAATTTGATCAACCTCGAAGAGTATATGCGGCGCATTCTGATGAAGCCGTTCCGCGAGGTGCAGGTGGAGGTGCCGGTGCGCATGGACGACGGCCGCATCGAGGTGTTCACCGGGTACCGCATCCAGCACAACGGGGCGCGAGGGCCCTGCAAGGGCGGGATCCGCTACCATCTCGACGCCGACCACGATGAAGTCCTGGGACTGGCCACCATCATGACCTGGAAGACCGCTCTGATGGACATCCCGTTCGGCGGTGCCAAGGGCGGCGTCGCCGTCGATCCCAAGAAGCTCTCCAAGCTCGAGCTCGAACGGCTCACGCGCCGTTTCACGCAGCGGATCTCCATCGTCCTCGGGCCGTATCGGGACATTCCCGCGCCCGACGTCGCGACCAACGCCCAGGTGATGGCCTGGATCCTGGACGAGTTCTCGAGCCGGCACGGCTATACGCCGGCCGCTGTCACCGGCAAGCCCATATCACTGGGCGGCTCGCTCGGCCGCGAGGAGGCCACGGGGCGAGGCGTGATGTACGTGATGATGGAGTACGCGCGCGACTTCGGCATTCCGCTGAAGGGCAGCCGCGTCGTCATTCAGGGGTTCGGCAATGTCGGTGGTCACCTCGCCCGGCTGCTGCACACGGAGGGAGGGGCGAAGGTCGTCGCCATCTCGGACGTCAACGGCGGCATCATGAACGACGGTGGGCTCGACGTTCCCGGCCTCCTCGCCCACACCGCCGGTGGCCGACCGGTTTCCGAGTGGAAGGGCGGCACCGCCATCACGAACGATCAGTTGTGGACGGTGCCGTGCGACTGGCTCGTGCCGGCAGCGCTCGGTGGCGTGATCACCCGGGAGTCGAACGCGCGAACGGTCAACTGCAAGGTGGTCGTCGAAGGAGCGAACGAGCCGACGACGCCCACAGCGGACTTGATTCTCGAGGAGCGGGGCATCCCGGTTATTCCCGACTTCCTTGCCAACGCCGGTGGCGTCACCGTGAGTTACTACGAGTGGGCCCAGAATCTCCAGCAGTACCGGTGGACCCATGAGCAGGTGAACCGCGAGCTGCAGGCGACGATCACCAAGGCCTACGTGGGCGTGCGCGACCTCGCGAAGCAGAAGGGCGTGACGTTCCGGACGGCGGCGTATGCGATTGCGCTGCAACGGGTCGCTGAGGCCGAGAGACTACGGGGCAATTAGACGCAGGGATAAGGCGACGCTAAGAGATTCGACGCGTTGGTGATGCGACGCCAATCATCCGCCTCTCGAATACAACGCCTGATACGGATCCTGCCCAGGGTCCGTGAACACCCGCACCTGAATGGCGCGGATCGCCTCCCGCAGGTCGGCTTTGGACTGCAGGTAGACCTCTTCAAATTGGTTGAGGTTCATGCGGTACAACCGCTGCGCAATTACGACCGCGTTGTTGAGCGGAGCCTTGGCGTACCAGCGCCAGTCGTACGTTTCCAGTGATTGCCCTACCGCCCCCGTGAGCTGCGCCCGGGCCCACCCGAAGATCGTGGCGCGGGCGCGCTCGAGCGCCGTGCCGGTCGGGCCCGCCGCATAGACTGAATCGAGGCGTCGCGCCAGCTCGGCGTAGAGTTGATCGAGCCGCCGCTCGTCGCGCCAGCGGGCCACCGCGCGATTCGCGTCCACCGAGTCGCCCCGTGAGCGAAAGAATGCCTGCGCGCCCCGATAGCCGACGAAGCTCGCGAAGCTCTCGTCGAACGCGGTCTGACTCTTCAGATACAGCGTGTTGTGGGCCAGCTCGTGAATCACCGTCGCGACGAGCTCCATCGTGTCCCGCTCCATCACGGTCGAGAGCAGGGGATCCGCGAAGTATCCGAGCGTCGAAAAGGCGCCCGCGGGGCGCAGGTACGTGTCGAAGCCGTTCCGGTCGAGCTCCGCGGCCGCGCTCCGGGCCTGAGCGAAGTTGAAAAACCCCTTGTAGGGGACCGTGCCGACGATAGGGTAGCGCCACGTGTACTCACGTAGCCGATCACGACGCGACGCCGACAGAACCAGGAGCAGCGTATCCCGTCCCACGTCCGCGTAGGTCGTATACGTCTCACCGACGAGCAGGCCGAGTGAGTCAGCCGCGTACGTCCGGGCGGCCAGGACCAGGTCGAGCCGCTGCCGCAGGGCCGGCGAGGTCTTGGGGTCCCCGGCGAGCTTGTCCATCGCGCGGCGCCGCAGGAGAATGCGAGCTTCCTCGACGCCCGCCCGCGCCAAGTACCGGACCTCGGCGCTCGTCACCAGGGCCACGACCAGCAGCGTGGGAACGCCGATCAGCACCCACGCCAGGAGTCGGCGACCGACACGCCCCCAGTTCGGTGGACGGCGCTCGACTACGGTGTCCATCGCAACCCTACGCGATGCCGCGCGCCGAGCGTATCATCCTTCCGATAGGCATAATCGAGATGCAGTCGACCCACCTCGACGCCCGCCCCCGCCGTGAACGGCGACGCCGTGGTCGCCGCCGAGTGACCCACATACCCCACGCGCGCGAGCAAACCCAGCCCGTGCGTGACCATCCCGCTCTCGACACCCAGGACCACAAAGGCGCTCCCGTCCGACGGCCACTGCCCCTCCAGTGTCGTGAGGAGACGGTAGGTACCCTGGGGATCGACGTAATTCAACGTGAACCCGGCTCGCGTGCGACGCGGAAAGTGGAGCCCGAGGCCGAGATCGCCACCGATGTTCTGCACGCTGACGCCCAACGCCATCAGGTCGAACACCGCGATGGCCAGCCCGGCGTCACCCGCCCAGGCGTCGAGCCGTGCTCCCCCGATCGTCTCGCGTCCGTACTTGATGGACGTGCCCAGCGCCACGAGCCCGGTCCGGAACACCAACGACGACACGCCCAGCACGTCGGCTCGGTTGTAGTTCGGTCCGAGGGCCGCCGCTCCGGCCCCCCACGTGAAGCGGCTCACGCGCAGCGCGAGCGCGCCGGTCGACAGCGTCGTCCCCCCGGGATAGGCCTCGTACGCGCCCTCGACGGCCAGATGGTGGATCGTGGCGAGGCCGGCCGGGTTCGCAAAGATGGCGCCCGCGTCGCCCACGAGGGCCGCCCCCGCCCCACCCATCCCCGCTCCACGCGCCGAGCCCAGCAGGCCCGGCAGACTGCCCTCACCCTGTGCGACGAGCCCGGGAGCGAGGAGAACGTCGCACAGCACGGTCAGCAGGAGCCCGCCGGGGACGCGCCCCTTCATTATTGCAGGCGCAGGATCGCGAGCTGGGGAACGATCGTCGTGCGCAAGGCCCCGCCGGCGCTGTTCGAGAACAAGAGCGTGAAGCTGGGCGCGCTGGGTGCCTGTTGCATCAGATAGAAGCTCCCTGAGCCGGCCCGGAGCATACCCGCAAGCTGCGCCGAGCTACCGGTCACGGACGGCGGGACCAGCGGGAACGTCCCGGGAATCTTGCTGCTGCACTTGGAGTTGAACGCGGGGAACGCGGTGCGGAACTGCCATTTGACGTATTGCAGCTCCGGCGGCGTCGGGAACGACGGCAGGTCCGACACGTAGTTGGCCAGCGTCCACCGCTCGACCAGCGTCGAGAAGGGCGTGCCGGTCCGCGCGACCACATTCGCGACGCCGAGCTGGTTCGTGGCGTCGAGGGAGCGAGTGAACGCGTTCGCGGCGGCCTGCGTCGTGCCCCCGGCGAACTGATCGACCAGAAAGCGGACGAACAGCCAGTAGGCGCCCCGCTCGGCCAACCCCCCGATGCCAGCCGTGTCGACCAGGAAGTGATTCTGAGGCGCCCCGAGATAGAGGCCGGCGTTGTACAGGTCCCCACCCACGAACTCGCAGAGCGTGGCCGTGTCGGCCAGGAACAGGCGGCCGCCGTTCTCCTCCGCGTAGTGCGACATCCCTTCGTTGAGCCACAAGTCTTCCGGGAATCCTCCTCGTATGAGGAAATGCTGATTGAAGCTGATCATGTGCTGGAACTCGTGTATGAACGTCACGGGCACGAGTTTCTTCACTTCGGTCGTCGAATGGATGCAGCTGACGGTGCCTGCCGGGTCGGGTGACATGGAATAGAAGATCTCCGCGCTGTTACCGCCGGAGAAGCCGGTCACCAAATCACCCCCGAAGAAGTATCCGGCCACAAAGCCGCCCGCTGGGTCGTTACACTGGGCCGTGGTCACGAGCGAGTTGACCTTGGGGGTCATGAGCACGAGCACCAGCCCGTTGCCATCGATGTCGGACTCCCGTCCGAATGCGGCGGTGTCGGTCGGATAGAGGAGCGTGTCGAACACCGCGGCGACGGAATCGAGGTCGACCGTCGCGAGCGTGTCCGGTGAGGCGTTGTCGACGTAAACGGCGACGTGCACTCCGACCGTCTTCGCGGTCGCGGTGACCGTCGGATGGGTGGAGCAAGTCAAGTCGCCGCACACCTTGAAGGTGCTCGACGAGCCCGGTGTGATCACGCGCGCGGGACCCGTCGCGGCTGGCCGCCGTCGCGGCGGCGCCTGCAGAGCCAGCTCCCGCTCGGCCCGGCGCAGCGTGAAGTCGAACCGTTGCGCGATGGACGGGCCGGGCGCCACGACCGCCGCGCGCGGCGGGGCAGCGAGTGCGTTGCCACCGAGCTTGAACGCCTGGGAGTCGTCCCCGGTGTTACTCGCCGACTGCGCGATCACGAGATACTCCTCGGCCGCGGAGGTCGACCCGTTCGCCGGAAACACGGCGCAGCCCGCCGTCTGCGTCGGGTCGACAGCCGTGTACGCCGCGACGCCGAGGCTGACCTGGCCGCCGCTCGTCGCCGTGCATGCCGCGAGCGGCTTGGGGGCCGGTGGACTGGAGCTACACGCCGCCGCCAGCAGCGACGACACCCCCATCCCCACCCTCACCCCTATCGCCCAGAGACCTTTCGGCATCGCGTGACCCCCCTCCCCCTGTCTTATCGGTGATTTCACCGGTGCGCTCGAGCGCGAGACGGAAACAGATCGGCCCAGCCACCGTGTGGACTCCAATCATCGCCACGAGCAGGGCCTCGAGGGAGACCCCCCACTCGGGGAACGCACGACGGGCGAGCTGCGCGAGCACCGACGCCATTCCCACCTGGGAAATGAGGCCGAGCCAGCCCTCCCGGGCGAGGGCGGGCGTCACACTCGGGTCGCGTCCCGCCCAGCGGATACCGTAGCGCACGCTCACGACCCGTAACCCGATCAGGAGCAACGCCCAGGGCCACCACTCCCTGAGCACGCCCACCCGCAACCCGGCCCCGCTGAGCGCGAAGAAGAGGACGTACACGACGAGCGCCCCGCGTTTCAGGTCGCTACGCAAGCGATCGATGTCGGTGGCGGGACAAAAGTTCTCGAGATAGAAGCCCGCGCCGAGCGCGATGATCAGGCTCTCGAGATGCGCCAGGCGGGCGATCTGAGGAGTGAGGAACGCCAGGGCGACCACGAGGATCGTCGTATCGCGGCGCGCCAGCCGCAGGGCACGGTGCGATGCGTACCCGAGCAGGAGCCCCACCGCGAGTGATGCCAGGAGTCCACCCAACGCGAACCCCGCGATGGAGACCGTGACCGCGCCCGAGCTCGCCATCGCCTTGCCCACGGCGATGACCAGCGCAAACAGGATCACCACCACCAGATCCTGGGCGACCGAGACGTCGAGTAGACCGCGCACGAAGGGACCTCGGGCGTCGCACTCCTCGAGCATGGCCATGGCCACGACCGGCGATGAAGCGGCGGCGAGCGTGCCGAGCACGAGCGCAACCACGGCGCGATCGCCGAACGGCTGATGTGCCGTGAAGGGAAGCCAGGGGGTGATCGTGAAGGCGATGAGCGATACGACGACGAACGGAAATGCGACGGCGCCGGCACCGAGGCGCGCCAGGGCGAGCCGATTCCGGCGCAGCTCGGCGAGGCGCAGTGTCAGTCCCACGGTGAGGGCAATGAGGGTGAGCGCGGCGTCCTGGAGGAAGCCGAGGGCTTCCACTTCGTCGCGTCGCACCACGCCGAGCCACGCGGGTCCGACGGCGAATCCGAGCAGCACGTAGCCCGTGAGACGGGGGAGTCGCGCCTGCCGCGCGAGGTCCCCGCCCAGGTAGGCCGCGAGCAACAAAAACGCGAGCGCGAGCGTGGCCCGCGCGTCGAGTGGGCTGCTCGCGGTCGCCCGATGCAGCAGCGCCATCACCACAATCAGCGCGAACAGACTCGCCACGCGGCGCATGGGGCCACAAGATATCCGGCGCCGCGCGCTTTTGACAATGCATCGAGGCGCCGGTATCATTCCTCGTAGCCGTATGGCGTTCGTTCATCTCCATACCCACAGCGAGTACTCCCTCCTCGACGGCGCGAACCGGATCCCCGACTTGCTCGAGCGGGTCCAGGCGCTCGGGATGGATTCGCTCGCGATCACCGACCACGGCAATCTGCACGGCGCGTGGCAGTTCTATGCCGAGGCGCGGGCCCGCAAGGTGCGTCCGATCCTGGGCTTCGAAGCGTATCTCGCGTTCGGGGATCGCCACCGGCGCGAACGACCGGCCGAGGCGCCGGGCCCCTACTCACACCTTGTCCTCCTCGCTAAGAACCGCACCGGGTATCACCATCTCGTCAAATTGTCCTCCATCGGATTTCTGGAGGGCTTCTACCGTCGCCCCCGCATCGACCGTGAGGTCCTGGAGCAATACGCCGACGGAGTGATCGGACTCGCGGCCTGCCTATCGGGCGAGATCGCCCTGTACCTGCGGCAGGGGAACTATGAGGCGGCGAAGGCGAGCGCCCAGTACTTCGCCCGGGTGTTCGGTCCCGACGGATTCTGGCTCGAAGTCCAGAACCACGGCCTGGCCGATGAGACCACCGTCACCGCCGGCATGTTTCAGCTCGCCCGGGAGCTCGGCCTGCCGGTCGTGGCCACCAATGACGCGCATTACCTGAAGAAAGAGGACGCCGAGGCACACGACGTCCTCCTCGCGATCGGCACCGGCAAGGACCTGGACGATCCGAACCGCTTCCGGTTCTTCGGTCAAGAGAGCTACGTCAAGGCCGAGCAAGAGATGCGCGCGCTGTTCCCCGACCACCCCGAGGTGGTGGAGGAAACCCAACGCGTGGCGGGGCTGTGCGAGTTCGATTTCGAAAAGCGATACTTCCTCCCCCAGTACCCGCGGCCGGCCGAGTTCGCGACCGACCACGATTTGCTCGTGCACCTCGCGCGCGCCGGGGCGCGGCAGCGCTATGGAGAGACGCTGTCCCCGGAGGTCCAGACGCGGCTCGACTACGAGCTGCAGGTCATCGCGCATACCGGGTATGCCGGCTACTTCCTGATCGTCTACGACATCGTGAAGGCGGCGAAGGACCGAGGCATCCCGGTGGGCCCCGGCCGGGGCTCGGCCGCGGGCTCGCTCGTGGCGTACGCCCTCGGCATCACCGATATCGACCCGCTCGCGTTCGACCTGCTGTTCGAGCGGTTCCTGAATCCCGAGCGCATCTCGATGCCGGACATCGACCTCGACTTCTGCTTCGAGCGCCGCGGGGAGGTCATCCAGTACATCCGGGAGCGTTACGGGCGCGACTCGGTCGGGCAGATCATCACCTTCGGGACGCTGAAGGCGCGCGCGGCCTTCCGCGACGTCGCCCGCACGCTCCGCGTTGAGCCGGGCGAGGTGGATCGCTTCACCAAGATGATTCCGGCCGGGCCCGGCGTCGCCGTCACGCTGGCGGAAGCTTCCGAGCGGTCCCCCGAGCTGCGGCAGCTCGCACGCCAGGACGACCGCGTTCGGAAGATCCTCGAGCTGGGCACCCGGATCGAAGGCCTGGCGCGCCACGCCTCCGTACACGCGGCGGGCGTGGTGATCGCGCCCGGCCCGCTCACCGATTACGTGCCCGTGTGCCTCGCGCCGCAGGAGGCGGAGGCGATCATCACCCAGTATGACATGGTCGCGCTCGAGAAGGTCGGGATGCTCAAGATCGACGTCCTCGGGCTCCGCACGCTGACCGTGATCCACGACGCCTGCGCGATGGTCCGCGAACGTCACGGCGTGACCGTCGACATGAACCGACTCGACCTCGCGGACCCGGCGGTCTACGAGCTGCTCGGCTCCGGTCGTACGGCCGGTGTCTTCCAGTTCGAGTCGCCGCTCGCGACCGATTGTCTCCGCAGCATGAAGTGCGATCGCTTCGACGATCTGGTGGCGACGAACGCGCTGCTCCGTCCCGGCCCGCTCGACACCGGCATGCATCTGGTGTTCATCAACCGCAAGCTCGGCCGCGAGCCGGTGCGCTACCCGCACCCCGCGCTCGAAGAGATTCTCAGGCCCACCTACGGCGTCATCACCTATCAAGAGCAGGTGATGCGGATCGCGAACGTGCTCGGGGGCTTCACCCTCGCCGAAGCCGACGTGCTGCGCAAAGCCGTGGGCAAAAAGGACAAGGAGCTGATTCAGCGCGAGCTCGGCCGCTTCATGGAGCGCGCCGTGGGGCTCGGCCACCCCCGACGCGTGATCGAGGATATCGCCGCGCAGATCGAGACGTTCGGCCGGTACGGGTTCAACAAGTCGCACGCCGTCGCCTACTCGGTCCTCTCCTACCAGACGGCGTGGCTCAAGGCGCACTACCCGGCCGAGTTCATGTCGGCGCTCTTGTCATCGGAGATCGGCGATACCGATACCGTGGTGCGCTACATCAACGAGGCCCGGGAGCTCGGGCTCGAGGTGCTGCCCCCCGACGTGAACGAATCGGGTTTCAAGTTCACGGTGGTCGCCGATCGGCGTCTCCGGTTCGGGCTCGGGGCCATCAAGAACGTCGGAGCGGGGGCGATCGAGTCCATCCTCACGGGCCGCGCGAGCGGTGGCCCCTATGCCACGCTCGTGGATTTGTGCGACCGCATCGACCTGCGCCTCTGCAACAAGCGCGTGCTCGAATCGCTGATCGACGCCGGCGCATGCGACTCGCTCACCGGCAACGGGGGCGGCCAACGCGCCCAGCTCGTCGCGGCGCTGGACCACGCCTTTTCCGAAGCCCAAACGCGCCAGGGGGACCGCGAATCCGGTCAGGTCGGGCTGTTCGGTGAGGCGGCCCCGCTCACCGCTCACCGCTCACCGCTTCCCGACGTCCCCCCCTGGAGCGAGCACGATCGGCTGGCGCGCGAGAAGGCCGTGCTCGGCTTCTTCATTTCCGGGCACCCTCTCGCGCGATACCGCCTCGAGGTGGAGCTTTTCGGGACGCGCACCACCGCCACCCTGGGTCAGTGGAGCGAACAGAAGGTGCGGGTAGGAGCGGTGGTGACGATGGTCAAGCGTCAGATTTCGAAAAAGACCGGCGCGGAGTACGCGCGGCTGACGCTCGAGGACTTTCACGGCACCGCGGAGGCGCTCGTGTTCCCGGAGGCCTGGGCCAAGTTGAACGATGTGATCCGCACCGACCGCGCGCTGCTCCTGTCGGGGAGTCACAGCGCGCGCGACCGTGGGGAGGAACAGGCCCCGTTCATCATCGAAGCCGCCCAACCGCTCGACGAGCTGAAGGCGAGCGGGGCCATCGGCGTCGCCTTGCGCTGGTCCCCGGATGCACCGGTGGACGCGACGCGCGCCGTCGCCGCCCTGTGCGCCGCGCATCCGGGGCCGGCTCCGGTCCTGCTCGAGTGGAGTGACGAAGACGGCGCTCGTCCGCTCACCCCGGGCGAGGTCGCCCGGCTGCGCAGCCGCTCGCTCCGCGTGGACGCGGCGGACGACCTGCTGGCCGCCTTGCGCGAGCTCGTCGGTCCCGACCGCGTCCACCTCGTGCGAACTTCCTGACCGTGGCGACCCATACTCTCGATTTTGAGCGCCCGCTCCTCGAGCTCGAGCGCCAGATCGAGGAGGTGAAGCGCGTGGCGGGCGAGACGGCCGTGGACATGACCAAGGAGCTCGCGCCGCTCGAGAAGCGCCTCGCCGAGCTGCGCGCCGAGGTCTACAAGAACCTCACGCCCATGCAGCGGGTCCAGGTGGCCCGCCATCCGAAACGGCCTTACACGCTCGACTACCTGAGCACGGTGTTCACGGATTTCGTAGAGCTGCACGGCGACCGTCTGTTCCGCGACGACCCCGCCATCGTGGGCGGGTGGGCGCGGCTGGACGGCATGAGCGTTATGGTCATCGGTCATCAAAAGGGCCGCGACACGAAGGAGAACCTGCGGCGCAATTTCGGGATGGCGCACCCCGAGGGGTACCGCAAGGCGCTCCGGCTGATGCACCTGGCGCAGCAATTCCGCGCCCCTGTGATCACGCTGGTCGATACCCCGGGCGCCTATCCGGGGCTCGGGGCCGAAGAGCGCGGCCAGGCGGAAGCGATCGCCCGCAACCTGGTCGAGATGGCGACGCTCAGGACGCCGATCATCACGGCGGTGATCGGCGAGGGTGGCTCCGGGGGCGCGCTGGCGGTCGGGCTCGCCGACCGCGTCATGATGCTCGAGAATTCCGTCTATTCGGTGATCTCGCCCGAAGGGTGCGCGGCCATCCTGTGGAAGGACGCGAGCCAGCGGGAGCGGGCCGCCGAGGCGCTCAAGATCACCGCCGACGATCTGCTCGAGCTGGGCGTGATCGACGAGATCATCAGCGAGCCGCCGGGCGGCGCCCACGCCGACCCTGAGGCCGCGGCCGAGGCGCTGGGCGACGCCCTGCGCCGGCACGTGCGGCAGCTCCGCAAAGTCAAAATCGAAAAGCTCCTCAAACGGCGGGAAGAGAAGTACCTTTCGATGGGAGCGCTGAGCGAGAAGTGAGTTGACCGATCTCGTCGAAGTCCGGTTCAAAGGGAACCGTAAAGAATATTTCAGCTGGCCATCCGCAGAGCCCCTCGCCTTACACGATCCGGTGATCGTCGAAGTCGAGCGCGGCCAGGATTTCGGCCGCGTGTCGGCGCTCGGCCCCGTGGCCGCGAAGAAATGCGGCGCGGGGGCGGCGGGGGGGGCGGGGGGGGGCTGCAGCGGATGCAGCCTCGCCGAGGCAGCCGCGAGTTCCCCCGACGCGGCCCCTCCCCCGCCGCGGCGCGTGCTGCGACGCGCGAGCTCGACCGATGCCGCGCAGGCCGATCTGCTGCACGCGGAGGAGGACGATGTCCGGCGCCGTGTGATGGAGCAGGTGAAACGCCACGCGCTCCTCATGAAGGTGTCGGACGCCGAGTGGCAGTGGGACCGCCGGAAGCTCACGATCTACTTCACCGCCGAGCAACGCGTCGACTTTCGCGCCCTGGTGCGGGATCTGGCGAGCGCGTTTCACACGCGCATCGAGCTGCGCCAGATCGGCGCGCGGGACGAGGCTAAGCGGCTGGACGGCGTGGGCCGCTGCGGGCGCCAGTTCTGCTGCTCGAGCTGGCTCCCCGAGCTCCGGCCGGTGAGCCTGGCGCTCGCGAAGGACCAACACCTGTCGCTCAATCCATCGCAGATCTCGGGAGGTTGCGGACGCCTCTTGTGCTGTCTCCGCTACGAGCACGATTACTACGTGCAGACGCGCAAGCGCTTCCCGAAGGAAGGCAAGACGCTCCGCACGAAGGTCGGCGCCGAGCGCGTGCTCGCGGTGGATATCTTCCGCGAAACGGTGACCTTGCGGACGGAGGCAGGCGATACCCGCGTCCTCTCGCTCGAGAAGCTGAAGACCGAGGTCGCGGATGCCTAAGTTCTACCTCACGACCGCCATCGATTACTCGAACGGCGAGCCCCACCTCGGGCACGCGCTCGAGAAGGTCGGCGCGGATTGCATCGCTCGCTACCACCGGTTCAAGGGCGACGACGTCCATTTCGTCATGGGCATGGACGAGCACGGGCAGAAGGTGGCGCAGGCCGCGGAGAAGCAGGGTCTCGCGCCGCAGGCGTGGGTCGACCGCATCGCCGAGCGGTTCGTGGCCACGTGGCGCCGTCTCGACTGCTCGAACGACGATTGGATCCGCACCACCGAGGCACGCCACACCGCGTCAGTGACCGCGTTCATCGGCCGCATTCGCGAGCGCAATCCGGACGACATCTTCATCGGCGAGTACGAAGGCTGGTATTGCGTCGGGTGCGAGGAGTTCAAGCAGCCGTCGCAGATCGTCGACGGGCACTGCATCGAGCACCCGACGCTCACGCTGCAACGGTTGAAGGAGACAAACTACTTCTTCCGCCTGAGCCGCTACGCCAAACGTCTCCAGGCGCTCATCACGTCGGGCGAGTTCAAGGTCGAGCCGGAGATTCGGCGCAACGAGATCCTCCGCCTGCTCGAGGACGGTCTCGAAGACGTGTCCGTGTCACGCGCCCGGTTCCCGTGGGGGATTCCGTTTCCCGGCGCGCCCGACCACACGGTCTACGTCTGGTTCGATGCGCTCATCAACTACATCACCGCCGCCGGATTCCCGGAGCGCGGGTACGACAAGCTCTGGCCGGCGGACCTGCACGTGATCGGCAAGGGCATCACCCGGCTGCACTGCGCCCTCTGGCCCGCCATGCTGCTCTCGGCCGAGCTCCCCCTGCCGCGACTCGTATGGGCGCACGGGTACGTCCAGTGGGGCGGCGCCAAAGTGTCCAAGTCCACCGGTGGCGCGTTGAGCGTGGACGACGCGATCGACCATCGCGGCGTCGACGCGCTGCGGTATTTCCTGCTGCGTGAGGTCGGGTTCGCGAACGACGGCGACTTCACCTGGGAGCGCCTCGACGCGCGCTACAACGCCGACCTCGCGGATACGTTTGGCAATCTCGTGAAACGTTCCCTCGACATGCTCCACCGCTATCGTGGCGGAACCGTGCCGAGCGCTTCGGGCGCCGCGGACTCTGGTCCACTCGAAGAGGCGGCGTGTGAGCGCGTGGCCGGATACCAGCGGGCGATGGACGGCTATCGACTCGAGGAAGGCGCGGCGCAGTGCATGGAGCTCGCGGCGCGCGCCAATCGCTACATCCAGGAGACCGCGCCGTGGGAGCTCGCGAAGGCGGGCAAGGATGGCGAGCTCGACCAGGTGCTCGCCGGCCTTGCGCGAACGGTGGCCCGACTCGCGCTTCTCGCTCAGCCGTTCATCCCGGCGGCCGCTCGGGCCATCTGGGCCCTGTTCCCCGATGCGCCGGCCCTCGAGACGGTCAGGCTGGGGGACGTGGCCGGGCTCGACGTGCGGGGACAGCGCATCGCCAAGCCTCCCATCCTCTTCCCGAAGCCGAAGGCCGCACCCGCCTAAAAAGCCCACAAAGACGGTGATTTTCATCACCATCGCCTGTGTTGACGCTTTCTAAATCGAGCCGTACTTTAGACCTCCACTCGGGAACCGGACCCCACGCCCTGTCCGGATTCTCCAACTGCTGGTCCGCGGGGGACTGGTGCGTCGGGGCACCAGGTTGAACGGTTTTTCGATGCGAGGTAGCGTGGGGGAAATGACTAAGAAGGCAGAGCGACGCTGGACCGTCATGGTGGTGCCTCACGGCTCGGGATCGTCCCGCGCCGTGGAGGTGTCGCAGACGTTCGTGAAGGTCCTGGTTGGGATCGGCAGCGTGCTCGCGCTGGCGTTCCTGGTGCTCGGCGTCGCCGCGGTTTCCCGCGGGGTAAACATCACGCACAGCCGCGCGCTCGAAAACGAGAATCGCATCCTCGCCGACGAGATCCAGCGCATGCGCGAGCGCATGGCCGGGCTGCGTGACACGCTCCACAGCTTCGGGCAGCGGGAGCAGGAGCTGCGCCTCCTCGCCGGGCTCACGCCCACCGATACGTCGGTGCAACAGGCAGGGATCGGCGGGCCCGCGGGCACGTGGTCGGAGCGCGACAGCCTGAAGGGCCTCGGCCCCAACGGCCAGCAGGCCCTAGCGGCCCGCCTCGACGTCGACGCTCTCGCCCGCCGGGCGAACATCCTGGTCCGCTCGCTGAACGAGGCGTACGACTCGCTGTCCCGCCAGCGCGACCGGCTCGCCGCCACACCGTCCATCATGCCGACCAAGGGATGGCTCACCAGCGCATTCGCGCGTGAGCGCTATCATCCGATCCTCCACTTGGCCCGCCCGCACGAGGGCATCGACGTCAGCGCTCCGATGGGGGCCGAGATCGAGGCGCCCGCCGCCGGCGTCGTCACGGACGTGAAGTGGGAAGAGGGGTACGGCAACATGATCACGATGGATCACGGGTTCGGGCTGGTGACGCGGTTCGCGCACTGCTCGAAGATCCTCGTGGTCCGCGGGCAGCGCGTGAAGCGCGGACAGAAGATCGCGCTCGTGGGCTCGACCGGTCTCTCCACGGGCCCGCACCTCCACTACGAAGTGTGGGTGAACGGCAAGCCGGTGGACCCGATGAAATACGTGATGCCGGATGCGATCGTGGATTGACGAGTCGCGGGTAGATGCCGGCCGTGCAAGGGGGCGCAGCGTTTCGCGCCCCCTGCGTCGTTTAAGGAAGTCTCATGGGGTCGCCGGGCTGGGGTTGCTTTGCGCGATGGCGTGTGGCGGCGCGCGAGCCGGGAGCGAGCGGTCGAGCACGCCGAGCGCCGGCAAGGTGATCACCGCCGAAATGATCGCCGCGTCGGGGGCAAAGACCGCATGGGACGCCGTGCGGAAGACCGTCCCCAACGTGCAACTCCGCGAGCGCGACGGCCAGCCGGCTCGGATCGCGCGCCGCGGACGAGCCAGCATCTACCTCGACGACCAGGTCCGCGTGATCCTCGACAACACGCCCGTCTACGACATCCGGGTACTCGACCAGGTGCCCGCGAATAACGTGCTCAGCATCGAGGTGTTGAGCGGGCTCGATGCCACCACCCACTACGGAGGCACGTCCACGAGCGGAGTGATCATCATCCGCACCAAGAACGGTTCCGAATGACCACGTTCGGCATTACGGATTGCGATCCGTGCAGTGCGCGAATTTCGGGTTGTTCTCCTCGTCGAACGGGACGGGCAGCATGAGGGCGTCCCCGTACAGACCACCCTTGATGAAGATTCCGTTCGGGTACACGGTGTTGACCGGCCTCGCGTATCCCCCTTGTGCTGTTGGCCGAACCAGCCGACGCATGTCGCCCAGGCGATGGCCCGTGCTGAATAGCCAGAAGGCGCGTTCGTAGAACATCACGTTCACCCGCCCGTCAAAGCTCCCCGGATCCGTCAAGTTCCCGAGCGTCGGACCCCTGGTGAAGCCTGACTGAATCGGTGCGTACAACGACGGGTTCGTACGCAGCACGTTGAGGTCGGTCAGCCAGGTGGCCGCATCACCCGCCTGGAGCGTGGCCTCCGCCTCGATCAACCGCGCTTCGATGCCGCTCGCAATGGCCACCGAGCTGAACTGACCCCAGATGCCCTCGCGATTCGACGTGATCGGAAACGCACTGTCGAACACCGGCCCCCCCGTTGCACGGGGGACGCGGGGATCGTTGGCGCTGACGAATGGAAGACCCACGTTGGCTTCGGTGTCGGCGACCGTGTATCGCTTGATGCTCGTGTTGAGATTCCAAATCTCGTTCTGCCCGGCATTCGAGGAAAACGAGACGTCATAGTGGAAGGAGGTCGAAACCAAAGCCACAGCCGCGGCCGCCGCGGCGAACTGCCCGCGGTTCAGGAGCGCCCGACCCTTGACGACCCACGCGAGCTGTCGGACGCGCGCGCTGACGCTATCGGTGCCGGTGGCGATCGCGACCGCGGAATCCGCGTTGGCGATCGCCAGCCCGAAGAGCGAATCGTAGGGCACCGGATCCCCGTACACGATGGTGGTCCCGACCACCGAGCTGAGCGGAATCCCGTTGCAGTAGTATTCTCCCGCCAGGTTGTGCGCGAACGCGATAAATGCAAACATGAGCCCGATATTGGAAGACGGCGCGGGCGAGTACTGGCGGAGCGCCGTGATCGCGGTCGCTCCCGCGGCGCGTACCCGGTTGAGGTCACGGAACGGGCCGGCGAGGAACGTATTGGTCGGGTCCCAGCGCCGCTGATCCATGTCGTTCCGCTGGACGAAGGTGTCGCCGGAGCGATACTCGTCGGCTAGGAGCCCTCCATAAATGAAGAGGTTGTCCGGGCCGTTTCCTCCGATGCCGGCAGTCACCTGAGCCAGCCGCAGGACGACGCCGTTCTTCAATGCAATAGCGCCCGACGCCGAATTGACGGTCGGGATGATGTCCGGGTTCGTGACGTCCAGAAGCCCGAGCGAGTTGCATCCGTGCAGCGGTAGCAGTGCGGCGAGCCCGATGACGCTCAGGGCGCGCAGGGACCGCGGCCAATGAGAGCGAGCCATGGTGTCGTGCCTCCTCATGCGTGTCCGAGTGTCAGAAGGTGACGTTCAGCCGGAACGTCCAGTACGTGGGCGGCGGCTGAGTCTGGAAATCGTTGACCGATCCGGTCGAGGCCGAATTCGTGATGTAATTGCTCTCCGGGTCCACGCCGCTGTAACTCGTGCTCTTCCAGAGGTTTCGGCCGGCCAGCGTGACGCTCGCCTGACTCGCCCGCATCGCACGAGCCCACGGCAACGGAAGCTCGTAGGTGATGGAGGCCTCGCGCAGGCGGATGAAATCCGCCTTCTCCATGAAGCCGAACTGGGTGGTGGTCCCCGACTCGCGCAACGCGACAACGCGGGCCTGCTCCCATAGGGGCGCCGTCGGATCCACGAGGCCGCGACAGTTGTTCCGCGACTGACAGCGGATGCGATCCGTCCCATTGAGGAGGTAGTGGCCAGCCTTCAGGTCGAACATGCCGACGATCCGCACCTTTCGGTTGAACAGGTCAATCCCGTTCGTGAACGCCACTTCCCAGCGCGGCTGGCTATACCCGACGAACGTCGCACTATCGGCGACGGTAATCTCGTTCGCCGTAATGATCCCATTCCCATCCAGGTCGGAGTACGTGTACGCTCGCTGCCAGTAGCCGTCGATCGGGTAGCCCTGGCGCTCCTGCATGGTGGTCCCGATGATGGGCGGCACACCGCCCATGTCGGCGATGAAGTTGGTGTTGTACGAGCCGGTCACGGTGGCGTCCCACCCGACGGAGGGTTTCGAGATGAGTTGCCCCTCCACGAGGAACTCCACTCCGCGGTTCACGACCGCGCCGAGATTCTCGAACCGCGTGACGTTGCCGGACCCCACGGAGGGAGCCACCGTCCGCGCGATCAGAGCGTCCTTCGTGCGCTTGTTGTAGTACGTGAAGTCCACGTGCAGGCGGCTGGCGAGCAACGTCGCTTCACCGCCCAGCTCGATCTCGCGTGCGCGCTCCGGCTTGAGGTTCGGGTTGCCGATCGCGCTGTCCACAAGGCTGGCGGCGTCGGCGTTATCGACGTTGGCCGGCTTGGGCGCGTAGAACTTCAACGCATCCGTCGAGCCCGGGTGGTTTCCCGAGAAGCCGAGGGCACCCCGTACGCGGACGCTATTGATCCACGACCACCGCGGGAAGAACGGCTCGTCCGAGATGACCCAGGAAACGCTTGCCTTCGGGTAATACACGGCTTTGTAATTCGCTCCGAAGGCGCTGTTGTCATCGGCGCGCAACGCCCCGGTGACGAAGAGGCGGTCCCGGAACGCGAATTCCTGCTGCACGAACGCGCCGACGGTTTTCGTCTCGCTCCGGGACGAGCCGGTCGATTGCACGGCGCCCGCACCCACCTGGGTCGCACCGGGCGGCAGGTTGTAGGAGAACGCGCCGTTGCGGTCGAAGATGCTCTTGAAGTACTGGGCCCCGACGGTCGTCTTGGAGACGAGCGTGGGGTTGAGCTGAAATGTTGCCGTCGCATCGGCATTCAACGTGTAGTCGAAGAAAAAGGTCCGGTTGTCCGTCTTGTTGCCGGTGATCGCAACGGAGTCGATCGGCGCGCACTGATCACGGCGGCACAGGTCCTGGTCCACTCGTCCGGTGTAATCGATCCCGGCGACCGTGCGACCGGTCAGCCAATTGGTGGGCCGCCAGTCGAGCGTTCCGCTCCCGATAAACCGATTGATGTCCTGGTTCACGGTCTCGGAGAAGAACTGATCCGGCGTGTACAGACGATATCCCAGCCGTCCGTTGGTCTTGTTTCCCGGGCCGCCGAACCCGTTCGACAGAAGCCCGGTGGTGTTGTTGTCGGTCTGGGGCAGTCGTTGCGTACTCGTGATGAACGCGGTCGAGATCCCGGCGTCGAGCCTCGGCGAGAGGCTGGCGTTCACGTTGGCGCGCAGAGAGGAATACTTGCGTGCATTGGGGCGATACTGGTCGTAGGGGACGTCGCTGATCTGGCGCGCGGCGGCGAGCTTGCTGTAAAACGCTGGGGGCAGCCGCAACAGCCCTCGCTCGTCGCTCACTTCCCCCGCAAAGAAATACCGGGCCGTCTCCGCGCCCCCTGAAACCTGCACGCCTACCTGCCCGCGGTACCCCGTCCCGAGCGCCGAGGCGTCCGGATCCTCGAAGACGTTGTATGCCGTGACGCTGTCCTGCCTGCAGAACTGGGGGTCCGTCGGCGCGCGCGCCGTTTGCGTGAGGATACATTGCACGCCGTTCGTCGGGAGGGAGTTGGTCGGCCCCGTCGCCCCGGTCCGCCACCCGCGGTAGGCCGTAGGCCAGGTGTTGTAATCCTTGATGATTCCCCCTTCGGTGTAGAAGGACCATTGCGCCGGTCCCGGTCGCCCGCGCTTGGTCTTGATCACGATCACGCCGTTGGCCGCGTCGGTGCCGTAGAGCGTCGAGGCCGAGGGGCCGCGCACCACTTCGAAGGATTCGATTTCGTCGGGATTGATGTCGTTGACCCTGGAGGGAATCGTTCCACCGATGCCGATGCTCGAGGACCCGACGGCACTCTCCATGCGGATCCCGTCGATGATGTAGACCGGCTCGTTCGAGAGCGATAGGGACGTCGTGCCACGAATCCGCACGCGCCCTCCGCCACCCGTGAGGGGGCTCGGGAGCAGCTGCACCCCCGCGACCTTCGCCACCAGCAGGTCATTCATATTGGTAATCGGTCGCGTCGCCACCAGACTGTCCGCGCGAATCGTGGTGATCGCGTTGCCGACCTCCTTCTTCGCCTGGTCTCCCGTGCTCGTCACGACGACTTCCTCGAGCGAATACGGAGCCAGGGTTAGCGCGAGATCAACGACCGTCGTTTCCCCTGCATTGACGGTCACGGTGCGCGACTGCGCGCCGAAGCCGACCGCGCTGGCACGGACGGTGGCCTGGCCGACCGGAACTCGTGAAACGGTGTAGCGACCGTCGGCGTTGGTCTGTGTGATGAGCGACGTCCCGGCGACGGTGACCCGGGCGCCGCCGAGCGGTTGTCCGGACGCCTGGTCGGTAACCCGGCCCGCGACGGTGCCTTGCTGCGCCCTCACGGCGGCGGGGAGCCAACCGGCGAGCCCAACCAAGACCGCGACGGCCGGCAACCAATGACGGATGGCGAAGCGCAGACGGCTGAGTGACATATGACCCTCCCGGTGTTGCGTCAACGCGACGGATGCGACGCACGCATGGCGTGATACCGTTAGGGGTACCACGCCTGTCCGACGCGATCACGACTTGTCTGGCAAATGACATCTCGCGCGAGCCGCCCCGACGGCAGGACGAGGCGAACACGCACGGCAACAGCCGAAAAGGAACCGGGCGCGGCCCGGGAAGACGGTTCCCGGAACGCGCCCAGTTAGCGCTGCAGATACTGCGCCATTCTGAAACAAAGCGAGCGCCAGCGGTGGTGTGGCGCTCGCGCAACGCCTACTTCGAGAAGTCCACCTTCGGTGCCTGCGCCGCCTCAGGCGTCTGGAGCTCGAAGTACTCCCGCGGCCCCTTCCCGATCGCCTTCGCGGTGAGCACCTGAGGGAATCGCCGGATGTACGCGTTGTACCGGTTCACCGCGTCGTTGTAATCCTGCCGCGCGACGGCGATCCGGTTTTCCGTCCCCTCGAGCTGGTCCTGCAAGGCCCGGAAATTCTCGTTGGACTTGAGCTGAGGATAATTCTCGGCGATGGCGAGTAAGCGGCCGAGCGGCGCCGTGAGGGCGGCGTTGGCCTGCGCCATCTGTTGCAGGTTCCCGCCCTGCACTGCGCCGGCGAGTTTGGCGCGGGCCTCGGCGACCTCGCCGAAGATGGTCTGCTCCTGTTTGGCGTACCCCTTCACTGTTTCGACCAGATTGGGCACCAGATCGGCGCGCCGCTGCAGTTGGACCTTGATCTGCGATCCCGCGGCGTTTACCTGCTCGTCATACGTCTGAATCGTGTTGTACCCACAGCCGGTGACGAGCATCAGACCGGCGATCACGGAAAAGAGCCTCGAAGCGCGCACGGAGATCCTCTCTCTATGTAAGACTGTTCACATATTCGACAGTGCGAGCGAGCGCCGTCAGGTATGCTGGCGCGAGGCGCTCGCCGTTGCCCGATCGACGCACCAGCGGCTCGAGCTCAGCGGCCGGAAAGCCGACAAGCGCCGCGGCCTCCTTGACCACCGCCTCCGCCGGGCCCGGCACGGGCCGACCGGCGACGCGCAGCACGGTGCGGAGCATCGTGAAAAACCCGCCGGAGCTTCCTACGATCGCGCGGGACAGCTGTTTCGGCTGGTCGCGTAGGCCGGCATACGCCTGGCGCAGCCGCACGAGCTTTTCCATCAGCTCGCGCTCGAGCTGCCGGCGTACGTCCGCGCGCTCGATCCTGATCTCGGACCAGGGGTCGCGACCCGCGAGCAAGCGGTGGTGCTGGCGGATGTCCTCGTACTCGATCGCAAACACGTCGCCGGACGCCCGCCATTCGCGCTCGGTGAAGATCAGCGGTGCCAGGTGCCCGGCCCGGCGCCACTCCCGCAGCACCGGCGCAAGGGCCGCGAACAAGGTGTCGTCCGCGGCGTCACAAATGAGCAGGGTATTCACGTCCGAGCGCTCGGGAACGTGGGTCCCGCGGGCCACGGACCCGTACAAGATGAGCGAGATCAGCCGCGGGCCGAGGGCGCGCGCGACCGCGTCGCCAAAGGTGTCGATCGTCAGCTTGGCCATGGACTAGAAGCGCCCTCCCGCGCCACCACCCGAGAACCCTCCACCCCCGCCGAAGCCCCCGAACCCCCCACCCCCGCCACCACTCCATCCTCCGCCAAACCCACCACCGCCCCAACCGCCACTGCGGCCTCCCCCAAAACCACCCAGGTAGAACGGTAGCAGGAGAATCCTGCCGCGGCTCAGCATGATCAGGAGGATCACGGCGGCGATGATCCATCCGACCGGTATGGGGAGGCCCGGCGCGGGCTCGGGCGCCGATGGCGTCCCCCCGGACAAGGTTACACCGAACTCGCGCGCAAACGCACCAGCCACGAGGCCCGCGGCCCGCTCCATCGCCGTGGAATAGTCCTCGCGCGACAAGTCGGGCATTACCGCATCCCTAATCCGGCCAGCCGCCGCGTCGGTCAGGAACCCCTCCGCTCCCTTGCCGGTCGCGATGAAAAAGGAGCCCGTCCCGGGGCGGTGGTTTTTGCGGGGGACCATCAGGACGATCACGCCGAGGTTGTGCGCGGGATCTCCTGGGGAGCCCCCCGGACCCACTTTCCAGGCGCGCCCGATCTGCAGCGCCACGTCGCTCGCGGACCGATCGCCGATGTCGGCCAGGGTGACTACGACGATCTCACCGCGCGTTTTCTCACGCACCTCCGCTACGACGCCTTCGATGCGCGTGACGGCGGCAGGATCGAGCACGCCCGCGAAGTCGTTGACGTAGCCTTTGGGGGCCGGAAGGCCGATCTGGAAGAACGCGATGAGGGCGGCGAGAGGCATGGCGGCTGAATACTACGCAGGACAGGAGTTTAGGTGTCGCCTCGACCAACATCGGACGTTCACATATGGAACGCGCTTGCTTGACCACGTCCCGGCGATGCGGCAAGCTTCGATCGTCCCGGCCGCGAGGCGCTCTTGGGCGGCAGGTCCACCGGCTTTGTCGCACTTTCCGTCACGCTCTCACTCTCGTGCGCCGTACACGCAACCCGAAATGTGCCGGGGAATGACGGCGATCGCATCTTCATTACGGCCGATCAAATCGCGCACTCCGGGAGCGCCACGGCGTGGGAGGCGCTCAGGAAGCTCGTGCCACAGCTGACCTACGGCGAAAAGAAGAGCGGTCAGCCCTCCAGGCTCGAACGCCGGGGCCAATCGAGCCTTCTGTTGAACGATGCGCCGCTGGTGTTCCTTGACGGCGTACGCATGCCGGACTTTCGCAACCTCCAGCAGCTTTCCGCATCCACGATCGAGAGCATCGAAGTCTTGAACGGCATCGATGGGACCACGTACTACGGATCTAATGCCGTGAGCGGCGTCATCCTGATCCGCACGAAGAACGGATCCACCTGAAAGAGAACGGGGGGATCGACGGCGATCCCCCCTTATTTCACTCTCCCCGCGACAGTTCTACGGGTTTCGATCGAGGCACTGCTGGAAGTTCGGGTTGTTCTGCTCGTCGATCGGAACCGGGAAGTTTACGTCGGTGGCGTAGACCAATCCCTGTTTGAAATAGTTGCCCGTCGGGAATACCGATGACGCGGGACGCCCGTACTGCCGGATCAGCCGTCTCAGATCGGAGAGCCGGTGCGCCGTGAGCCACAGCCACCGCGCGCGCTCGGCGAACAGCGTATCCACCGGGTCCCCCGTGCCGCTGAGGGCCGCCATCGCCGCCACCGGAGTGGGCGTCGTGGCTGGACTCGAGGGCACCCCCGCCAGGATATAACTCGGCGGCGCCGCCCGCAGGGCATTCAAGATCGCGTACATCCCGGTTGCGTCGCCTGAATCCAATGCAGCCTCTGCTTGAATCAGACGTGCTTCCAGACCGGTGGCGACGGTGACCGAGGCCTTTTCGTCGAAGTACCGCAACTGGTCCATCTGCGGTGTATTGTTGTCGAACCCGACACCACCAGGACCCGCCGGCCGATAAATCGGCGTCCTCGGGTCGGCGACGGAGATATAGGGGAACCCGTTCGTCCCCTCCTTGTCCGCCATGCCGTACCGTTTGAAGGTGAACGTGCCCTTGAATACGCCGTTGTTCTGCCGCGTGGTATTGAGGTCATGCGTCACCACGTACGAAAAGGTCGTGGCAACCGGCGCGGCGGCCGCGGCAGCGGCGGTGTACTGGCCCAAGTCGAGGTAGGCACGCGCGAGACCCACGCTCGGCAGACTCATGGCATTCTTCCGCGCCGCGACCTTCGGCACGCGAGCAGCCGCCGTTGCGCCGCTGGTATCGAGCGCCGCGGCCGCCGCCAGACTCTGGGTGAACCGATTGATCGCCGTATCCAGCAGCTGCGCCGTCGTGAGCGGTGTGCCGAAGGTAAAGGAGCCGTCGGAGTTCAGGTTGCTCACCGGAATGCCGGAGCAATAGTTCTCCGCAAACATCACGTAGGCGAAGCCCGCAAGGCCCAGCATCTCGGAGAGCCCGGCGTCCTTCGTGGTGTCCGGCGACAGTTTTCGGAACGTTGCTGCCGCGACCTCCGTCGACCGCCGAGCCTTGGACAGATTGCGGAATACGTTCGCCATCGTCCCGCCATTGATCTCGACGAAACGACGATCGACGTTGATGCGGTCCGGGAACGTCTCGGTATTGATCAGCTCGTCGGAGAGGAGGCCAGATGTGAGAATCTGCCCCTCCGTAGTGCCGGACGAGCCTTGCGCTCCTGACGCGCTGTAGCTCAGCGTGAAATCACCGATGGCACCGGCGCGAATCGTCGGCAGCGCGGCCGCTCCCTGAAGATTGCCCGGTTGAATGATGTCCGGCTGTGTGACGTCAAGCGTGTGGCACGCCAGGACCACCAGGGCGAAGGCCGCGGACACGGCAATGGCCCTGCCGAGGCGAGCCCGTTGCAGCAGATGAGTCGTCATGGCTCGATCCTCGGTTAGAAGGTGATGTCCAGACGCGCCAGGAAATACCGTACCGGCGGCTGCGTGAGGAAATCGGCGGTGGTGAAGTTGTTCTGGCCCGCCTCGTTCAGCTCAGGGTCGAACCCCTTGTAATTCGTCCACGTCGCCAGGTTACGGCCCGAGAGCGTCAGTCGCATCGCACTGCCACCGATCTTCTTTGCCCATTCGTCTGGTGCGTACAAGCTCACCGAGACCTCGCGCAGCTTCACGAAGCCGCCGTCCTGGATATACCCGGCCTGGGTGGCGTAAAATGCGTTTGCCACCGCCGCCGCCTGATCCGCCAGCGATGCCTTCGGATCGTTGACCCCTTGGCAGTTCAAGACACCACACCGGAATTGTTCCGTGCTGTTGAACAGCTTGTTGCCGAACCGGCCGTCGAGCAGGCCGTAGAGTGAGACCCGGTGCCCGATATTGAGCTCGGTGCTGATCGTCCCGCCATGGTCTGGGAAGGGACTGCCGAGGAATACCGGTTGCGTCCCCGGCGTCACCTCAGCCTTGGAGAGGAGCCCATCGCCGTTGGCGTCATTGTAGGTATAGGGCACCATGAAGTAGCTGCCCGCGGGGTATCCGGCCTGGAAGCGCTGCGAGAACCCACCCAGGCCGAAGATGATCGGCGAGATGCCGGGCCCGAGGTCGAGGACCCGGTTCTTGTTACCCCACGCTGTGGCGGTGATGCTCCAGTCCAGGTTCGGCCGGTTCAGGACCTGCGCCGTCGCGAGGATCTCCACCCCTTTGTTGCTCACGCTGCCGATGTTTTCGAATTCGGCGAGGCTGGTACCCAGGGTGGGGGCGAGCCGGCGCGCAATCAACGCGTCGTGTGAGGTCTTGCCGTAGTACGTGAACTCGAAATGGAGCGCACGTGCCAGGGCGTCGGCGTCGAAGCCGAGCTCCACCTCATTCGTCCGTTCAGGCTTGAGCCGGTTGTTGCCGAGTGTATCGCCCTGGGTGATGCCCGGTTGGTCGGCGCCCGATACGGTCACCGCTTGCGCCAGGTAGAACTGCAGGGCATCGATCGGGCCAGGGTGTAATCCCGACTCACCCCACGCACCGCGCAGCCGGAGGGAGTTGAGCCAGTCGATCCGCGGGAAGAACGGCTCTTCCGACATGACCCACGACGCGGAGAACTTCGGATAATAGATGTTCTTGAATTGAGAGCCGAACGCGGAACTGTTGTCGTTGCGGACAGCCGCCGTAAAGAAGAGGCGCTCGTGAACGCCGACCCGCTCCTCGGCGAAACGCCCGTAGGTCACGAATTCCTGATTGGTTTCACTGTCCGAGGGGATCACGATGCCCGTGAGCGAGTTCGTGCCGGCGGCGAGTTGCTGCCCGCTCGCCAGGATGCCGTGAAACCGGTCGTGAAAGTACTGCAGACCGACGGTCGTTGCCGACGAGACATCGGGATTGAGCAGGAAGGATCCCGTCAGACTCGCGTTGGCCGTCCAGTTGTAGATCTGGAACGGGTCGGCGTTGCGGCTTCCTTTGAGCGCCTGCGCGCTGATGACGATGTTGCCCGGAAAGATCGTGTTTTGGTCGTAGCGGCTCGTGAAGTCGGTGCCGGCAACGACCCGCGCCTCGAGGAAGGGCCAGGGCCGGTAGTTCGTCTCGACGCTGCCGGTGAAACGGTCGATGTCCTGAAGCGACCGGATCGAGTAGCTCTGCGCCGGGGTGAGGAATCCGTATCCCTTATTGATGGTATCCGCGCGGCCGAGCAGGCCGCTCGACACCACGCCGAATGAATTGTTGTCGTTCTGCGGCAGCTGCAGGCGGCCGTTGGTGTAACCGGCGGATGCATTTAGCACCAGGTTGTCGCGAGCCTGGTTATGAACATTGGCCCGCAGGCTCACCTCACGGACGTTGCTGGTCTGGTAGACGCCCAGCTCCTTGGAGTAGTCGCCGGCGACGTAGAAGGTCGTTTGATCGTTGCCGCCTGACGCCGAGACACCGTACTGCTGCCGGCTTCCGGTGCGGAACGGGCTGTTCGTCACGAGAGGATTGAATGTGAGCAGCTCGACTTGCGAGCACGTGCCCGCGGCGATTGACGAGAGGAGGCATTGCTTCGCAGAATCGACCGGTGCCCGCAGCGACTTATAGTTCGTGGGCCAGTTGGTCTCGTCGTGGATGCTTCCGCCCTCGCTGAAGACCTCCCACTTGGTCTTGCCCGGGTGGCCGCGCTTGGTCTTGTAGACGATGACCCCGTTCGCCGCGTCCGTACCGTACAGCACGGCGGCCGAAGGACCCTTGACCACTTCGATCGACTCGATGTCGTCGGGATTGAGGTCGTTGATCCGGGACGGCACCTGGCCACCGACGCCGATCGAGTTCGAGCTGGCCCCGTTTTCGACCCGGATACCGTCGACGATGATCACCGGCTCGTTGGACAGGGACACGCTGTTCGATCCGCGAATGCGGATGCGAGCGCCCGTGCCGGACGTGCCACCACCCGGTTGCACAAGGAGACCGGGCGTGCGCGAGTTCAGGAGATCCGCGGCGTTCGTCACGGGAGCCTGGGACACGACTTTCGCGGCGTCGATCTGCGCGACGGCGTTGCCTTGCTCGCGAACCTGCTGAGCACCCGTCGCCGTCACGACGACTTCATCCAGGGCAATGGCGCTGGCGGTGAGCGCGATATCGGCCGGCGTCGCTTGATCGGCGGCAACCGTGACCTTCTTGGCCGCGGTGGCGTACCCGATCATCCGGACTCGTACTTCCACTTCCCCGGCTGGAACCCTATCCAGCACAAACGCGCCCTTCTGGTCTGTGAACACCCGCCGCGTACTGCCGGCGAGGTACACCTGGGCGCCGACCACGGGACGTTGATTCGCCTGGTCGACGACGGTCCCGCTCACGGTGCCTTGCTGTGCCACGACGGCGCTTGTGGTTGCGATGACGAGCCCCACGAGCACGCCGGCCGCGCGCAGCAGGCGCAACGAAGAGTTACCCATAGCAGTGTGTCCCCTCATGCCAGAGGTTGTTGTAATGAAGCGTCGATGAGTTGCGGAACGCCGCGCGAGCTACCCGCTACATCGAGCGCGAGGGGACTCGGGCATGACAGAACACGGGAGGAACAAAGCGCACAAAGGACGGCACATAGTCCCACCTCCTGGAACCAGGTTGGACGGCAAACGGCAACCCGTGACCAGTTGGGGGTCGTGACGCGCCCGACGGACCAGAGGGAAGCAGCGGGCGCTTGACGGCCCTGCGGTCAGTCGCGGGCTAACGTGTCCCGCCTCGGATGACGTCGCAAGTGAATAGTTGCAAAATGCAACTGACCTACAGCGTCAGGGATTTGTCATGACGGCGAGGCTTGACGGTCTCAAAATGAGCACCGAGGTTACCTCGAGTAGGCTCCTCGAACGAAACGAGGCCTCATGACGGGTTTCTACGGATCTCTTGCGGTCGTCCTGCTGGTCGGCTGCGGGCCGAGCTTGCACCACGGCGGGAGCGCCCAACAGGCCGGGACGTATCTCATTACCGCCGAGCAGATCGAGAGGTCCGGCGCACATACGGCGTGGGAGGCGCTCAAACAGAACGCGCCGATGCTCACGCTGCGCGACGATCGAAACGGTCGGCCAGCGAGCATGGGTCGGCGCGGCCGGTCCAGTTTCCTGTTGGATGAAGCGCCGATGATCATGCTCGACGGCGTGCGCGTCCCCGATTTCCACGCGCTCGACTCCATCGTGGCCCAATCGATTCTCACCATCATCATTTACGATGGCGTCGAGGGCACGACCTACTACGGCACGGACGCCGTGAGCGGGGTCGTCGTGATCCGCACGAAGGACGGGCGACCCTCCTGACCAAGCAACAGGGAGGGAGCAACATCGCTCCCTCCCTGTCACACCCTGCAACAGCGAATCGTTACGGATTGCGATCCAAGCACGCCGAGAAGTTGGGGTTCTGCTTCTCGGTGATCGGGATCGGGAAGTTCACGTCGATCCCGTAGTTCGCGAAGTTCACCTTGAAGTACGGTCCCGTCGGGAACACGCTGTTCGCGGCCCGGCCATACCCACCCTGGGCCAATGGCCGGACGAGCCGGCGCATGTCTCCCAAGCGATGGGCGGTGAGCCACAACCACCGCGCCCGCTCCGCGAACAACAGGTTCACCGCCCCACCCGCCGCGGTGATATTGCTAACGGTGAGGCTGTCCAAGTGTCCGACCGGTGCCGTCGTGGGGTCGGCTGGGTTGAACGGGCTCGGATCGAAGTACGGCCGGCTCGCCGTGTTGGTCCGCGGATCGTTCAACTGGGCGAGGAACTGCCCACCTGCCAGAGTATCGCCAGCCTGGAGCGCCGCCTCGGCCTGAATCAGCCTCGCCTCCACGCCGGTCGCCACGGTGATCGTGGTCTTGCGGCTCCCGTACCGTTGCTGCGTCCACAGCTCCGTCGAGTTATCGAACCCGGTGATGCCGGGATCGATCCACGTCGTTCGCGGATCGGCGACGGACCGGAAGGGAAATCCATTGACCCCTTCCGAGTCAGCCACGGCGTACCGCTGATCCGGGAAGTTGCCGTTGAACACCCCGTTGTTTTCCCGATCGGTATTCTCCGAATGCTCCTGGACATAAGAGAAGGTCGTCAGGACGCCGCTGGCCAGTGCGCCGGCCGCCGCGAACCCGCCGCTGTCCAGTAACGCCCGGGCCTTCTCGAGGGTTGCAAACGCGATCATGTCCGCGTCGGTGGTCGTCGCCAAGGCCGCATTGAACCGGGCGATGGCGGTGTCGAGCATCTGATGCGTCGTTTGCGGCGTTCCGTACGTGATGGAGCCGTCCGCATTGAGATGGCTCACCGGCACGCCGGAGCACCACGTCTCCGCAAAGAAGAGGTACGTCATGCCCGCCAGGTTGAGCACCTCCGCGTGACCCGGGTCAGTCGGCGCGAACTGCGCGTACTGCGCCGCGGCTTTCTCGGCGGAGTTGCGGGCCTGGTGCATACGGCGGAACCAGAGATCCACGTCCGCGTTCGTCACCTGAATCGTCCGCGCATCGACTTCGATGCGCGTCGGGAACGTCTCGGAGTTGATCCATTCGTCGCCCAGCAGACCGCCGTACATAATCACGCCTTCGGTCCCGCCCGACCCATCGGGGTGATCGCCGGTATAGGCGATGCTGAAGTCGCCGAGCACACCCGCCTTGACGGTGGCCAGAGACGCCGAGTCACCCAATTGGCCGGGTTGAACGATATCGGGAATGCTGACGTGGAGCGGGTCGTTGCAGCCGCTCAGCGGCGCTAGCGACGCGAGCCCGACGATCGCGAGCAGCTTGTATGTGTTCGTCATGGTATGATCCTCGGGCTCAGAAGGTCACGTTGACGCGGCCGAAGAACTGCCGCACAGGAGGCTGCGTCAAGAAATCGGCCTGGCTGAAATTGAACTGGCCGATGTCGTTGACCTCGGGATCCGCACCGCGGTACTTGGTCCAGGTGATCAGGTTGCGCCCGGTGGCCGTGAAGCTCAGTGAGCTCGCCCCGAAGCGCGCTGCCCACGACGCCGGAGCCGTGTAGGTCAAGGAGACCTCCCGCAGCTTGACAAACCCGGCATCCTGGTAGAACCCCGTCTCCACCGCGGGCGCGGTGATCGCCGCGGCCTGATCGGCGAGCGACGACCCGGGCACCCGTGCGCCCGCGCAGATGCCGAAGATGCAACGGAACGATTCGGTGGAGTTGTCTAGCTTGTTGCCCCACCGTCCGTCGAACTGCGCGAACAGCCTCCAGTGGGAGAGGAAATCCACTTCGGTGGACCAGGAGGCGCCGTGCGTAGGCACCGACGAGCCCTGGAACGTGTCCGAATCGCCGAACGTGATCTCCGAGGGCGCGATGAGTCCGTCGCCGTTCAGGTCCTGGTACGTGTAGGGCGTCCCCCAGTAGCCCCCGGCCGGATACCCGACCTGGTTGCGCTGCGTGGCGCCCCCGAGCCCGAAGATGATCGGCGTGTTGTTGGCGTCCGTCTTGAGCACCCGATTCTTGTTCCCCCAGGCGCTGGCGGTGATGCTCCACTGGAAGTCCGGGCGCCGGATCAATTGGGCGGTCAAGAGCAGCTCGTAGCCCTTGTTGCTCACCTCGCCGAGGTTGTCGAACCGTGTGAAGCTCTCGCCGACCGACGGCGCCACCTGCACCGCGATGAGCCCGTCCTTCGAGTCCTTGTCGTAGTACGTGGCCTCGAAGTGGAGCCGCTGATTGATCAAGTCGGCGTCAAACCCGGTTTCGAACTCGTGGGTTTGCTCGGGCTTCAGGTTGGCGTTCCCCGCCCCGCCGATCGTGATGGCCGGTACGTCGGTCCCGTTCGCGGCAACCGCGACCGGATGGTAGTAATGCAGGGCATCGAGGGTGCCCGGGGCGCGGCCGGATTTGCCCCACGCCGCGCGGACCCGGAGGCTGTTCAGCCAATCCATCCGTGGGAAGAACGGCTCCTCCGAAAGCACCCACGAGCCCGAGAACTTGGGGTAGAGGATGTTGCTGAAATTCGTCCCGAAGGACGAGTTCTTGTCCGCCCGGACCGCGCCGGTGAGGTACAATCGGTCGCGAATCCCGACCAACTCCTCGACATAGCCGCCGAGCGTGACGAACGGCGACGTGGTGTCGCCGACCGAAGGCACGACCACACCGCCGAGCGCGCTCGTCCCGGCGACCACCTTGCGCCCGGCCGCCTGCACCTGCTCGAAGGTGTTCTTGAAGTACTGCAGGCCGACCGTGGTATTGGAGGTGACCGCGGACGAGAGACGGAACGACGCCTTCGTGGAGAAGGTCGCCGTGTAGGCGAAGAGCTGCGCTCGGTTGGAGTTGGCGTTGCCGTCCAGCCGGTTCTGGTCGAGCGGGATCACCCCGGGCGGCGTAAGCTGGTTGTCCGCCTGATTCGTCGCGTCGTAGCCGACCGTGCCGATCATGGTCAGGAAGCTCGACGGCCGGAAGTTGATGTTCACACCACCTGTGAACCGCTCGATATTCTGCGCCACCGAGATCAGGAACGCCTGCTGTGGCGTGAGGAAGCGATACCCGCCGTTTGGATTCGAGACGCCGGCGAACGGAGCCACTGTATCGAAGGGGTAGCCGAGCAGGCCGCTCGCGACGATTCCCTGATCGTTGTTGTCGTTCTGCGGCAGGTTCAGCTGGCTCGACACGTACCCGACGTTCACGGCGATGTCCATCAGCCGGCTGACCTGGTTCGTGAAATTCGCCCGAAGGTTCGTCTTCCTCAGGTCGTTCGACTGAAACACACCACGCTCGCGCTGGAAGTCGCCCGACAGGTAGAACGTGGTGATGTCGTTGCCGCCCGAGGCGCTCAGCCCGTAGTCCTGGTGGACCCCGGTGCGGAACGGCGTATTCTGGAGGAGCGGGTTGAAGCTGTCGACGCCGACGATCGTGCAGATCCCCTGCGCTTCTGACGAGAGCCGGCACGATGTGCCGGCGGCCCGCCTCGAGAAGAAGTTCGCCGGCCAGTCGCCCTTGTCGTTCAGGGCGCCGCCTTCAGCGTAGGCGCTCCACTTGGTGGGGCCGGGCCGCCCGCGCTTCGTCCGAATCTGGATGACGCCGTTCGCCGCGTCGGTGCCGTACAGCGCCGCTGCGGACGGTCCCTTGACCACCTCGATCGACTCGATGTCGTCCGGGTTCAGGTCGTTCAAGCGCGACGGCGCCTGTCCGCCGGTGAAGTTCTCCAGGCTCCCCGCCTGCGGCGTGTTGTCGATGCGGACGCCGTCCACCACGACAATCGGCTCGTTGCGCAGCGAGAGGCTCGTCGCGCCACGGATGCGGATGCGCGAGCCCGTCCCGGTCGTCCCACCACTCTGCATCACTTCGACGCCCGGGATGCGGGAGTTCAAGAGATCCGACGCGTTTTGAGGCGCGGCCTCCTGGTTGATCTTCGCGGCGTCGATCGAGCCCACGTTGTTGCCGAGCTCGCGCTTGATCTGCTCCTCGCCGGTGGCCGACACCACGATGGCGTCGAGGGGCACCGCCGCCGCAGTGAGTGCGAAGTCAGCCGTCGCCACCTCACCGGCCGCCACACTGACGGACATCGTCCCGGTGGCGAAGCCGATGATTCGCACCTGCACCGAATACTGGCCGGCCGGCACCTTGATGATCGTAAAGTGCCCGTCACGGCCCGTGCGCGCCTGGAGGCTCGTGCCGGTGATCAGCACCTGCGCTCCCACGACCGGTTGTTGGTTGGATTTGTCCGTCACTTGCCCAGCCACCGTGCCTTGCTGGGCCTGCACCGGCCCGGCGAACAGCGCTGCGACCAGGACGAACGCGGTCGCGATGCCGGGCAGCTGGCGAATGCGATGTAGGTTCATTTGCCGATGTCCTCATTCAAGGGTCTCTGAACGAGATGCCGCCGGTCGGGGCACACGCTGCGGCGCCCGCGGAACGGCGCGGTCACTTGATGGAGCTGCAAGTCCGGCAGGCCAGGACTGACGGCCTACCGGCGACTACATCTGCATCGCGCTCCGAGTGAGACGGCGGGCGGGGAATATCGACGACGATCGGACCGAATGTGGCGCATATGCGACGCTCCTCAGCGTTGGGTAGAGTGGGACGGTCCCGCTAAAGTGCGGCGGCGGACGCAGAGTCGCAAGCAGAGCCGTGTTCCACTTCGCAACACCATGGAGGGAAAGGGGATGCGACGGTGTTAGGGAATTGTCATGGTGGAAGCGGCCGTCCCTTCCATGCCTCTCTTGTGAGCGCTAGGTTCGGCCCCATGTCCCCCGCGGCCCGTGCTCGCATGCTGCGGCTCGAGACGGCGCTCGTTTTTGTCCTGCTCGCCGCTCCAGCCTGCTTCGTGTTCAACCGGGGAAACAAGTCCGTCGACCAGTCCGTCGCGAACAACGTCCCCGAGAGCGAAATCGCGCTCAACGTGACCAATCACAACTATCTGGACGTGGTCGTGTACGTGTTGCACGACGGGCAGCGGACCCGCGTCGGAACGGCGAGTGGGTCGTCGTCCTCCCTGTTCTTCCTGCCGCCCCGCCTGATCGGCCAGGGGCGTGAGATCCGGTTGTATGGAGACGCCATCGGCAACGATGACTACGCCGTCACGGACATCCTCGTCGTGCAGCGGGGGCAGTACATAGAATGGACGCTCGAGACGGATTTGCGCCGCTCGAGCGTCGGGGTGTTCTGAAGAAGCGGTTCCTGCCGTTACTGCTTCGGGGGTCGGCCTCCGCCGGGGTTCGGCGTCGTGCCACCGCCAAGCAGGCTGAAGGCGAGGGTGGTGGCCACGAGCCCCCCTGCGCCCACACCGGCTAAGAGGATACTCCGGCCTCTCGCCAAGCGCCGGACATCGAGCGAGGCGACCGCGTTGTCGGGAACGGCGACGGTCTCACCCGACCACGGGAGCGCGAAGCCTTGCTTGGTTTCGATCGATGAGACCGAGATCAACATCCCGCGCTCGTCGTTGCTGAGGTAGCGCCCGCGTACGACGAACGCGGCCGGCCCGAGCGAACGGGCCAACTCATCTGAGCCCGCGTCGGTGAGGGTCACGGCGAGATACGTGCCGGGTTCGGGACTGGGCGTCGTGAGCGGGCTGTAGTTGTAGCATCCGGCCCCCCCCCCCGTCAGACAGAGCACTCCGATCAGACTCAAAGTACGCATGGGCAACCTTCCAGGATCATGAGACCGAGTCATACCCCAGGGCGTTCGCGCCGTTCAGCTCAGCGGGGCGCTGGCGGACCACCGACGCCGCCAGGCGTCGTACCGCTCGCGCCCGGCCCGAACGCCGCGTAGGCCGCGAAAAAACCCACCAACGACGCACCGGCGAGAAGAGCGGTCTTCCCGTTGGCCGCGTGGCGCTCCTCCAGCGAGCGCACGAATTGCCCCGGCACCTCGACGGATTCGCCTTTCCACTCGAGAATATCGCCCCGACGGCTCTCGACCGCCGCGACCGACACGATCAAGCCCCGGTCCGTGGCGCTCAGGAAGCGACCCCGAATGATGAGGATGTTGGGACCGATGTACTGGGCTAACTCCTCGGACCCATCGTCGGTGAGCGTGACGGCTACATACGTCGACGGCGCAAGCTGCGACCGGCGGAGCGGCGTGTAATTGTAGCACTCGGTCGCGAGCAACAGCGTCGCGGTCAGCCAGACGATGCGTGAAGCGTTCATGCCGCTCCTCCACCGGGCCCGAAGCATGCGGGGGCGTGGATCCTGACGGCGGATCCACGCCCCCCAATCATACTGCAAAACGAAACGTTGCGCACGTCCCGCCGTGCCGGCTCTTACGGCAGATTATCACTCCCCTGGCATGCGTGGACGTCCCCGGCATTCCGGAAGCCGTGCGTCGCAAGCTGCGTGCTCGCATCCGGAACGTTCGTGTTCACGTTCCGCTCATTCTGCGGGTAGTACAGCCGCCCGGGGACATGGGTAAAGTTGAACGAATTCGTCGACGGCGTGAGGGCCGGGATGCACGTCCGCCGGTAGTCACTGATCGACTCCATGTTCTGGAACGAGGACACCCACTTCTCCAACATGATGGAGTCGAGCAGCGCCGCGCCCACGATACCCACGAGCGGCGTCGAGATCGGCGCCCCTACCGTGGCCCGCGCGTTGTTCAAGTGTGTGAGCGCCAACGCATCGTTCCCCGTCTGGTTATAGGCCTCGGCGAGGATCAGCTCGTTCTCCACGTAGGTGACGTACGGCACCCGTGCGTCCGCGTGGAAGCGCGGTGGCAGACACAGGAAGTTCGAGATCGAGTCTGCCGGGACGGCCGTGTTGAAGTCGTCGCCGCCATAGCCGCCGCCCTTGTTGGGGCAGAAGTATTGCGCGCGTCGCGGATCGCCACGGGCATTCATGTAGTCCGTCATCGCCTTCCCGGCTTCGAGGTCCGACCCGAACCCGGAGCTGGTCTGGAACTGCGCCCACATGTTCCGCTCCGACGTGGCCGTGGAGTGGAACGAGCGGAAATCACTCGCCCCGCTCGCGTCACTGATCCCATTCGTCGCGGCGGTGATGGCGTTGTTGTATGCCGCCGCGCCGAGCGACTCCGCGGTTTCGATGTAGTAACGGGCCTTAAGCGTCCAGGCCACTTTTATCCACTTGTGCCTGAAGGCCGTGTCGACCCCGAACACGAGATCCGCAACGCCCGGCCCTGCGCCCGAGCCGTTGGTGAGCTCGGCGATCGCATCCGTGAGGACCGTCTGCAGGTTTCCGAGAATCACGAACCGGTTGTCCAGCGCCGGCGACGTGTTACTCGAGATCGCCTGGCTGTATGGGATATCGCCCCACATAGCCGACGCGGTGCCCATGGTGAAGGCTTCCCAGATCTTTGCGATCCCGAGCCAGCTCGAGTCGCCAGTGGCCGCAGCGTCGGCCTCGACTTGCTTGATGTCCACCAGACCGCCGCCGTCGTACACCGAAATCCAGTCGCCACCATTGGCGGCGATATTCGATCCTTCGCCGAAATTATACTGGGCCGCGTTCTGCACGAAGCGGCCGTTGGTCGCCGAGCAGGCCTGCACCCACTGGCACATCATCATCGCGACCGTGCCCTCCTCGAAGGCAAACTGCCCTGCCTGCACGCCGACGAACAGCTGCTGAATCGACGCCGCCGTGGGCAGGTTCGGGTTCGTGGACAGCTTGTCCCCGGTCAGGAATGTGTCACAGCCCGCCGTCCCGAGGAGCAGCCCCAGATACGCGAGCGCGACGTATGTCTTGCGATACATAGGTCGGGTCTCCTCGGGGTTAGTGGTTCAAGGTGACCGAGAACACGAACGAGCGTGTCTGCGGATTGTTGAAGTAGTCCACGCCACCGGCGCCGGCGTTACCAGAAATCGATCCGCCGAGGTTCGTCTCGGGATCGTAGCCGGTGTAGTTCGTCCACGTCTTCAGGTTGCGGCCGCTGACGCGGAGGTCGATGCTCGAGAAGCCGAGGGAGCGCTGCACCCAGGGCGCATCGAGCGTGTAGCTGACCGAGACCTCGCGGAGCTTCACGAAGCCCGCATCCTCGATGCACGGCTCGTCGATCCCGACGAACGGGCAAGCCGCCACATTCCGGTACCAGTACTCACCGATCCCAACCGCCGTCCCCGCCCCCGGTCCGGCCACGGGGCCGTCAAACCAGCCACCCTGTCCGAACGTCTTGGAATTGCCGGTGCAGGAAGCGGGGTCGTTGCGATTAGTGCAGACGGCCCGCTGCGCCGTCTCCCCGTGCGTCCCGTAGCTCCACAGAGCACCCTTCGGGCCGTTCCAGATCTGCCCGCCGTTCCGGATGTCGAGCAAGCCGGAAACCTGCAGCTTGCGGAACCGGAACGACGAACGGACGCTGCCGGTCCAATTGTAGTTCGGGTCCTGCACGACGCGCGGGACCTGATCGCCGATCGGGTATCCGTCGGGTCCGACGTACAGGGCCCCCTTCGGAGCCTTGGCGGTGGCGCACACCTGTCCAAGCGTGGTGTCGGTCGCCGTCGTGCCTGTGACCGGTGTGCCGTCAGGCGAGATGCCGCAGCGCACGAACCCGGTGCCCAGATACACGCCGATCGGCTGGCCGACCATCGCGACCTGATTGTTGAAGTCGCCGATCGAGATGAACTGCTCACCGCCGAGTGAGAGCACTGTGTTCCGGTTCCGGGCCCACTGCAGCCCGACCTCCCACCCATAGTCGGCCTTCTGCAACGGCCGCACGTTGAACGACACTTCCCAGCCGCGGTTCCGCATGGTCGCCGCGTTGGCGCCCTGCTGGAAGAAACCACCAGAGGGGTTGAGCGGCTGCAGCAGGATGATGTCGGACGACTTCTTGTTGTAGTACGTGATGCTGGCGTCCGCCTTGTCCTTGAAGAACCCAAGGTCGAGCCCCGCCTCGAACTCCTTCGAGCGCTCCGGCTTCAGCACCGACGCCGGCCGCAATTCCGACCGCGTCACCAAACCGCCGAGGCCGTTCTGCGTCGGGGTGTTGCCGGTACCCTGCGAGATGCCGCCGACGATGCCGCTCGTGAACGTTTGAGAGGTGAGGTAGGGCTGCGGCTCCTGACCCGCCTCGCCATAGGCCACCCGCGCCTTGCCGTACGACAGCCATGACTGCTCCCCGATGGCCTTGGTGAACTCCCAGGCCGCGCTCCCCTTGGGGAACCAGCTGCGCAGGTTCGACACGCCGAACGTCGAGGAGCCGTCATTACGCAGCGCCGCGATCAGGTGCAGCTGGCTCTTGATGTCGAGCCCCGCCTGCCCGAACCACGACGCGTCGTGAATGACGAACTCCTGGTCGATCGGAATATCCTGCGTCACGGTGTTCGACAGCTTGAACGGCTGCAGCGCGACCAGCGTGCGCCCGACCGTCCCGAGCGACCGCGTGTTCCGGGTGTCGAGGTTCTGCCCCAGCGTGATCGTGCCGCCGAGGTCCGGGTTGATGTTGTAGTTCGCCGTGGCCGTGAGGTTATGATCGATCGAGTAATTCACGATCTTCCCCTCGATCACCCGTCCGGCGGTGCAGGGTGACGCGGAGCTGACCGGGCAGCCTTCGAGCCGCTCGTCCGTCCAGTAATCCGCGCCCAGGGTGTAGTTCACTTTCAGCCACGCCACCGGCAGGTACTCGGCGTTCACGTTTCCGTACACCCGGCCCACCGCCGCCGTATTCTCCTGCTCGAACGCCGTCCAGTACGGATTGTCGAACGTACGATCGTCGAGCAGGGAGCCATCGTTGGGATGCTCGAACCGGTATGAGCGCTGCTGCGGCCCGGCATTGGTCTGCACGACATACGGCAGGTTGTTGAAGTCGGGCGGCGTGCGAAGGTCGCCCAGCTGGATGCCGTTCGTGTTGTTGCCGCGCTGGATGTAGCTCGCGCGGGAATCCGCAAACGATAGGTCCGCTCCGAGCTTGACGTTGTCGATCACCCGGTGCGACCCCTTGAACCGCACTGTCGCGCGTTCGAACCAGTTGTTCGGGCCCACGAACACACCCTGGTCGTGGTTGTAATCGCCCGACAGGTAGAACGTGGTGCGATCATTGCCACCCGACACCGAGAAGCCGTTGTCGAGCGTGTGGCCGATCTTATAGATGTCGTTGGCGTGATCGAAAATCGCGGCCCCCGCCGGAATCGCTGGCCCCCAGGACCGTCCGCAGATACCCGCCCCAGGGACGTCGCACTGCCCGCCCAGCGAGGTATCGGCATGGACGCCCTGCGTACCCAGCCCATAACTGGTCTGCAACGGATACGTGTGGTTGATGTCGTTGAAGGACGTCGACGACCGGAACGTGAAGTGCGTCGGGCCCGAGCGCCCAGACTTGGTCGTGATCAGCACCACACCGGCCGCGGCGCGCGAGCCGTAGATCGCGCTCGCCGACGGGCCTTTCAGAATCTCCACGGACTCGATGTCACTGGGATTGATGTCCGCCGCCCGGTTCGTCGAAACGGTGCCTTCGGTCTGGCCGAACTGAGCCAGCGTGCCCCCGCCGTCGTCCGGTGCGTTGAAGTTCGACGTCGAGTAGGTCGAGTTGTCCGTCGGCACGCCGTCGATGACGAACAGCGGCTGATTGTTGCCCATCAGGGTGCTGATGCCGCGGATATTGATGAAGGAGCCCGCGCCGGGATCCCCCGACTGCTGCAGCACGTTCACGTTGGGCGCCTTCGCGGCGAGCGCTTCCACTATGTTGGTCTCGCTCGCCTTGTCGATCTGATCGGCCGCGACGTTGTTCCGGACGCTGCCGAGCGCGTTGGCCGCCGCGCTCGTCCCCGCGCCCGTCACCACCACCTCGCCCAGCTGCAGCGGGTTGGCCGCGAGCACGAAGTCGTGCGTGACACCGCCCGACGCCAAGGTGACCTGGGCACTCTGCGATTTGTAGCCCAGGCGCCGCGCGACGAGTGTGACCGTCTGCCCCGAGACCCGCGCCCCCGGGATCACGACGGTGAAGCTGCCGTCATCCCGCGTGAGGCCGCCCAGGCCCATGGCTGGGATCGCGACTTCGACCTGCCCGAGGGCCTGGCCGGCATCGCTGGTCACTTTGCCCGTGATGGTTACCGGTTCCTGCGCGGCGAGCAGGGCCGGCAGCGCGAGAAACGCGCTTAGGATGATGGGAACTAACCGACCGCGTGTGAATTGCATGTCGCCTCCGACGGAATAGCGTGACACGCATGACCGGAGCCGCCGGTGTGGCGGTCCGGTGACGACTTCCTACGAACTACAACCAACTGACCGCGTCGCGCGCACGTCGCGATTGCGGTCGACAGCTTCGATTTTCGGTTCGGCAAGAGCACGCGCTCGCACAACGGCTGGGGGGCGCAAGACGCGTGGTGAACGGCCCTAGGTCTCCGGAACGGCACGTAAACACCGCCCGTTACTGCTTCTTATATCACTGTTTACCCAAGTGCGCCAGAGTGACCTTTTGGGGCATATGTTGCATTGTGAAACATTCCGCCGTGGCGCCGATATTCGGGACCGGCTATGGTTGGCCCCAGAAAACCGCATGATCCGCCCGTTTTTCCTCGCCGTCGCGTGGGTCGTCGCCGTGACGGGAGGCACCGCTCAGGGGCCCGACCCGATGGCCGCGCGCTCCAAAGGCCGGCCCGGCGCGCCGATCACGATCTATGAGATGTCGGATTTTCAGTGCCCCTATTGCCGGGCGTTCACCCTGGAGACCATGCCGCAGCTCGAGCGCGAGTACATCGCGACCGGCAAGGTCCGGCTGGTGTACGTGAATCTGCCGCTCGAAAGCGTGCACAAGAACGCCAGGGTCGCCGCCGAGGTGGCCATGTGCGCCGCCGGGCAGGGGCGGTTCTGGCGGATGCACGACCTGCTATTCCATAACCAGGAGCGTTGGGCGGAGCTGCCGGCACCCCTCCCCTACCTCCGCGTGCTCGCGGATTCGGCCGGCCTCGACGGCGCGGCGCTCACGCGCTGCCTCGCCTCGCCCGCCACCGCGGCCCTGGTCCGAGCGGACGCCGAGCGCGCCCGCCGCTCAGGGGCACAAAGCACACCTACCTTCTACATCGAGGGCGGCCTCCTCGAAGGGGCGGCACCGATTACCGCCTTCCGGGCGGTGCTCGACTCGATCTACCAAAGCAAGACGCGAGTCCGGGCGCCTCGATGAGGCGCCCTTCCTTCATATATAGGCTCGGCATGGGGCTCGCGCACCGCGCGCTCCCCTTGGCCGCGCGTTTCGATAAGAAGCTTGCGCGCGGCTTCGAGGCACGCCGTGGGGTGCAGGAGCGCCTCGCTGCCTGGGCTCGAGCAAACCGCGACTCGGCGCGCCCGCTCGTGTGGGTACACGCGCCATCCGTCGGTGAAGGCCTCCAGGCCAAGCCGGTCCTCGAGGCCTTGCGCGCCGAGGCGCCGCACTGGCAGCTCGCCTTCACGTTTTTCTCCCCTTCCGCCGAACGGCTGGCGCGCACGCTCCCGGTGGACGTGGCCGACTACCTGCCGCTCGATCGGGCGGGAGAAGTGACGGCGGCGCTCGGCGCGCTCAAGCCCACCGCGCTTGTGTTCTCGAAGCTCGATGTCTGGCCGGAGCTGACGCTCGCGGCCGCGCGGGCGGGCGTGAAGCTCGGACTCATTTCCGCGACCGTGGCGCCGCACAGCTCGCGACTCCGGTGGCCCGCACGCGGCTGGGCGGAGCCAGCCTATCGTGCGCTGGATCGCATCGGCACGATCAGCGAGGAGGACGGCCGGCGCCTGGAGCACCTAGGCGCGCGGCCCGCGGTGATCGAAGTGACCGGCGATACGCGCTACGACAGCGTGGCCGAGCGCGCGGAGCGCTTCGATCGCACCCGCGATCCCTTCGCGCAGCTCTCCATCGTGCCCGCGGGCACGTTCACGATTGTCGCCGGCTCGACCTGGCCGTCCGACGAAGCGGTGGTACTCCCCGCCTTCGCCGATCTCGTGGCCCAAGTACCGGCCGCCCGCCTGATCCTCGCGCCGCACGAGCCCAATCCCGACCACCTGGCAGGCATCGTCCAGCGCGCGAGCGCGGTGGGCCTACCGCGCCCGGTCCGTCTGTCGCAGATCGAGCATCAGCCGGCGGCGCCGGTCATCGTCGTCGACCGGGTCGGCATCCTCGCGGATCTCTACGCCCTCGGCGCGGTGGCGTTCGTCGGCGGGGGGTACCACCGCGCGGGACTGCATTCGGTGCTCGAGCCCGCGGTGTTCGGCGTACCGGTCACGTTCGGGCCGCACTGGCACATGAGCCGCGACGCGGGGCTCCTGGTGGAGCGCGGCGGTGCCGTGGCACTCGAGACGGATGGGCAGCACCCGTTGCACTCACAGTGGCTGGTCTGGCACCACGACCCGTCGGCGCGCGCCAAGGCGGGGACGGCGGGCAAGCAGCTGGTAAAGGAAGGAAGGGGTGCGGCGGACCGGACGACGGCGCTCGTCAGGAGGTTGGTGGAGGATGGTGGAAGCTAGCTACTTCGGTACGACAACGCCTTCGAACGTCACCGACCTCGGCACCACGATCCCCAACGTCAGCGCGGTCACGAGTAAATCATTCCAGCGGCTCCGCACTTTCACGCGGAGCTTCGTGATGCGCGCTCCCGTGCCGACCTGACTCGCCAGCACGTCCTCGAGGTTTGGCTGCGCCACCCGCACGAGCCCCGCGAGCATATAGGTCGCGTGCTTGGTGACGCGGAACGCCGTGCCGGAATCCGTCTCCTGGGCGGAGCCAGCCATGGAGACCGGGACGCCGAGGTGGGCGGCATCCAGCGTGAGCGCACAGCCGCACAGGGCGAGGGCCAGCGCGAGGACCGACGCCCGCGTCACGAACGAACGGATCACAGAGCTCCTGGAAACAGATGGGGCGCGCCGGGGATTGGCGCGCCCCAAAGGTAGCGGCTTCAGTTCAGGTTGTGAACCAGTCTACATGCCGAGCGGCAAGTGGAGTCCCGCGTGGAGACCCACGCCGAACACGCCCACGTTCCCGCCGGTGACCTTTTCAATTGTCATACGCGAGGTGCACACCCAGCACGCCAAAGCTCAAGTTCGCACCGAAGACGTAACCGAACTTCGTGGTGTTTCCCCCACCGCTCACATTCGTGTACCGGATGCCCGGCGAGAAGTACGGCTCGATGCTGAAGCCAGGCGTGGGCAGGGGGACGCTGATACCGACCGCTCCGATGACGCGGGTTGTCGCCGGGCCATGGGCGGTGGAGTCCGAGCGGGCGGCACCAGCCTGCAGGTTGACCGCGACGGGAAGCAGAGAGCCGCCGATCAACCGGAAGTCCGCGTTGCCGCCGAAACTGGTGATCCCCTTGGTCGCTCCCTCCGGCTTCCAGCTCTCCACGCCGGCCGTGAGCGTGATCGTCGAGAGACCGAGCGATGCCCGGCCGCCCCACGTGTTGCCCTTGCCGTAATCCGTATTCGGCTTGGCGTAGTCACCGCTGATGGTGACGCCGGTGCCGCCCTTGGGGCTATTCCACACCGGCTCGCCGAGCCATTGCGCCGCGGCAGGTGCCGCCAGCAGCGCCGACAATCCCAACCAAATGACCGCACGCTTCATAACCCCTCCGAGTCGGCTATGTAAACCTCCACAACCTCCACCAACCTCCACCAACTTCCCCAGCCTCCTACAGTCAATGCACCCACACCGCGCCGACTGAGACGCCTTCGATGTCGCCCAGGGCGGCGCTCAGGCGAACATCGAACGCGCGGCTCAACCGGAAATCCGATCCCAGGCCGAGGTCGAACCGCACGTGATGCGCCACGTTGTTGCCAGCGATGAGGAACATCGTCGGCTGGGCGTACGGAATGATGCTGACCGTCGAGCCCGGGGGATCGATGCGCCGGCCGAGCGAGAGACCCACGGGAAACAACAGGGTCGAGCCGCCGCTCACGAACCTCCCTCCCGCCCCGACAATGAGCGCGCCGTCGAGCGGGAAGTCCACGTTGTGCGTGATGACCCGCTCCCGCGCCTCCGCACCCACCAGCAAGACCGTACTGCCCGCCCCGGACGGGTTGAAGAACCCGCCCTTGAATCCGATATCGAACTTGCCGCTCGCATACCGGTAGGCGCCCTCGATCGCCGTGCCGCCCCCATCCGGAAAGCTGAGCAGCACGCCGATCTCGGAACGCTGAAAGGCGCGGTACGGCGCGTTGAACGTGGTGGTGCCCGTCGCCTGTGCGTCTGCCACCCGCGCACCGCCCGCGACCGTCATCACCAGCAGCAGCCAAGCGTACCGTTGCACCCTGTCTCCTGTGCGGTCCCGATTATCGCCCACAGGTACCCAGGGGGCGAGGCATCGTTCCGCCCCGACCGCGCGTAGTGAGGCGGCCCGTCCACAGCGTGAACGGGCCGCTCATCGCTGGCGTGACACCGCTCACAGGCCTCAGAAGCGGACGCCACCCGTGATGATGAACGTCTTGCCGCCGCCGACTTCACCGCGGGCCTCGACGAACGGTGTGAGCGAGGAGCCCTTGAGCCTGAACGTCGTGCCGCCGAGCAGGTTCAGGCCGGCCTTTGTATCAGAGGTACTGACGCCGCCCGAAGAAGCGGAGCCGTGCGCGATATTGAGACCGCCACCCGCGTACGGACGAAGTGAGCTGCTCCGCGGAACTGTGAACCGGTAGGCGACGTCGCCGTTGATTTCCCAGTAGTGCACGCTCGACCCGGCCGGCGCACCACTCGGCACGCTAGGGAAGAAGTAGTCGAATGAGACGATGCCATCGAGCGGTGTCTTGGGAAACAGAGACTCCAGGGGGAAGACGCCCCGGCCGCCGATCCCGAAGTCGAAATCGCTACTCCAGTTCAGCTCGACGCCGAACGAGGGCTTCGTGCTGGAGCTGGGGGTGGGGCGCGGGGCCGCACGTCGCTGCGCCGAGGCTTCCGTCGGGGCGAGTGCGACGACGGCAAGAAGCAGCGCACTGCCGAGCAGCTTCCGCATAACGAACCTCCGATGGAAAGGTGACGGGTGACTGGGACCGCTCGGGCGCCGCACATCGCTACAAGCGGCGCCGGCTACAGTCAAGACACTTCTACCCGATCGGCCACGATCCGGACCGCGTCTCCGACCACCTGGAGGAATCCTCCGGACACCTGGAAGCGGCTGGACGCGCTCCCCTGTCGCACCTGCAACACACCCGTCCCGAGCAACGTGAGGAACGGCGCGTGATGCGGCAACACGCCGACCTGGCCGTCGTACGCCGGCGCGACCACCGCGTCGGCGACCCCATCGAATACCGCTCGTTCGGGTGAAACGACGGTGACGTGCATCACTCAGCTCGTGGCCAAGCGCTTGGCCTGCTCCAGCGCCTCGTCGATCCCGCCCACCATGTAGAACGCCTGCTCGGGGAGATGATCGAATTCTCCCGCCACCACGCGCTCGAAGGAGCTGATGGTGTCTTCCAACTTGACGTACTTCCCTTCGAGGCCGGTGAACTGCGTGGCCACGAAGAACGGCTGCGACAGGAACCGCTGCACGCGCCGCGCGCGCGCCACCAGCTGCTTGTCCTCCTCCGACAGCTCGTCCATCCCCAGAATCGCGATGATATCCTGGAGGTCCTTGTACCGCTGCAAAATCCGCTGGACCTCGACCGCGACCTTGTAGTGCCGCTCGCCCAGGTATTGCGCGTCGAGCAGGCGCGACGACGAGGCCAGGGGGTCCATCGCCGGGTAGATCCCGAGCTCGAAGATCTGGCGCGACAGCACGACGGTGGCGTCCAGATGGGAAAACGCGGTCGCGGGCGCGGGATCGGTGAGATCGTCGGCCGGCACGAAGATGGCCTGCACCGACGTGATCGACCCCTTCTTGGTGGACGTGATCCGCTCCTGCAGCTCGCCCATCTCCGTCCCCAGCGTGGGCTGGTACCCCACCGCGGACGGCATCCGGCCCAGCAACGCCGAGACCTCCGAGCCCGCCTGCGTGAACCGGAAGATGTTGTCGATGAACACGAGCACGTCCTGTCCTTCGACATCCCGGAAATACTCGGCCACCGTCAGACCCGAGAGCCCGACGCGCAGCCGCGCGCCGGGCGGCTCGTTCATCTGCCCGTAGATCAGCGCCGTGGACTTGAGAACCCCGCTCTCCTTCATCTCCAAGTAGAGGTCGTTGCCCTCGCGGGTGCGCTCCCCTACGCCACAGAACACCGATCGCCCGCCGTGGCCCAAGGCGACGTTGTGGATCAGCTCCATGATGATCACGGTCTTGCCGACGCCCGCGCCGCCGAACAGACCGATCTTGCCTCCTTTGACGAACGGCGCGATCAGATCGATCACCTTGATCCCGGTCTCGAACACCTCGGTCTTGGGCTCGAGGTCTACGAACTTCGGCGTCTCGCGGTGGATGGGCCACCGCTCCGCGTCGCTCGGAATCGGGTCGCCCTCGTCCACCGGCTCGCCCAGCACGTTGAGAATGCGCCCCAGCGCCGCCTGGCCGACGGGTACCGTGATCGGCTTGCCGGTGTCCAGGACGTCCATGCCGCGCACCACTCCGTCGGTGGAGCTCATCGCCACCGCGCGCACCTGGTTCCGTCCGATGTGCTGTTGCACCTCGGCGGTCAGGTGGATCGGCGGCCCCCCCGGCCCCCCGTTGCCCGGGTAGTCGATCACGAGCGCGTTCAAGAGCTCCGGCAACTGCTCCGGCTCGAACTCCACGTCGAGCACGGGGCCGATGACTTGGACGATTTTGCCGACGTTCTGCTTCGACTCGCCAGCGCGCGTTTGTGCCTTTGCCTGTTTCCGTGTCGCCATCTGAGCTCCTCAGTCGGTTAGACGGTTAGCTGGTTAGACGGCTAGGCGGGGTCCCTAACCGTCTAGCCGCCTAGCCTCAGCCTTTCAACGCTTCCGCTCCGCCCACGATCTCCGCCAGCTCTTGGGTAATCTGCGTTTGACGGGCGCGGTTATACGTGCGCTGCAGAATGTCGAGCATGTCACCAGCATTGTCCGTCGCGCTCTTCATCGCCGTCCGCTGCGCCCCGTAGAACGCCGCGGCGGTCTCAACCAGGGCCCGGTACAGCTGATTGCGAACGTAGAGCGGCAGCAGTTGCTCGAGGATCGCCTCGGCGGACGGTTTGAGAATGTAGTTGACCGACCTCTCCCGACCTTTACCGCCCTCCGCCGACCGGGGTGGCGTCACCGGCAGAATGCGAAGAACCGTGGGGGGGGTGGCCACCGCGCTCTTGAATTGCGGAAACACAACCTCGACCGCGTCCAAAGTTTCCGACTCGAATTGTGCCATCAGCGGAGTGACGACTTCGGCCGCGTGCGTCGCCGTGGGCTTGTCGCCGATATCGGTGCGCTGCGACACGATCGGCCGCTTCGCAAACTTGAAATAGGTGATCCCTTTCTTGCCGATCAGGTGCAGATCGACGGCCGCTCCTTCAGACTCGAGCTGCTCGATACGCCGCCGCCCTTCGCGGATCAGGTTCGCGTTGAACGCACCGCACAAGCCGCGGTTGGACGTGATCACCACGAGCGCAACGCGACGGATGCCACCAGCGGGCTGGCGCAGCAACGGAAACCGTTCGGCGAGCTCGGGGGCGTACAGGTCGCCGATCACCCCCGCGAGGGCCGCGGCGTAGGGCCGCGCGGCCACCACGCGGTCCTGGGCGCGCTTGAGCTTCGACGTGGCCACGAGCTCCATCGTCTTCGTGATCTTGCGCGTGCTCTGGACGGATTTGATCCGCCGGCGGAGCTCCCGGGGCTTGGCCATCAGCGCGCGAGCTGCTTGTAGGCCTCGATCGCCGCCCTGAGCCGGGCCGAGAGCTCGTCGTTCAGCACCTTGCGGGTGCGGATCTCCTCGCCGATCTGGGGGTGCTCGGCAGCCATGAAGTCGTGGAAGCCTTGCTGCCAGTCGTGGATCGACTCCACGGGAACGTCGTCCAACAGCCCGTTCGTCACGGCGAAGATGATCATCACTTGCTGCTCGACCGGCATCGGGTGGTACTGGGGCTGCTTCAACACCTCCACCACGCGTTCACCGCGGGCGAGCTGCTTCTGCGTCGCCTGGTCGAGCTCCGAGCCGAACTGCGCGAACGCCTCGAGCTCTCGGTACTGCGCCAGGTCGAGGCGCAGCCGGCCCGCCACCTGCTTCATCGCCTTGATCTGCGCGTTGCCACCCACGCGGGATACCGAAATGCCCGGGTTGATGGCCGGGCGCACGTTCGAGAAGAACAGGTCGGTCTCGAGAAAGATCTGCCCGTCGGTGATCGAGATGACGTTGGTGGGGATGTAGGCGGACACGTCACCCGCCTGCGTCTCGATCACGGGAAGCGCCGTCAAGGATCCGCCACCCATCTCGTTGGACAGCTTGGCCGCGCGCTCCAGCAGACGGCTGTGCAGGTAGAACACGTCCCCCGGATAGGCCTCGCGGCCGGGCGGACGCCGCAGCACGAGGGACAGCTGGCGATACGCGGCGGCCTGTTTGGAGAGGTCGTCGTACACGCACAGGGTCGGCTTTTTCTCGTCGTACATGAAGTACTCGGCGAGCGCGCACCCCGAGAACGGCGCGACGTACTGCATCGGAGCCGGCTCGGAGGCCGAGGCGACGACCACGATGGTGTAGTCCATGGCGCCGTGCTCTTTGAGGCGCTCGACCACGGCCGCCACCGTGGAGTTCTTCTGGCCGATCGCTATGTAGACGCAGATCACTCCCTGGCCCTTCTGGTTGATGATCGTGTCGATCGCGATCGCCGTCTTGCCCGTCCCCCGGTCGCCGATGATCAACTCGCGCTGCCCGCGGCCGATCGGGATCATCGAATCGATCGCTTTGATCCCCGTCTGGAGCGGCTCCTTGACGGGCTGCCGCTTGATGATGCCGGGCGCGACGATGTCGACCTTGCGGGTCTTGGTCGTGTGGATCGGGCCGAGGCCATCCACCGGCCGGCCCAGCGCGTCGACGACACGGCCCACCAGGGCCGGTCCCACCGGCACGTCCAGCACCCGGCCCGTGCGCCGCACCTCGTCCCCCTCGCGCAGCACGAGATAGTCGCCGAAGATCACCGCGCCGATGTTGTCCTCTTCGAGGTTGAGCGCCTGTCCGGTCACCTTGTCCCCGGTGTGCGAGGAGGTGAACTCCAGCATCTCGCCGGCCATCGCGGAGGTGAGGCCGTAGATACGCGCGATGCCGTCCTTTACCTCGAGCACCGTGCCGACCTCGCGGACGTCGATCTCGGCGAGATCGGCCGCCTGGATTTCCTTGAGCAGGATCTCTTTCAGCTCGCCGGGCCGGAGAATCGAATCGGTTGCCATTTGGAAGCCGGTTAGGAGTTTGTGAAAGTTATCACAAGCGTGCGGAATGCGGAATGCGGAGTGCGGAATGGCCCGTACAAGCGCCAACACTCCGCACTGCCTCACACACGCGATCGTGTCCTTCCTCTAATGAACCGGGTCAGCACGCCCCGGGCGCCCACCAGCCGCAGCTCCTGTGGCGTCGTTCCCGCCACCCGACGCACCGCGCCCGCGAGGTGACTGGTCGACGCGTATCCCAGGATGCGGACGACCGCGCGCACCGTGTAACCGGGATTGCCGAGGAGGTCGGCCGCGCAGGCGGCGCGAGCCAGGTCGATCACGCGCTTCAAGTTGGGTGCGCCTCCCGCGGCGAACTGGCGGGACAGGTGCTCCCGGGTCACGCGGAGCGCGGCCGCGACGTGGCCGGTCTGCGTGGGGAGGTCGACGCGACGGAGGACTTCCTCCCACGCGGCGAGCTGGAGGCGGTCGGTGAGGCGCAGGAGCTTCGGTGCGTCGGCGAGCGCCTCGCGCCTGGCCACCTGGGCCGTTCGCGCCGCGATCCACTCGCCGGCGACGGCGTTGTCCACGCCTTCCACGAGCACGCCGGCGAATCCAGCCGCATGGCATTGGGCGAGCAACGGGCCGTCGTCGGGGCGGAGCGGTGACAGCACGAACATGGGGATTCGCGGAAACCGGGACGGCAGAGCGAGCGCCGCCGCGGGGTCACCTTTTACGTCGAGAACGACGGCGTCCACAAGCCGCTGGTACAACAAGCGCTCGACCGCCGCGACGGAGCGACACAAGCGCACGCTGCCAGCACCCCGAGGGTACCCGCGCTTCACGGCCCGTCGCGGCTCGGCTCGCGGGTGAAACACCGGGACCACAGTCATCCTCCGCCCCCACCCGGAACCCCTGGCGCCAGGGTCTGCACCATCCCCGTTGCCTGCTCGAGCACCGCGCGGGCGTTGTCGTACGAGATCGTACGCCGGGCCTCCTCGGCGCCAAACCAGGCGCAATCCGTGATGCCCTCTTCGGTCTGGGGGACGGGCTCGCCCTGCTTCGATTCGAACAGGAAGAAGTGGCAATACTTGTGGATCGTCTTGCCGCGGAACCGAAAATACCAGTCGATCACACGGATCGGGCCGTGGAGCACGAGGTCGGAGAGGCCGGTCTCCTCTGCCACCTCGCGGCGAGCCGCGTCCGCCGGCGGCTCCCCTGTCTTGAGGTGACCCTTGGGGAATCCCCAGTTGCGGTAAGAGTCCCGGATGAGGAGGAAGCGCGGCTCGCCGTCCGTGCCGCGCCGAAACACCACCCCGCCGGCCGACGTCTCGCGCTGGGCGCGCCGCTGCTTGCGCTTCATGTAATGCAGTGGGGAATGCGGAGTGCGGAGTGCGGAATAGACCGCGCCACTGTCGAGACGCAGGGGCCCGCATCCGGGATCGAACGCCCCCTGCAACTCCGCATTCCACACTCCGCATTCCGCACTGGTTCTAGAACACGCTGAACGAGAAGTACTTCCGCGGGTTCGCCTGGATGTCGGACATGAGCTGTCGCAGCTGGATCATCGTGAGCGTCGTCTCGCGGTACAGGGTCGAGTCCGACACGAGGAGTCCCAGGGTGCCGCTGCGATTGGCGATCCGGGACATCACGCTGTCCGCGGACGTGAGGACCCGCACCAGGCTCTCCTGATTCTTGTGCGCGGCGTCGAGCAGGTCGCGGAAATCCTGTGACGCCGACTTCAAGTTCGCGCTGGTGGTTGCGGAGTTGTTGAGGATCGTCGCGAGCTGCCCCTGGTTGGTGGCCGAGTCCACGCGACCCAGCGTCGACTGCACCTGCGTCGCCGCTTTGGCCATGGCGTCCGAGCCCTGGCGCAGGTTCGTCCCGACCGAGCCGATCACGTCCGCCTGCTCGTTGGTGACCTGAACGAGTCGGTCCGCGATCCGCCCGAAGTCCTTGATCGACCGGCGGAGCTCGTTCACCGCCTCGGAATCGAACGCGGTCTGGATGCGGTTCGACACCGTCGCGATGTCCGTGGCAATGCGGCTGGCCTGGGCGGTCAGCTGGCCGATGTCGGGGAGCGTCGCGCCCGGCCACTTGCCGCCACCCGCCGCCTGCGCCTCGGCGATCGCCTGCTTGATGTTCGGGTCATTCGGCAGCTGGTCGAGGGGCACCAGCGAAGCCGCCCACTCACCGAAGAGCGAGGCCGATGCGGCGATCACGGCCGGATGCGAAGGGGGCTGCGTGCCGGCGTAGATCTTCAGCTCCGCCTCGACCCAGTTTCCGCTGACCAGCCGGATGCCCTCCACCCGGCCGATGCGGACGCCGCGCAGGACCACCGGGTCGCCGACGTTCAAGCCCCCCACCGTACGGAACCGGGCCGTGTAGACCGCTTCCGTCCGCCCGATGTGCGCCCCGGAGAGCCACAGCGCCCCCCCCACCACGACCACGAAGGCCGCGATGACGACGATGCCGACGGCGAACTCGTTCTCGCGCTTCACGCGGGTCGACCCTCGATGAACTGCCGCACGACAGGATCCTCCGTTTCCTGAATCTCCGCCACGGTTCCCACTTGGCGGACTTTGCCCTCGTACAACATGGCGATGCGGTCCCCGACTGTGTAGGCGCTGCGCATGTCGTGGGTCACCACGACGCCGGTCACACCCAGGTGTTCGCGGGTCCGCACCATGAGCTGATCGATCACGGCCGAGGTCACGGGGTCGAGGCCAGTGGTCGGCTCGTCGTACAGGATGTAGCGGGGCCGGAGCGCGATGGCCCGCGCGATCCCGACCCGCTTGCGCATGCCTCCCGACAGCTCGGCCGGGTATGTGCCCTCGGCACCCGTCAGGTCCACGAGCGCCAGCGCTTCGTGGACCCGCTCCGCGATCTCGTCCTCCGTCAGGTCGCGGCGCCGGAGCCCCAGGGCGACGTTGTCGAACACCGACATCGAATCGAACAGCGCGGCGAACTGGAACACGAAGCCGATCTCCCGCCGCAGCGCGGTCAACGCGTCGCGCTCGAGCGAGGAGACGGCCCGCCCGTCAACGATGACGTCCCCGGCATCGGGCTGCAACAACCCCACCACATGCTTCAACGCGACGCTCTTCCCGGTCCCCGAGTAACCGATGATCACCATCGTCTCCGCGTCCGGCACGAGGAGCGTGAAGCCCATGAGCACCGGCTTCGCGCCGAAGGTCTTGTGCAGGTCCTGGAACTGGATCACCGGAGTAGCACCAGGGCCCAGAACGCGTCGAGCACGAGGAGTAAGACGGCCGAGTAGACGACGGCGCGTGTGGTGCTCGCCCCCACGCCCTCTGCGCCGCCGCGCGTATTGAGCCCGACGATGCAGCCGACGAGTGTGATCGTGAAGCCGAAGGTCGCGCTCTTGAACAACCCGAACCAGGTGTCCTTGAAGAGATAAAACAGCTTCAGGCCTTTCAGGAATTCCTGGGTCGACAGGTCGAGTAGCGCGAGACTCGCGAGCCAGCCGGTGATGATCCCGGTCAGAATGGCGAGGGCGACGATGACCGGAAACATCAACGTGCCGGCGAGGACGCGCGGGAGCACGAGAAAGCTCTGGGGGTCGTATGCCAGGGTCTCGAGCGCGTCCACCTGCTCGGTGACCCGCATCGTGCCGATCTCAGCGGCCATGCTGGCGCCGACGCGCCCCGCGAGGGCCAGTCCGGCCAGGACGGGGCCCAGCTCCAGCATCATCGTCTTGCCCACGAGCGTGCCGACGAAGTAGAGCGGCACGGTGTTCTTGAAGGTGTAGGACGCCTGGAGGGCGAGCACGACGCCCGTGAACGCGGCGATGAACAGCGCCACCGGAAGCGAGTCGACGCCGACGCGCCGGAGCTGCACGAGGGTCAGCCGACCCCACACAGCGACGTCCGGGACGGCTCGCGCCAGGTCCCGCATGAAGTGGCCGAAGCGGCCGACGGCTTTGACGGCGTCGACGGCTCTTCGGCCGATCCTTTCAATCACGGCTGAAAAGCTAGTGCGGACAGTGAACGGGGGCAAAGACGCACAGACGCACAGGGGAGAACAGCACGAGTGGCCAGAGGAGAGCCCCTGGCCACTGTCGACTGTCAACCGCTGTGCGTCTGCTGCGTCTGTGCGTCTAGCCTGTCATGCGGCGAAGCTCGCGAGTGCCTTCCCGACGTCGCCATCACGCAGCCGTTTGAGCGCCCGATCCCGCAGCTGCCGCACGCGCTCGCGCGTGACGCCCAGCATGCCGCCGATTTCTTCGAGCGTGTGCTCACGACCACCGTCGAGGCCAAAGTACAGGCGCAGCACCTTAGCATCGCGGCGCTGCAGGGTGGAGAGCGCCTGCTCGATCTCGTCGGACAGGAACCGGTCCATCGCCTGGTCTTCCGTATCCGGCAGGTCCTCGGCGATGAAGCGCTCGATGAGCGAGCGGTCGCCGTCCGGATCGAGCGGCGCGTCGAGCCGCACGTCGCCCGTGTTCAGGGCGGCGAGCGACTGCACCACCTCGAGCGACAGCTTCGTCGCGTCGGAGATCTCCTCGGGCGTGGGCTCCCGCCGCAACGTCTGGCGCAGGAACTCGGCGGTGCGCACGATGCGAGAAAGGTCGGCGGTGCGGTTCAGCGGCACGCGCACCGTCCGTCCCTGACGCGCCAGCGCCGCGAGGATCGCCTGACGGATCCACCACACGGCGTAGGAGATGAACTTCACGCCCTGGTCCGGGTCGAACTTGCGGGCGGCCGTGAGCAGCCCGACGTTGCCCTCGCCGATGAGATCGGTGAGGGGCAGGCCCCGGTTCTGGTACTTCTTGGCGACGGAGATCACAAAGCGCAGGTTGCGCTTGACGAGCTCCTGCATGGCGTCCTGATCCCCGGCGCGCACCTTACGGGCGAGCGCGATCTCCTCCTTTTGCGTGAGGAGGGGGGTCTTGGACACCTCGTGGAGGTACTGATCGAGGATGTCCCGCTCGTGCTCGTGGGTCCCGAGGCCGGCGAGCAGACCCCGGCGCCGCCCGCGCTTCTTGGCGGGCTTCGCCTTCGCCTCAGCCGGCGCGGTCGCGACGGCTGTCGCACCCGGGCGAGGCTTCGCCCGCGCAGGGGCGATGGGCTTCTTCCGTCGGACTTGCTTGGCCATGTTCGATGATCTCGGGAAAAACACCCTGTGATACGCGGCACAGAGCGAAAAGTTCGTTTTTGAGCGCAAAATCGCTTGACAGCGCTATAACGTCCGGATAAGATGCCGTGTTCCCGCCGGAACGTGTTTTGCGGG